>Ga0181517_10000127_pt1 | contig 103513 bp, 72 predicted proteins | sample PEATcosm2014_Bin_31_FD_119748 | JGI IMG/M metagenome (GOLD analysis project Ga0181517, IMG submission 119748) | Peatland microbial communities from MTU Mesocosm Facility, Houghton, MI, USA - PEATcosm2014_Bin01_30_metaG | ecosystem: Environmental > Terrestrial > Soil > Wetlands > Peat | place...
ACCTGAAACGACGCAAGCCGGTGGAGAAATCCGCCGGCCTTTTTCATGCCCGCATCACACTCGAAAAGTTGATCCCATTCTCGATTGGCAAATCTGAGATCCGTTCGTCCCGGCGCTAACAGTCAGCACCTATATCCACCTGAATCCTGCCCGCGCCGGCCTGATCCGGATTGGCAAGGATCGGCTAAAACGCTACCCGTGGAGCAGCTATCCAGGGTATCTGAACCCGGCCAGGCAGCGACCGGACTGTCTGAGCACCGGCCGCGTCATGGACAGCCTGGGGCTGCGCCCTCAAGACCGCAAGGGGTACGAGGCCTATATCGAGAGGCGAGTGCTCCAATTAGCGACCAAGCCCGGCCGCAAGGAGCTCGAAACGGAGTGGAAGGCGTTGCGTCGCGGTTGGTACGTGGGAGGAGATCGCTTTTTGGAGAAACTGGAAGAATATTTGGCCCGGTCGATGAAAGGGCGGCGACACGAGTCCCACAGCGGAGCCGCCAAGGCGGCGCATGGCAAGGCGGCGGCGACTCGGGCGCTGGAACAGGGGTTGAAAGTGTTGGGATTAAAGCGGGCTGACCTGGAGGAGATGCCTCGGAGCACGCCCGAGAAGATGGTGCTGGCATGGTGGTTGCGGCAGCGCACAACGGTCTCCTTGCGCTGGCTCAGCGAGCGGCTCGTAATGGGTCATCTTTCCCGGGTGAGCCAGGCCGTTGGCCAGGTGAAAAATCACCCCACCCCGCTGCACCAGCGCCTCATCCGCCGCCTCGCGCGAACTCTCGGACCGTCGGCGCTTTAGTCATGGGCGGCGTTCGCGGCATCCCATTCGGCTGGCGGCTCATTGACTGCTCCTTCGGTGTGCTTGGAATCATCCCGCTCTGGTTCTGTCGGCGACTCATCAACCGACTCGCACCACCGAGGTCTTGAATTACGTTTTACGTTTCACGCATCGCTTGACAACCTCCCCGGATTATTGGACACTTGTCCAGTATGAAGACCCTGACGGATAGACAACAGCAAATCCTGAATTTCATCCGCGAAAAGCAGGAATCCGAGCGTCTTACTCCGACCCTGCGGGAAATCGCCGCCCATTTCCGCTTCAGCAGCCCCAACGCCGCCTTGTGCCATGTCCAGGCCCTCTTGGCCAAGGGCTTTCTCAAAAACCTCCCCGGACGCGCCCGCGCCCTCCAGATCGTGGGTCGAGTGGTGGGAAGCCAGGGGCTGAACCCCCGTGCCCCTCGAACCTTTGCACCCCGCGTCATCTCCGTCCCCATCTATGGCACCATCCCCGCCGGCCTCCCCATCGACGCCGCCCAGGAAGATGACGGCTGCGTCCTCATCGACATCGATACCCTCGGCATCAAGCCCACGGCCCGCACCTTCGGCCTCAAAGTCCGCGGCGACTCGATGCTCGGCAAAAACATCGTCGATGGCGACATCGCCATCATCGAACACGGTGTCCAACCCCGCCCAGGCGACGTCGTCGCCGCCCTGATCGACGGCCAGGTCACCCTCAAAACCTTCCTCCTTCAGCGGGGCAAACCTTATCTGCGCGCCGAAAACCCCCGCTATCCTAATCTCATCCCCCAGGAGGAACTCCAAATCCAAGGCGTTATGGTCGCTCTCATCCGCAAACGCCAGTAGGTGCTACTAAATCGTTAAAACGTTGGAACGTTAAAACGTTAAAAAGGTTAAGCCGTTGAAGCGTTGGAAACCGCACCGCTTCAAAAAAAGTCAAGACAGGATAACCGCCTATGCGCACGAGTTGCTACGTTCTAACGTTTTAACCTTCTAACGCGCCTCAACGCCCCCCCCATGCGCTCCATCATCCATCTCGATGCCGACGCCTTTTTCGCCTCGGTCGAGCAATCGGCGGACGCGCGGTTGCGCGGCAAACCGATTGCCGTCGGGGGCGAAAAACGTGGCATTATCGCCTCCGCCTCCTACGAGGCCCGCAAATTCGGCATCTACACCCCCATGCCAACTTCCCTGGCACGCCGTCTTTGCCCTAAATTGGTTCTTCTCCCGGGCGATTTCGAGAAATACGAGCTCTTCTCCCGCCTCATGTTCTCCTATGCCTACGATTTTACCCCCGACGTCGAGATCGGCTCCATTGACGAAGGCTATTTCGATCTGACCGGCGTGCGCAAACCCGCCGTGGATATCGCCCACACCATCCGCGGCGCCATCCGCCAGGCCCTCCGGCTTTCGGTCAGCGAAGGCATTGCCGCCAATAAACTCGTCAGTCAAATCGCTTCCAAACTCAAAAAGCCCGCCGCTTTCCAGCTTGTCCCTTCCGGCGGCGAAGCCGCCTTCCTCTGCCCGCTTCCCAACCAATGGCTCCCCGGCGTCGGCCCCAAAACCGCCGGCCAATTGACCGCCGCCGGTCTGGCCCGCATCGGCCAGATCGCCCAAACACCTCCCGACCTCCTCGGCCTGCTGGTCGGCCGCATGGCGCCCCAGTTGCGCAACTTCGCCCTCGGAATCGACGAACGCCCCGTCATCCCCGCCTCCGCCCCCGCCAAATCCTACGGTGAACAGGAAACCTTCCCCGCTGACACCACCGACGAGGAATTCATTCATGCCACCCTGCGCCGCATGGCCGACCATCTCATGGCCAAAGTCCGCGCCGACGCCAAAAGCATCCGTACCCTCACCGTCAAAGTCCGCTACAACGATATGGACGAGGAACAGGCCGGCGAAAGCCTCTTCGAACCAACCGACCTCGAAACTGAATTGTATTCCAGACTCTCGATGCTCCTCCGCAAAGCCTGGAAACGCCGCGTCAGTCTTCGCCTGGTTTCACTCAAGCTCTCCAATATCTACGACGGCCGCTTCGGCGCCGGCCTCCTCCTCGACCCCTCCGCCCGCCGCCATGACGCCCAGCAGCGCCTTGCCGACGTCGTCGATGGCCTCCGGCAAAAATACGGCCGCGCCATCCTCCTCCGCGGCCACGACTTCATCCTTCGACATAAAGAACCGGAAAGAGATCTATCCCAAACCCGATCTCTTTCACCCCGCTCCTCTCTTGGTTCCAATGGTCAATGTCCGGCGTTCCGGATTTCGAATTCCAGCTCCCGGACTTCGGATTTTTACCTACCTCTCCGCCTTCACAGCTACTACTCCTTCCTCGACTCCACCCTCTCCATCCCGGCTATCATCGACTTGGCCAAACGCAGTCACCTCCCTGCCCTGGCCCTGACCGACACCGGCAATCTTCATGGCGCCGTCGAATTCGCCCAGGCCGCCATCCAGGCCGGCATCAAACCGATCATCGGCGTCGAACTCACCCGCCACGGCTCCCCTCTCTGCCTCTACGTCCAAAACCAGGCCGGCTACCATAACCTCTGCCGCCTCTTAAGCCGGGAAACAGATGAGACATGGCCATCGCCAATCCTCTCCCCTTCCTCCACCGCCGGGCTCCTCGCCGTCAGCCCCAATCCCTCGCTGGCTTCTCTCTTCCCCGATCGCTTTTACCTGGCCATCGACAATCCCGACGCCGCACCGGACTCCTTGCCGCGCCCATCCAACGCGCAAACGGCCCACCTCCCAACCGTCGCTTCCCTGCCCATCCACTACGCCCTCCCCGCTGACCGTTGGAAATACGACGTTGTCCAAAGCATCCGCACCCTCACCCTCCTCCGCCAACCGCACCCCGCCAAATGCCTCGACGGCCAATACCATTTCCGCACCCTGGCCGAAATGCGCCAACTCTTCGACGCCCAACCGGCGCTCCTCGCCCGCACCCGCGAAATTGCCGACCGCTGCTCCTTCGCATTCACCCTCGGCAAACCCCAATTCCCCAACTACCCAACCCCGGACGGTTCGCCTCCCGGCCTCTTTCTGCGCCGGCTTGTCATGGCCGGCCTCCAGCGCCGCTACCCCAAAAACCACGCCCGCATCAAACCCCAGCTCGAACAGGAACTCTCCATCATCACCGAAGTCGGTTACGAGGAATATTTCCTCGTCGTGTGGGACATCCTCCAGGAATGCCGCCGGCGCGGCATCGACTGGATCACTCGCGGCAGCGCCGCCGATTCCCTCGCCTGCTATTGCCTCGATATCAGCAACGTCTGCCCCATCCGCTTCGACCTCTATTTCCGCCGCTTCCTCAACAAAGACCGCATGGCGCTCCATAAATTGCCCGACATCGACGTCGATTTCCCCCACGACCGTAAAGACGATGTCATCAAGCTCATCTTCGAAAAATTCGGCCCCGAGCACACCGCCATTGTCGGCGGTTTCTCCACCTTCCAATCCCGCAGCGCCTTTGCCGAAGTCGCCAAAGTCCTCGGCGTCTCCGACTTCCAGGCCCGCCGCATCACCGAACGCCTGCCCTGGTTCTCCCATGCCGCCGACCTGGCCGAAATCACCGCCGCCTCCCTCGAATGCCGCGACTTGCCCCTCGATCAGGAACCCTACTCCACCGCCCTCGAGATGGCCCGCTTTCTCGATGGCTTCCCGCGCTATCCCAAAATGCATCCCTGCGGATTGGTCCTCTCCCGCCAGCCCATGCATCAATTGACCCCCTGCTTCACCTCCGCCAAAGGCTATCCCACCACCCATTTCGACATGGACTCCATCGAAGCCATCGGCCTCGTCAAAATGGACATCCTCGCCCAGGGAGGCCTGGCCGTCATACGCGATGTGCTGGAAACACTCGGATCGGGCGCGGATCAGGTTTTAAGCCCGAGGGAAGTGTCGGGCGGCAATCCCCCTCACCCCGGCCCTCTCCCTTTGGGAGAGGGCCGGGGTGAGGGGGATTCGAGTGCCGCTACGCCTCCAGAATCGTGTCTGCCTTCCCCCTCCGGGCCCTTCGCCGACCCCGCCGTCTGGGCTCTCATCTCCAGCGGCCAGGCCCGCGCCGTCCACCACATCGAAAGCCCCGCCATGATTTCCCTCTGTAAAATGTGCAACGTGCGCGATATCGATACCCTCATCGCCATCGTCTCCGTCATCCGCCCCGGCGCCGCCAACGAGAGCAAAAAAATGGAATTTGCCCGCCGTTACCAGGGCCTCAGCCCCATCCGCTATCCCCATCCCTCCCTCGAATCGTGCTTGCGCAGCACCTACGGCCTGGTTGTCTATGAAGAGCATATCCTCCAGATTTGCGAGGCCTTCGCCGGCTTGCCGCCGGGCCGCGCCGACATCCTCCGCCGCGCCCTCGGCAAGGAAAACACCGCCATCATCAGCCAAATCCAGCTCGAATTCGCCGCCTGCGCCCGCAAACACGGCCGCACCGAAACCGAAATTGCCGAAGTCTGGGAATTGGTCGCCGGCTTCCGCGGCTACGCCTTTTGCAAAGCCCACAGCACCGCTTACGGCGTCGAGGCTTACCAATCCGCCTGGCTCAAACTCCACTACCCCGCCGAATTCATGGCCGCCGTCCTGACCAACGGCAAAGGCTTCTACTCCCCGCTGGTCTATATTCTCGAATGCCACCGCCTCGGCATCCCTCTGTTGCCCCCCTCCGTGAATGAACCCGGACCTCAGTTCAAAGTCGTTCGGACTCCAAAGGATGCCATCCGCGTTCCCTTGCTCCGCCTCAAAGGCCTGACCGAACATACCGCCGCCGCCATCATCCCCGAACACGCCCTCCGTCCTTTCGCTTCCTTGACCGATTTTCTCCATCGCGTCCAGCCGCTTCCTGAAGAAATGGAAGCTCTCATCCGCGCCGGAGCCTTCGATTCCTTCGGCCAATCCCGCACGGCCCAATACTGGGAATACAAGGGCTCCGCTTGCGCCCGCCGGCTCTCGGGCTTAAACCGCGGTTCAGAAACCAAAGGACACACGCCGCTGTTTGGCGATTGGCTGTCGGCTATTGGCGATTCCACCCAGGCCGGCATGCTTCCGCGCCAAAATCTAAAAGTCCCCCTGTCGGAACCTTCGCGCCTGGACCGCCTCCGCGCCGAAGAAGAACTCCTGGGCTATCCCGTCAGCGGCCACCCCCTCGAACTCTTCCCGGACATCGCCTGGAATACCTACTGCCCCATCAACCGCCTGGGCGATCACCTGGACGAACAAATCGTCACCTGCGGCCTGGTCATCGAACAGCGCCTCTTCCATCAGGCCACGGGCGAGCCGATGAAATTCATCACTATCACCGACTGGACCGGTTCCATCGAAACCGAACTCTTCGCCCAAACCTATAAATCCTATGGCTTATCCACCATCCGCTACCGCGTCCTGGAAGTCACCGCCACCGTCGAACCCTTCGAAAACCGCCGCGGCCATACCCTCCGCGTCCTGCGCGCGGGAAAACCAAGAACCCGGATCTGTTCGGACTAACGACGCTTGACTTTGTTCCACGTCGGAACACGGTTGCCCCATATGCCTATTGCTCAACCTGAAGAAGCCGATAAAAGATTTGCGGGTTGATCGAATCCACGCCCATCGAAATGCACCCATTGGTTTGAGTATAGTTTGCCAATGGGTACCACGCCCCCGCGCCCTGAAGGTTCGTCGAGTATTGCAGTTGATACTCCGCACCAACCTCGCCAAAGAGGTCTAGGTTGCGGGTTTGACTGCTCGAGATCAGGGCCAGGAGCAAAGGTTGACTGATAATGATCCCGACGGTGCCGGGATCCGTAATGTAGTTGGTGTAAGGGGAGGAATCGGGTTTGGTCGCGCTAATGCTTGTAACCGGCAAGCTCACGAGCGCCGACTGTGGAATCGACATCCCCGAAAACGTCAATTGCGCTATTTGTTGCGTGTTCTGCAACACCTGTCCCGGTGTCGTATACAACGAGATCAGGACGTTGGTAATCTGGTCTTGCAGCGAGGCCGAGGCGATCTCCGGCGCGGAAACCGCCAGCGCCGCATTGCTAAGGCTGCCAACGGGCCAGTTGATGACAAACTCCAGGTTCGTCACGCCATCGCTTGACGCCAGTTGGATCGGCACGCTGGCGGTTTGGCCTGGCTGCACGCCCCCCATGCCAACCGACAATTCCAAATAGTCCAGCACGATCACCGTGACCGTCTGGGTGGCGCTCAGCGGCGGGCTGCCGTTACCCGTGACAATCACAGTGATATAGTTCGTCGTCGAGGCAAACGCCCGCGAGGGCAGCCAGGCAACGACGGTGTTGGTGGTGAGGGGCTTGTGCGGAAGGCGCCTGACAACGTTCGTTATATACGCGCCGGCCGGCGCGCCGGCCCCAAGACTGAAGGCAAGATCATTCCCATCCGGGTCCGAGGCCTTGAGCACCACCATAAACAATTGGTCCGGCAGCGCGGTGCAAACCGGGATTGCCGCGAACACCGGCGGCTGATTGCTCGCCACCGGAGCCGCTAGCACATTCACGGTCACATTCGTGCTCGTCGACAGAAAGTCCGCCGTATCCGAGGGTGTGAAGGTGACGGAAAGGCTTTGCCCAGACCCGGCGCTTAACACCGTGCCAAGGGGCGGAGAATAGCTGAACGTGCCGTTCACATTGGTCGAACCGTAACTCGCCGTCGCGTTCAACTGGGTCTCGCTGAGCGCCGTCCCGTAAGTGATGTCGGCCGGGTTGGTCCACACAAGCGTCGGATAAGCCGCGCCGGTGATTTCCAGCGACCATTCGGCAAGCTGGTTCGTGCCACCGGATTCAACGTCGGCAAGGTAGAGGGTCCATTCGCCCGCCGCATTCAGCCCGTTGAAGTTCGTCAATGACGTTGAGCGCTCCGAGCCGTCCGTGACGTCGCCCGGGTCCACCGCGCGGCCGTCGGGAGCCCAGGCGCCCGTTAGCGGTGAGCCGTCGGCCGGCCCCGTCACGTCTTGATAGAGATGCACGTCGCCGTTGGGCGCGCCATCCTGGAACGTGACATCCAAACCACTGTCGGCATAGCCGGCAGAGTTGCTTGCGGTCCGCCCAGGACGGTTCAGAAGCACGACGAATCCATTGGTGTGCCGCAGGTAGGCGTAGAGGTCGCCGTTGAACTCGCCGGTCACTTTCAGGCGGACCTTCACCGCCGTGATTGCCCCGATGGCCGAAGCCAGGTTCCGCCCGTCGCTCAGCCCGGCGGTGTTTCCGTCCGGAATCGCGCGAAATAGATTCGTGAACCCGTGTGTCTCAACAACCTGCGCGTCCAGACCGGCATTCCCCGCCAGCCAAAACAACGCGGCGCACCAAAGCAATGTTCGCAGCCCGCGGCAATGCGAACACCCTGAGGTGAGCCTTTTGGCGATGCGGTCCGTGTTCTTCATCGGAGTTGGCGTCGTTGTCTTGCCAGGTTTCTTTCGCTTTCGCGGGGCTTCGCCGGCCGGGCCGGCGAAGCCCCAGGTTTATCATGGATTAACCGACCGGTAAGAGCGGCTGCTGGAGCCCGTGGTGTCGGTATATTGGAACGCCCCCACCGGGTCAGCCGTCTCGCTGCCGCCGGAAAGGTCCTGCCAGTCGGTCGGCGTCAGCGAATCGGTATACTGCATTTGGTAAGTCCGGCCCGGAATGCCGCTGCCGCTCACGAGAAACGAGCCGTTGCCCATATTGGTGATCACCAGGTTTTGCCCCGGATCGTTGTCCACTTCAATGGCGACGGTGACCGTTCCGACCGCGCTCCCGCCCTCGCCGTCCGTCACCGTGTAGGTGAACGAATCCGCGTTCGTGAACCCGGCCGCAGGCGTGTAGAACACCCAGCCGCTCGTCACGGCGACCAGGCCGCCGTTTGTGCTTGTCGTACTAACCGAGAGGTTCAGCGAATCGCTGTCCGCGTCGCTGGCGCCGGCGAGCAAGGTCGCTAGCCGGACTTTCACACCCTCCGTCGGATAGCGCTGAATAGCCACTGGCCCGGCGACCGGCGGCGTGTTGATTGTTTCATTCGGCGTCAACGAATTCGTCGCGCCGACAAAATCCTGGCTGCCGGCGTATTCGCCGACAACCGTGTGGCTGCCGTGCGCGAGCGAACTCGTGCTGAACGACGCCACACCCGCAGACAGCGTGCCGGAACCGGCCACGCTGCCGTCAATGCGGAAGTTCACGGTGCCGGTGGGCGCGCCCGCCCCGGGTGCAACCGCGCTGATGGTCATGGAAAATGTCACGCTCGTCCCGGGCAGGGCCGGGTTTGCCGAAGCCGCAACGGCGGCGGATGTGAGCGACTGCGTCACGGTGAGTATTCCGCCAACGTAGCTGATCGCATAGTTTGAACCAACCGCGCTGCTGGCGGTGATTGGATACGTGCCTGCATCGCTCGCCGCTGAGGCCGTCGTGGTAACGGATGGGAGCGTCGTCAGGTTGCTGGTGCCGTCGCCATTGACAAACCCGTTGTAGCTGGCGGTCAGCGCCGGCAACGCTTGTCCATAAGCCTTGGTCTTGCTGTCCGCGGTAACAACCAGCGAAGCCGGGGTGATGTTCAGCGTGCCACCAACAAAGGTGATAGCGTAGTTCGTCGCAACCGCCCCGCTGGCGGTAATCGGATAGGTTCCCACCGGACTTGCGCTCGTGGCCGTGGTGCCAATTGCGGCCAGACTGGTCATGCTGGCCGAGGTGTCGCCATTGACAAAGCCGCTGTAAGTCTCCGTGAATTCAGGCAACGCCGCCCCATAGACCATGTTGGTATTCGCCGCAGTGATCGCAAGCGGCGCTTGAGTCACGTTAATGAGGACATTTGTGCTGACCGCTTCGAAGCCTCCGGCGTCATCCGGTGTAAAAGTCACCGAAAGTGTCTGGCCAGAGCCCGCATTCAACACGGTGCCGGCCGGAATGGCGTATGTAAACGTACCCGCCACATTCGTTGAATTATAAGTCGCTGTCGCATTCAACTGAACGCCGCTGAGCGCCGTGCCGTACACGATGTCGGCCGGATTCGTCCAGTTGAGCGTGGGCGAAGCGACGCCGCTGATGTTCAGATCCCATTCCACCAGCATGTTGGTCCCGCCAGACTCGAGATCCGCGATGAAAAGCGTCCACTCACCCGAGGCCGCAAAACCATTGAAATTCGTCAATGAGGTCGTCTGCAAGGATGCATCGGTCACGTTCGCCGGATCGTTGGTTCGTCCGTCCGGCGCCCACTCGCCGGTGAGCGGCGAACCGGCGGCGGGCGTGGTGATGTTTTGATAGACGTGAATGTCGCCATTGGTCGCGCCGGTTTGAAATGTCACGTCAAGACCGCTGTCCGCGTAGCCATTGGCGTTGCTCGCAGTCTTGCCGGGGCGATTCAGCAAGACGACAAACCCGTTGCTGTTGCGAAGGTACGCGTAAAGATCTCCATTGAATTCGCCCGTGACTTTGAGCCGCACACTCAGCGAGGTGATATTCGCGATGGAGGAATTGATCGTGCGGACATCGGATAAGCCTGAAGCGTCACCGTCCGGCACCACGCGATTGGTGGCAAAAGAGTAGGCTTCGGTGGCGATGGTCGAGGTGATGCTCAACTGGCCGTTGACAAAGGTGAAAGTATAGTTGGCGGCACTCAGAGTGCCGAGAGCGGGGACGATTGGGTACGGGCTGCCTGAAACCGAACTGCTGGACGTGGCGGTCGTCGTCAAGCTCGGAGCGCCGCTGAGAACAGACGCGGTTTCGTTGTTGACGAAGCCGCTGTAACTCGCGGTGAATGTTGGGTTCGCTGCGCCATACAACCGGTTGGTGTTGTTGGCCGTGACGGTCAGCGTGGCCGGCGTGATGTTGGCGGTCGTCGTCGCGCTAGTGGATCCCAGCACATAGTTGCCTGCGTTGGCTCCGCTCAGGCTCAAACCGCTCGCGGTAACCGTCTTGCCGTTGGCAACCTGGCTGTCGGAGAATGTCGCCGTGCCGCCGACCAGGTCGACAACGTCCGAATTAATCACGCCGCTGAGGGACAGCGTCGCGAGGGTCGCGGCCGTGGTGCCGTCGTAAGTCTTATTGTTGGCGCCGATGACCGGAGTCACCGTTTTGGCTCCGACGGTAATCGTCTGGCTCACCGGCGTAGCGGCATACCAGCTGCCATTGCCGCTCTGCGTGGCTTGAATGGTAACGGAGCCGGCCCCGGTGATCGTGAGTGTATTGTTCGAAACCGCGGCCGGGCCCGAGGTCACGCTGTAACTCACCGTCAATCCGGAGGACGCCGTCCCGCCAAGCGTAATCGGCGTTACGCCATAAGTCTGGTTCCCAGGTGAAGGAAACGTGATGGTTTGGCTGCTCATTTTGACATCGCCGATCGCGAATTGCGCGGAGCCGGCGGCGTAATTGGTAATGACGGTGGTGTTGGTCGTGGGGATCCCCACCACCGTTACCGACGCCCAAGTCGAGTTCGTGTAAATCTGCACGATAAATGAAGATGCGGTTGCCGAGGAATCGACATCTCCGGAAAGATAGTTAAAAGTGATCGCGCAGTTGGTGAATGTTGAGCCGGATTGAGTCAGTGTCCAATAGCGGTTTACACATTCGTTGGTGTTAATGCCGGAACTGCCAAGCTGCGGGTGGTCGCCGTCCACGCTTTGCAGGGTGATCGTGCGCGCGCCCGAGCCGCCGACGTTTAGGCTCGAAAGCGTCACCGGCGTGTAGCCGGTCGCGGTGCCGATAGGAAAGGCGAAGGTCTGCCCGGTCCCGGACCCAAAGGACTTTTGCATGGCGCCGACGACATAGCTTGTGCTGCCGCCGCCGGAGATAGCCGAATTACTCGTGTTGGCGATAATGAGCTGATAGGACCCGGTCGTGACAACATTGCCTTTGGTCAGAGTCAGATTTGTCACCGTCGTGCTCTGGCTCAAGGTAACCCCCGCGGCATTGCTGATGCTCAGGGTCGAAACGGTTGCTGGCAAGGCGGCGCTGGTGACCTGGGCGGCGGTTCCGTTAAACAAGTAGTTGGTTGCGCCGAGAGTTTTGGTCCCGGTGGTGGTTAAATTGCCTGTCACGCCTGAAGTATGCGCCGTTTCAAAAGTCCCGCCGCTCAGCGTATAACCGCCGGTGCCGGAAACCGTGTTTGTCCCCGCATAGTGGGAGTTCACCACCGTAAGCCCATTGGCGCCCAACGCTAGGTTGCCGCCGGTTTGGGTGAGGTTGGTTACGATCAATGGGAGGCTGAGCGTCGTGGTCCCGGCGGTGAGGATCAGATTGTTGAAGTTGCTAATGACGGCCGAGGGAAGCGAGTTGTTCGCCGTGAGTTGAACGGTGCCCACGCCACACGTCCACGTTGACGGCGAATAGCCGTTCAGCACCGAAGCGAGACCTTGGCAAATCAACGTTCCGCCACTCGTCATCGTGACGACGCCAAACGAACCTGCCGCACTGGCACCCACGGTTAGCGTCCCGCTAATAGTCAGTTGAGAGCCGGAATTGAAAATCAGGGTCCCCGGTCCTTCCCCTAAGTTGCCCAGCCCTATGGGACCACAGACTGCGTTGGCCACATCCACCGTAAGAGTGCCGCCGGCGTATACGGTCATGGAGTCGCTGGCGCTGGGTTGCCCCCCTGAACCGGAGCCGGTGGTTATGCCGCTCCAATTCATGGTGCTGGTGATGTTGATGGCCGCGCCGTCGGCTTTTGGCAGAAGTGCGGTGAAGGTGGCCAGAAACAGCAGCAGCGGGAGCCTGGGTCTTATGGTTTTCATAGTTCTTGTGAGGGGCGTTTCGTTGTGCGGTTGGATGGTCTCGCCTCGCGTCCGCGCGACCACAAATCCGAAATCTTTCAGGTTGACGGGTTGAGATGTCTTCATAGGTCAGGGATAGGTGCTGCGGTAGGATTGTGCTAAGTCACTTGAAGAACCGTTGGTGTAGTTAAGGCAGCCATTGGCGGCGGCCGTAGCGCTGCCGAGCGTCTGCCAGCTTGGCGCGGCCAGGTTTGTTGTGTACTGAATGGTGTAAGTGCGGCCGGGAACTCCGGAGAGCCGGACGCGCGATGAACCGTTGGTCAGCGCGTCGATGCTGGACAGATTCTGCGAGGCGGCAAGGTTAGCCGGCACAATCACGGATACCAACCCGGTTGCCAGCAGCGTGCCGTCGCTGATGGTATACGGAAAGCTGTCCGCGTTGGTGAAACCCGAAGCCGGCGTGTAGTAAACCCAGCCCGCCGAAACGGTGACTGCCCCCCCCGCCGTGCTGTTGGTACCCGCTGAAATCAACGTCAGTGCGTACTTCTCTGGATCGCTGTCGCTCGCCAGCAGCTCGGTGGTGCTCACTTTGGCCCCGCAGAGCGCATAACGCTGCAAGGTGTCGCTCGCCGCTACCGGCGCCGTGTCGATAATCTGAACCAGGCTGTTCGTGCTGCCGAGAAAGTTGGTGTCGCCGGCGTATTGCGCCGTGATCGTGTGGATACCATGCGAAAGCGAACTGGTCGTGACACTGGCGATTCCACCCGACATGGCAGCGGGAGCACCCAGCGCGGCGCCGTCCGCCAGAAACTGTACTGTTCCTGTTGGCGTACCACTGCCTTCCACCACCGCCGTTAGGGTCGCCGTGAGAGTCAGGTTTGATCCCGTGGGTGACGGGTTGGCCGAGGAGGAAACCAGGTTAGTGCTGGCCGATGCGGGGCCGTTTGCGTCGGCATTGCCGGCGGCGCCAATTAAGGCCAAAACACCGCCTATGAGAACAGCAAACCTGGTCCTCAAGACAAGCCGATTGCGTACCGACATTGCGCACCAGTTCGGCATGTGGTTCACGCCAACTATTCTTCGCCCAATGTCAGGCAACTTAGGCTACATACATACATCCAGCTATCCGCCGTGCGCAGCAATGCTTGTGCCAGCCCCCATTCCGCGGCCTTCAGAAGCAGGGACCCGAAAGCGGACTGGTTTTACCTAAACCGCTAACCTGCATCGCATTCTGACGGATTGGACTCCTTGGACAGGCGATGGTGTTTCGCTCAGCCGCTGCGCCAGGCGCCGAGTGAATAAGGAACGTTTAAACCCTCTTGGTCTCCAAAAATTGTCCTTTTTTGAGACTGAAGGATGTGGTCCACACACGTTGAACGCCTGGAAAAACGGCTATTCCCCGGCTTGCGTGACGGGAAAGGCTTCCGTTATTCTCGGGGTCCAATGACTCTGATTAGCGAGTTCGCCGCTTCAGTCGAGAGGCACAGGAACAAAACCGCCCTGTTCTGGGGCGACCGCGAGTATGCCTACTCCGAGCTTCTCGCACTCTCACACGCCACAGCCTGCCGGCTCCAAGACCATTTCAAGGTCAAACCCGGCGATCGAGTCGGCCTTTGGCTGAAGAATTGCCCCGAGTTCATCACGGCCTTCCTCGGCATCCTCCAAGCCGACGCGGTCGTGGTTCCCATTAACAACTTTCTTAAGCCCGACGAGGTCAACTTCATCCTGAATGATGCCGGCATTGATGTGCTGGTAACTGACGCGGAGCTGGGCGCCCACCATCGAGCGCTCGAAGCCGCCCGCCCCCGCCTGCAACTGCTCAAAGTCGAGAACCTGTGCCCGCCTGCCGCCGGAGAATGCACTGCCGTTCCGGCATCCCGCGCCTCGGGCGCACTGACCGCGCCAAAAGGCGGCCACAGCGAGCCACCCCACGATCAGGTCCCTTCGTCAAGCCTTGCCGTCCTCATCTACACCTCGGGCACCACCGGTCGTCCCAAGGGGGCGATGCTCTCCCATGCCAACCTGCTCCACAACGTCGAGAGCTGCCGCATCGTCCTTCGAACCGTGGCTGCCGACCGGATGGTCGTGCTGTTGCCGCTGTTCCACAGTTACATGCTGACCGTGGGAATGCTGCTGCCGTTGCTGATAGGCGGCTCGATGGTCCTCGTCAAATCGGTTCATCCGGTGCGCAATGTCTTGCAGGAGATTATCCAGCGCCAGGCAACCATCCTCCCGGCTATTCCACAGCTTTATCGCAGCATGGCTAATGCGGCGATCCCTGTGCCGCTGCCCTTGCGCCTCTGCATCAGCGGCGCCGCGCCCCTGCCGAAGCAAATCCTGGCCGAATTCGAAGCCCGGTTCCATATCCCGCTCATCGAAGGCTACGGACTTAGCGAAGCCAGCCCAGTAGTCACCAAGAATCCCCTGGACGGCACCCGAAAACCTGGTTCTATCGGTCTGCCCATCCCCGGCGTCGAAGTCAGCATCCAGGACGACCAAGGCCGCGAATTGGGCATTGATCAAGTCGGGGAACTTTGCGTCCGCGGCGGCAACGTGATGCTCGGCTACTGGAATCAACCGGCCGAAACCGCCAAGGTCATGCGTAACGGCTGGCTCCTCACTGGCGATATCGGCTACCGCGACCTGGAAGGCTACTATTTTATCACCGATCGCAAGAAAGACATGCTGCTGGTGAACGGTATAAACGTCTACCCCCGTGAAATCGAGGAGGTTCTCTACCAGTTCCCCGGCGTCAAAGAGGCGGCTGTCGTCGGTGAACTTGACGCTCGAAAAGGCGAGCACCCCGTCGCCTTCGTCTCCATCAACGACGATGCCGTGTACGACGAAGCCGCTCTCCAACAATTCCTGCGTCACAAACTGGCGGACTACAAAATACCACGCAAAATAGCCTTGCTCCCAGCCCTGCCCCGCAATGGCACGGGCAAAGTGCTCAAGACCCTGCTGAGGGAATCGCTTGGTTCGGGCGTGAGAAGCGTCGAGCGTGGATCGTAAAGACCGTGGAGGCGTCTGCCCGCTGCCAGGATCGGGGCCGCGGGACCTGCCCAGGGGACCCATCCCCACCAAAAAATGGAGGAATGAATTCCGCAAGCCTCCAGTAGTTTTGGACCCCAGAACGGGAATTCCCGGAACCGAATCTCCCCCCTTCGGATTATTCTATAAGTATTTGATATAGAATGTACTGCATATCAATCCGGAGCTAGCTGACCTCCATTTCCGCGCCCTAATCTCTCCCACTCCTCACGTCGTTCTGGGGTGCCTTTTCCGAGTTGACGGTTGGGATAGGCCCCCCCTAAGCTATTAGGCGTAGCTGCCACGGCGCATGAAGCGCCCTCGCAGCAAAAATTTTATGCCCGAAGGATACTGCGTCAAATGCAAAGCCAAAAAGGAAATTGTGGATGGCGTCGAGGAAACCATGAAAAACGGGCGCAAGGCCATCAAAGGCAAGTGCCCCACCTGTGGCACCGTGATGTTTAAAATCCTCGGCGGCAAAGCCGCAGTGGCCGCGGCAACGCCGGTTCCCGCGACCCCGGAACCCGCCAAACCCGCTTCCACCACCTGAGAAACGGGTTGATCGTTGATGCTCCAGAGCTGATGGTTACATGCTGAATCTGAAGGTCGCAGGGCTCCGGGCTTTCAACTTAAGACTATCCACTACTGACTGCTTTATATGTCTCAACAACTTGCTTACGTCATTATTACCCCCTATTCGCTCTATAAATCGCGCACCGGGGGCATCCTGAGCCGGCTGATTACGCGAACAGGGCTGGACTTGGTCGGTGCGCGTCTGTTTGGGCCGAGCGCGGAGTTAATCAAACAGTATTCCGAGGAGACCATCTCAGCCAACGATCCCCAGGACAGGAGGATCCAGGAGCTGATCTACGACTACATCAACCGCAACCTTGGGCCGGACTCGAAGACCGGCCGGCGGCGGCGCGTGATGATGTTGCTGTTCCAGGGCGAGGACGCCGTGCGCAAGACCCGGTCCGTGATCGGGAACATCAGCGCGGACCGGCGCGGGGGCGAGACCATCCGCGACACCTATGGAGACCTGGTGTTGGATGAGAACGACGGGGTGCGCTATTTCGAACCGGCGGTGCTGGCGGCGCCGACGATCCAGGAAGCGGAGCACAAGTTGAAGCTATGGGCCCACTATTCGGATACGGACGGTGGAGTGCTGGAGAATGTGATTCCCTACACGCCGACGGAGGCGCCGGAGCGGACGCTGGTGCTAATCAAACCGGAGAACTTCCGGTTCCCGACCGGCCGGCCCGGCAACATGATTGATTTCTTTTCACGGACTGGCCTGTTTATCGTGGGTGTGAAAGTGCATCGGATGAGCGTGGCGCAGGCGATGAAGTTTTACGGCCCGGTGCGCGAGGTGCTGCGGACCAAGTTGAAAGACATGGTGGCCGGCAAGGCCCGGGCGGCGGTGGAAAAGGAACTGGGCATCAAGCTCGGACCCGATCAGGAACGGCAGTTTGGCGAAATCGTGAGCCCCATCGTCGGCGACAGCCAGTTCGAAAACATCGTGCGATTCATGTCCGGCCGCGCTCCTTCGGAATGCCCCATCAGCGAGATTGACAACCCCGGCTCGGAGAAATGCATTGCCTTGGTTTACGAGGGGGTCGAGGCGGTGCGAAAGACCCGGGACGTGCTCGGGCCCACAGATCCGTCCAAGGCGCCGCCGGGATCCATCCGGCGTGAGTTCGGCCAAACCATCATGATCAACGCCGCCCACGCGAGCGATTCGACGGACAACGCCAAACGCGAGATGGACATTGTCAACGTTGGCGAAAATACCTTTCGCCAGATCGTCGAGAAGTTCTACGGCAAGTCCTAAGCCGCCGATAGGCTGTCAGAGGGCGAGCACGGGCCGGAGGTATTTGCCGGTGAAGCTGGCTGGGCAGCGGGCAACGGTTTCCGGCGTGCCTTGGGCCACGATTCGGCCCCCGGCATCGCCGCCTTCCGGACCCAGATCGAGAATCCAATCGGCTGTTTTGATAACATCGAGGTTGTGCTCGATGACCAGGAGCGTATTGCCCGAGGCGCGGAGCTTGAAAAGCACTTCCAGTAGTTTGGCCACGTCGTGGAAGTGCAAGCCCGTGGTCGGCTCGTCCAGAATGTAGAGCGTCCGTCCCGTAGCTTTGCGGCTCAATTCCGCGGCCAGCTTGACGCGCTGGGCTTCCCCGCCGCTGAGGGTAGTGCCAGACTGCCCGAGGCGGATATAGCCGAGGCCCACCTCGGCCAACGTCAACAGAGGCTCATAAATCTGAGGCACCGCCCGGAAGAAAGTCACCGCCTCATCCACCGTCATGTCCAGAACGTCGGCGATGTTTTGCCCCTTGTAATTGATCTCAAGGGTTTCACGGTTGTAGCGGCGTCCGTTGCAAGCCTCGCAGGTCACATACACCGGCGGCAGAAAATTCATCTCGATTTTGATAAGCCCATCACCCTGGCATTTTTCACAACGGCCGCCCTTCACATTAAAACTGAACCGGCCCGAAGCGTAACCGCGAATCCTGGCGGCTGGCAGTCGCGCAAAGAGGTCGCGGATGTGGTTGAACATGCCGGTATAGGTGGCGGGGTTGCTGCGCGGCGTGCGGCCAATAGGGGTTTGATCGATAACGATGACCTTGTCGAGGTTTTCGAAGCCTCTCACCTCGCGATGGGCGCCGGGCCGCTCTTTGGAGCCGAAGAATTTCCGGAATAGCGCGCGGCGGAGGATGTCATCCACCAGCGTGCTCTTGCCGGAACCGCTGACCCCGGTCACGCAGGTCAGCGTGCCCAGGGGGATGCGGGCATCGATGTTCTTGAGATTGTTCTCGCGGGCGCCGATAACTTCCAGCCAGCCGCGTTCGGGCGACGGTTTGACCCGCTGGCGGGGAACGGGTATGGAGAGCTCGCCCGTTAGATACTTGGCCGTGAGGGACTCATTACGGGCGAGGATCTCCGGCAGCGTGCCCGCGGCGACGAGTTCGCCCCCGCGCACTCCGGCGCCGGGACCCAGGTCGAGAATGTAGTCCGCATGGCGGATGGTGTCGGCGTCATGCTCGACCACCAGGACGGAGTTGCCGAGGTCGCGCAGACCCTGGAGTGTGGTCAGCAACCGATCATTGTCGCGCTGGTGCAGGCCGATGCTGGGCTCATCGAGGATGTAGAGCACACCGACCAGCCCGGCGCCGATCTGGGTGGCCAGCCGGATGCGCTGGGCTTCCCCGCCGCTAAGGGTGCCGCTTTCGCGGTCAAGGGTCAGGTAGCCGAGACCCACGTTTTTGAGGAACCCAAGCCGGGCCCGGATCTCCTTGATCAGTTCGCGGGCGATGGACTGCTGGAACTCGGTGAGTTTAAGAGCGGCGAAGAAAGCGTCGGCCTTTTCGACCGAAAGCGAGCAGACGTCCATGATCGACAGGCCAGGGAGAGAAACGAGCGACGACCCGCCTCCGTCGGACTTCGGCGCGGCAAGGGGCCGGGGGCCGCCGGGCTCGGGGGACGCAGTTCGCGGGTCGGTGGGAAAGGGCGAAGCCGCCTCTTGGCTGACGCCGAGCCGCACGGCGAGGATTTCGGGTTTGAGGCGGCGGCCATTGCACGCATCGCAGAATTGGGGCGCCATGAAGGCTTTGAGGCGATTGCGGGTGAACTCGCTCTCGCTCTCCTGATAGAGGCGTTCGAGATTTGGCAGGACGCCTTCAAACGGGCGGGTGATCTTGCTCTGTTTGCCGGCGCGCCAGAATGTAAATTCAACCTCCGTCTCGCCCGATCCATGGAGCAGGATGCGCTTGAAGTCCTCGGGCAGGTCTTTATAGGGCGCATCCATGCTCTGCTGATAATGGCGCGTAACCGCCCGCAGCATGGCTTTGTAATAAACCACCATGCGCTTGCCGCCCCGCCGCCAGGGCAGGATGGCGCCCTGTTCGAGGGACTTTTCCACGTCGGGAACCACCACCGCATCATCAAAGACCATCTTTTGGCCCAGGCCGTGACAAACGAAGCAGGCCCCGGCGGGGGCATTGAAGGAGAAATGCTTCGGGGTGAGCAGCTCGTAGCTCTTGCCCGTCGCCGGGCTCAGGTTGCGATTGGAGTAAAGGGTCTCGATCCACAGGGGTGAGACAGTGGACGGAGCCGGCTCGATAGGCGCAGAAACAGGAATGGACGTTGGACGCTGGACGTTGGACGCGCCCGAGCTTGGTGAGCCGGCGGTTGCCAACGGCGGGCTGGCCGCCAGGGCGTTGGAGGCCGCGGCAGGCTCCTGGTGCAAGGTCAGGAGTGTGCCTTCTCCCCACTTCAACGCGGTTTCGACCGAGTCGCTCAGACGGACGCGGATCTTGTCGTCGATGACCAGCCTATCCACCACCGCTTCGATCGTGTGGCGTTCTTTGGGCTCAAGTTTGACGCGGACGCCGTTGGCCAACTCGACGAGTTCGCCGTCGATGCGGGCCCGGACAAACCCCTCGCGGGCGAGGCGCTCGACCACGTCGCGAAATTCCCCCTTCTGTTCGCGAACCACGGGGGCAAGGAGCATCACGCGGGTGCGCGGAGGCAAGGCGAGGATTCTATCGACGATGTCGCTGGTGGTCTGGCGCACGATGGGAACGCCGGTTTCAGGGCAGAAGGGCTGGCCGACATGGGCGAACAGGAGGCGGAGGTAATCGTAAATTTCGGTGGTCGTGGCGATAATGGAACGGGGGCTGGAGCCCGAGCTGCGCTGCTCGATGGCGATGGCCGGGGAGAGGCCCTCGATAAAATCGACGTCCGGCTTCTGCATCTGGTCGAGGAACTGCCGGGCATAGGCCGAGAGCGATTCGACGTATTTGCGCTGGCCCTCGGCGTAGATGGTGTCGAAAGCCAGCGAGGACTTGCCCGAGCCGCTCAGGCCGGTGACGACCACCAGTTTGTCACGGGGAATGCTGAGGGTCAGGTTCTTGAGGTTATGCTCGCGCGCCCCGCCGATTTTTATGAATTCTTTGCTCACACAGCCGAAGTTCTCCGTATAATCAATCGGTAAACCTACTAGAGACGCGCTTGAAAGGAAAGGAGAACGCGTCTCAGGGAAGCTGGCGGAGGCGGTAGAAGCGGGAGGGACCGAGGCCGCCGGTCTGGGAACCGTCATCGCGGAAGGCGAACAGCCCGGTGGCGGAGGTGAGGATATTGGTGAAAGGCGTCCAGGAAGGGGGCGAAAGGGTTGGGGTCCATTCGACCCGGAAACTGGCGGAAGCGGAGCCATCCCATTGGAGGGACAGGCCGCTCGAATCGCGGGTGAACGTCGTGATGCCGAGGGGCGGCACGGAGGCGTTGAGGACCAAGCCCTCCCCGACCCGGAAGAACTGGTAGGTGGAGGGAAGCGGCATGCACCAGGTGGTGGAGGAGCCGATGGCGGTTATGGGGCCAAGGGTAACCCAGGCGGGATCGGAGAGATGGGCCTTGCCCTGGACGAAATAATGAATGCCGGGCTCGGAGGGCCAGGTGAAGCAAAAACTGTTCGTGTCTGAAATCAGGGGATTGGCCAGGATCACATTGGTGGCGGAATCCGACCAGGTGGTGGCCAGAATGGTATAGGTGGCCGGAACCCCCGACAGGCTCACGGCGGCGAGGAACCAATCTCCAGGCATCAGCGCCACCGGCTGGGAAGTGTCGAAAAGGGTAATGAGTTCATTGTTGGTTCCGGGGTTGGCGCTCACCAACTGGTATTTGGCGAGCGTTGGCAGGGGGAGGCCGTAGCTGGCGATCAAGGTCATATCCGCGGAGGGATTGATGATCTCAAATTGTGCCCGTGTCGCGCCGGCGGGGACGGAAAAAGCGTAATAATCCGGAAAGGCGGGATCGCCGGAACTGGTATTGGAAAAAGGTTCTCCGTCGGAGAGGTAATCCATGCCCGGGAAGGCATTGGTTTGGTCGGTAACCAGGATAGTGTAATCGACATTGGTGGCATCGGCGTTGAAGACCCCCAGATACCAAGTGCCAGGTGTCAGCGTGTAAAAGAAGCCGTTGGTAAAGAGGACAATCTGCTGGCCGTTGGAGCCGGGATTGAAGCTCCCCGCGTAATAGGTGTCGAGAGTGGGCAAAGGCAAGCCCGGGCTGGCGACCAGGTTGACGTTGCCATCGAGGTTTAGCAGTTGGAACGAGACGCCCGATTCGTTGGAAGCGGCGTTGTAGACGAAGTAGCGCGGCAGCGGGCCTGCCGCCAAGGTGGAACTCAGCGGCACCCCGAGGGCCAGGCTGGTCAGGTCGAAATCGATCTGGATGACGAAGGAGGCGGAAACCGAGTTGGTGTTCTGCACGCCAAGGTAATAGGTGGCCCCTGGGATCAGAGCGGGAGAGCCCCTGGTTTGAATCGTGGCAACGCCGGACTGAGCATTGGTCAGCAACCGGATATCCCCGGCGTTCGTCCCGGTGGGCAGTCCGGTTTGGTTGAACCACAGGTTGACGGGAACCGAGGCGGAGACCAAGGCGTTGGTGGCAAAAGCCGCCCAGCCGGGAACCTGGACGGTAAACCACTGGATTTGGCCGGCGGCAAGCGTGTTGGTGAACGGCTGGTTATAGGAGAGCGCCGAGGGGTGCGCCAGTGTGTCCTGAATGAGCAGGGAAAGCTGCCAGCCGGCCAGAACCGGGGGCGGAAAGATCCCGCCGCCGGACGAATCCACGATGTCGAGGGACCATTGGCCGAGAGCGCTGTGGCCGGCGAAGGCATCCAGCGATTCCTCGGGCAGGTAACAGATCTCGTTCGAAATGCCGGAAGCGGCGGCCACCGGGGAGAAATTCGTCAGCGGTGTGGGAGCAAACTTGATCGGCGTGAAAGTCAGGTTGGTGTTCTCGGTAAAAGTCAGGTAGTAGGTATTGGTAGCCGTATAGGAGACGGAGTACCACCAGGCGGTCTCGGGATCGGGGTTGATATCCGGGTTCATGATGATGGTCACGACCGTCGAAGCCCCCGGACCGTACTGCAGGTTGGTTTGGCCCTCCCAACTGACATAGCCGGTGTCGAGCAGCTCGGTCTGCGTGGGAAGCCCAAAATCGTAATAGACCACCATCTGGTCCGGCAGCGCGAACATGTCGTAAGTGATGAAGATGTCGCCTTGATTCACCCCCGTGTCGAAACTGTTGGTGACGGGGTCAGGGCCGCCACTGTAATTGATGGGGATGACATTGGTGACTTCCAGGTCGAAGCCCATGCCATCCGCGCTGGCGCCGCCGCGGTTTTCCGAAAGCAGCACGCATTCTCCATCCGGACCGCGGAGGCGCAGAACCAAATCCGAAACGAGCGGATGATCGATGAGGACACCCACTTCGACGGCGTCAACACGCCCGGAGTTGGTCACCTGGAGGGTGCTGGTGGAAAGAGCATCTTCGGCGATGAGCATCGGACCGGTGGACGTGCAGACAACCGGCGGAGGCGGATTGGGGTCAAGTTGGAGAGAGGCGGCGAAGGTGACGCCCACGGTCTGTGAAGCCAGGTTGCACAGGCGCAGCTCATAAAGGCCCGCGTGGATGGGAGGCACGCTGGTCTGATCCAGAGTCAGGCCGCCCTGGATTGCGCCGGCCGAAATTATCGCGTTCTGGCAGTCGTTGGAACTCTCCCCCACGGAGCACAGCGCGATGGAGAGCGAACCGGTGTTGGAGACGATCTGGACGGCTACGGTCAGGTTGGTTGCAGCGTAGGGAACCCGGATGAAATCGCCGCGGCAAGCGCCGGGCGGAAGGGTCGCGCTAATCCCGTTGGTCAGCCAAGGCTGGACTTCAAGTTCGACCCACAGGCTCTCGTCAGTGCCAGGCTGGTTGGTGCTGGCAACCGTGAACTGCCACGGGCCGAGGCTCCGTCCGCCGCCAAAATCAGTCAATGCGCCGGGTCCGTCCGACGGCAGGGCCCCCGGCAAATCGCCCTCGCCGCTATCATCATAGACGAAGGACTGGTTGACGACAGTGCCGTTGGTCGGGTGATTGTTCACCACCACTGAAACCCCGTTATGGTTCAGGCTATCGATCAAGTCTCCCATCGAGGCATCGCTTAGCGTATTGGTCAGAATAACCCGGTGAATCATGCCCGGATTGAGCGCAAGCGCCAGGATGCTGGCTACGCCCGGCTTGGCCGGCGCGCCGGAAGGAATCGGGGCCGGGGCTGGGAACCCGCGCAGGAGCTGGTTCCCCTCCGCGTCGCTTTGGGCAAATGGCTGTTCGCCGAAAACCGCCGCGAAGCCGTAGGCCGCTCCCTGCGAGGACTCGCACCTGACCCCCACGTAGTAAGTGCCCGGGCCGGCGTTGGAATAGACAATCATCTGAGTGACACCCCTGGCCAGCGAATTGTCAGCCGCCGCCAGCGCGTTCGGATCCAGGTTCGTCAAAGCGGGGTCTTGGGACACGAACAGATCCACATCGGAAGTTGTCAGGCTATTGGAGGCCGAGAATTGGCCGTTCGAGATCGAGACCGAAAGCAAAAGTGGGGAAGGATCGAAGGTGACGAACACCGCGTTCGCGAAGTCCTCATCGTTGGTCAGCACGTAGAACTGCCACTGCCCGGGGTCGCCGATGGTCAGAACGCCGTCGGGGAAGTTCGCGAGCGGAATGGTGTTCCCATCCAACGCGGGAGCGCTGGGGGCGGCTTGCTCCAGAGAAAGCACGGTCCCAAAGTCGCCTCCATCCAGGAAAAAGCTGTTAGTGAGGGTGGACAGCGACGAGGATGATGCCGCCCATTCCGGCTGTGGGCATGCCAGCCAGCAAAATAAGGCCACGAGACTCATCCAGAGCCGGATCAATGGTCGCCTACTCATTGCTCGGCAAATTGAACCATGTTCACTACTGAATTACCAGCAAAGAATGGATTGCTTCATAGCCTATCCCGGTAGGGCAATGCGACGCCCAAAGCCGGAGGGACAATCTCCGCGAGTCCCCAGTATTTGGGCCTCGCAGAGCTCGGCCCTCCGGTGAAAAGTCCGCCCGCTGGGACAGGCTCTTAGCCGCAACGGGCCATGCACACGAAAAGCCGGCGCTCCGGGGCCGGCCCTCAGGTCTCATCCGAGCCTCACGGCAACTGCTTGATGCGGTAGAAGCGCGCCGGAGGCCCATTAGTGGTGGCTGAAGCGCTGTCGGTCACCGAGACCGCGCTGTACTGCGAACCCGTGTTGGCCACATTGGTCAACACCTGCCAGTTGGCCGGCTGCAGGCTTGGCGTCCATAGCACCTGGAAACCCACGTTGGGCGCCGAAAACCATTGCAGGCTCATCCCCGAAGCCGTGCTGGTGATGACCACGTTGCCCACCGGCGCCACCGTCGTCGTTGTCACAATCTCCTCCTGAATCCGGAAGAAATGATACGGCGAGTTTATTGGCACGCAATAGGTTATCTGGCTGTTGGTGGCCGTAACCACGTCTATCGGCGCCCAACCCGCGTCCGTCAGGTTCACCTTGCCATCGATGATGTAATGCACTCCCGGCAGGCACGCCCACGAGAAGCAGAAGCAGTTGGTCACGTTCTGCGTGTTCGTCAGCACCACGTTGGTCCCGGTCGTCTGCCATTCGGTCGCCTTGATCGAATAGGCCGCTGGCCCGCCCTGCACGTCGACCGCCGCCAGATACCACGTCCCGGGCGCCAAAGCGATCGGCTGCGAGGACTTGAACAGCGTGATTAACTGGTCGCTGATGCCCGGATTGTCGCTGAGCAGGTCATAGGGGTTAAGGCCCGGCAGCGGCAGGTTCGTCGTCACCACCAGCGCCACGTTCGTCGAAGGCGAATTGATCTCAAACTGCACGCGCGCGGCATTGGGGCCGACCACGTAGGCATAGTAATCGACGATGTCAGATTCACCGTTGTTGCTGGCCGCATAGGCCACCCCGTTGGTCAGCATGGTGAAGACATAATCGTACGCTTCCACCGTATAGGTCATCGGGACGATGTCAAAGACATGCACCGACAGGTACCAATCGCCGGGCGTCAGGGGCACCGGAACGCTGTTGGTGCCCACCACAATTAGCTCGTCAGCGATGTCATCGTAATTGTAGCCGATATTGATGTAGTCGAAGTTGTCCAGTTCCGGCGGGGGCAGCCCACGCCGCGCCAGCAGGACAGCCTGGTCAGTCAGGTTACTGAGTCGAAAGGCCACCAGCGTTTCGTTGCTGGTCACCACATAGTGGTAGTAATCCTCACCGCCGGGCTGCAGCGGGTTGGGAGGACTGTAAGGGATTCCGTTGGTCAGCGTGATCATCCCCGGCACCACGTTGGTGTAATCGTTCACCACAATCGTGTAAGCCACGTTGGTCCCGGTGGGGTTGAGCACCGCCAGATACCAGTCCCCGGCGCTCAAGGGTACCGGCATCGAGTTGGTCAATACCACGATTTGCTCGTTTCGAGTGCCCGGATTGAAGCTGCCGTACTCGTAAGACGCGGCGCTGGGCAGCGGCAGGTCCTTGCTCAGGACCAGGTTCACGTCCCCGCTCAGGTTGGTCAGTTGGAAGGAAACCGCCGTCTCATTGGGCGTCACCGTGTAATGGTAGTAATCCGGCGTGCCACTGGCCCCGATGTTCGTGTTCAGGTAGGGAATCCCATTGGTCAGGTTGATCACCTGGCTTACCGGCGTGGTGTCCTCGGTAATCACAATCGTGTAGCTCACATTGCTCGAACTGGTGTTGAACACGCCGACAAACCACGGACCCGGCTCCAGCGGCACCGGCTGCGAGTTAGTGAAGACGATGATCGCCTCCCCGTTGGTGCCGATGTTGGTGCTCATGTAAGAGTAGCCCCCGCTGTTGGTGGTAGGCAGCGGAATGCCCTGGCTGACCACCATCTCGAGGCTGCCGCTCGGATTGACCAGTTGAAACTCCACCACCGTGGCGTTGGTGCCCACGTCGTGCTGGTAGTAATCCGCCGCGTGGTTCGTGTAGATGTTGGTGGTCGTGTAAGACACCATCGTAAACCCATCGGATGAACCCAATCCAGCCGAGCGTGAGGCAACCGAACCCGAGGTGACCGAGCCCGAGGCAGCCGAGCCCGTGACGGCGGAACCCGCCAGCGAGGCCCCTGCCCCGGCGCCCCCTCCAGCCAGCCCGTCCAGAATAATAATGGGCGGCACCGCGTTGGTCATGTCGGTCACCACGATGGTGTAAATGACCGCCTTGGTGTCCTCATTGAACACTCCCAGATACCATTGTCCGGGCGCCAGGGGCACCGGGTCGGAGTTGGTAAACACCACAATCTCCTCGTCCGGCCTTCCTGGATTGAAACTGCTGTAATCGTGTCCCTCGGCATCCGGGGTCGGGAAGGGCAAGCCCCGCCGGGCCACCAGCTCGACATTCCCGGTCAGATTGGTCAGTTGGAACTGCACCCCCGTCTCCTTCGAGGTCACCAAGTACGAGAAGTACTGCTGCAAAGGCCCGGCGCTCTCGTTGGTAGCGATCGGCACGTTGAGCGTCAGCGGCGTGACGTCGAACTGGACCGAGAAGGCGTAATTCAAGCAATTGCTGCTGTTGGTGTTCTGGATGCCGATGTAGTAGGTCGCGCCCGGAACCAGGGGCGGCACGCTGTTGGTGGCCAGGACCACCGTGGCGCTGCCCGAGTTGGTCAGCAACAGGATGTCGCCATGGGCATTGGTGCCGATGGGCGGGGCCGTCTGGTTGAACCAGACATTGAGCCCGGCCGAATTGGTGTTCACCAGAATATTCTCAACAAAGGGCGTCCAGTTGGACACGGCAATCGAATAATACTGGAACTGGCCGGGACAGACTGTGCCGCTGACCACCTGGCCGTGCTGCAAAGGCTGCGGCACCGGCGCCGGGGTCTGGAAGATGAAGGACAAATCCCAATCCAGCAGCATCGGCGCGGGATTCGTGGCCCCCACCCGGTTGTCCAGAATCTCAAGCTGCCAGGTTCCAACGGCATTGGTGCCCACCTCGCCGGCCATCGATTGCTCGGGCAGCACAACGCGCAGGCCGCCGCTGCTCAACACGAATGTGTCAAGCAACACTCCCGGTTCGATGCCATCGAGCTCCAGAGCGGTGTTCGTGCTGGTAGCCGTGAAGGTAACGCTCTCCTGCTGCCAATTGGTGTTGTTGGCATAAGTGGTGGTCTGGACGCCGTTCAGGGTCATCACGAACTTGGACAATGCCGAGGCGAAAGAGGCGTTGGTTTCCGCCGGGTCAAACTTGCCCTTGGAGCCGGCGCTGTAGATGGCTTTGACCTCGCTGGCGGAGAGAGCGCGGCCGTAGATCGAGGCCTCATCGATCTCGCCGTACCACGGGAATTGGTTGATATTCTCCCCCACGTTGCCGATGCCAATGCCGGGAGAGTCGGCCGCAATAAGCGGGCCCACGGGCCTTAGGGTAGTGATGTTCGAACTCACCACCACGCCATTGATGTAGAGCTTCAACTCTCCAGTGTATCCGTCAAACGTTCCCGCCACGTGCATCCACTGGTTATTGCCGGGAAGTGGAGCGCTAACGGAAGCAGCGTTGTTATTGGGATCATCAATCTGAAACTGGAGGGTGCCATCGCTTTGGCCTGATAGCCCGTAGGGATCGTTGCCGGGACGGTTGTCGCCACGAAACAGAATGTAGTTGCCAGTATGGCCTGCGGCCGGATAGACCCAAGCCTCCAGCGAAAGCTCATTCGTGAGCACGAACATCGGTTGATCCGCCACAGCGATCTTGGGGTAGGAGGTGCGGAACGAAAAGGCTTGGCCCACTTCTCCATTGGTGAAGGTGACCCCCGAGGTAAGCGAAGCTTCGGGAGTCAAGCCGTTGATACTGTCGGTATAGTTGTCCTCACCGCGCCACATCGCCACAATATCCGGTCCGCGATACCAATACGTCAACGTATAGGTCTCGCCCGGAACTGTCGGCAACTGCCGAGAGATGCTGCCGTTGGCCAGCGCCAGGTAGTTCGTGCCAGCCTGAGCCACCAGCGGATCGCTGACCACCGTTACCTGATTGCTGATAACATTCCACCCGGCGACCGTACCCGCCGGGGCGGCATAATCCCCCGCGGCGTTGGTCTCGAAATCGCTTAAATTGATGTTGGTGGCCAGAGATGACCCGCCAAAAGGCGGCGGGGCGAACTTCATCGGTATGACCGTCTCGTTGGTGTTTTCGGTAAAGGTGAAGTAGAGATAGTTCGCCTGGGCCGAGGTGACGTCGTACTCCCAAGCCGTGGCCGGGTTGGGGTTGCCGCCCGGATTCATAATGATGGTCACAATGGTCGACGCGCCCGGACCGTAATTCAGGTTGGTCGTGCCGTTGTAACTGACCATCCCGGTGTCAAACAGGTTGGTCTGGGTGGGAAGCCCAAAATCGTAATAGACCACCATCCGGTCCGGGATCTGGTACATGTTGTAGGTGATGCTGATGGAGCCCTGTCTCACGCCGGTATCGATGTTGTTGGTCTGCGGCTGCGGCCCGCCAACATAGGCCACATTGATCGTGTTGGTCGTCACCAGCGTGGTTCCCATCCCGTTGGTGTCCGTCCCGCCCCGGTTCTCATCCAACAGGATGCGCGTCCCAAACGGGTCGATCAGGTGCAATACCAGATCCGAAATGCGCGGATGCTCGATCCGCATCCCCACCTCCAGCGAGGCAATATTCAGCGGCGCCGCGCTGTTAATACCCCCATTGGTCACCTGGATGGTCGAGTAGCTGGCCGCATCGTCCGGAATCGGCTGCGGCCCCGATGAATGGTAAATGGTGGGAATCGGCGGCGGGCCGTAGCCAAAAGTCACCAGAATGACCTCCTTTACCACCCCAGGCCCGTTGTTGCAGGAGGTGATGGTGTAGGTGCCTAGATTCAAGGGCGGGCTGCTGCTCTTGCTGATGACCACTGAACCCGAATTCGTATACCCCGCCGGGATGTTCGTGCTCACGCAGTCCCCACCGCTCTGCGGGCACACCGTCAGCAAGATCGGCCCGTCCCCTGGATCGGCGGCGTTGTTGGTGTCGGGTGGCTCAATCGTCGCAGTCACCACCATGTTGGTGGCATCCAGCGGCACATCCACGGAGTCCTCCACGCAGGCCCCCGGGTTTATGTAATTCGTTATGCCGGTCGTGGGGTTCTGCTGCTTCTGAAGGAAGATCCCCAAGGCGTCGTTGGTTCCGTCGTGGCCCGCCGCGTTGTCCACCATGGTGAGCATCCATACTCCGACGCCCTCGGTCCCGACGAAGCTCAGCAGGCTTCCCGGACCGTCGGTATGACGCGGCGCATATGTGCCGGAGACCGTGGTGAAGGAGGATGTATTATTCTCGCCGCTATCGTCATAGACATACGCCTTATACGAAACCGCCCCATCCGGCGAGTGGTTGTTCAGCACCACCGACTTGTTGTTGTGCGTGAGCTTGCCCTGCAAGTCGCCCATCAACTCGTGCGAGATGATGTTGGTGACAATCACCCGCTGCAACTTGATCTCGGAGGTGGCCAGGGCAAAAAAGTAGGTGGCGCTGGGATGCGCCGAGGTCCCGTCCGCTATCACCTGCGGCGTCACAAATCCAGTCAATAGCTGGTTCCCATTCTGGTTCTGATCGAAGGGCAGCAGGCTAAAGACCCCGATAAAACCATATTCCGCCGATTCCCCGCTCTCCGACTGGACCCCGATATAATAGACCCCGTTAGAGGCGTTATTGAGCACCACCATCTGGATGCCCCCGCGCGTCAGCGATTTGTAGGCCCCGGCGACCGCTGTCAAACTGAGGTTCGTCAACGTCGGGTCCATCGAGACGTACAGATCCAAGTCGGCTTCGGGCGTCGTCGAGTTGGCGTCGCTGTCGGCGAATACCCCCATGCGAGGCAGCGCGAGGGTCAAGGGATTGAACGTCACAAAGGCGGCGTTGGTATAGCCGTCGGTGTTGGTAATCGAGTAAAAATGCCACTGATTGGTCTCGCCCACGGTAATCAGCCCGCCCGTCGCTCCCATTGTCGAGACGGTATTGCTGATGCCCAGCATATTAGTGCCCAGCAGCGGCGAGCTGGCCCCGGAATGCTGGCCCAGCAAGATCCCGCCGGTGTAGTTGGAGTTGCCGCCGAACATGTTGGTGATGGTGGTCAGCAGCGGCGTGATGACGGCCGGAGCCAGCGCGTTGGTAACCGTAATGGTTGTTCCATTGGTCAGCGTGAGCGTACTGGCCAGGGTCAACCCATTGGTCAGCGCCGGGTCGGTCGATACCACCAGCGCGTAATCCTGCACTACGTCGTTGGTCTGGGCCGTCACGGCGTTGACATTCACCCGGTTGCCCACCACGGTAATCGAGAAGTTGGTCCCCACCGGTGGCAGAAAGATATTCTCCACATTGTTCACCACGTCGACATTGGGCGGGTAATTCGTATTCCACGGCAGGTTGTAGGTATTGCCCTCCAGGATGTCGTTGCCCCAATAGACCGCCCCCGTTTCCAGATTGGTCACCAGCAGATTCAGGTCGTTGACCAGCTTCACCCCCGCCACCGGGTTACCCGGCGGGTCGGTCCACACCAGCGTGACAAACAGCGGCGCGTTTGCCACCGTCGCCACCAGCCGCGTCTGGCTCTGGCCCGTGGCCAGCGCGTTGCTCGGGCTCTGGTCAAATACCATCATGGAAGAGGAATTGGACGCCGCAAAGTTGGTCAGCGCCCACGGCAGGCTGTTGGGCAAATTAACCAAACCCCACCCCTGCTGGTTAACCGACGGATCCACCCAGATGGTCTGGCCTCCCACCGGCACGCTCCCGTTGATAAGCATCGCCTTCATCAGCGCCGGGCTGGGCTTGTTGGTGGGGCCGAACATCGGCTGCATCTGGTTCTCCATGAACTCCTCCATCAGCGCCAGCGTGCCCGATACCTCCGCCGCCGCCAGGCTCGTGCCCGAGTCATACCGGTAGTAATAGGGCGGACCGCTGCACAGCGAGTCGTTCATGTTGCTCAACACCGTCAGAAAGTTCCCATACAGGTTGGTCACCGCCACCTGCACAAACAGGTCAAAGTTCTCGCTCGAACTGGAGGTGTTGCTCACCAGATAGAACCAGTTCTGGTCCACCGGCGTGAGCGTGGTCCCGCCCGCCGGCGGCATATACGCCGCGTTGGTTTGCACCGTGTAAAACTGGCCGTTGGTGGGATAGCCTTTCGCATCCACGTAGATGACCTGCGCCGGCAGCGGCAAGACCGACTGGTAGTTGGGCTCAATCACGATGGTGAGTCCCACCGCATTGGTCGGGATCGGAACCTCGTTGATAAAGACTTGGCCGTTGGTCAGCGTCAGCCCGGTCACCGAATAATCCAGGTAATTGGTCGGATTGTAATAGGCCGCCTCGTCCCATTCGGTCGAGCGCGTCGAAACCAGGCCTGTGCCCGGCGCCACCAGGTCCGGCTTAAAACGCCCATACTGTCCCTCCACCTGCACGCCCACGTTGCCGCAGCTTGAAAAGCCCGCCACCTGGTCGCCCGAATCGGTCGAGGGCAGCCACTCGGTCACGAAGTTGGTCTGGGTGGTGCCGTTGGTGCCGCTGTAGGTCAGCGCCACCATGTTGGTAATGTTCCGGAACTGCTCGATAGCCCCCACCGTGATCACGTTCTTGGCCGTGCCGGGCGATTCAACCGTGTCGGCCGTGCCCCCGTTGCCGTCGTCGTTGGCTCCGTCGTCCCAATTGTTCATGCCCCCGCCGTTGCCGGAGGGAAACACATACAGCAGCGGCTGGGAGCCGCTCTGCAACGGCAGCGCGTCCCGCACCGCCGCGTCATAGCTAGCCGCCGCCAAATCGTAGCCGATTGTCCCGTAGGTCCAACTGTTATTCGAGATCAACACGTTGGTCTGGCTCGCCACCGTCTCTTGCAGGTAGGCGTCCGACCCATTGCCCAGCGCAATCGAGTAAATCATCGCCGCGGGCGCCTTGCCCCGAAATTGCGTGTTGGTCCCCGGCATGATCGAGCCCTGCGCGTTGGTCACCGTCGAGGAGTTGGTCCCGCTGCCGGCAATAATTCCCGCCACAAACGTCCCGTGCCCGTTGGAATCCACCCCGCTGATCGGAAAGTCATAGGAAATGCGGCTCTGATTGCCGTTGGTCCAGAAATCCGGATGGTTGGTATCCACCCCCGTGTCGTTGATGCTGACCATTACGTTCGAACCGGTCAGCCCCAGGTAATTGCTTCCCGTCAGCGTGTCGGTCGCCACCCCCAGCGTGACCCGGCTGATATCGTTGGCCGCCTTGCGGCTCCGGGCCGGTTCGATCTCCTGCACCCCGGGCAAACCGGCCAGCGCGCTGAGGCTCTCCGAGGGGGCCATCACCTGCACCACCGGCCCGAAAGGCGAACGCTCCTCTCCCAGCACGCTCGCGCCCATCCCGCTCAGCGCCGCTTCGGTCGCCTCCCGGTCCTGGGCAAAGAGCACCAACTGCAAAACCGTTCCTTCGGGCAAGGCCATCTGTTTAATCGCCACCCCGAGCAATCCCGCCTTAATCTTGTAATACGGCTCGTAGGGCAGCACCGCCTGGGCATCCCCTTCCAGTTGCTCGGCCGCCTCTGAACTCATCCGCACCAAGAGCGCGTTGTTCGGAATGTAGGAGATAATATCGGCCCCAACCTGGCCCAGCTTCGCCCGCAAGGCGTTGTCAACCGCCCCGCGCGCCTGCACGATGTAGGCCCCCGGCTCCTCGTGGGAACGCAGATGCTCAGGGATCGGAAGCTCGGTTTTCAGCGAGGTGTCCAGCAGCGCGTTCTCCAGCAGGATCGCCCGCTGGTTGCGGGTCAACTGGCTGATACTCTGATCGGTGTTGGCAAGCCGATAGGTCAAGGGCGAGCTGTTGGTCAGCTCGGCCATAACCAGCGGGTTGGGCCGCGCGCGTTCCGCTTGCGTTTGACCGGCTGCCGGGCTCTTCGAGGGGGCCTTCGAGACGCCTGACATCGCGGCCTGGGTGGCGGCCTTGGTTCGGGCTGCGTGCCCGTCTTTCACCCGCCAGAACCAGACGGTCATGGCCAGGAGAATCAGGCCCGTTAGAAACCAGGTAAATGGTCGCCAGCGCATACGTTTTTAAATGGTTAACAGAGGTTGTGGTTAGAAAGGGTTAAAAAAATGTTAAAACGTTAGAACGTTAAAGGGTCAAAACGTTAAAACGTTAGAACGTTGGAACGTTAGAACGTTAAAAATGGTTTGGGACCAAGTGGTGACCGAGAGTCGGTTCGAAGTTTTGCTTCCCTCCCTAACCAACCCGGAGGGTTGGCAGAAGGTAGCCGGGGGTCGCAACGCAGTGGAGACCCCCGGTACCAGGTCTGAAGTTTGCTTCGCATCCTGAAGGGATGCCAGAACCCTGCGGACCCTGCGGTCACCTTGAATACATCGCTGCCCGCGTGCGGCTTGAACAATAACGGAGACTCGCGGAGAGCGTCCCCCCGGCGTCCGACACACCCTCCGCCCAACGAGAATAGGTAATGCCCTGTCCCGGAGGGACATTCGACAATAGCCCAACGCTTCAGCGTTGGGTCCGCGCGCCGAATCCGCCCAAGTCCCGAAGGGACGGCTGAAAGCGCACACCACCTCAGCTGCACTGCCCCGGAGTTTGGGCGACAACCCGCCCCAACCGCTCCTGCCTATGCTCCCTCTCCTCCTCGGGAGGAGAGGGCTGGGGAGAGGAAGCCTCTTTCCATATCTCATCCAAACTCGGGGCCAGTGCACCTCAACCGTCCCTTCGGGACTTGCCGCCTCCGCAACCGAGATCCCAACGCTGAAGCGTTGGGCTATTCTCAGGCATCCCTCCGGGATGAACCGGCGCGGGAGTGGATCAGTTTTCGGGTTGGACTCTAGCATGCCTAAATCACTCCGGCGGCAGCACGTTGAAGCTGTCGATGATAATCTGCGGGTTGCCGGTAAGCGCGCCTTCCAGGTGCAGCACGGTGCGGGTTGCGGCTTCGGCGGTGACCTGGTAATTGGTGCACAGGCCGAAGAAGGGCCCGCTAGTCACCAGGCCCTGGTCGGCCGGCTTGAGCGCCTGGCCGTAGGCATAAATCACAAAGCGCGGCGGCTCGCATTGGAGCAGCCCCAGAACCTGCTGTGGAATGCGTTCCACAACTTCGTCGGTGAGATTCGAGGCGGCACCGCCGTAGAGGGCATTCATATTAAAATAGGGCGACCACGCTTGAACACTGGTATTCAGATAGGACGACCACACTTGATTGGTATATGGATTCACCGTTAGTTCCGGAGTCGCCAGAATGTCGCCGAGCCGATAGAAGGTGCTGTTGGGAAAATTGGTCCGCCGCACATTGTTAATCGCATTCACAATTTGAAGCGCCGGCGGCAGATCCGCCGGGTTCAGATCGAACGAATTATACACACCAACCGGCTGAATGTTGGTCCAGTGGACGACTCCGGACGCAGGCCAGTTCGTGAGGACGTTGACGCCAGACAGGACGGCCGACCAGGCGGCAAGGTTTGTTTGGTTGACCGAAAGTCTGCCGCGGGTCGAGTTGTCGTTGAGCGCGGCGCTGAACAGGTCGAAGATCCCGCGGTCGGTGATGGGATGGGAGAAGATAGAGTCGTTGGTGATCCCGGCCTGGTTAGTTCCGCCGCGCCAGAGAGGCACGATGTTGGTGCTGATCTGCCCGAAGTTGGTCACCATCAAGTTATCGCCGGTCCACATGGTCCATAGGCTTGTCGTCTGGCCATACGGAACCGAAAAGAGGTTGGTGCCATCAACAACGCCCGATTTGAGGTACACGGTTTGCCACGGGGTGCCACGGTGGACGCGCCCCAGGAAACCGATACTCGGCAACTTGTTGGTCGGGAAGACCCAATCGTCTGAACGGCCCACGCTATCCGGGTGCCCTGGCCACTCCGTCGGAACGGGATCTTTCACCGCAATGTTTACCGACAGGCCAAACGGATCCGGAGCCTTGACGGGGTCCGTCCAGGCGCCTTTATTGACTGCCCCCCAGGGGCGGTAGCGCGTGGTAGGACCGCCTGCCGGGTAGCCGTTACCGGCCCGTTGAAAGTCAACGAGAGGGCTCGGGTTTGGCAGAGAGTCCACCCAGATATACTGCGCCGTAGAGTTTGTGGCGGTCTGGGATTGGGACTGCACCAGATCCTTGAGATCAGGAATCGTGTAGTGGACCAGTGGATCGCAGGCCTGCCAGCGTGTGCAGAGGCTGACGGTTCGCGTCGGGACGTATGGCGCATAAAACATGTTCGTTACGACATAGGGAGCCGTGGCCGTTGCGCCGGGAAGCGGCGAAAGTTGGAATTGCGTTCGGAAGAAGTTGATGCTCCAGATAACGTCTCCAAACTGCGTGCTCCATTGTGCCAGGCCGACCGACCCCGGGTAGCCAAGACGGCCCTCCGAAACCCCTATTTGATTGAGAACCCCGAGGGGAGGGGTGCCGAAGCCCCCCGACAGGTTTGTACACCACATGCTCGCGGCGGTGGCGCTTGTGCCCTCGCAGTAGTTGGCTGGCGCCAACTCTGCGGCCAAGTCAACCGTGGATGAAGCCGGATCCTGGACGGAGTCAAGGTTTGCGAAGTCGACGATTCGGCCCGCCACCGGATCGACAATGGCGAATTGGACCTTGGTGTTCATGTTGAGGAACCAGTGCGGAACCGGGAACGTAGTGCCTCCTGACAGGGTTTCGAATAAACCCGTAATTCCGACAAACCCGGGCAGGGTGCCGGCGAAGCCAGGGGGGGGCTGCGAAAACCGGTATTCTGAGCCTGTCCCATTGAACGCGGAGAAGTTGGTAAGCAAGGGCGTGACAAAGTTGGTTGGCAAGTTGTTGCCGACCGTGGTGCCTTGAAATCCGGGCCAGCCGTTAAAGGCCGCGTAGTTCGTCGTGCCCCAGGAAGCATTTGTCGCGCAGTAGACACCGTTGAGCACCTGGTATCCGTTCTCGTTGGTGATCGACACAGCCACCTTGGCTACGGCGATCACCATGAGAGGCCTATTGAGGTTGATGGCGTACGAGTTCCATCCCTGCGCGCCGACAGTGTTGCTGATGGCCAGGAAATACATTTGGTTTGTCAAAAGGCTGCTGCCGGTGTTGGTGAACTGCAGCTTGCGACTGGCCTGAACGTCCGTTTCCAAGGCAAACTCGTTGAAGTTCGGCCAGCCTGTCTTCGCACCAATCACCAATGGAAAGCCGTACAGCATCGGAGGCGGATTGTTGCTCAGCGTGGACTGGAACCCGAAAAGATCGGCGGGGTTGTTCGGGTCAAAAAAGGTCCGCGCGCCTGACGCCCCGGACAGGATGCTGAGCGCCAGGTTGTCGTTCGTCAGCTCCATATAGCCCACGATGAATATGGGCGCATTGGTGCCGGTCCCATAGCGATTAAAGACCGGACGGAAGACCGTCGGAAATCCCATGCCGTTGGTGAGGGCAGCGGGATAGCCCAAGGACAACAGGGTGCGATTGGTGGTGGCGTCGTAAATGTTGGCGGCAAGCTGGAAGAGGCGGTGGACGCTCGGGGTGTATAGGTTAGTAGGCCAGACCATAATCCCGTTGGTGGGCAGCCTGCTCTTCGCGGTATACCCACTGAGATTGGATAAGAGCGGAAACGTGTAGCCGGCATTGGTGAGGAGGCGATAAGAGGCATTGACAAAGAAGTCGGCCGGAGCCCACGAATGAAAATTGGTGGCGCTTCGAATTCCATTAGTTGGATTAACATAGACCAGATTGTCATAGTTGAGGTTGAGCTTCGACGCCGGCTCGACCGGCGTATCCGTCCCAAGCTGAGCCATGAGACGATAGAAGGTGTAGCGATCGTAGGTGCTGAGGTTAGTCCCCAAGGAGAGCAAGCGGTCGGTGGGATTGTTGGTGTCCGTGATGCCGATGGCCGTTTCAGCCTTGTTGAACAATTCCTGCATACTGAAGAAGTGCTTCGGATTGTCAGACCCCGGCCACGGCTTATTGGTGACCAGAGTGTCGTAGTCCGGGACCCCCGACCACGAAGTGCCAATCATGAGTGGGCCGTACAGGCAGGAATCCACATCGTCGGCGCTGAAAGCGGCTGCACCATTGTACATCGTTGCGGGGCTCTGGAGGTTGGGGACGTAGCTGTCATACCGATAGCGCAGGAGGGAGAGCGCGTCATTGAAAGCCACTCCTTGGTTGTTGAGAGCATCCCCCTGGCTCGGATCGTTGGTGTTACGGTAGAGGTACCGCAGGCCATTCGCGGAGGGGAACCAGGCATTCGTGTTGAGATCCGCCAGGAAGGCGGCGAGATTGATTTCGTAGGTACCGACGCCCTGATCGCGCCGAAAGCCGTCCGTTCCATTAGCCATAGCCGCCGAGAGCTGAGCATAGCTGGCGTCGTTGTGAATGTAATTGATGTCGAGGGTCTTGTTAGCGGGAACAACCACGTAGGCGAGGCGGCTGGTGAAGTAGTTCGAGGAGGAATGCGGAAGCCCAGCTCGCTCCAGCAGGCCGATCCATTGCGGGTCGCCGACAAAGTAGTTGCTGAGATAAGAATCGCCTGCCTTCATGGCCGGAACCCACTTTGCCTGGGTGGTGTCATAGTAGTTGCCGTTCTCGTCCTGGACCGGCACCAGCCCGGTGTCTTCGAAGCGGCCGTTGCGGTTCAGGTCGAAGTAGAAGCGGAATTCGTTCGACCCGGTCAGGCGGTTGGTCATGAAGACCGGCACGCGCGGGTTGTAATAGAGATTGGCGATGGCCTGCTGCCAGTCCCCCGAACTGAACGCGGAGCCGTCATTCTTCCACAGCAAATTGACGTTGGTCAGGTTCGTGACCAGATTCGCCGGCTTGGCGAAGTAGCCGTTATCATTGGAGAAATTGGTCGAGACGAGCAGCTCGTTGATATCCGGGTTATTCGACGCCACAATGCGATTGAGCAGTTCGGCGATCGCGCGATCCGCGGCGCCTTTGGCAGCCTCCAAGGCAACGTTCTGGTCGGTCTCGTTGCTCACCGATCGGCGCTCGGCGGTGCTGACCACGAGGAAGGTCACCGCCATGAAGGTGATGATCGACAGGAGGATCAGCGTGATGACGAGGGCGACGCCGCGCGCGCGCGGCGCGCGGGCGTTAGAACGCTGAAATGTTAAAACGTTAAAACGTTGAGGCGTTAGGACGTTAGAACGTGGGGACGTTGGAGCGTTAGAACGTTGGGACGTTAAAACGGTTGAACGCGGAGGAGATTTCGGGTTCAAGTTCATTGATAAGCGGTAGGGTCGGCGGCGCGGATAGGGATGCGCTGACGGAAGAGGTGGACCTGGGCGGTATGGTTGGAAAGATACTGCTGCTGGAGGTTGGCGTCGCCCAGCGCCTGGTAGCGCCGCAAAGCCTGCGGCTCCAGCATGCCAAGCTCGACCTCGACGGACGAAGGCACCGCATTGCTCCAGAAATAGCAGCCATAAACAGAATCCGGGAACCGGGAGTCCTGGATCACCCCCGCCCCTGCCCAAGAGACGCAGGACCAGAAGTTGGTGAAGTGGCTGGTATGGAAGTAGGCGTTGTGGTTGCTGATCGTGGACACGTAAAAACTCGGCTGGGATTGCACCACGTCGTAACCCACAAGGGGATAGCCGTTCGTGGCAAAGGCCCGCACGTGAAGGTGAGCCACGCCGTCGGCAATCCGGCTCAGGTTGGTGACCGGAAGACCCGCCCAAAGGCTGTTGGAGGCCATGAGCACCGCCTGCCGAAAGGCGACGCTCAGGTCCGCGATATTACTCGTGTAAGAAGTGTGATTGGTCAGAGTGTATTCCTTGGGGATCTCGCTCGAGTAGCGGTAAAGCGTTCCAACACCGGCAGGAACGCCGGTGGTGTTGGTCGCGGACGGCAGAACGGCGTAGCCGATGCCATACCAATCCTGATTGACCTGGCTAAGGAAGAAGATGTCCTGGATGTAGTTGGTTCTCAGTTGCGCTATCGCGTTGGTGCCAGGCAGCCCTTCCAAGATCGGGTTGACGAACAGGCCAGACTCTTCGACGTAGAAGTTGGTTGGATAGTAATAGGCCACGCCGGCCGAATTGTAATAGGGCGGCAGCCCTGAAGGGGTCGCCAACTCAATCTCACGAGAGAGAGACTCCATCGTCGCCCGGCCCGATTCCAGGTAGTCGCTCTGCGCCAGGCCGGTCCGGAACACTCGCTGGGTCTGGTTGAACATCGCCATCAAGCCGAGGATAATGACGCTCAAAAGGCCAATCGTGACCAGGATCTCAACCAGGGTGAAGGCGTTCGGAGTGCGCCCGTCCTCGGGCGCAGCGGCATCCGCAGACCGGCTGACTCCGCAGCGATCCGCGGCACTCTCGAGAATTCCCGCGCCTCTCCGATATCGTTGCCCATGCAGACTGGAAGTCTGCACTATCCCGACGAGTCGGGAGAGGTCTGTGCTACGACGCTTGAGAGTTGAAGATGAAGTGCTCACTTGGCCGGGTTGTTGGTTTACAGGCAGTTCGTGTAGATTCGCGGGGTGAAGAAGTAAAGGTTCGTATAGATGGTGGCATCCAGGGCGAAGTTCCCGGGAAGGTTATTGACCTGTTGACCACCCACCATCGTGCGATAGGACTGGCGTCCGGGACCGAGCGTGCCGCCCGGATTGACCAGCGGCCAGCGGAAGAGGAGCCGGACATTGTAAAGGTTGGTCTGGAGGTTCCCGGCAGAGGCCCAGTAGTTCGAATGAGCCCGGTTCAGGGGGATGAATCCCGGGACAGTCAGAGACGTATTCGTCCAATACGGATCATACTCGGCGAAGGGTAGGATTTCACACACCATCCGGTAGGTCAAAGCCAGGCTCTGGACGTCGGGGTTGCTCTGCGGGGCCTTTTCGCTGGCCGGGCCGCTCAGCGAATACACGTTCGCGGCGACGTAGTTGCTCAGGATGGCGGGGTTGCCGTTGTAGTAGGTGGGGATGATCTTGGGAGTGCTCAGCAGGCCGACGATGTTGTAACCGTTAGTCAAAGGGAATGGCGTGGGGGTGGAGACGGGCGTGGGGCTGCTAATAGTGAGGTTCGATGAGCCGAAATAGGTATAGAGGAACAGGTTGGAGCCAACCAGCTTCCCGGTGTGATCGAAGAGGGCGCGGCTGACGGTAATCTGCTGGACGTAGTTGGTGAGATCATCCAGGCCGCCGCTGCCATTGCGGATGGCATCCATGAAAACCTTCTCGTCCTGGTTGATGATGGTTTCCTGGCGGTTCGCGCGCTGGGCTCCCAGGCCGATGGGCAGCACGCCAATGATCGCCACCAGGGCAAAAGCGATGACCCCCAGACTGATGGCAATCTCCACCATCGTGAAGCCCGCGGAGTGCGCCCGTCCTCGGGCGCAGCAATATCCGTGAACCGGCTGACACCGGACTGTTCCAGCCCGCACGCATGGTCGAAGCCCGCTGCGCCCGAGGACGGGCGCACTCCCAGGACTGTGTGCGGAGATGCCCACCGGACCCCGCCCGCCGCGCTCATTCGTCATTCTGAATTCCAAATTCATAATTAATTGCCTTATTTAACCTCCAGGCGCACAGGGCGGGCCCGGCCGGTAAACCAGTCGATCTTGACCATGTCGTAGCTGTTGGTGGCGTTGCCGGGAGGAACCTGGGTAATCGTCGGTGCCGCCTGCATCGGGGTTTTATCGGCGTTCCGAGAAAAAACGACGCTGCCCTTGGCCAGGGGAATAATCTCGTCCACCTGGAGCGGGTTGCCTTGCTGGTCCACAAGCTGGCCCAGGTAGTTGAAAGCGACGCCAGGCAGCCAGAAATTCGTCTGCGATTGGTCTGAGGGGAAAGGCAAGCAGTTGGTCTGGAAGCCATAAACGTAATAATAGGACGCGGGGCCATTGGGGATCGTCATGACGGCATTGACCGGCACGGCCGGATATCGAAACTCAAACTTCTCCATCGGGATGATGGCCCCATCCGGGAGCGTGCGCCAGGGCGCCAGGTAATGCGGATTGGGCTGTCCGGGCTGGTCGCCCAGACTTTTCAGAGCCACAAACGTGTAGCCGATCAGTTGCTTGTCGAGCAGGCGGTTGGCCTTCGGAATCTCGGTGGGCTGACTCGATGAAAGGTACTGATACGCTTGCGAATTGGGGTTGAGCGGAGCGTTAGTAAGCCAGAAATTCGTCGGCACAAACACCATATAGACGGTGGTGCGCTGGCTGATAGCCAATTGGCGGGCGCGGCCCAGTTCGGCCAGCATCACCTGCTCGGCCCCGGCGGTGGCATTGGGCTTGAATTTGCCGAGGCTGGGAACAACGACAGCCACCAGTATCCCCACGATGCTGATGACGGCCAGCATCTCCACCAGGGTGAAGGCGCTCGGGCGCGGCGCATTAAAACGCCGGGGCGTCAAAACGTAAGACGTAAAACGTGACACGTCGCGTTCCGCGCGGGTTTCCACCGGTGGATATTCGCGTTTGGCGCTCATTGTTTCCAGCTTAGGATGTTGTCTTTGTTGGCGCCCTGGTTGGCATTGCCCGTAGAGTTCGCGGTCGGGCCTGGATCGATCGTCTTATCGGGACCGGCGGACCAGACCATCACGGTGTCGTTGCACTCATACGCGTCGCCGCCGATCGAATTGACCAGTCCGTTATACCCCGTTCCTGTTGGAACAGTTGTGTTCGTAGAAGAGACGCTGGCGAGCCGGTAGAATCCGTCACGGGCCCGGTTGTCGTTGTTCAGATCCACCGTGATGACGTAGGGCTGGCCCCAGGGATCGCGATAGACGCCATCGGCGCCCACACCGGGGGAAATGCTATCGCCTACCATGGAGGCGTTGAGGAATTTGGTGCCCTGAGGGTTCTTCACATGACCGGCGTTCACCCCGACCGGAATGTCCATGAGGATGGCGATGACTTCGGCATTGTTCGTCTGCCAGTTATTTAGAGAGTTCAAGGTTCCGACGAGGGTCGTTCCGGTCGGCGTTTTGAATGTGCCGCCAAAAGTGAAATCGACCGCGCCGCCGGTGGCCCCCGCGGCGGCGGCCATCGTCGTGGCAGAACAGGGAAAGCGGTTGTAGGCGGATTCGTAGTCGTGGATGGCGGCGAGGATCAGGGTCACCTCCGTTTTGGCTTTGGCGATCCTCCCCTTCTGCTTGACGGCGCTGATGACCGGCAGCAGCATGGCAGCCAGAATGGCGATGATGCTGATCACCACCAGCAGTTCCACCAGGGTGAAGGCGCTCGAGTGCAGCGCGTTAAAACGTTGAAGCGTTGAAGCGTTAGAACGTGGGGACGTTCGAGCGTCGGAGCGGGGATTGATGGGGAAAGATTCCAGATCAGTATTCATAGTTTGTGAGAATCAGGTGTGGTGTTCATCAATAGGTCGGCCCGAGCTTAATGGATGGGACCCGGAAGAACAGAGAATCGCTTATTTTTGCCCGGCGCCTCACCGGCACGAGGCAGGCGACCTCGCGCCAGAGAATTGGCAGGGTCTTGTTGCCCCGCGGCATCTCCTGGCGGCGCCGATCCGCAACGGCCATGCCGCGCCAAGGGGGCGCCGGTTTGGACCAAAGCGACGCGCGGGTCGAGGATCGAGGGTGAAGTGGAAGCGACACAGCGTTCCCGCGCCACTCGGCGCTCGGCACGCGCGTCCGGATCATTGCCCGCCGGGATTTGATAGGGTGAATGGATCGTCGCAGCATAATGCGCCTCATCAGTTCGAGTTGGTGACGACAAATGGAGTGGTGCTCCAGTTGCAGATACGGTTCGTCTGCGAGCCGACCGTGACATCGATCCAAAGATCGTATGTGCCGGGATTGTTGGTCGGATTGGAGGAGTTGTAACGGAAAGGATTGATTCTGGTGCCGACGGTGGCGGAACTGTTCGGCAGCATCACCGGCCCCGGGAGATAGCTCCCCAGCGCGGTGAAGGTGTAGACGGTGGGGCTGCCATAGAGGTTGGTGCTAATACCCAGGTACTGACCCGGTTTGAGGCTGGTACGGAAGAAGTTCTGCGCCCGGATCGAATTGTCATCCGAGCCCAACCCACGGGTGCAGTTCATCAAGCCGCCAACGAAGAAGACGTTGGTTACCGTTGAAGCCAAGATGGAGGCGTTGCCGTCAAGGGGGTAGAAGATGGTGTTGTTGTTACTGGCCGACGTGCCGATCAGCTCGTAATAGAGCTGGTTAATGAATGCGTTGGTGGATGCGTTGGGGGAGTGGTTATCGGGAGGGTAATAGCCAAGCTGGATCTTGTAGCTATCAATAGCCATCCGAACCTCCGACAGCTCGGCAGTCGCTCGCTTCTTGATCTGGGTATGCTTCACGCCGGTAGCGGCGGGGATGAGCAATCCGGCCAACAGCGCGATGATGGAGATGACAATCAGCAGCTCGATGAGGGTGAAGGCGCTGGAGGGCAGCGCGTTAAAACGTTGAAGCGTTAAAAGGTTAAAACGTGAAACGTGAAGCGGCGCGCGAGCTTCGACCTTCGTCCCCTGCCCTTCGGTTGTTTTTTGGATGTCCATAAGAAATTGGTTCCTAGTCGTTTTTGGCGCGGAATTCCTGTTCCATGCGCTCGCTGAGCCACTGTTTGATCATGCTTTGGTAATTGAGATAGCGCGAGCGGGCCAGCCGTTTGATGCGGGCGAGCATCCGCGGGTCGATGCGCAGCGTAATCGTAACCGATTCAGACGCCTCGGCATTGCCGGCCACGGCCGCTTCCATCAGCCGGATGTCCGGCCGGTTCTCGGCCCAATACCCCGCCTCCGCCTCTTCGCTGTCAAAGATGGGCACGTCCTCCCATCGGGAAAGGATGCGCATTGGCGTCGGCGGCAGCTCGGGGCGGGCCGCCTCGGACGGATTCAACTCTTTAACCCATTTCACAGTTTTCACTTTGCTAGCGCGATGACTCTGAAATTCCGATACATTTGTTGCGCCGGATTTGGGTTCTGGCTAGGCGCGACGAGGGAGCATGTCCCCATGGACCTGTGACCGAGGAGCAACAACGCCAGAACCCAAATCCGGCGCAACCCTCCGGGCGGCATGTCCTTTGGCCTGAGCCTTCGTTGCTCGCTCCTCACAGACCCACGGGGGTATGCTCGTCGCTCGCGCCTCGCCTCAGGCCAAAATCCATTGCCGCAAATGTGTCGGTATTTCAGAGTCATCGCGCTAAATTCTGATCCATCTTGCGCTGGTAGAAGAAACGTTCTTCCGGCTGGAACGGCCGGGCATATATGATGCGGACCTGCTTGCCGTTGGTCCGATACACACTGAAAATCCCCGCGCCCGATGCGGAAAGCCCCAGGTTGAAAAACCTCGCCTGCACCGAAAAGCGCGGGCTGTCCGGCAGCAGCCGGACCGCAAACGGATCTTCGAACGATTCTTCGATGTCCTGCAGCGTCAAAGAGCGATCGAGATTGAAGGGCGGGTTATTCCAATCAAACTCCATAGAGGGGCCGGGGATCCGGGGTCGGGGGTCGAGGAACAAGGATTCGGCGCCTCAAACCCTAATGCCAGCCCAGAAGCGGTGGTGCCGCTCAGCTTGCGTAGTTTGGTTGTATAGCTTTCGCCCATGCAATGTCTTTACAATGTATTTACACATACCGTCACTCATTGTCAACAGGAAATAAAACAAATACCAGAAAAAAGTAACGCAACAAAGCACTCATGTTTTGTCCGCCGACGAGCAATAAAGGTCCAGTGAATGCGCTATTTATCCCGGATTTCACCTTCGCATGTAGCGCAGGTGCGTCTCCGCCCGCGAGTTCACCGGGCGTCCCGCCCGGTGTCCCTCTTCTCTCAAGCACGAAAACCTGGATAGGATAAGCCCCGTTAGGGGTGGCGTATTTGTAGAAACCCGGCCTGATAGATTCCCTTTTTTGTTTTCCAGCGGCGCGCTTGAGGCGGTCCGTCCCACCAACGGTCCTGGGTCGCGCCGCTGAAAAACAAGAAGGGACAAAACGTTGCGGTTCCCAGCTACAAAGATACCGCCCCTAGCGGGGCTCGCGACCGGCCAGCGCCACGGGCTAAGGCAACACCAGGAGCGCCAGAGTCTCGGAATGCGGCGGGCCGCCAGTGCCCCGGGAAAAGTTATTCGTCCTTCTTGCCGCCTTCGCCGCTGCCGCCCATGTTGTTCATCATTTCGATCAGGGGCAGGAACATGGCGATAACGATGGATCCGACGATGACCGCCAGAAAGACAATCATGATCGGCTCCAGCAGCGAAGTCATGGCCGCGACGGAGTTATCGACCTCATCGTCGTAGTTGTCGGCGATCTTGAGAAGCATTTCAGGCAGAGCGCCCGTTTGCTCGCCGACATCGACCATGGAGACGACCATGGGCGGGAAGATGCCGGAGGCTTCGAGGGGGGCGGTAATGGTCTCGCCCTCTTTGACGCTTTCATGCACGTCAGAGACGGCTTTGGCGATGATGACATTGCCGGCCGTTTCCTTGACGATGGTGAGGGCCTGCAAGATCGGCACGCCGCTGGAGACCAGCGTGCCCAACGTGCGCGTGAAGCGGGAGATGGCAACCTTGGTGACCACGGGGCCGATAGCCGGCATCTTGAGCCGGATCTTGTCCCAAACCATGCGCCCAAACTTGGTCCTGATGAACAGGTTGAAAAGGATGAAGACAGCGACAATGCCGGCAAAGGCGTAGACAAAGTGGTCCTTGACGATCTCGGAGATGCCAAGCACCAGCGTGGTGAAGGCGGGCAATGTCATGTTCATGCCTTCAAAGACCGACTTGAAGGAAGGCACCACTTTCACCATCAGGATGGTCAGAATCGCGGTAGCGACGACCAGGACGGCCACGGGATAGAACATGGCGGCCACGACCTTGCCTTTGATCTTCTGGGCTTTCTCCATGAACTCGGAGAGGCGGACCAGAACGACTTCAAGCACGCCCCCCAACTCGCCAGCTTTCACCATGTTGACAAAGAGGCGATTGAAGACCTTGGGGTGCTGGGCCAGCGATTCGGAGAAAGTGCTGCCGCCCTCGATGGAGAGGGCAAGCTCGGCGAGAATGGACTTGAGCGTTGGATTGCGCTCCTGTTTTTCGAGAACGCGCAGCCCGCGGAGCAGCGGCAGGCCGGCATCGACAAGGGTGGCCAACTGGCGCGTGAAGGTGGTGAGGACCTTGGGCTTGACCCCGCCGCCCAGGCCGGGGATCTTGATGTTGATGTTCATCGAGCCGCCCTTCTTCTTGCCGCCGGCTTTGGCGGCGGGAGCGGCTTTCTTGTCCGGCTTTTCCTTGGTCTTGTCGATCTCGACGATCTTCGTCGGGAAGAGGTTCATCTCCTTGACCCGGGCGATGGCCTCGTTCTGGCTGGCGACCTCGAGAGTGCCCTTGGTTTCTTTGCCATGGGCATCCATGGCGACGTAGTTATACTTGGGCATAAGGAACCTCAGTCTTTGCGAAACTCGCGGATTGGTCTCGGCTTGGCGCCGTTCGTGGAACTCGAGTCTTCACGTCAGGTGTACTTCACGACTTCTTCGATGGTTGTATCACCGTCAAAGATGCTGCGCAAGCCGTCTTCGCGGAGAGTGGTCATCCCCAGCTCGATCGCTTTCTGGCGCATGACGACGGTGGGCGCGCGCTCGTTGACCAGCGCCCGGATGGCATCGTTGATGGTCAGGAGCTCGTAGATGCCTTTGCGGCCGCGGTAGCCGGTGTCGTTGCAGGCGGAGCAGCCGCGCCCGTAGTAGAAAACCTTCTCGCCCAGGTCGTGCGGTGAAAGGCTCAGCATCGCAAGCTGGCTCTCCGTCGGCTCGAACGGCGTGCGGCAGTTCTTGCAGACGGTCCGCACCAGCCGCTGGCCCAGCACCGCCATGAGCGTGGAGGAAATCAGGAACGGCTCGACCCCCATGTCGACGAGGCGCGTGATCGCGCCCGGCGCGTCGTTGGTGTGCAGCGTGCTCAACACCAAGTGCCCGGTCAGCGATGCCTGAATCGAAATCTGCGCGGTTTCCAGATCGCGCATTTCACCCACCATGATGATGTCGGGGTCCTGCCGCAGAAAGGAGCGCAGCGCCTTGCTGAAGGTCATCCCCACGCTCTCGTGAATCGCCACCTGCATGATGCCTTCAATGTCGAATTCCACCGGGTCCTCCGCCGTCAGGAGCTTGGAGTCCATGGTGTTGACCCGGCGCAGGCAGGAATAGAGTGTCGTAGTCTTGCCGCAGCCGGTGGGGCCGGTGACCACGAAAATCCCGTTGGGACGGAGGATGGCCTCGCTGACAAAGTCGTAGATGAACTTCGGCAGGCCGAGCGACTCCAGCTCCAGGTTGACCGAGTTGCGGTCCAGCACGCGCAGCACCACCGATTCGCCGAACTGGGTCGGAAGCGTCGAGACGCGGAGGTCGATGCTCCTCTGGCCCAGGTTGTAATTGATGCGGCCGTCCTGCGGCATGCGGGTCTCCGAGATGTTCAGGTTGGCCATGACCTTGATGCGGGAGATCACCGGCAGGGCCAACTGCTTGGGCGGGGGGGACATCTCGTAAAGGGCGCCGTCCACGCGGTACCGGATGCGAAACTCGGTCTCGAACGGCTCGAAGTGAATGTCGCTGGCACGGTCGGCAACCGCCTGCATCAGCACGAGGTTGACGAACCGGACAATAGGCGCCTGGTTGGCAAGGCTCTCCATCGCCGCCGCGCTGTCGGCGGCCTTGGCCTGCGTGGCGATTTCCTTGTCGGCGCCCAGTTCCTTGAGGATTTCCGAAAAGCTCTCGCCGCCGCCGATTTCCTCGGGGTAGAACTTCTCGATGGCCTTCTGGATCGCGACGGGGTCGGCGACAACTACCTGGAGATCGCGTTTGAGGACATAGGTCAGCTCGTCAATGCGCTGGGTGTTGAGCGGCTCCACCAGCGCGAGCTTCAGGCTGGAGCCGGACTGGGCCACCGGCAGGCACTGGTACATCCGCGCCGTCTTGGCGGGAACAGCGGCCAAAAGCTCAGGCTTCAGGTCGCGCTCGTTGATAGGCACCACCTCGGCGCTCAGAAAGTTGGCCTCGACCTGGAGGATAGCATCCAGGTCCATGACGGCGAAGTCCTGGAGGATCTGCATGGCGGGCTTGGCGCTGCGCTTGAGTTCCGCCAGCACTTCCTCGTATTGAAGATCGTCGATCAGACCCTGATCCTTGATCAGGGCCAGCAGCGGGCTTGAAATCTCGTCGGCCATAAATCTTCCCTCTAAGCGGCTGCCTCGGTCGGCGTGGTCGGCGCGCCATCCCCGCCCTGGGCCATTTCAAGTTCCTGCAGTTTGGCCTGGATGGTGACCGGGTCCTGCGCCTTGGTGACCACTTCTTCCCGCGAGATCATGCCCGCCAGGTACTTCTCGATGAGGAACCCGTCGAGGGTGACCATCCCCCACTTGGCGCCCGTCTGGATGTCGGAATTGATGCGGAAAGTCTTGTTGTCGCGGATCAGGGCGGCGATCGAAGGGGTGTTGACCATGATCTCGAACACCGCCACCCGCCCCGGCTTGTCGATGCGCGGGATGAGCAGCTGGGAGATCACCGCCTGCATCACCGTCGAGAGCTGAATCCGAATCTGCTCCTGCTGGTTGGTCGGGAAAGCGTTGACGATACGATCGATGGTCTTGGCCGCGCCGGTGGTGTGCAGGGTGCCGAAAACCAAGTGGCCGGTTTCCGCCGCCGTGATGGCGGCGTCGATCGTTTCCAGGTCACGCATTTCCCCCACCAGCACCACGTCCGGGTCCTGCCGCAGCGCCCGGCGGAGGGCCTCCGCGAAATTCGGCACATCCACCCCGATCTCACGCTGGGTGACCAGCGCTTTCTTGTGCTTGTGATAATACTCGATGGGATCCTCGATCGTGATGATGTGCGCTTCCTCCCGCTCCTCGTTAATGATGTTGATCATCGAGGCCAGGGTCGTGGTCTTCCCGGAGCCGGTCGGGCCCGTGACCAGGACCAGGCCGCGCGGCTTGTAGAGCAGCTCCTTTGCGGAGGGCGGAATGCCGATTTGCTCCATCGTCAGCAGCTTGCTCGGGATCTGGCGGAGAACCAGGCCAAAGTTGCCCTTCTCCTTGAAAACGCTCACGCGAAAGCGCGCCATGTCGCCGAAGGCAAAACCGAAGTCGGCGCCCCCGCGCTCGCGCACGTGTTGGATGTGCTCCTCGGAAGTAATGCTGCGCATCAGCTCCTCCGAGTCCTCCGGCTGGAGCGCGGGACCTTCAACGCGATGCAGAATGCCATGCACGCGGATAGTCGGCGGCGTATTGACGCGGATGTGGAGGTCGGAAGCTCCTTCCGAAACCACCAGTTGCAACAGATCGGACATTGAGTAAGACATGGCTAAATCCGGTTCAAATCAGGAGCGCATCATAGCATCAGAATCAGACAGGCGGGAAGAGGAAATGTCACGCGTCATGGCGCCTTCTCAATCAACGTCGCCCACGGTGGCGCGGATGACCTCGTCGGGCGTGGTTAAGCCGGCCAGGACTTTGCGTATGCCGTCTTCCCGCAGCGTCCTCATCCCCATCTCGCGGGCGCGGTTGCGCAGCACCGCCGACGATACCTTCTCGTAGATCAGCTTGCGCGCGTCGTCGTCGATGACGAAAATCTCAAAAATACCGAAGCGGCCGCGGTGCCCGGTGTTGTTGCAGTTGGAGCAGCCTTTGCCTTTGAGGAAGTTGGCCCCCTGGACGGCGTTGGCGTCCAGCCCAAGCTGGCGCAGCTCGTTCTCCGGCGGCATCCACGGGGCCGCGCACTGCTTGCAAATCTTGCGCACCAGGCGCTGCGCCATCAGGCAGCGCGTGGACGAGGCGACCAGGAATGGTTTGACCCCGATGTCGATGAGACGGGTCACCGCGCTCGGCGCGTCATTGGTGTGAAGGGTCGAAAAGACCAGGTGGCCGGTCAGAGACGCGTTGATGGCGATGCTGGCGGTTTCAAGGTCGCGGATTTCCCCGACCATGATGACGTTGGGGGCCTGACGCAGGATCGAGCGCAACGCCATCCCAAACGTCAGCCCCACCGCCTCGCTGACCTGCACCTGGTTGATGCCCCCCAGGATATACTCCACCGGGTCCTCCACCGTGATGATCTTGCGATCAGGCCGGTTGATGAAGTGAAGGCATGAATAAAGCGTCGTCGTCTTGCCCGAGCCGGTCGGGCCGGTGACCAGCAGGATGCCGTCAGGCATGCTGATCATCCGTTCGAAGGTCTGCTGGTCGTCCGTGAAGAAGCCCAGCTCCGGCAAGCCCAGGCGCAGCCCCTCTTTGTCCAAAATACGCATCACGATGCTCTCGCCGTGGTTGGTCGGCAGGCACGAAACACGCAAATCGATCAGCTTGCCCCCAACGTCGGTCTGAATACGCCCGTCCTGCGGTATCCGGTGCTCCGAGATCGACATGTTGGACTGGATCTTGAGCCGGCTCACGATCGCCGCCTGAAGGCGTTTGGGCGGCGGCTTCATCTCGTGGAGCACACCGTCGATGCGGTAGCGCACCCGGAACTTCTGGGCCAGCGGCTCCAGGTGAATGTCCGAGGCCCGCATCTTGAAAGCTTCGACAATGAGGGAGTTGACCAGCTTGATCAGCGGAGCATCGGCGTCCACCGCGGCGCCGTCGCCCGCGGCCGCCAGGTTGACCTCCACATGTTCCTCCGTCAGCTCTTTGATGGTCTCCGCCAGTTGCGGATCCGCCACCCGCGCCCCGCTCTTCTCCCGCTCTCCGTAATACCGGCTCAGCGCGGTTTCGATGTCCGACTCCGACGCCACCTGGACATTAATCTCCAGGTTCAGCAGGTGGGTCAGGCTGTCGATCGTGTCCAGGTCCGAGGGATCGGCCATCGCCACCGTCAGGGCGTTGTCGTGCTTGAAAACGGGCACCACGCGATACTTGCGGGCGATGTGGCGCGGAACGGTCGCAATGACATCGTCCGCAATCTTGATCTCCCCCAGGTTCACCACCTCGGCGCCGAAATGGGCCGCCTTGGCTTGGGTCACGTCCGCCGGCCGGACGACCTTGTTGGCGACCATCAGGTCCACCACGCCCACGCCGGCGCTCTCGGCCTCCCGCCGCAGCTCGACCACCCGGTCGGGAGATACAAACCCGAGATCCACCAGAATATCGATGAGATAGTCGTCTTTTTCAGCCACGGTTCAATTCGCACTACACACGTTCGTCGTGGAAAGCTGCCGACCAGAGTAGTGGGGCGGCTGCCCGATGTCAATGCGGACCGAAGCCCCGCGCAGGGGAGCACTCCACCAGGCTCTTCGGAGGGAAAAACCGGGCACAGTTTTTGCTTTTCTTCGGGGCGCGGCGTGATAGGCTTACTTTAGCTTGAGTCATATCAACCTTAAGCACCCATGAACAATAGCGGCAAGCCGGTTCGTGGCGCGGGCGGGACCGCCGGTCTCGGTTCCACGCCGGCCCGGGCGCCAGCTTGCCCGCCGGATCGAGGACATCTGAAGCCATGAAGCCAAACGCTGCTATTAGCGAAATCCTCAGCTACAAAGGGGCCGCCGTCTGGTCGATCGCGCCGGACGCAACGGTCTTCCAGGCGGTGCAATTGATGGCCGACAAAAACGTCGGGGCGCTCCTGGTCATGGACCGTGGCAAGCTGGTCGGCATCCTCTCGGAGCGAGATTACACCCGCAAGGTCGTGCTGCGCGGCCGTTCCTCCAGGGAAACCGCCGTCAGGGAGATTCTCTCCGGCCAGGTCATTCACGTCAGCCCGGCCCAAACCGTCGAGGAAGGCCTGCGCATCATGACCGATCATCGCATCCGCCACCTGCCCGTGCTCGAGGGCGATAAAGTCGTCGGCGTCGTCTCGATCGGAGACCTGGTCAACTGGGTCATCTCCGCGCAAACCTCCACCATCGAGCAGTTGCAAACCTACATCGGCGGCTATCCCGGCTGAGTCGTCCGGTTAGGCGCCGGAGAACCCTTCGCGGTTCCGTGTGGGCAAAGCATCCCGTGTGGTATACCTAGAGAATACCATAACGGAGCAAAGAAAGTCCTTAACTTTTCGCGCCCGGCTAACTACCCTGCCCCGCTGCAAACCTTTGACGATTTGAATGAAGAAGTATGCCACCCTCACGGTCATCGGCCGCGACAAAACGGGCGTCGTGGCCCGCATCACGAGCTTCCTGTTCGAGCAACGAGCCAATATCGAGGCGCTGGAGGAACAGGTCACCCGGGGCCAGTTCAGCATGACGGTGCAGGCTTCCTGGAAAGAGGAGCACCTGGACGGGGCGGCCATCTCGCTCGGGCTGGATGCCCTGGCCAAAGACTTGCGGATGGAAATCAAAGTCCGGTTCACTGAACGGGGCCGGCGCCAGCGCATGGCCATCCTCGCGACCCGGGAACCGCATTGCCTGCAAACGCTCCTGGAGGCCATCCGCTCCGGCCGCTTGAACAAGGCCGAGCCGGCGCTGGTGCTCTCCAACCGCGGCGACCTGGAACCGCTGGCCAAAAAAGCGGGCCTGCCCTTCCTCTGCATTCCCTGGGATGATCGGCTCAAGGGCGAACAGGCGGCCTTGCAGGCGCTGGACGAGCACGAAATCGATTTCCTGGTGCTGGCGCGCTTCATGAAGATTCTGTCTCCTAATTTCGTCTGGCGCTTCAAAAACAAGATCATCAACATCCACCCCTCGCTTCTGCCAAGTTTTCCAGGGCCCCAGGCCTATCGCCAGGCCTACGAGCAAGGCGTCAAAATCATCGGCGTCTCCTCCCACTTCGTCACCATGAACCTGGACGAGGGCCCCATTATCGCGCAGGACTGCTTCCATGTGCGCCCCAACATGAGCCTCAAGGACATCATCGCCGCCGGCCAGAAACTGGAAGCCAGGACCCTCCTCAGAGCCGTCAAGCTCTACCTTGACAAGCGCCTGGACGTCTTCTGGGGAGTGGTCAGAGAGGTTTAGGGCAAGCTTAGTTCGAAACCGCTCCGTGATCGTAGAGCAGCATTCCACTCACCGCCAGGCCTGTGCTCAGCGCCACGCAATCCAGCACGTAATTATTTGGGTTCGGATAGGAGGCCAGCCGAAGCTGGACCTGGCGGAGTTGCTCGTCGAGGTCTTTGGCCTGGTCCGACGCCTGGTTTTCCTGCTGATTCAGAGCCTGGCGCTCACCCGACATTTGACGGTACGCTTTGCCCTGCTGGCCCATGCCTTGCTGCTGCTGCGCGATGCCCTCCGACCGCTCGGCAGCCGCGCCGGCCTGCGCGGAAAGGTTGTCTTTCTCGGCTTTCAGGGTCTTGGCCTGGTCGGATAGCTGTTCGAACTCTGTCATGTCCTCGACCGGCGGATTCTTGAGCACCACGGAGATGGGCACGGCGGATGGCTCGCTATTGGTGGCCCCGGGCCGGACCGTCTCAACGGTGCCCCGGATCACCCAGCCGTAGGCGTTGGTGGCCACAACGGTGCCGGTCAGATGCACCCATGCGGTCAAAGGCCGCGCGCCGTTATGATCGGTCCACCAGCGGAACAGCGGGCTCAGATCCACCGTCTGGCCGTTAATCATGCGCTTGGGAGATTTCGCCGGATCCGCTTGCGCGCCTGCAATCCAAAGGATCGCCAGGGCTGCCACACACGCCGCCTTCAGGAAAAATCGTGTTCGCATGCCCGAACTATACGCCAAGAGCCTTTCGCAGGCGAGGGTAATTAGCCCCGGCTTTACTTCACCAAGGTCTTGCAGAACCGCTCGATCCGTTCCAGCCCTTTCTGAAGGTTAGCCATGCTCGTGGCGTAGCTGATGCGGATGTAGTCGTCGGCCCCAAAGGCGATGCCAGGCACCGCGGCCACCTTTTCCGCCTCCAGCAGCCGGGCGCAAAAATCGGTCGACTTCAGCCCGGTCCTGGAAATGTTGGGAAAGAGATAGAAGGCGCCCTTGGCGTTGATGCACGAGATGCCCGGGATGGCCTGGAGCTTCTCGAATGCGAAAGCTCGGCGCTGGTTGAATTCGGCCAGCCAGATCTTGAGGTGGTCCTGGGGGCCGGTCAGAGCGGCGAGGCCGCCTTTCTGCGCGAAGGAAGTCGGGTTGCTGGTGCTATGGCTCTGGATCGCGTCGATGGCTTTGGCGATCGGCGCGGGCGCGGCGCACCAGCCCAGCCGCCAGCCGGTCATGCTCCAGGCCTTGGCGAAGCCGTGGACCACCACCGTGTGCTCGTAATGGGCCGGGGAAAAGCTCGCCATGCTCCGCGTGGTCACGCCGTCATAGAGCAAGTGTTCGTAGATCTCGTCGCTCATCATCAACAGGTCCTTTTCGATGCAGACCTCCCCGAGAGCCTTCATCTCCTCCGGCGTATAGACCGTGCCGGTGGGGTTGCTGGGGGAGTTGATAATGAAAAGGCGGGTGCGCGGCGTGATGGCGCCACGCAAAGCCTCCGGGGTGATCTTGAAGGCGGTCTTGTCGGTCGTCTCGACGATCACCGGCTTGGCGCTTGCCAGCTTGACCATCTCGGGATAGCTCAGCCAATAAGGCGCCGGAATAATCACCTCGTCCCCCTCCTCGCAGGTGGCTATGATCACATTGAAACAGGCATGTTTACCTCCGCAGGAGACGATGATCTGCGAAGATTTGTAATCCACGCCGTTCTCGCGCTTATGTTTGTCCGCAATGGCCTGGCGCAGCTCGGGCATGCCGGCGGCGGGCGTGTACTTTGTGAAGCCGGCCGCCAGGGCCTTGGCCGCCGCGTCCTTGATGTGCTGCGGGGTGTCAAAATCGGGCTCCCCCGCCCCAAAGCCGACAACGTCCAGGCCTTCCGCCTTCATCTGCTTTGCCTTCGCATCGATGGCCAAGGTCAGCGAAGGGGTCAGTGAAGCCGCGCGACGTGAAATCTTGTAGTTCATAACGCAAGCAACAGATAGCATCGGCGCGCCGAAGCGCAAGCCGAAAGGGCCGGCCTTGACATCATTGCACCGGCAAACAACCCTCCTTGCCATTATGAAGGTCCGGATACCGGCGGAGCTGTGCGTGTAGGAGCAAGCCACCCCCTTCCGCGCATTTCTATTTCAACCGGTCCTCCGCGGCTTCAATGTCCCGGGCGGTGCCGGTTTGGAACCAGGCGCCGATGTGAGGCAGGCAGGCGAGGCGGTTTTTATCCAAGGCCTGGCGCCAGAGGATCTTAATCGAGAATTTTCCATCAGGCGCGCCGGCAAAAATACGGGGATGGACAATGCCCACGCCCGCAATAATGTAAGGCGCATCCCGCTCATCCCAGCCGATGGTGTTGCCCGGTTTGATGAAAAGCTGGTCTTCCCCCTTGTCATACCCGACCGCCTTCGCCCGCGGCTGGGCCAGCAACAGGATGTCCATCTTCGTCTCCTCCCAATGCCGGGCCAGCCGAGCCAAGGCGCTTTCCTCCCCGTCCATCCAGATGATATCACTGTTGATGGTGAAGAAGGGCTCGCCGCCGAGCAGCGGCAGGGCCTTCTTGATGCCGCCCCCTGTCTCGAGTGGCTCGGGCTCATCCGAGAGCTTGATCGCCAGGCCCGGGACCTTGACGGCATAAGCCGCCAACTGCTCCTTGAGGTGCGAGATATTGATGACGACCTCTTCGATGCCAAAGGCTCTCAGGCGATCGAGAGCGTATTCCATCATCGGTTTGCCGGCCACCGGCACCAGGGGTTTGGGCACCCGCTCCGTCAGGGGCCGGAGCCGCAAGCCATAGCCCGCGGACAGCAGCATCGCCTTCTTAATCTTTCCAGGCATAGTTTTCGAGCCATCGCTTCACGCCGGCCAGCATCGGATGGAGCAACGCCCGATGCAATAGCCGTTCCACTCGTGGTGAATGGAGCCGCTTGTAATCGTGTTTGCCGTCCCGGCGGCTGAGCCGCTCGAAAATGGCCAGGACTCGCAGGTGCCGCTGGGCCGCCAGGATAGCCATCGACGTTTCAAACTCGGCCTCGTCCAGCTCCGGAAAACCTGACCGGTACCGCCGCAGCATCTTCTGCCGCAGAGCGTCGGGAATGTCGCGGCGGGCGTCCTCCAGCAGCGACATCAGGTCGTAAGCAACCGGCCCTTGGTAAGCATCCTGAAAATCCAGAAGCCCCGCCTGCCGCACGCCGGTGCGGTTGCGGAGCAGCATCAGGTTGGCGGCGTGATAATCGCGCAGCAGCAGGGAGGCTGGAACGCGGTGAGCTGCCAGCAGAGCTTCGCGCCATACAGCCCTGAACTCCCCCCTGCCCTCCTCCGGCAAGGCCGGCGCGCGCCATTCCAGGAATAACTCGATGTCCTCCAGCATCTTTTCCACATGATAGGCCCGCAACCCCTTCGGAATCGCCTGGGGACTCTGATGCAAAGCGACCAGGACGTCCACCGCCAGCTCATACAGCCTCTCCGCCTCATGCGGATTGCCCAGCAAGCCGGCGAAGAGCTCGTCGCCAAAATCCTCCAGCAGCAGCAGCCCGTTCTCCTCGTCCCGGCCCAGAATCCCAGGCGCGCTGAACCCAAGTTGGGCAAGATGGAGATTCAGTTGGACATAAGGCCTCACGCTCGCCTGGTCGCGCGACGCGTCCATCAACACCGCCGTTTGGCCGCTTCGCCGCAGCCGGAAATACCGCCGCGGCGAGGCGTCCCCGGTAAGGGGTTCGACGGAGGCGTTTTCCCAGGCATGGGCCCCGAGAAAATCCCGCGCCGCCGGCTGCGGAAGCGTTGCTGCGGACTGAGACAGATTCACGGCTGGAGAATACGAGAAGGGCCGCTGTGGTTCAATGGTTAGCGTATCGCCTTAGCGCATCGCGCATGTGACTCGCGCCGAGGGCGACGATCGCTATACTGGCCGGGATGAACCTTGGCGAGCCAGTCAAAGAAACGCCGGGGCCGGGCCGTCCAAGGGCGGCCGCCCGGCTCTATGGTCTGCTGGGGGTGATGCTGGCTTGCTGGGCGGCGAATTTCATTTTCGCGAAGGTGGCAACCCGGGAATTGCCGGCGCTGCTGGTGGGGTGTTTGCGCACGGTCTGCGCCGGACTGTTGATGCTCCCGATTTACCTCGCCGCTCGCCGCAGCACGCTATTCGGGGGACAGGACTGGACGGCGCGGGATGTGCCGCAGCTTCTGGCAATTGGCGTGTTGGGGCTGGTGGGAAATCAGATCATTTTCGTGATGGGCATCAGCCGCACGAGCGTCGCCCACAGCGCGTTGCTCACGGCGCTGGGCCCCGTTTTTGTGCTGCTGGGCGCGGCTGCTCTGAGCCACGAGCGGCTCAACGCGCCCAGGCTTGGCGGCATGGCTCTCGCCGGAATGGGTGTCGTGCTGCTCCAGTTCGGGCATTCCCCCGGAAGCAGTTCCAGCGTGGGCGGAGACGCTCTTCAGCTTCTGGCGACGACGGTCTTCGCGGCCTTCACTGTTTTCGGCAAGAAGGCGGCCTCGGAATTCGGCATCATCACCATCAATGCCTTCGCCTTTTTTGGAGGCACGCTCGCCGTCCTGCCCTATACCGTCTGGGGCTTGATGCACGTGGACCTGGGCAAGGTCAGTTTGACCGCCTGGCTGAGCGTGCTTTACATGGGACTTTTCCCGTCGATTGTGGGCTATTTCATTTATGCCTATGCGCTGCGCCGGCTGCCGGCCTCCCGCGTGGCCAGCGTCTCCTACTTCCAGCCCGTTTGCGCGACGCTGCTGGCGGTGCTGTTCCTGCACGAGCAGCCGGGCAAAGAGTTTGTCTTCGGCGCGGTGCTTATCCTGGCAGGCGTCTGGATCACCCAGACCCGGGGGCAGTGAAAAGGCCGGCCGCCGGGGCTTTTATCGTGAATGTATTTGCCCGCAGCGGCGCTTCCGCTTAGAACCATCGCAGCATGACCGGCGAGGAATGGCAACTGGTCGGGTTCACAGCCCGGATGGCGGCGTTGAGCACGCTGCTCATCCTGCCCTTTGGTTTGGGGATAGCCTGGTGCCTGGCAAAGTTGCGGTGGCGAGGCAAGGCGCTCGTCGAGACGCTGGTGACGCTGCCTCTGGTCCTGCCTCCGGTGGTGACCGGGCTGGTCCTGCTCCGGGTTTTCGGACGGCACGGCCCGCTGGGCTATTGGCTGCATGAGCGCCTGGGAGTCGACATCGTCTTCACGTGGCGAGGGGTCGCTCTGGCGCTGGCCGTTATGTCGCTGCCGCTGCTGGTGCGCGCGGCACGGTCGGCCTTCGAGGAAGTCAACCCGGCCTTCGAGCAAATCGCTCGCACGCTTGGCGCCGGGGAGTGGAGGGTTTTTCTGACCGTCACCCTGCCGCTGGCGCGGCGCGGAGTCATGGGCGGCACGTTGCTGGCCTTCGCGCGCGCGTTGGGCGAGTTCGGCGCGACCATCCTGGTGGCGGGAAACATCCCCGGCCAGACGACCACCGTGGCAGTGGCCACCTACGAATACGTGCAGCTTGGAGAGGATTCCCACGCCTGGGTGCTGGCCGCCGTGTCAGCCGCCATGGCTTTCCTCGCGGTGCTGTTGAGCGAATCTCTGCTGCGGAGGAAACGGCGATGAGCGAGGGGATTTCCGCCAGCTTCGCCCGAAAATACACCGACGGCCCGGAGATACGGGTTGAAGGGCTGCGCGGGTTCGCCCAAAGCGGCATCACTGTTCTGTTTGGCGCCTCGGGAGCCGGCAAGAGCACTCTGGTTCGCTGCCTGGCAGGCCTGGAACGGCCCGATGAAGGCACGATTCAGTTCGGGGGCGAAACCTGGTTCGACTCTGCCCGAAGGCTGTTTGTCCGGCCGCAAGAGAGGAGGATAGGTTACGTGCCGCAGGAATACGCCCTGTTTCCGCACTTGTCGGTGGAGCGCAACATTGGCTATGGGCTCCGCGAGATGGCAAGAGCGGAGCGTCAAGGGCGGGTCAAGGAGACCGTTTCCTGGCTCGGGCTGGAAGGCCTGGAGAGACGCCTGCCGCGGGAACTCTCGGGAGGGCAGCAACAGCGCGTGTCCCTGGCCCGCGCCATTGTCCGGCAGCCTCGATTGTTGCTCCTGGATGAGCCGCTTTCGGCCTTGGACCTGCCGACGCGAGCTCGGCTGCGGAGTCAGTTGCGCCAGTGGCTAATCGAACGGGCCATTCCCAGCGTCGTCGTCACCCATGATCGGACCGAAGCGCTGGCGTTGGGAGACTCCTTGGCGGTGATGGACGGTGGTCGCGTGGTGCAGCAGGGCTCGGCGCCGGAAGTCTTCGGCCGTCCAACAAGCCTGGCTGTCGCCGGCATCCTGAATGTGGAAACCGTTCAGCCTGGGCGGGTGCTGGCAATGGCCGACGGGCTGGCCACGGTGGCAGTGGGGCCGCGCAAGCTCATTGCCGTGGCGCCGGATCTGCCGGCGGACGCGGGCGAAGTCTATGTCTGTATCCGGGCTGAAGATGTGATCCTCATCAAAGGCGATGCCGCCCACAGCAGTCCCCGGAACTGCCTGCCGGCCGTGGTGCGAAGCTTGAGGCCGGAAGGTCCGATGATGCGGATTGATTTGGACTGCGGCTTCCCGCTGGCCGCGTTGCTGACAAAACAGGCATGCACCGAGCTGGCGCTGGCTTCGAATGACGCGGTGATGGCTTTGGTGAAGGCGCCGCAGATTCACCTAATCCCGCGAGCAGAAGTTTAGGCGCCTAGGAATCGAGGCAACGCCTGACCGCATCGGCCAACGCTGCGAACTCATAGGGTTTGGGCAGGAAGTGATCGGTGGGGAGCAGGGGAGAATTAGGGCCGAAGGCGTTGCGGCCGAAGCCGCTGCTGTAAAGGACCTTCAGGTTGGGCTTGGCATGGAGCAGGCGGCAGGCCAATTCGTGACCGTTCATACCTTCGGGCATGACGAGATCGGTCAGGAGCAGGTTGATTTCACTCTCATGCTTGCCCCATACCCGCAAGGCTTCGGGGCCGTTAGCCGCCTCAAAAACGCGGTAGCCCAACTGCTGCAGACAGGCGCAGGCCAGCAGACGCACCGCCGGCTCGTCCTCGGTCAGCAGAACAGTTTCATGTCCGCCTTTGGATGGGGTGTGAGGCGCGTCGGCCTTGGCAGCCCCGGCGGGCTCCGCCTGGACCGCCGGCAAAAAGATTTTGAAGGTGGAGCCAACGCCTACTTTGCTCGAGACTTCGACCCAACCGTTGTGCTGTTTGACGATGCCATAGACCGTCGCCAGGCCCAAGCCGGTGCCCTTGCCAATCCCCTTGGTGGTGAAGAACGGCTCGAAGACGCGGGCCAAAGTCGCCGTATCCATGCCGCAGCCGGTGTCCGTCACCGTCAGGGAGACAAAGCGGCCCTCGCGGGCTTCCGGGTTGCGGCCGGCAGCGGCGCGGTCAAACTGCGACACGTGGGTCGCAATGGTCAGCCGCCCGCCGGCGGCCATGGCGTCCCGGGCGTTGATGGCCAGGTTCATGATGACCTGTTCGAGCATGCCGGTATCGGCTTCAACGGGAGGCAACTCCGAGGCGTAGCGGCATTGCAAGGCAATATGCTCGCCGAGGAGCCGGTAGAGCATTTTGTACACGTTAGCAAGCACCTCGTTGAGGTCCAGCCGCCGCATCTGCATCACCTGCCGGCGGCTGAAGGCAAGCAATTGACGGGTCAGGTCGGCCGCGCGGCGGGCCGCCCCCGAGATCTGGCGGGTCAGATCCTGCCTCTCCGGCGTCAAGCTGGGATCCTGTGCCAATAGCTCGGCGTTGCCCAGAACGATGGTCAGGAGATTGTTGAAATCGTGCGCGATGCCGCCGGCAAGCTGGCCGATGGCCTCCATTTTTTGGGACTGGCGCAGTTGCGTCTCGAGCCGCTGGCGTGTCTCTTCCGACTGCTTGCGCTCGGTAATGTCCTGCAAGGTCCCGACGATCTTTACCGGCCGGCCGGTCTCGTCGCAGACCAGCTCGCCCCGATGATGCACCACGCGGTCGGTGCCATCCGGCCAGAGAATCCGATAGTCCAACTGCCAGGGCCGGCCATGACTCAGCCCCTCCAATAAAGCCGCCTTCAGCCGCTCGCGGTCCTGGGGATGAGCGGCGCGGAAAAAGTTCTCGTTGCTGGCCTCGGTCTGGCCCGCGTCGTAGCCCAGGATACGGAAGACTTCATCCGACCAGATCAACGGGTCCAGGGCCAGGGGCTGGAGGCTGGTAACGGAGAATTCCCAGTTTCCCAAATGCGCGACGCGCTGAACTGTCTCCAGGCTGGCGGCGCTTTGGCTGAGCGCCTCCTCCAGGCGCTTGCGCTGGGTGATGTTATGGGCAATGCCTACCAGCCCGATAACCCGGCCAGCCGGGTCCCGCCGGGGGGTGCACGTCAAGAGCAGCACCTGCCGCCCTTCGGGCGTCTCAAGAGTCTGCTCCACCACTTCCGCCCGCCCCGTCTCGATAATTCGGCACTCGCCTTCCGAAATGGCCCGCCACGCCGGCGCATTCTCAAAAATCTCCTCCAGGGTCCGCCCCAGCACCGCCTCCGCCGGCTTGCCTAGCACGCGCAAAGCCGCCGGGTTAGCCAGCACAAAACGGCGGTCCTGGTCCTTGATAAAGATCAGGTCCGGGCTGCCCTCGCAGATAGCCTGCAACAGCGCCTCGCTCTGGCCCAAAACCCCTTCAGGCCCAATGGCTCCGGCATTCCCGGCTGCCTCTACATCATCCTCTCGCCCTTGGGCAGGTCCCGGCGGATCGGAGCCCGCATGCGAGCCGTTCGTAATCATGACGCTACTTCAACAGCAACCCGTCGACCAACTCTCCGGCGTTCGCAAGAGAGAAACACGGTGCACCGTGTCTTTTCCGCCGGAACAGGCTCGAGGCCCCTATCAACCCGGCAGGTTATCCACTTATGACGACAGTAGTCATGTGTGTAGCAATTGCCGGGCCGAGACGTAATTGCCCCTCAGCAACCTCCAAAAGTTCTCATATCTGAAAAGTTGCCTCGCAAAGCCGCTAAAGCGATTCCTGCCTGTTTTTTACAAGTCGTTTTAATTCAATGTTTTGAACGCTTTTCCAACTCCTTCCTTCCGCCGCTTAGCATCATTCTTGCTATCGTGAGGTTAAGAATGCAACAACTTGGCCACTATGCAGTTAACTCCCGGTAGGCCCGCTGACGCGGCATCGGATGCCTCCCCTGCTGAAGGCCCCCAGCCCTCATCGCTGCCCGGCAAATCAATTCCTCCCCGGGTGCTGGTGATCGATGATGCTGAGTCCATTCATCAGGATTTTCGAAAGATCCTCGGTGACCGCGGACCGGACCTCTGCCAGGACGCGGCGGAGTTATTCGGCATCGCCCGAAAAGCGGAGTCGCGGGGCGCTTTTGAGGTCGATTTTGCTTATGGAGGCGAAGAAGGGCTCAGGCTGGTTCAGCAGGCCAAGAGCCAGGGGCGCCCCTACGCGATAGCCTTTGTGGACATGCGCATGCCTCCAGGCTGGGATGGGCTCGAAACGTCCACCCGCCTATGGAAAGCGGACTCGGATATTCAAATTGTCCTGTGCACGGCCTATTCTGATTACTCGTGGGAAGAAGTCGCCGATCGCCTGGGGAAGCAAACCGACAGCCTGCTCATCCTCAAGAAGCCTTTCGACAACGTTGAGGTGCTCCAATCCACCCACGCCTTAACCAAGAAATGGTCCCTTACCCAACAGGCCAAGTCGCGGCTTGAGGACCTCGATCGTCTTGTCAACGAGCGCACCCGGGAATTGCGCGCGTCGAATGAGAAGCTCGAAGGCGAAATCACCGAGCGTGCCCGCACTGAGGAAGCCTTGCGGGCGGCCCAGGCCCGGCTGAACTACCTGGTCACCCAAAGCCCCACGGTCATTTACTCGCTCAAAATCAACAGCAAGCAAATCCAGGCCGTGTGGGCCAGCGACAGCGCCGTGCAAATGACCGGCTACACCGCCGCGGAGGTTTGCCAGCCCGACTGGTGGCCCTCGCACGTTCATCCCGGGGATTGGGAGGATGTTCTCTCCGCAAGAACCCGAATCCTGGCTGTGGACAGGGCGGCGGCTGAGTACCGCCTTCGCCACAAAGACGGCCAGTATCGCTGGGTCCGCGACGAGCAGCGGCTGGTGCGTCGTGGTCCGGAGCCCGTCGAAATCGTCGGCACCCTCATGGACATCACCGAGCGCAAGGAACTCGAAGAGCGGCTGCGCCAGTCGCAGAAAATGGAGGCCATCGGCCTGCTGGCCGGGGGCATCGCCCATGATTTCAACAACCTGCTGCTGGTCATGCGCGGCCACGCGGAATTGCTGCTCTTGCGCCACAGCGAGCACACCCCCGAGACCACCGAGTCGCTCCGCCAAATCACCACCGCCTCCGAGCGGGCCGCCAATCTGACCCGCCAGCTCCTGGCCTTCAGCCGCAAGCAGCTCATACAGCCCAAGCCGCTGCTGCTCAACGATGTCGTCGCCAACATGACCAAGCTGCTCCAGCGGCTCATCGGCGACCATATCCAGTTGCAATGCGATTTTGCCGCCCGAATGGCTCTCGTTCAGGCCGATCCCGGCATGCTCGAGGAGATGCTGGTCAACCTCGTGGTCAACGCCCGCGAAGCCATGCCCGACGGTGGACGGCTGGTTATTACCACCGAAGAAGTGACCTTCGACGAGGCCTATGCGCGCGTCAACCAAGAGGCCAGCCCCGGCAAATTCGCCTGCCTGACCGTCAGCGACACCGGCGCCGGGATAGCGCCCGAGCACTTGCCGCATCTGTTCGAACCCTTCTTCACCACCAAAGAGGTCGGCAAGGGGCCCGGCCTGGGCCTGGCCACCGTCTATGGCATCGTCAAGCAGCACCGCGGCTGGATCGATGTCTCCAGCCAGCCCCGTTCCGGCGCCACGTTCAAGATCTTTCTCCCAGCCCTGGCGGATGACGCCGAGTGCGGCCAGATGCCAATAGAAAAAGATCTGCGCGGCGGCGACGAGACGATTCTGCTGGTGGAAGACGACGAGGCGGTCCGCTCGCTGACCCGGCGCTTGCTCGAAAACTTCGGCTATCGGGTGCGCGAAGCCGCCACTGGGCGGGAGGCTCTCGCGCAATGGAGCGGCCACTCCGCCGAGTTCGCTCTGCTGCTCACCGACATCGTCATGCCCCAGGGGATCAGCGGCGTGGATCTCGCCGGCCAGTTGCGCGCCCAATACCCTGCGTTAAAAGTCGTGTTTATGAGCGGCTATCCCGCCGACGCCGCCGATAAAAACCCCGGTCAGATTCATCGGCCGCGCACGCGCTTCGTGCAAAAGCCCTGTCCCTGGCGCGACCTGCTCAGCGCCGTCCGCGGGTGTCTCGACGAGGCTGAACCCGGGAATCTCAGGTCAATCCCGTCGCCTGCCCATTCGGCAAGACTTTGATGCGGGCGGCGGCCGGGACCTTGGGCAGGCCGGGCATGGTAACGATGCTCCCGCAGATCGGCACCACAAAGCCGGCGCCGGCCGAGATACGCAGCTCGTTGATGCTGATGCGGAACCCGCGGGGCCGCCCCCGCAGGGCTGGGTCGTCCGAAAGCGACATCGGGGTCTTGGCGATGCAGACCGGCAGATGGCCGAAGCCATGGCGATTAAGCAGTTCCAGGTCGTGCTGGGCGCCGCGGTCGAGGTCCACGCCTTCGGCGCCGTACAGCTTGCAGGCCACCGCCTCGATCTTTTTCTCCAAAGGCGCGTCGAGCGGATAAGCGAACTTGAGCTTCCGGGCGCGGTTCTTATCCAGCGCGCGCAGCACCGCTTCGGCCAGCGGGACCGCGCCGGCGCCGCCGCGGGCGTAATGATCGGCGACCACGGCCTCGACCCCGAGCCGGGCGCAGAACTTGATGATGCGCTTGAGGTCCGCGTCGGTATCGGTGGGGAAACGGTTCAGGGCCACGACGGGCTGGAGGCCGAACAGGCGGATGTTCTCGATATGCTTGGCCAGGTTGGCGAGGCCCCCGTTGGCGCTGGCCCCGCCGTGATAGGCAACGGCTTTGGCGGTAGCCACGATCACCGCGCCGGAGGGATTCAATCCCGCCATGCGGCATTTGATGTCGAAGAATTTCTCGGCGCCCAGCTCGGTTGCGAATCCCGCTTCCGTGACGACGTAATCGGCTAGCTTGAGCGCGAGCCGCGTGGCGATGGTGGTGTTGGTGCCCTGGGCGATGTTGGCGAAAGGACCGCCATGCACAAAGGCGGGCGTTCCCTCCGCCGACTGCACGAGGTTGGGATGGATGGCATCGCGCAGCAGCACCTGCATCGCTCCGACGGCCTCGATTTGCGACGCCCGGACCGGCTCGCCTTTGTAGGTAAACCCTACGACCATTTGGCTGAGCATCTCGCCCAAGTGGGCGAAATCCCGCGCCAGGCAAAGAATCGCCATCACTTCGGAAGCGGGGGTGATATTGAACCCGTCACGGCGGGGAATGCCGTGCTTGGTCCCGCCCAGGCCGATAATGATGTCGCGCAGCGCGCGGTCGTTGAGGTCGATGACACGGCGCAGCACGATCCGGCGCGGGTCGATGCCGAGAGGGTTGCCATGCTGAAGATGGTTGTCCACCATCGCGGCCAGCAGGTTGTTGGCTTTGGTGACGGCGTACATGTCGCCGACGAAGTGCAGGTTGATCGCCTCGGCCGGCACCACTTGCGCGCGCCCGGCCCCGGTGCCGCCGCCCTTGATGCCGAAATAGGGGCCAAGCGAAGGTTCACGCAGGCAGAATATCACGCGCCTTCCCATCTGGCGCAGCGCGTCGGACAGGCCAATAGTGGTGGTGGTCTTGCCGATCCCTTCCGGTGTGGGGGTCATCGCCGTCATCAGCACCAGCTTCCCGTTCGGCTGGTGCTCGCGGGCGGTCAGTTCGTCAATGGGGATTTTGGCGATGAAGTGGCCGTGCGGCAGGATTTCATCGACATTCAGTTTGAGCTCCGTCGCCACTTCCTGGATTCGGCGGGGAGGTTGGCCGTTGGTGGTTGTTAGGCTTTCTGACATAAAGTCGTTTTAGCAGAGGCCCTTCCCTAATGCGAGCCTGGACTTGATCCCCTCACTAAAGGGGGCGCGACAGGACCACCGAGCCAGGCTCCGGACCGGGGTGGGGACGGCTCGTACCCACATCCGAGATACGTCAGAAACTGCTTCTGGGGACGAGCCGTCCCCACCCCTGGTGGTACCGCCGATACGCCCCACAAAAGGCCGGCGATTGCCCCGCCCAGCGAGTGACTCTGACAGCGCGAGTATTATCGTCGGTGGGGTGAGTCGGCGGATGTGCCTGTGACAGAGGACATTAATGGTAATGTCACCCCGGAATTGCACCATTTTAGTAAAGTGATTTTGCAAGTGGTTGAGGGGCAGCTAGTAATGAAAGTGAAAATCGAAAATCGGTGCAGAAACGGTGCAGAGACGGTGCAATTCTGCCGGTGACGATGGCGTGAAACGTGAAACGTGAAACGTGACCCGCCTTCGCCAGGCTTCGGCGCGGCAAGTGCGTGATGCGTTGGAACGTGAAACGTGAAACGTGGGCAAGGGGTTCATCGGCTCGGGGTGCGGATGTCGTGCGAGAAAAAAATTCGGTTACCGTAGGTTACCATAGCTTACCGTGACTTACCGTGACTTACCGCCGGGTTACCGCGCCAGAAGGTTAGCGGAGGCTTGATGTGCTGGAACCGGCCGGCGAGGGACTGGGCGAGAGCTAGCCGAGCCGACGTTTGGCCTCTGCCCCCTTGAACTCCCGGCGATGCGCCGGCGTCTCGGCAGGGGGCCGATCGAAAGGAGGAATGCATTGGCGGGGTGGCGATGCCACTTTGAGCGTGTTTTGAAAATGTCTCGGGCGGTCTTGCGGCGGGGCGGTGCGGCTGGCCTGCTTCACGCTGGCGGCTGGGCTGGCGCCTTCTGCGGCGTCTTCCGGTCCATCCTGGTATGAGTTCCATACTGCTATCCGTATAGTATATCACATTGGATTTCTTGTCAAGCGGGGGCGGCACATTTTTTTGGGGGGCGAGGCTGATGCGACACGATGAGCCAGCGTTAAAGCGTTAAAGCGTTGAAACGTTAGAACGTTAGAACGTGAAACGTGTGAGAGCGGGCCGCTGAGGAGGAGGCCGTGGCGTACCCCTCCTTAGACCCGGGACAGCGGGACAAGGCAATGTTTGCAGGGGTCTTGTTGGGGTCGGACCCGGGACATGTCCCGGGACAAAGGTGGGACAAGCAGCGGGATCCAGGGAAATGGTTCAGGACGATGTGAGGTCATCGTTGAGGCCAAGATCGCGCAAGGCAGCCTTTGTTTCCTCGAGTTTTTGTTTGGAGAGGCCGCCTTCCGGGGCGAGGCCAACGGTCAGCTTCAGCTTGAGGCCTCTGCCGGCAGCGAATTTCGAAAGGACGGCGGTGTAGAATTTCATCCACTTCTGCGGGGGGATATCACCGGTCCAGGATACGTTGGTAAAGGTAAGTTGCTCGGGTCGATTGCGCTCGGGGGCTCCCCTGCCCTCCGGTTCAGGCTTGGCTGGCGGCAAGGGTTGAACTGGCTCACCGGGCTTGGCTTCTGGCTCGGGAGCGGCAGGAGCGGCAGGAGCGGCTTTGGTATTCAGGTAGGCTTCGGCGGTTTCCTTGGTGATGAGGAACATCTCTTCGGAGAATTCGATGTCCGTGGTCATGATGGCCTGGTTGAAGGCGAACGGTTTGTAGTCGCCTTTGAAGCCCTGTTGGTACGCCTGGGCCACGGTCAAGCTCTGTCGGCGGAGCGGGCTCACGTTTTGGGCGACCTATCCTTATGTGGAACGATGTTTACGCGTATCCAGGGCTTGTATTCTTCGCTTACGAGATAGCCTTGGAATTGCGGCAGGCTGCCGATGATCTGACGGTTGCTGGCGGACGGGCCAGGAGATGTGCCGTTGGACGGATCGGTAGATTCGCGCGGGAAATCGGTAGATTATCGGTAGATTATTCACGGCTGGTTTTCGGGACGTAGCGAACGCTCCTTCCCCGACCTTCGGGCTGGAGCAGACCAAGCTCGACCAAGCCCAGCAGGTCTCGTCGAATGGTGTCGTAAACGACCGGGAGATGCTTGCGGCACCATCCGCTCGTAACGAATCCGCTCTTCTGGACCTCGATCAGAATCTTCTTCTGACGCTTGTTGAGCTGGGCTTCGATGGCTGGGGAGACGAGGCTGGGAGTACCTTCGGCAACCTTGAGCCGCTCGTAATTGCCGTTAGGCCCCGGGAAAGTGACGACGAAGTAGCCGTCCTGCTCGGCAAAGGCTGGGGCGTCGAGGCCGTGGTTGAGCATGGCGTCGCGCATCCGGGCGAAGCCGCTGCCGCGCTGCTCCATGAGCTTGAGAGTGGCCAGGGACTGGGCGATTAGCGGGTTGCGGGAGCATGCGCGGTAATGGCCTTTGCGAAGCTTGGCGAGGGTCAACGGTGCGGGCGGGTAGCCGGGACTGGCCACAACGATGCGGGGAAATATCTACAAACCGGCTGGATGATCGCCAACGGCTGTGCTCCGCTATCGCGCCCCGGTTGGGGCGCTTTTCCTTCCGGGCCGCTTCCCCAGCCCGCTGGGCCAGTGCCAGGGAGTTTGAGCGACGAAAGCGGCGGGACCTGTGCGTCGCGACGAGCCGGTCGATTGGCATGGATATCGATGGGTTCTTTGGTGGCCGCCCTGGTGTCGCCGCTTACAGGGCTTTAAATGTTTCTGTGACCGGGTTACCTGGGCCTCCCGCTCGCAGGGCTCGCTCCAACCCAGGCTTTCACAGTTCGGGCTTTCAGCCCGAAACGCCTATCCCAATAGGCAGGCCTTCCACCGGAGGGCCGAACTCCGCGAGCCCCAAATAATGGGGACTCGCGGGAGCGTAAAGCTTCGGTGAAGCCGTTGCAGAACCGCTGACGAAGCGGTACGCCGGAGGTCAAAGCGCCGGAATACGGCGCAGTCCAAACGCTTCGCGACGTGGCGTGCCATCTCTGTAACAGGTTTGCCGAAGGTTTACGCGGGAGCCCGTGCCTCCGGGGTTTTGGCCACTTCATTGCGCTAGCGAGATAGGTCCTGAGGCCAAGCGGCCCGGAGCGAGGGATTCTTGACAAAGCCACAGGAAAGCTTAATTGACTCGTGGGCTAAGCGGGAAGGGATCCGCCTTATGGGTCGTCCCAAGGCGCAAGCAGCACCCCCTGCCCTGACAATGATCTGGCAACAAAACAAACAACGCCTCTGTGTTGCGATCGGCCTGCTCGGCGCGCTGGTTTGCGGCGCAGCGCCGGAGTCTACCGCATCGACCAACGCCGCCGAATCGGCGGCGGCGCCGGCGGTTTTGCCCCCGGGAGACGCTGCGTCCGATATGACAGCGGGTCGGCCGGCAGGAGCGGCTGAGCAATCGTGGAATTGGCACGTCCAAAACACGGATATTGTGCAGGGAGATCCAGGATGTCCCGCCAAGTATTCGGGGCCAAACAGTTTCAGCACCTCCGGAGAGGTTCGGGAGACGGTCTCAGTGGATCTGTTCGCGGGGGCGCGCTTGTGGCGCGGCGCCGAGGCGCATCTGGACGGGCTCATGTGGCAGGGCTTTGGCCTGAGCAAGACTTTCGGCATCGAAGGCTTCCCCAATGGCGAGGCCTTTCGCCTGGGGACCTCCGTCCCGAACGTGAACCTGGCGCGGCTATTCATCCGCCAGACGATCGGCCTGGGCGGAGAGCAGGAATCGGTCGAGGATGACGCCATCCACCTGGCCGGCCGGCAGGATGTGTCGCGCCTCACGCTGACCGTGGGCAAATTCAGCGCCAAGGATATTTTTGACAACAACAGCTATGCCAACGATCCGCGCACGCAGTTCATGAACTGGGGGTTGATGGCCGACGAAGCCTGGGATTACCCGGCCGACAGCCTGGGGTTCGAGACCGGCTTCGCCGCCGAGTTGAATGTGCCGCGTTGGACGCTTCGCTACGGCTTTTTTCAGATGCCGAACGTCGCCAACGGCGTGGCTCAGGACTCCCATTACCTTGAAGCCTGGGGAATGGTCACCGAGCTGGAACGACGCTTTGCCCCCAACGGCCATCCTGGCGTGGTGCGGCTCCTGGCTTTTCTCAACGAAGCCCATATGGGCAGCTTTCGCGATGCCGTGGACAGCCCCATCCGCCCCGCCGACATCGCGGCCACGCGCGAATACCGGTTCAAATACGGCTTCGCACTCAATGCCGAGCAGGAGATCGTGACCAACGTCGGCGTCTTCACGCGCCTGGGGTGGAACGATGGCCGGACCGAATCGTGGGTTTTTGCCGACGTGGACCACACGATTACTTTTGGTGTGAGCGTCAAAGGCCAGTCGTGGGGCCGCTCGGCTGACACGCTTGGCGTGGCCGGGGTGTTCAACGGCATCACGCGCGTTCATCAGGAGTTCTTCGAAGCCGGCGGCACGGGCATTCTCGCCGGTGACGGGGCGCTCAATTACGGGTGGGAGAAAATCCTGGAGACCTACTACGATTTTCAGATCTGGAAATGGATCCATGGCGCTCTGGATTATCAGTTCGTCACCGACCCGGCTTACAACCGTGACCGAGGCCCAATCTCCATTATCGGCGCCAGGCTCCACTGGGACTTTTAGGGGTCTTTATATTTTTTTAATGGGTTTGGCTTGTTTTTTAGCGGCAGCAGGCGCGCTTTTCGCGTGGCGAAATTGTTTCGCCGGATTAAATTGCCCTCATGACCGAACCGGAGCGTCCCAATCCTGACGTGCTGCTGACGGCCTTGCAGAAGGAAGAAGCCCGTCAGAAGCATGGCAAGCTGAAGGTTTTCCTGGGGATGGCCCCGGGCGTGGGCAAAACCTACGCCATGCTTGAAGCCGCCCGCCGCGAACTCACCGCCGGGCGCCAGGCCGTGATCGGTTACGTGGAGACCCATGGCCGGAAGGAAACGGACGCCCTGACGGAAGGCCTGGAGCTGATTCCGCGTCAGACGATCGAGTATCGCGGGATGACGTTGACGGAGATGGACCTGGACGGGACGCTGGCGCGGCATCCCCGGCTGGTGCTGGTGGATGAGTTCGCGCACACCAACGCGCCGGGCTCACGCCATCCGAAGCGTTATCAGGACGTATTGGAACTGCTCGAAGCCGGCATCGACGTCTTTACCACGCTCAATATCCAGCACGTCGACAGCCGGGCTGAGGCCGTGCGCCAAATCACCGGCGCCACCATCCGCGAGACCATCCCCGATACCGCGCTGGACGGCGCCGAATTCGAGCTAGTGGATCTCCCGCCCGAAGAATTGCGGGCGCGATTGGCGGCGGGCAAGGTATATGTTCCGGAGTCGGCGCGCGCGGCACAGGAGCATTTCTTTCGTCCCGGCAATTTGTCGGCCTTGAGGGAGCTGGCGCTCCGGTTTGCGGCGGAGCATGTAGGGCAGGACGTGCTGGCCTACCGCCAGGCGCAAGGCATTGCCGATCCCTGGAAATCCGGGCAGCGCCTGCTGGTGGGCATCAGTTCCAGCCCGACGTCGGCCGCGCTGGTGCGCTGGACCCGGCGGCTGGCCAGCGAATTGCAGGCGCAATGGCTGGGGGTGTATGTGGAGCTGCCCAATCCCCTTAACGATGACGAACAGGAGCGACTCAACCGCCATCTCGCGCTGGCTCGAGAATTGGGCGCTCAGATCATCCACACCTCGGATGCCGATGTCGCCAAGGGTCTGCTGCGGGTGGCTAGGGAACAGAATGTCACCCAGCTTGTCGTAGGCAAGCCGGCGGGCTGGCGCGCCTTGGATTTACTGCGCGGCGGCTCGCTGCTCAACCGGCTGATCCGGGAAAGCGGGCATATCGACGTCCATGCCGTGCGGGCCGAGGGGGAGGCGCCGCTGTTCCGGCGTCCGTCCCCGGTGCGATTCAATGCCTCGAACATGCGCGGTTACGGCATCGCCCTGGGAGTGGTGGCCGCGGTAACGGCTTTGAACGGCGTGCTGCAGCGCTGGGCGGGTTATCAGACGTTGGCCCTGGTTTACCTGCTCAGCGTGGTGGTGCTGGCCATGTTCGTGGCGCGCGGGCCGACGCTGGCGGCCGCGACGCTGACGGCTTTGCTGTGGGATTTTCTGTTTGTGCCGCCGATCTTCACGTTCCGGATCGAGAGCGCGACGGATCTGATGTTTTTTTGCACCTACTTTGTGGTGGCCCTGGCGATGGGCCACCTGGCGGCCCGGCTGCGGGCGCAGCAGGCGGCGGAGCGCCGCCGGGAGCAGCACGCCACCGCGATGTACTTGCTGACGCGCGAATTGGCTCAAGCCACCGATTTTGCCGACCTGCTGGCCATCATCATCCGGGAGGTCGGCAAGGCGGCGCAGGCGGACGTGGCCTTGTCGCTGCCGGACGAGAATCAGGATGGCTCGCTCTCCGCGTATTTTACCAGCACTTGGGCCATGGCAGAGAAAGAGCAAAGCGTGGCGGCGTGGGCCTTTCGGCGCCGGCAACCGGCAGGCCGCGGCACCGACACGCTGCCATCGGCCGAGGGGATGCACCTGCCTTTGGTGGCTGGGGAACGCGTGGTGGGGGTGCTGAGCGTGCGCCTGCGGGGAGAGGCGGCCCTGGATACCAACCAGCGGGAGCTGGTTGATGCCTTTGTCCGCCAGATCGCGCTGGTGGTTGATCGCCAAAGACTGCGCGAAGCCGATCAACGCGCCACCATGGTTGAGGAGTCCGAGCGCCTCAGCAAAACCCTGCTCAATTCCATCTCGCATGAAATCCGCACTCCGATCGCCGCCATCAACAGCGCGGCCAGCACCCTGGCCGCGGCGCGGAATTCGTCCCCGGCCCAGGTGCCCTGGAGCATGGTCGATGAGATCCTGGAAGCCACCGGCAGACTCAACCGGCTGGTGGGCAATCTCCTCAACATAACCCGGGTGGAATCGGGCCACGTCAAACCCAAGCTGGATTGGTGCGACGTGGCGGACCTGATCCAGGTGACGCTGAAAGAGATCGAAAAAGACATGGCGCATCATCAGCTCGCGGTGGAGGTGGCCCAGGGCCTGCCGCTGGCGCGCCTGGACTTTGTGCTGATGCAGCAGGTGCTGACGAACCTCCTGTTGAATGCCGCGGCCCACACGCCGCCGGGAACGCGGGTCCAAGTCCGCGCCGCGACCCGGGATGAGACCCTGGTTTTGACCGTGGCGGACAATGGGCCGGGGCTGCCAGCGGAGGCGTTGCCGCACATTTTCGACAAGTTTTACCGGGCGCCGGCGGCTCGCGCCGGCGGGACGGGCCTGGGTCTGGCCATTGTGAAGGGCTTCGTTGAAGCCCAGGGCGGCCGGGTCCAGGGAGAGAACCAGCCGAGCGGCGGGGCCGTCTTCACTGTTTCCTTGCCTGTATCCAAACCGCCCCCTATTTCTCCAGAAGGAACATTATGAGCGACACATCCGCGACAAAACCCAATGTCCTGGTCATCGATGACGAACTGCAAATCCGCCGACTGCTGCGCGCCGGCCTGGAAGGGAATGGCTACCGGGTATTAGAGGCCAGTTCCGGACAGGAAGGCATCACCCAGGCGGCGCAGCATCCGCCGGATGTCATCATTCTTGACCTGGGGCTTCCGGACATGGATGGCATCGCGGTACTCAAGCGACTGCGCGAATGGAGCCGGGTTCCGGTGGTGGTGCTCACGGTTCGCGATCGCGAAGAGGACAAAATCCTGGCGCTGGACAACGGGGCTGACGACTATGTGACCAAGCCCTTCGGGACGGGGGAATTGCTGGCGCGCCTGCGGGTGGCGTGCCGCCACGCATTGCCCGCGACCGACAGCCCCATCTTCCGCACCGGCGACCTGGAGGTGGATCTAACCGCCCGGGTGGTCAAGCTCAAAGGCAGGGAAGTGAAACTGACGGCCACCGAGTACTCCCTCCTGCGGCTCTTCGTGCAGCATGCCGGCAAGGTGCTGACTCATCGGCAGATCCTCAAAGAGGTTTGGGGGCCAAACTATGTCGAGCAGACGCATTATCTGCGCGTCTACATCGCTCATCTCCGCGAAAAACTCGAGGCCGATCCTGCGCACCCCCGGCTGATCGGGACGGAACCCGGCGTCGGCTACCGGATGCAGGCCGAGTCCTGAGAAGGCGCCTACGGGGCGGTTTCGGTCGCCAACCCGATTTTGGTGATGTCGGCTTGCTGCAAGGCATCGAGGACCACCACCACGTGCTGGTAGTCCACATCCGTGGTGCCTTTGACAACCACGCTGGTTTCGGGGTCGCTGGCTTTCATCGCCAGGAAGGTGGGCTTAAGGGCTGCGGCTTCCATGGCCTGACCATTGAGAGTGATGCGGCCGCTGCCCTCGACCAGGATGCGGTTGATCTTAGGGGGCGTTGTCGGCGGGGGGGTGTTACGCTTGGAGGTAGGGAGGTTCATCTCCAGGTCGTTGGACAATTGGGGCGTGGTGATGATGAAAATGACCAGCAACACGAACGCCAGGTCGAGCAGCGGAGTGATATTCAGCTCGTTGAGCGAGCTGTGATGGCCTTTGGAAAACTTTTTCACCGGCTGCTCAACTGCATGACCGGTTCGCTGCGCATGCTTTCCACATCAAAACGGATCGTGAACTGGCCAGGGAAGCCCTTCGGCGGCTTGGAGCCGACCATTTTGGTCGCGGCCAGGGCGGCCTTGACCGAATCGTCCCAGCGGGCGTTGCCGGAGCCGCTTTTCCAGCGGTAGTCACTCAGCCGGCCGGTCTGGTCCACGCTGATCTCCACTTCGGCGACGAATTTCTCATCGTCCAGATCCTCGGGACGGTTCCATCGCGCATGGATGGTACGCTCGATTAGGCCCTTGTAGATTCCATTGGGATCGGCGGACCGAACATCTTTGGCGCCGTCGCTGAAGTCCATGTCAGAGACAACGACGGCCTCGGGAGCGGCGATCGGGGCGGAATCGGACGGCGGGGGCGCCGACTCGGCCCGGGCCGGGGGAGCAACCGCCACCGCCTTGGGTTCTTCCGCAGCCTTGGCCGCCGCGATTTTCGGCTCAGCGGGCTTTTCCTTCGGCGGCTCGAGCTTTTTCTCCTTGGGCGCCATGGTCACGGTGATCTGCTTCAACGTGGTGCCCAGCATGCCCTCACGAGCGGCGAGGAAACCCACCCCGAGAATGAGGCCGGTGTGGAAGACGACCGAAATGATCAGGTTGATCTTTGACGAGTTGCGTTTCTTGCGTTGAGGGATCATGAATGTCTCCTTTTTTAGTCCTTCTTGGCAGTACCATCGGCCAACGGGTCGGTGGCGAGATTGACTTTGCCCACATTGGCTTGCTGCAGCATATCCATGACGGCAACAATGCCGCTGTATTTTGCGTGGCCCGAGCCGCGAATGACCATATTCAGGTCCTTATCCTCCCCGCTGCGCATTTCAATCACCTTGTCGCGCAGCGTGGGCAAATCGACTTGTTCCTTGTTTAAAAACATCCGGCCGCTGGCCTCGAGGGTAACGTAGTTGATCTTGGGTTTGGGATCCTTGGGGCGCTTGGCGGCCGAGGGGAGGTCCACATCAAGATCGTTGACAACCGGGGTGGTGGTGATGATGAAAATGACCAGGAGCACGAAGGCAAGATCCAGCAGCGGCGTGATGTTCAACTGCGCCAGCGCCTCATGATGGCTTTGGGAACACTTCTTCATGGACTGCGGGCTATCGGCTCAGCAGCGAATCCTCGAACGAGGCGGTTTTATTCTCCGGGCGAAAGGCCTCTTTCAACTCGTCCGCCAGCGAGCGGTTATCGACGTATTTGTGGTCCAGGGCGGTGGCGTACTCGGTGGCAAAGCCGTCCAACTCCTGGGTGATGGCGCGAACGGTGGTGACCATGTAGTTGTAGGCGAACATGGCGGGAATGGCGACGAAGAGCCCGACGACGGTGGCGATGAGCGCGCCGGCCACACCGGGAGCCATGGCGGTGAGGCTGGCGGCATTGGCCCGAGCGATGCCGGAGAAGGTCTCCATGACGCCCCAAACGGTCCCGAGCAATCCGATAAAAGGTCCGCCCGCCACCGCGGTGGAAAGGACAATCATCCCTTTTTCGAGCGCCATGGCCTGACCGCTGGCGGCGCGCTCGAGTGAAACACGGACGGCGTCGAAGGACGCAGGGCTAATCTTGGTGGTGATCCGCCGGGCCACAACATCGGTATTGCCTCCGGGCAGAGCCGGCGGCACGTCGGCAGCCACGGTCTCAGCAGGGGTAACCCGGACCGGGTTGTTCTTCAAATGATACTCGAGCTCCTCGGCACCGGCGTAGTACAACTCGTAGGCGGGGGCGCCGTCAAATTCCTCGCCACGGCGGGCGATTTCCATCGGGTCGCGGGTTGCACGATAAGCGGCAAAGAACTTCTTGCCCGCCTTGCGGGCGCGATAGAGCTGCCGGCCCTTGGTAATGATTACCGTCCAACTGAAAATCGAGAGAATTACCAAGACGCCGATAGTAATCTTGCCCTCGGTCGTCGCCTTTTCGAAGGCGAATTTCAAGGCGCCGCTGGCCAGCATCGGAGACAGAGCAGTCACGTTCATAATGCGGCGCAAATATGATTCCACATACTGGGGAACGGAAGAACGGAAGTGTAAAATGCTGGTGTCGGCAATGTGTCGAATAAGTGACAAATGGAGCAGTCATGTCCGAAAAGTGTAACCGCAAGAAAGAGGTCGTGGCGGAGCCCGGGGTGGTGGCGGAGCTGGAAGTCCTGTTGGTGACGGCGCCGGCGGAGGTCGTTGTCGACGCGCGAATGAGGTTGGTGACGACCGTAGCGTTGGAAGCGCTGATGGGATTGGCGCCCTTGCCGCCGGAGCCTGCAATGTCGGCGGCGATGGCGTCGGTGGACAGGAAGGCCCCCTGGCTGGGATTGTAATAGGTGCCGCTGGCGGAGGTTTCGAGTTTAACCGCTCGAACCATGTAGGCCGCCACGCCGGGTTCCTTGGCCACGGAGCAGTTGGCTTGCGTGATGGGCGAAGCGGTCAGCCGCTTGAAGGGTCCATTCGGGTTGGAGGCGCTATAAAGGTGATAACCGACGACGGAGTCGCTGGAGGGGATCCAATTGAGGGCAATATTGGCCCCGTTGGCAGCGGCCGTGAGATTCATGGGGGGAGCCACCGGATGCATGCGCAGGGTCGGATCGCCCATCAGCGCGATATGGATCTGGTTGGCGGCGCTGTTAACCTGATTCCGGTAGAGGCCATTCGGGCCATTATTCTGGGTAAGCAGCGCGCTGTAGCCGATGGGCTCCCCCAGCGCCATGTGATGCAGGAACCAATGCGGCCGGCCGGACCAGGCTGAAGCCAGCCCGTAGGTCGGGAGGGCCAGGATACAGCGCATGATGTTGTCCTGGCTGTCCCAGTCGCCGAGCCAACTGCCAAAGACCAGCACGAAAGGAGCCTTGATGTCGTTGGTGTACACCTCCCGGGTGTTGACGTCGTAATACGAATCACTGTTGCCCAGGCCGCTGATGGTTTCGAAGCTGCCGGCGCCGCACCCGTAGGCCCAGAGACAGGCATTGGTCCTGAGCATGGGGGCCCAGGCGCCATCGATGGGGATGGACGTTACGTTGCTGGCGCCGATAAACGAGGCGAAATTGCGCCAGGCGCTGGCCGCGAACGCCTCGCCGCTGCGCACGCCGAAGAAATCGCCAACGACGGCGCGGCGCGGCAGGTTGAATTGCCCGGTGCGGAACTTGTGATCCTTGTTGAGGTAGTTGCGCAGCAAGTCGAGTTCGCTGGGGAATGTGGCGGGGCCGCCGGTCGAAGCGGCGCCAGGCATGTTGGCCAGATCCACACGGCCAACCATCAGCTTGAGAGGAGCGGGAAAATAACTTTGGTCGAACTTGCCGTCGCCGGGAACGTTGCGGTTGCGCGCATATTGGGCGCCGGTGTCCGTGACGCTCGTATCGGTCCAGATGCCCTCCATGTCCCCATAGTAACCGTCGCAAGGCCACGCGCCCTGGTGGTGGGGCACATGGCCGTCGGGGACGATATCGCCGGAATAGGGGACCGGGACATGGCCGAAGAGGAAGACGGCTTTGACATGGCCGGGGTCGGCATCGTATTGGGCCTTGATCTGGTTCTTGACGCTGACGACCGAGTCGGTGCGGCCCACATCGAGCCGGATGACGGTCCAGCCGTCGCCGGCGATGTCGCGCTGGAGCCGGTCCAACTCGTCGGCAAGGCTGGCGGCGCAGGAATCGTCGACGACCAGCAACAACTTACCGCGGTCGTCGATCATCGGCGCGTTAATGCCGGAGTAGATATAGCCGTAGCCGTTGTAGCGGGAAGTGACTTTGACGATTTGGTATTCGTAAGTGCCGCCGGAAGCCACGCTGGTATCGGTATAGCTGGTCGCAGTGCCGGGCAAGGAGACGCCGGTGCCCCAGCAGACGCCATTGAGGCTCTTGCGATAAACGGTATAGCTGGTCGGCGCCATACATTGGTCCTGCGGCCAGCTTAAGGTGATTTGGGCAGGCGAGGTCTGAACCGTCGCGCTGACCTGGACTGAGTATTCCCATGTCATTTCGACCGCTCGGAGCGACAACGCTCCGGCGATGAGCAAAAACATGCTGGCGGCGGCACTGAGGGTTCTTTGCATCGTGCCGCCACGTTGCCGGTTTCGGCAAACAGGCTGAATCGGCCAGGTTCCTTAAATGCTGTCAGTCTCCCGGGAAGAGGATTGTAGGCGTTCGACTTACAGGGAGGCCTTTGGCGGGCGGGCTCCGAAGAGGGCGGTGCCGATGCGGACGATCGTTGAGCCTTCCTCGATGGCGACTTCGAAATCGCCGCTCATACCCATGCTCAGCTGGGTGAGGGGAGCGCCCAGGACCTGCTCGCAATCGGCTTTTAACTCGCGCAGTTTGCGAAAAACGGTGCGGGCTCGTTCGGCAACCGGCGCCCAGGGAGGCACGGTCATCAGGCCATGGACTTCGAGCCGGGGCAGCGCATTGATACGCGGCAGGTCGGCGATCAACTGGGCGGGTTTATAACCAAACTTGCTGGCCTCGCCGACGATATTCACCTCCAGCAGGATGGGGATGGTCCGGGAGGCCAGGTCGGCGCGTTTGTTGATTTCCTCGGCCAGACCGAGGCTATCAACGCTTTGAATCATCCCGAACAGATCGACGGCGTCGCGGCATTTGTTGGTTTGGAGGTGGCCAATCATGTGCCACCGGAGGCGGGCCGGGCAGAGCGGGATCTTGGCCTTGGCCTCCTGCACTTTGTTCTCGCCAAAAAGCAGCAGGCCCGCCTGCGCGGCCTCGTGGATGGCTTCAGGCGGTTGAGTCTTGGTCACCGCCAGCAGGGTGACCGAACTTGGATCGCGCCCCGCCCGCGCGCAAGCGGCGGCAATGCGTTGTTGAACTTGGGCTAGGTTGGCTGCCAGGTCCATGCTGGCAAGCTAGGGGAAACGGGGAGCGGAGGATAGCGAATAATCGGGAGGGAAACGTGATGCGTGAAACGTAAAACGTGAAACGTAAAACGTGAAACGTGAAACGTGATGCGTGAAACGTAAAACGTAAGAGGCTGGTCCGACGGCCCCACCATTGGCTAGCCGAAGGTCTGGTTACGCATCACGCGTCACGCATCAGGTCACTCCGGCGTTTTCTCGCAGCCAATCCAGGGCGTAGGGGGTGTTTTGCCAGTTTTGCACGGCGCGACAGGCGTAATCGACGGCTTCGTCTTCATCCCCTATGCCGATGGACTCGGGTTGGTAGTCCGGGAGAGTCCGGTCACCCAGGAGGAAATCAGGGACGAAGGTGTTTCGCTTGAGTGCGACCTGCAGGGCTTTATGGGCGGCTTTCCCCGGTCCCTCTTTGCGAAAGAGATGCAAGGCGCGGTCGTATTGCCAGGCGGCGGCGATATCCTCCGGAAAGCGCTTCAGGAGTTGGTCAACATCCTCCTCGCGACCCTCCTCGAGGAGCCAATCGGCAAGGATGTAACGAAGCCCCTGGTTGTCGTTTGGGTTGAGTCTCAGCAAGTCGTGGAAGTGGTCGATGGCAGCATCCTTTTCCCCGTTTTCCCAGAGGCATTCAGCCAGGGCAGCGCGGGCGCGCATATAAGGGCGGGTTTCGACCAACCCCCAAAAGTGGCCAACGGCCTTGCGGAGGAGGTCGGGTCCGAGGGCGCGTTCGGCGGCAGCGACGGCCTGTTCGTAAAGTTCTTTCGCCGTTTCAGGCTTTTCAGCGTCCTGGGCCAAAAGCATGTAAGCGTCGGCGCAATCCGATGAGATTTCGAGCGCGCGTTTGGCCAGCTTGCGCCGTTTCTTGCGCGAGGGTTGCTCCCAAGCTGCAGATACCATGTCCTGCGCCTGTTCCAAGGGAGTAGCCAGCCCCAGGTCCAACCCTGAACCGGGCAAGGAGCCCAGGCTATCGAGGAAGGAATTAACTTCTTCCGGGGTTTCAAAATGCTTTTCTTCGATAAGCTTGGTCACATACCGCATCATTCTCTCCATCGACGGCGGTGGCAGGGGCGCCATTGCCGGCGGCAGCGGGGGAAATGTCCTTGTTGCCGGCGGCGGTCCGGTAGGCTGGCCGGGACGGGTCAGCTCGGTTTGGCCGATGCGAAGCTCCTGGCGCAGGGCTTCCTGCAACGCAAGGCCGCATTTCTTGCAGCAGACCTGGAAAACAGCGGACACTCCCTCGCGCCGCGCGGCGGAGTCCATTCCGGGAATGATCAACGGGATGGTCTTATTCATGCCCTGCAGGAGGAGTGGATGAACTTTTCCGGGCTCCAGCCGCCGGGCGGCCTCGAGCTGATCTTTGACGTTGAGGGCGAATACTTCCTGGTTCTCGGGGATGACCCGCGCGCACCAGGCGCAACGCGCCAGCCAATCCTCTCCATTCCACTTCGGTTCGTGTGAGCTCATACGCCAGGACTTATCGACCTTCGCCACTTCCAGTTTCCCCCACGTGGCGAGGGGTTGTCAAAGGAATCTTGGGGCAAAACCGGCCTGGTCAGGTGGGCTCCATTCCGGCACAGCCCTGAGCGGGACCCAAAGCCCATTTGCCATTGATCATGCTGGCCGGGACATTGCCGGGGTGCTGGAGGATGGCGTCATAAACATGCCGAGGCGCGCCCGCAAAGGGCAACGCGACCAGGTCGGCATACGCAGTTTGAGATAACTCGCCGATGCGCCCCTCCAGGCCGAGGGCGCGGGCGCCGTTGAGAGTGGCCATGCGCAAGATGGTTCGCGGCGAAATGGAGGGGTGGCGATCCGCCAGCGCGCGCATCTCCTCGAACATATTCAATTCCACAACTTGGCGGCGGCTCTTATAGATGCTGGCCAGGCTGTCGGTGCCGAGGCAGACGTTGACCCCGGCGCGGGCCAGGCGCCGGAGCGGGAATGGGCTGTGACGGAAGTAAGAGTGACAGCGAGGACAATGGATCACGCTGACTTTGCGCCGGCCCAGCAAGGCGGCGTCGTTGAAGGCGAGGTAATTCGCATGCGCCGCCAGGAGGTTGTCCCCGAGCAAGCCGCAGCGCTCCAGGTGCTGCACCGGCGAGCCCAGGCCGCAATCGGACATATCCCGCCCGCTTTGGCGCAGCCATTTGAACATCTCACCACCTGCCTGATGGAACATCTCGAATTCCAGGGCCGATTCGGCCAAATGAGTGCAAACGCGCCAGCCGCGGCGACTGGCGGTTTGGGAATTGAGCCGGAGCAACTCCGGCAGGGTGGTGTAAGGGGCGTGGGGAGAGAGTCCAACGGGACGCCCGAGAGAACGCAAGGAATCAACTCTGCCGACCGCTTCCTGAAGGATGGCCTCGGGACGCCGCCGGTTGGTCAGGCCAATCATCTCGATGAAAGAATAGACGCGGAGCGGGGTGGATTGCCAGGCTGCGGGCAGCAATTCAGGCATCGCTTCGATGTCCGCGACCGTGGTGGTGCCGGTGCGCAGCAGCATCTGGGCCCCGTGGCGCCAAGACGCGGCGAAATCGGAGAGATCCCACAAGCCTTTGGCGGTGGTGATGAGCTTGAGCCAGTCGATGAAGAGCCTGGGCGGGGGAAACTGGCCGGCCATGTCGGTGTAATCCAGGTGGCAATGAGCATTGACAAGGCCGGGCAGCAGGATGACGGAGCCAACGTCCAGGGTGCGGCGCCGAGAGGCGGTCTGGCGAAGGTCGCGCCACCGTCCGACGGCAGCGATACGCCGTCCGCGGACCAACACCGCGCCATCGGGTATGACGGGCTGGGACAGCGGGAGAACGACCCGGGCGCGGATCAGCAGCATGCGGGCCTCAGTCCTCCTTTTCCTGGCGCGTGAGTTTGGAGCGGGCGGCGACTTTGTGTTTGCGGGCTTTGTATTTGTTATGGCGCTTGCGGATCTGCTGTTCGACTTTCTTGGCCACCAGGTCGATGGCGGCGTAGAGGTCGGCCTCGACGTCGGCTGCATAGATGTCCGGGCCGGGCATGGAAAGGCGCATGGAGCAGGCGAACTGGCGCTCCGGGGCTTTGGTTTTGTCGTGCTCGACAATGACCCGGATGGCGGTGATATAGCGATGGAGGTGCTCGAGCTTGCTGATGCGGCCAACGATGCGTTCCTGAATGGCGGCGGTGAGCGTCACATTATGCGGCACAAGGATTAAGTTCATGCAGCTAAGGATGCAGCCGCCCGGGGAGAAAATCCAGTCAAACTCAAGGGCATTGGGCCGGGGAATTTGGGGCTTGCATTACTCGCGAGAAATGGCAGTTTGGCTTGTACTTACTTGATTGTTGGTTTTCCAAGGCGTGGTAAGCCATCATTGAACAGGGTTCAGTGAGGGTTTGAAACCCGATAATCGGGAACAGTCCAGGAAGCAGTCGGCAAGTCGGTTGAGAGTGTAATGAATTCGAAGTTATTTGTCGGGAATCTTTCCTATGAGGTTACCGAAAACGATCTTCAGGATCTGTTTGCCAGTTATGGTCCGGTGACGGATGTGAATTTAATGACGGACCGTTCGACGGGGCGTTCGCGCGGGTTTGCGTTTGTGACAATGGCCACGCCCGAGGGGGCGCAAGCGGCCATCCAAGCCGCCACGGGCAAGGATTTGAAGGGACGCAGCCTGAAAGTGAATGAAGCGCGTCCGCGCGAGGATCGCGCGGCAAGCGGAGGAAGCTTTAGTGAGCAGCGCGGGGGCGGCGAGGGCGCAGGACGTCCCCGCTCGCGTTCGTAGGCCGGGGTTTGCGAGCGGGACGTGAACCCCAGGCATAGCGCTCCAGCCTGGCCAGTCCGGCGCAAGGCGCGTGGTTCCCGAATCAGCAACGTATCGGATGAGCAACGAAGAACCTATTGAACTTGAAGGGACGATTTCCACCGTCCTGCCCGGCACAATGTTCCGCGTGAAGCTGGACAACCAGCACGAAGTGCTGGCGCATGTATCGGGCAAGATGCGGAAGCATTTCGTCCGTCTGACGGTCGGCGACCGGGTGCGGCTGGAGATGTCCCCTTACGATCTGACGAAAGCCCGGATTACCTACCGGCTGCGGTAGGTTGAGGAGAAGGCCCCCTGAGAGCGAACCGCCAGCCCTTTTTCAAGGGCCGGAGGTCCGTGGGGTCGCTTTGATTCCCGATTGGGGTGATTGCCCTATTTTAAAGGCGAGATCCGGTGCGAGAATGACCGCGACTCGCCAAGGGGGGTGCGAGTTGTTGTTGGGAAAGAGCGGCGGCATTGAAAGATGCCGCCGCTCAGGGTGTACCGGCATGGCAGGGCGGCAAAGTCGGCCATTTCGCCGGAACGCGTTGTCTTAATGCTGGACAATGGTCGCATTCAAGTGGCCATTTTCTCGTCCCCGCGCCTCCATTCGCCCGTGTTGTTCCCGCTTGGCACCCTGACTGCTGAGAGGCTGGCTAATGAAACAGCGCCATTCATCGATTTCCGATAGAATCCAGCACTTACACCATTGCATGAAAGCTCCTCTGCGCCTCCTCGCTCTCCTCGGTTTGGCACTCACCACCACGTGCCTCGCCCAAACAAATACCCCCCCCAAGGACACGACGGCTCCGCCTTCGGCGACTCCGGCGGTGGCACCGGCTCCCACCGTCCCGCCGGCGCCAACGGTCCCGCCGGCGCCAGCGATCGAAGCCCCCGCCGCCAGCGCTCCGGCGACTCAGCCTCCGCCCGCGCCCCAACCGGGAGCCATCATTCCGCTGGTAGTAATGGACGATGTGCCGCTGACCGACGCCATTCGCAATCTGGCGCGTCAGGCCGGGCTTAATTACATGCTCGACCCCAAGGTTGCCTTCGGCCAGGCAGGCGCCGATGGAAAGCCCGCTCTCCAGCCGTCGGTTTCCATCCGCTGGGAAAATGTCTCCGCGGAACAGGCGCTGATGGCGCTGCTGAACAATTACGGCTTGCAGCTCGCGGAGGACGCCAAGAGCCACATCGCCCGAGTGACGGTGAAAGACCCAGCCGCGCCCGAGCCGTTGATTACCCGGATTTTTCAGCTTAAGTATTCGAACCCGAGCAACATCATGGCGAGCGTGACGACGGCGCTGCAGGACAAGCGCAGCCGGATCATGCCCGATTCCCGCACCAAGCAACTGGTACTCCTGGCCACCGAGCGGGAACTGGATGACATCGGCAAAATGATCGAGCGGCTCGATGCGCAGACCAAACAGGTGCTGATCGAGGCGCGCATGGTCGAGACGTCGATGGACCCCAGCAGCATCAAGGGCGTGGATTGGACCGGGACGCTCCAGAGCCAGCACGTCACGGTTGGAAACAATCTCCAGAACACCCCCGTGACCGCCGGCGACAGCATGAATCGTCCGTTGTCCACTCTCTGGCCCAAGATGATGCTGGACTCCTCCCAGGGTTTCAATCCCGCCACCGCATTCCTCGATGCCGATGGGGTCAGCGCCGTGTTCTCCTTCCTCAACACCTATGCCGAATCCAAGGTGCTCTCCTGCCCGCGCACGGTCACGCTGGACAACGAACCGGCCAGCATCTCGGTGACTCGCGCGTCCCCCATCTTCAACATCACCGGCAGCACCGCCAATAACTCCGGCACCATGAATACCACTTACACCAATCTGGGTATCATTCTGAACGTCGTCCCGCGCATCGCCGCCAACAACTACGTCAACCTGCGCGTCCAGCCCGAGGTCTCCCGCATCTTCGACACCGTCACCAGAACCCTGGCGGGCACGGTTTATCAGGCCGACGAATACGACCTGCGCAAGATGGACACCCAGGTGATGATCCCCAGCGGCCACACGCTGGTGCTGGGCGGCATGATCCAGGACGACGTGAGCCGAAGCAGCATCAAAGTGCCCCTCCTGGGCGATATCCCCGTCCTCGGCTTTCTGTTCCGCAGCGACAACAATTCGCGCCAAAAGAGCAACCTGATCATCTTCATCACTCCCACCATCGTGCAGGACTCGGACTTCACGCCAACCAAGACCGATTACCTGAAGACGAAACCGCCGATGGAGGACTCCCTGGAGCCGGATTGGGGTCCGTGGGATAGCGGCAAAGCCAAGGATTGGAGCAAGCCCGCCGCCACCAACGATGTCAAAGCCAAGACCCAGGACGCCTCCTTGACGGCGAGTAAAGCCTCGGACCAGGGTTTCGGCCCGGTCCCGCAATAGCGCGCCACCCGTTTCAAACTTTTCCTCATTCGGCGATATGAAAAGAGACCTTGCATTCAAACAAACCTTGCTTCGGACTTGTGGGAAGGCCGGCGCTGCGGCGCTGCTGTGCTTCGGCTTCGCCACGGCGGGCCCTGCGGCGCGGGCGGCCACTCCCGAGTCTCCCGTCGGCGTCTGGGATTGCGTCATGAGCGGCGCCGGCCAGCAAGGCATAGCGTTTTTAACCTTCTCCGACGACGGCACGTTCAGCGGCTATGAACTGCAGGCGACGGCGCCCAAAGTGGATAACACCGTTGTATCGCCCGGCAGAAATGATGACGGCGACACGGGCCGGCTTCCCGGGCAGACGACCATCAACACGAACGTCTCGGCGATCACCATGTACGTGTTCGGCTTCGGGGGCATCGGCGGGCCCTGGGCTTTTGACAACAAAGGCAGAATCATCGGCAACTTTTACCAGGTGCTGAATCCGGCGGCCGCTACCACCAATTGGTTCCAAACCTGCATAAACAGCGACGTGACGCTGACCACCTACCTCGGCACGAACCAATTCACCAGCCAGGCGGCGCTCGGCTTTTGCTTCACCAACGAGTCCTACGTGACGAATGCCAGCTTCACGCTTCCGCTGAACTTGTCCAATACGATTCCCCCGCAAATAACCACAACGGGCACGAATTGGCTTCCCACCTGTGTCAATACCAACGTGCTGTTCATTGCCAACGTCATAGGGCAGGTCGGCACCAACCAGTTCATTCTGCGCGGCCCGATTTCCACCTGCTTCTCGGGTCCCTCGTTTGCCACCAACGCCGGCTTCAGTATTCCGATCAGCTTTACCAACGGGAACCTGACTACCAACGTCATAACGCAGGACTGGCCGCCGATGACCGTCCACACGAATCTCCTGTTCCGGAACACCAACGCCGATGGGATTCAATGGACTCTTTATGCCGCGCTGGATTTGACCTTCAGCGGCCCTGAGTTCACCACCAATTACGAGCTGGGAGCCATTTTAACCAATTGGTTCACGTTGACGAACCTCGGCTATCCCGACCAGCCGATAGCCTGCATCAGCACCAACGTCAATCTGGTCACCAATCTCGTTGACCAATATGGTGAGACGCTGGCCTTTACCGCTACCGCCTCAGCCGACTACTGCTTTGCAGGCCAAAGCCTCTACACAAACGTCGTCTTCGACTTCACCGCCGATTTCCCAATAACGTTTCTCAATACGAACGCCCCGCTGACCGTGGTCACCACCAACTACGGCCTCACCTGCCCGAACACGGCAATTGAATTCATCGCCGTGCTGGGGGAGGACACCGACAATCCCTCGACGAACATCCTCGAGACGAATGTCGTGTATTGTTTCTCGGACCCGTTCCTGACCACCAATCTCCTTTGTCCACCGCTGTTCCTGTTCACGAACACACAGCAGGCAGTGGTCCAAACCACCAACTGGAACCAGGCCTGCGTATCCACCAACCTGGTGGTGTCGGCCACCGTCAGCGGCCAAACAACCTGGACCTCGACCAACGTGCTGGTCTGTTTTAACACGGCACAGATACAAACCAACATCACTCTATTCTCCCCCAACCTCACGTTCAGCAACACCGACTTTACGATCACCCCGGGCCCCGGCACGGCAACCAATGCCATCAGCTTCGTGGGAACCGTCACGCCCGGCAAACGGCTGGCTTTGGTCGCCACCACTTCCTATGGCAAAGTGACTTACAATGGCACGCCGCTCAACACCAGCCCCTACGATCTGAGCGGGCCTTGGTACGGCTACCTGAAGGACGGCGAGGAGATGCTCGAGTTCTTCACCCTGACGCCGGTGACGGAGGCCAACAATCCTTGGGGGGATGTCGCCCCGGACCTCCCCACCTATCCCAACATCTATTTGGTCACGCAGGGCATAGGCCCCGACTACTCCTTTAACGGCATCTCTATGCTCTCGTCTCAGAAGAAAATCGGTTTCGCCTTCGAGACGACAGCCTTGGGCTCTTCCAACACCGTCCTGAGCGCCACCTACGGGACCCTTTCGGCCTCCCGCAAAGCCACGAACGTGGTCACCAAGGGAATCGACGCATCGTTTAATGCCATGTCTTTCAACGCCACCGAACAGTGATGCCCGTGAACGCTCCGCTATGAGTCGGTTCAGAAAGCTGTTTGGCTCATCCTCTGCCCGCCAGGCGAAATCTGGCGCGGCAGAGGTCGCGGCTTCCCCCATGCCCGAGCCGCCGGGCGAGCCGCCGCAACCCACATTGGGCAAGAGAATCCTCATCGTGGATGACGACCCGATTATTCTCAAGACAACCTCCCAAAAGCTCCAATCCTTTGGCTACGTCCCGTTGACGGCCATGGACGGTTCGGAAGCCATCAGCGTGGTCCGCCAGGACAAACCGGCGCTGCTGCTGCTCGACATTAACTTCCCTCCCGATGTGGCCCATGGCGGAGCGGTAGCCTGGGACGCCTTCGTGATCATGGCCTGGCTGCGGCGTTTTGAAGGGACAAATAAACTCCCCATGATCATCATCACCGGCAGCAACGCTGCCCGTTACAAAGAGCAGGCCCTGGCCGCCGGCGCCGTCGGGTTTTTCACCAAGCCGATCGACCACGACGCCCTTCGCGAAGCCATTGAGAGCGTGATTGGCGATGCCTAAGGCGTGACCGGTGAGGCGTGGGACCGAGGTCCATTGCGTTCTGACTTTCCCGCGCATGAACGCTTTTGCGCTTCACGCTCCACGCCATCAAAGGGCCAAGTACTCCGCCCTAATCCCGTTCTCATCGCAGTGCAGAATCGCCACGCTGCGTTCCAGAGAGAAGCGCTGTTTTCCGGCGTAGCCGGGATTAAAGTAGAGACGGCCATCCACGGTTTCGCAGAAGGGCTTGTGGGTGTGGCCAAAAACGACAACCTCGGGTTGCTCCCGCGCAATCCGCGCCGCCAGGGGCTCGCTCAGCTCTCGCGGGTTCACGATGTGATGCAACAGGAACTTGCGGCCGCCCAAGGTTACCACCTTGGTAAGCCGGTAATGCCAGCCCGGGTCATCCGTGTTTCCCATCACCGCCGTTACGGGAGCGATCAACTGCAGTTCCAGGATCACCTCCGGCCTCCCGATGTCTCCTCCGTGAAGAATATGGTCCACCCCCGCCAGCAACGCAGGGACTTTGGGATCCAGATAGTTATGAGTGTCCGAGATGACGCCAATCTTCATGGGACTTTGTTAGAGGTTAAAGCGTTAGAACGTTAGAACGTTAAAACGTGGGCAAATTGCTGGAGCGGGGCATGGAAGCTTCCGATGCGGGCCATTACGTTTTACGCGTTACGGTTTATGCTCTAACGTTTTAACGCTTCAACGTTCTTACCCTCACGCCTTCCCCTCCCCCGGCGCCTCGTCGCCCTCCGGCTCCTCTTCCGGGCTCGGCTCTTCTTTCTCCTTCTCCTTCGGCTCGGCCGCCTCGGTTAGTTTCATCGCCCCGGCGAACAAGCCAGTGAACAGACCGCCGCTGGTCAGTGTGTTCAGGAAAAACTGGATAGTTGTTGGATGCCCGTCTGTACCCTTGGTCAGCGCGATGATCCAGCCCGCGAGGTCCTTGGTGTACTCCGGGTTGAGGATCCAGGCCGCCGTGTTGGTGATGAAGTAAAACGCGATGGCGCCCACGATTCCCCCTGAGAGCAATCCCAGGAAGGAGCCTCGCGGATTGAACCGGCCTCCAAACCAGATGAGCCCAAGATACACCGCATAAATAACCAGTTGCACCACGCTGAAAGAACTGATGCCCATCGCAAAATAATAATAGAGGTTGAGCGCCAAGTCGGTGACCACCACCGTGCCCATTGGCAGCCACCACTTGATGTTGCGCGGGAAAAAGGCGCCGGCGCAAAACATCAGGGCGTAAAATACGCTGAAGTTCTGCGGAAACAGCCCCGGCCAGCGCGATAGCGCGGCCACCAGCATAAAGATGTAAGGCAGCCATTTGCTCCACTTTTCTTTCACGGTTTCGAGCATACCCCTCCGCTCCCATTTGACAAGTCGCCAGCCGAGGGGTCTCCGCACCCGGGAGCCCAAACCCGACCACACAGAAATTGACCTCGCCACCGAATCCTCTGAATATGGCGTGGACGATTTTGATGCAAGACCAACTGTTCCCCATTCTCCACGAGGACGCTGAGTTGCTGGTGATCAACAAACCCGCCGGGCTGGTCTGCCACCCAACCAAGACCGACGTCTACTCCAGCCTCATCAGCCGGGTCCGGCTCTACTTTGGCCAGACGCCATCCGAGTCCGCCTCGGTTCTTCCGACATCCTCCGTCCCTTCTCCTCAACTCATCAACCGCCTCGATCGCGAGACCAGCGGGGTGACTTTCATCGGCAAAACCCCGCTGGCGGCCCGGGAACTGCGCCGCCTCTGGGAAAACCGGCAGGTTCAAAAGGAGTATCTCGCCATCGTCCATGGCTGGGTGGAACAAGCCCGCGGAGTTATCGATGCCCCCTTGGGCAAAGATGAGCAGAGCCGCGTTGCCATCAAAGACTGCGTCCGGCCGGATGGCTCCCCTGCCCTCACCGAGTTCACCGTCCTATCGCACTTCCAACGGCCACTGGACGCCCCGCCCGTCAACCTGGAGGCCGGCGCCGAAGGTCCCCCGACTCCGACCCTCCCCCCGCCCTCCCCGCACGCTCCACGCTCCACGCTCCTGGGCACGTCGGAGCGAAGCGAAGACGGCCACGCTCCCACGTCCCCCTTCACCCTCCTTCGTGTTCATCCACATACCGGCCGCAAGCACCAGATCCGCATTCACTTGGCCCACCTGGGCCATCCCATCGTGGGAGATAAACTCTACGGCGGGGACGAGGATCTCTACCTTTCCCTGGTGGAAAACCGCCTGACCGCCGCGCAACGCACACGGCTCGTCCTCCCCTGCCACGCTCTGCATGCCTGCGCGGTGCGTTTCGCCTGGCGCGGCCGCGAAATGGATTTCACCGCCCCCCCAGAGCCATGGTTCAGCCGCTTCGCCGGAATGTTTTTTTAAAAAAACTCTTGTGATTCTCTTGACTGTGATGCAGTTTTTCCGGGCTTCGCGCTGGAAAGCCCGGTCATATCTCCGGACGCCTGAAGTGTATCTCGGTCTAGTTGTTAAGCCGATGCAATTGCTTAGAATCATTTTTCTGTCTGTATTCCTGGCGGGTGGGCCGGGAATGTCTGCTTTGGCCCAAGCTCCCGAGGCCCCCGCCCAAACCGAATCTGCCGGCCCCAAACACGAGGAGCATGGGCTGCCCCAGGCGGCCAACATCGTCGGGCATGTCTTTGGCTTGCCGGTAACTAATTCGATGATCGTTACCTGGATTGTTGCCGCAGGCTTGATTGTCTTTGCCCAGATCGCCACCCGAAGCATGAAGGAAATCCCCGAAGGAGCGCAGAATTTCTGGGAATGGATGGTCGAAAGCCTCCATGACTTCCTTGAAGGGATCATTGGCCATCACCTGGTAAAGAAGACTTTCTGGTTCTTCGCCACAATTTTTATCTTCATCCTGTTTACTAATTGGTCGGGGCTGATTCCCGTCTTTGGCTCCATTGGGTGGGGCCACCAGACGGCGAGCGGCGGTTTCGAGGTGGATCAGCCCTTGTTCCGCGGCGGCAATGCCGACCTCAACATGACGCTGGCGATGTCGCTGGTGTTCTTTGCCTGCTGGGTTGTTTGGGCGGTTGGAGAGATTGGTCCTGTCGGCTTTCTGCTCCACCTGTTTGCGCCCAAGGGCGAGACGAGCGGTCTCCTCAAAGTCCTGATGATCTTCGTTTTCTTCGCCGTCGGTTGTCTTGAGGTCTTCTCCATTCTGTTCCGCCCCGTCTCCCTGAGCTTTCGTCTCTATGGCAATATCTATGCCGGTGAGAACATGCTCGAGGCCATGTCCACGCTGGTGCCGGGATTTGGCTGGCTGTTGCCCATCCCGTTCTATTTCATGGAACTACTCGTTGGGTTTGTACAGGCGCTGGTCTTCATGTTGCTGACCGCGGTGTTCACCATGCTTATCTGCCAGCACGAAGAAGGGCACGAAACCGCCGCACATTGATTTTCATAATTTCGGCGGTTTGACCGTGTTCAATCGCGGGAGCCGCCGAGAAAGCAAAGAAAGGTAACTATATGTCGTTAATGCCTATATTGGCAGAAGTGAGCGGAAACCTGCACGTCGGCCTGGCCGCGCTCGGCGCAGCCCTCGGCGTCGGGTTAATCGGCATGAAAGCCTCGGAAGCGGTGGGACGCAATCCCGGCGCTGCTACGAAGATCCTGGTCCAGTCCATTCTGGCCATCGCCTTCGCCGAAGCGATTGTGTTCTATGCCCTGTTCCTCGCAAAATGGGGTCCCTAGTGGATCTTAACCAACGGGCGCGGGGTCTATGCGGCTCCGCGCCCGGCATTCACGACCAAGCGATTTTATGAATCAGTTCGTTCTAATTGCCGAAGGTGGAGTCAGTGGGCAAGTCCAGGACATCGCCCGGACCTTTGGTGTCAACTGGTCCCTCCTCATCTCGAATATCATCAGTTTTCTCATCGTCTGCGCCGTCCTCTATTTCTTCGCTTACAAGCGTGTGCTGGCGATGCTGGAGGAACGCCGCCAGCGGATCGCCGAGGGCTTGGCCAACGCCGAGAGAATCAAGGCGGAACTGGCCCGCGCCGAGGCCCAACGCCAGGAAGTGCTCGCCCAGGCTAATGCCCAGGCCTTGAAGTTTATCGAGGAAGCCCGCGCCGCCGCCGCCCGCGTCCAGGAGCAGGAGACCCAGAAGGCCATCGCGGCCGCCGAGGAGATCATCGCCAAAGCGCGCGAAGCCGCTGCCGCCGACCATGCCCGGATGCTCGCTGAGCTCAAGCGGGAGGTTGGCCGGCTCGTGGTTCAAACCACCGCGACTGTCACCGGCAGGATCCTGACTCCTGAAGACCAGCGCCGCCTGGCCGAGGAAACCGCCCACGAGATATCCGCCCAGGCATGACCATGATGCGGCAACACCTATCCATCCACGCGCGATCCCGCAGAGGCTCTGACCCCACGATCTTCGACACTCGACCCTCGCCCCTCCCGTGAAGATTTCCAAACAATCCCAGCGCGAAGCCAAAGAGCTGTTCCGCAGTTGCCTGGTCAATGGGCTTCTCGATGAAGCCCGCGCCCGGCAAGCCGTCCAGGCCGTCGTGGCATCCAAGCCGCGCGGCTATATCGACATTCTCTCCCATTTCCATCGCCTGGTGAAGCTCGACCTCGCCCGGCGCACGGCCCGAATTGAAAGCGCCGCCTCGCTCTCGTCCGACCTGCAGAGCCGCCTCCAGGCGGGCCTGGGACGGCTCTACGGTCCGGGACTCGATATCTCGTTTGCGCAAAACCCGGCCCTGATCGGCGGCTTGCGTATCAAAGTCGGCAGCGATGTTTACGACGGCAGCATCCAAGCCCGTCTCGCCGCCCTGCAAAACAGCTTTTAGTTATGAGTAATCTACTACAGGAAATTGAAGCCCAAATCGCCGGAGTCAAAACCACCGCCGCCCGGCAAAATGTCGGCATCGTCCGCGAAATCGGCGATGGCGTCGCCAAGATCGAAGGTCTCACCGACGCCATGCTCAACGAGATGCTCGACTTTGGCAACGGCGTCGTCGGCCTGGCGCTCAACCTGGAGGAGACCGAGGTCGGCGCCATCATCCTCGGCGACTATACCAAGATTGGGGAAGGGGACGAGGTGCGCACCACGGGCAAGCTGCTCCAGGTGCCGGTCGGCAAGGCGATGCTCGGGCGCGTCGTTGATTCCCTGGGCCTGCCGGTCGACGGCAAAGGCCCCATCAAGACCGAGGTCGCCTACCCGGTCGAGAAAATCGCCCCCGGCATCATCCGGCGCCGGTCGGTCAGCCAACCGGTGCAGACGGGCATCATGGCCGTCGACGCGATGATCCCCATCGGCCGGGGCCAGCGCGAGCTCATCATTGGAGACCGCTCGACCGGCAAGACCACGATTTGCATCGATACGATCATCAGCCAGGCCCGGCTTAACAAGGCCGCCGAGGCGGCTGGAAACAAGGATTATCGGCCCTTATACTGTATCTACGTCGCCATCGGCCAGAAGCAATCCAATATCGCGCGCGTGGTCTCGGTGCTCGAAGAAGCCGGTGCGATGCCCTACACCATCGTCGTTGCCGCCCCGGCTTCGGATTCGGCGACCAACCAATATCTGGCCCCCTTCGCCGGCGCGGCCATGGGCGAATGGTTCCTGGATAACGCCATGGACGCCCTGATCATCTATGATGATCTCTCCAAGCACGCGGTGGCTTATCGCCAGGTTTCGCTGATCTTGAAACGTCCCTCGGGCCGCGAAGCCTACCCCGGCGACGTGTTCTATCTGCACAGCCGCTTGCTCGAACGCGCCGCGCGCGTGGGGGAGAAATACGGCAACGGTTCCCTCACCGCGCTGCCAATCATCGAAACCCAAGCCGGCGACGTCTCCGCCTACATCCCCACCAACGTCATCTCGATTACCGACGGCCAGATTTACCTGGAAACCGACCTGTTCTACCAGGGCGTGCGCCCGGCGATTTCAGTCGGCCTTTCCGTCTCCCGCGTCGGCTCGGCCGCTCAGGTCAAAGCCATGAAACAGGTCGCCGGCCGCCTCAAAGGGGATCTGGCCCAGTTCCGCGAACTGGCCGCCTTCGCCCAGTTTGGCTCCGACCTGGATGCCAAGACCCAGGCCCAAATCGAGCGCGGCAAGCGCATCATCGAGGTCTTCAAACAGCCCCAATACAACCCAATCGCCGTCGAGGTCCAGGTCGCCATTCTCTGGACGGTGCAGAACGGGTATATGGATGATGTCGCCGTGGATCGGATCAAGGATTTCCAAGCGAAACTCACGGAATACCTGACCAGCCGCAAAACCGACCTCCTGGCTCTCATCGCGAAGGAAAAAGCCCTCAGCGATGCCCTGGCCGGGGAGCTGAAAGCCGCGGTATCCGAGTTCAAGCAGACTTATAAATGAACAACCAGGGACCTTCGACCTTGAGGCCGCGATTTGCCCCCTCAGAATCGTAAGTCCCAGCATTAGGTAACAATGCCAAGCACACGCGACATACGCCGGCGCATTAATTCGGTCAGAAACACGGCGAAAATCACAAAGGCCATGCAAATGGTGGCGGCCTCGAAGATGCGCCGCGCCCAGCAAGCGGCCCTGGGCGGCCGGCCCTATGCCTCGATGCTCAACCAGGTGCTCGGCACCGTGACCGCGCATGCCGGCGATTTCACCCACCCGCTCATGGAACAGCGCGAAGTCCGCAAGCGCTGCGTCATCCTCGTCGGCACCGACAAAGGCCTTTGCGGCGCCCTCAACAGCAACCTCTTTCGCGAAGCCTCGACCTTTGACAAAACCACCACGGTCTTTGTCACCGCCGGGCGCAAGGCTTCCCAGTTCATCGCCCGAACCAAACGACAGCTGGCCGCCGAGTTCACCTACAAGGACGCGCCCCTGTTCAGCGAGGCCCGGGCCATCTCCCATTTCGCCAGGGACCTGTTCCTCAACGGCAGCGTGGATCAGGTCGATATTCTGTTCACCAATTACGTCTCCACCCTGATTCAGAAACCCGAGCTGAGGCCCTTCCTGCCCGTCGGGGAAATCAGGCCCGTCTCGGCGGGCATCCCCCACCCCGCCGAGGAGCCGAAGGAATTGCCGCAAGGCGCCACGGAGTTCTCTTTTGAGCCGAGCGCCGACCAGGTCCTGAGCGCGCTCCTGCCGCACAGCCTCAATTTCGAGGTCTTTCAAATCCTCCTTGAGGCCAAGGCCAGCGAGCAAAGCGCCAAAATGGTGGCCATGAAGAACGCCACCGACAACGCCAACCAGCTCATCAAAGACCTCACGCTCGAGTATAACAAAATGCGCCAGGCCAGCATCACCAACGAACTCCTCGAAATCTCCAGCGCCGCCATGGCGATGGGATAAGTTGAATTTTTACTCTCATGAATAAAGGCAAAATCGTTCGAGTCATCGGCCCGGTTGTGGACGTCGAGTTCACCGGCCATCTCCCGGCCATTTACAACGCCCTGACCGTGGATTTCAAAGTCCAGGACCAGCCGGTCAAGCTCACGCTGGAGGTCCAGCAGCACCTTGGCGATAACTGGGTCCGCACCGTCGCCATGTCCACCACCGAGGGCCTCAAGCGCGGCTACGAAGTGGTCGATAGCGGCCAGCCCATCTCCATGCCGGTCGGCGAAGGCGTCATGGGCCGCGTGTTCGACGTCACCGGCAACGCCGTCGATGAGCGGGGACCGGTCAAAGCCGAGAAATACTACCCCATCCACCGCCCTGCCCCGTCGCTGATCGAGCAATCGACTTCGCCCCAGGTCCTGACCACCGGCATTAAAGTCATCGATTTGATCTGCCCCTTCCTCAAGGGCGGCAAAGTCGGCGCCTTCGGCGGCGCCGGCGTCGGCAAAACGGTCGTCATCATGGAGCTGATCAATAACATCGCCAAGCTCCACGGCGGCGTCTCCGTCTTCGCCGGAGTGGGCGAACGCACCCGCGAAGGCAACGACCTCTACACCGAAATGTCCGAGGCGGAGGTCATCAAGCAAAGTAACCTCGGCGAATCCAAAATCGCGCTGGTCTATGGCCAGATGAACGAGCCTCCCGGCGCCCGCCTGCGGGTGGCCCTCTCCGGCCTCGCCATCACCGAGTACTTCCGCGATGAGAAAAACCAGGACGTGCTCCTGTTCGTGGATAACATTTTCCGTTTCTCCCAAGCCGGCTCCGAGGTCTCCGCGCTGCTGGGGCGCACCCCGAGCGCCGTCGGCTATCAGCCCACCCTGGCAGCCGAGATGGGCGACCTCCAGGAACGCATCACCTCCACCAAGAAAGGCTCGATTACTTCCTTCCAGGCCGTGTACGTCCCCGCCGACGACTTGACCGACCCGGCGCCGGCCACCACCTTCGCCCACCTGGACGCGACCATCGTCCTCGAACGCTCGATTGCGGAATTGGGCATTTATCCGGCTGTCGATCCGTTGTCCTCGACCTCCCGCGCCCTGGCGCCTGAGATTGTCGGAAAAGACCACTACGACGTCGCCCGGGGCGTCCAGCGCGTGCTGCAGCGCTATAAGGACCTGCAGGACATCATCGCCATTCTGGGCATGGATGAACTCTCCCCGGAGGACAAGCTGACGGTCTTCCGCGCCCGCAAGATTCAGCGCTTTCTCAGCCAGCCCTTCAGCGTTGCCGAGGTCTTTACCGGCCGCAAAGGCAAACAGGTCCCGGTCGCTGAAACCGTCCGCGGCTTCAAAGAAATCCTTGACGGCAAGCACGATGACGTGGCGGAGGGCAACTTCTATATGAAGGGCGGGATCGAAGAGATTGAGCAGGGCTGAGTTGAACCAGTGAACCGGGTTAAGTCAGTTAATTGAGTTCACCCCTCGAAAACAAATGGCCAACACTCTGAAATTGGAGATTGTGACTCCGGAGGCCAAGGCTTACTCGGACGATGTCGAGATGGTCACCCTGCCGGCGGCGGAAGGCGAAATGGGCGTTTACCCGCAGCACGTGCCGGTGCTGACCCAAATCGTGCCGGGCGAGCTCATTATCCGCAAAGGTGGCAAGGATTCCTTCCTCGCCATCGGGGAGGGTTTCGTCGAGATCACCGGCGACCGCGTCGCCATCATGGCCGACATGGCCATCCGCGCCGAGAATATCGACGAGGCCAAAGCCGAGGAGGCGCGCCAGCGCGCCGAAGCCCGCCTGGCCGAGCACCTCGACGACGAAGAGGCCGCCGTCGTCCAGGCCGCCCTGACCCACTCCCTGGCCCAACTCAAAGTCAAACGCCACCAGCCCCGCTAAGACAGAGGCACCCGAGACTCGGCGCACTCCGGGGCGGGCGATGCGCGGACGCCCCGTCCGCACGCCTCCTGCTTGCCTGCCCTCAGGGCGAACGCTAAAGTTCCCATATGGCGGATGTCATCGAGCTCTATTCCGATCTGTATCTGACACCTCACGGGCGGCTGCTGGCGGCAATCCTGCCGGCGGACGGAGCGACTTCTCAGTGGCTGGATCCCGAAGCCGGCGCGCGGCTCGCCAAAGTCTTCAGCGAGTCCACCGCGCAAGGACTCCTCCAGCTCGCCACCCGCGAACTGAATACGGCGGCGCCGCCCGCTGCCGCGTGGTGGCGCGAGTTTGGCCGCCGCTATCTCACGCGCCTCTGCCACACGCCCGACCTGGAACAGGCCCGCCAAATTCCGCCCCTGCCGCCGCCGTCCCAGGATGAATGGGGCCCGTTTATCCTGTCGGCGCCCCCGATGCGCGGAGGTGAGTATCTTGCAGCCGAACTGCTGGATGCGCTTTGGATTGGACTGGACGAATTGGCCCGGGCAGAAATTGCGCGCCACCCTCAGGGGGCAAGCGCCTGGCTGCGAGACAGCCATCCGCTGTGGCGCATGGTAGGACGGGTCACCTTCCACCTCGCCGAAAACAAGAAGCATCCCACCCATCCCTTCGCTTTTCTGGCGACTTACGCCTCCCGGATTTCGAGCCAATCGCGCGTGCAGCACCTTCCCCTGGGCCGCGCCCTCCAGGATTATGCCGGCTCCAAGAACAAGCAGGCGCTGCTCAATCTCTTGTCCCCCATCCAGAAAGCGGCGGAAAAAAGCCAGGTCATCAAGAACCTGGTCGATTCCGGCGCCATTTTCAAAGCCTTGCCCTGGTCGCCCGCCGAAGCCTACCGCTATCTTCAGACGGTGCCGGTCTGCGAAGCCGCCGGCATTATCGTCCGGCTGCCGGATTGGTGGAAAGGCGGCCGCCCGCCTCGTCCCCAGGTCAGTGTGAAAATCGGCCAGACGCGTTCAGCCGGTTTGGGAGCGGACGGGCTGCTGGATTTCTCCGCGGCGATGACGATCGAGGGTGAACCCCTGAGCGACGAGGAATGGCAATCTCTCCTCACCGCCGCTGACGGGCTGTCGTTCGTGCGCGGCAAATGGGTCGAGGTGGAACCCGAGAAACTCAAGCAGGCGCTGGCTCACTGGAAGAAAGTGGAGAAAATGGCCCGCCAGGAAGGACTCTCGTTTTTCGAAGGAATGAGGCTCCTTTCGGGTTTCCAGCCGGGCCTGGCAGGCTCTGAGACCGAACTCGCCCCCAGTCCGGAGCGGCAATGGGCGGGCGTTCAAGCCGGAGACTGGCTCCAAAAAACCCTCGATGAACTGCGTGACCCGGGGCGAATTCCCGCGCAGGACAATATCCCCGGCTTGCAGGCTCAGCTTCGCCCTTACCAGACTGTCGGCGTCAACTGGCTTTGGTTTCTTTCGCGGCTCGGCCTGGGCGGCTGTCTCGCTGACGACATGGGCTTGGGCAAGACACTCCAGGTCCTGGCCTTGCTGCTGAAGCGCAAAGACGAGATCGTCGCGAACGGCAATGCCGGCCAACGCAACCCTCCATCCCTGCCGCATCCCGCGCCGCACGGGGGCGCGGACGCCTCGTCCGCGAATCCTTCGGGCCCGGCGGCGCCCGGGCCTACCGGTGCTACAAGCCGGCCGCCCAGCCTGTTAGTCGTGCCGGCTTCGCTGCTGGCCAATTGGCGAGCCGAGATCGCCCACTTCGCGCCTTCTCTCTCCTTCCAGATCATCCATCCCTCCGAAACCGACGATCCGGCCGCCGCGTTGGATTCGCCCAAGTGCCGCGAGATCGACTTGGTCATAACGACGTACGGCATGGTGACGCGCTTGAAGAAGTTTCGCGAGCGGAAGTGGAACCTGGCGGTTTTGGACGAGGCGCAGGCCATCAAGAATGCCGGCACACGCCAGTCCCAGGCGGTCAAAGAGATCCAGGCAACCAGCCGCTTCGCCCTGACCGGCACGCCGGTCGAAAACCGCGCTTCGGACCTCTGGTCCATATTCGACTTCCTCAATCCCGGCCTGCTTGGCTCCGCGTCGGTCTTCACACAGTTTATCCGCGCCGCCGATCGCGCCGAGCATCCCGATTACGGCCCGTTGCGCAATCTCACCCGCCCTTACATCCTCCGGCGGCTCAAGACCGACAAACGCGTCATCGACGACCTCCCGGAAAAGACCGAGGTGCGCGCCTGGTGCTCGCTGACCAAGGCTCAGGCAGCGCTTTACCAAAAGGCGGTGGCAGAACTGGCCGAAGGCCTGGAAAACGCCGATGGTATCCAGCGCAAGGGCCTCATCCTGGCGTTCATCATGCGCTTCAAGCAAATCTGCAACCACCCGTCTCAATGGCTGTCCGATGGTGGCTACTCCCCCGACGCCAGCGGCAAGTTCGCCCGTTTGCGCGAGCTGGCCGAGGAAATTGCCGACCGCCAGGAGAAGGTGCTGGTGTTCACCCAGTTCCGCGAAATCACCGACCCGCTCAGCCTCTTCCTGGCCGAGATCTTCGGCCGACCCGGCCTGGTGCTGCATGGCGGCACCGCCGTCGGACAGCGGCGCAAGCTTGTCGAGAGCTTCCAGCGGGACGACGGTCCGCCGTTCTTTATCCTCACCGTCAAAGCCGGCGGCGCCGGCCTGAACCTTACGCAGGCGGCGCAAGTCATCCACTTCGACCGATGGTGGAACCCGGCCGTCGAAAACCAGGCCACCGACCGCGCCTTTCGCATCGGGCAAAAACACAACGTCCTGGTGCATAAGTTCGTCTGCCGCGGCACTATCGAAGAGAAAATCGATCGGGTTATCGAAGACAAAAAGGCCCTCTCCTCGGATCTGCTCGAAGGGAACGGTGAAAAGCTCGTCACCGAGATGAACAACGACGAGTTGCTCAAGTTCGTCGCCCTGGATCTCCGCCGCGCCACGGAAGCTTGAGCCGCGTGAGCAGCCTATGTCGCCGTGCGAGAAACCTATTGACACTGGCGCCGAATTTGGGATTGGTAATCGGAGGGGATCACGTGAGGATCGACCCGCGAGGGGAAACCGATCGTTTTCCGCGGACAAACAATTGACTTATCGCAGATTTTTATGAGCTGGGGCTATTATGGATTCCGACCTTATGTTCCGGTGGCGGAGCGCCGGCGCAATGCGCAAAAAGAAGCCGCCAGGCTGGCCAAGAAGGGCAAGGTCATCCGACCGATTAAGATCGAGGGCCGAACGATTGCGAGCACCTTTTGGGGCAAGGCCTGGTGCGACAATCTCGAAAGCTACAGTGATTTTGAAAACCGGCTGCCGCGCGGCCGCACCTACGTTCGCAACGGCTCGGTGGTGCATCTCGAAGTGCGCCCCGGCGAAATCGAGGCGCTGGTCAGCGGCTCGGAACTCTACAAGGTCAGGATCCAGATTGTGCCCACCGCCCAAAAGAGATGGCAGTCCCTCTGCCGCGAATGCGCAGGCGGCATCGGCTCGCTCATCGAGCTGCTCCAGGGCCGATTCTCCGATCAGGTCATGGATATTCTCACCCGCAAGGAAACGGGCTTATTCCCCTCCCCGAGCGAGATCCACATGAAATGCTCCTGCCCGGATTGGGCCACCATGTGCAAGCATGTCGCCGCGGTGCTCTATGGCGTCGGCGCGCGGCTCGATCAAAACCCGGAATTGCTGTTCATCCTCCGCTCCGTTAATCACGAGGAACTCATTTCCCAAGCTGCCGGAGCCGCCGACTTGGCCGCCAAAGCGGCTGGTGCGGTCTCCGAAATTGCCGAAAGCGAAATCAGCTCCGTTTTCGGCATCGAACTGGACAAATCGTCCAGTCCAGCTCCCGCAGCCCAGCCGCCGGAGTCCGCGCCGGCGCCGAGAGGGACAAAAAAGGCCAGGAAACAAAGGAGCGGAGGGCGCAGAACAGGAAAGCGGGAACCGGCGGCGCGCGCAAACACCTGACCAGAAAGCAGCACTCAGATGAGGAGTTGGAGCCGCCGATCCTCGCGCCTTAACGCCGTCCTTCTCTTTGTGTCCTTCTCTTGAACTGATTCCTCCCGCTTAGGCTCCGTCAGTCCCCAAACGCAATCCCCAGCGCCCGCGCCGTTTGCACAATGTCGCCATTGGGCGGCACGGAGCGCAGGTGGCCGATGGCTTCGGTCAGCTTGACCGGGAGGATATCCGGCGGCCGGTAAGCCACCATGCAGCCGTATTGCTCCTCGGCGATAAGCTGCGTGGCCCGGGCGCCAAAACGAGTGCAGAGCAAACGGTCGAACGACGTCGGCGCCCCTCCTCGCTGCAAATGCCCCAGCACGCACACTCGCGTCTCTTTGCCGGTCCGCTTCTGGATCTCGGCCGCCACAACCGCGCCGATGCCTCCGAGCCTGGCCTCCCGATTCGTCTCGGCGCTGCCGGAGGTCACGTAATCCTTCCCCCGCTCGCGCGCGCCCTCGGCAACCACCACGAGAGTAAACCGTTTGCCTTCACGCTCGCGCTCCGCCACCTTCATACAGATGCTCTCGAACCGGAACGGAATCTCGGGAATCAGGATCACATCGCCTCCGCCGGAGATCCCCGCATGCACCGCGATCCAGCCGGTGTAACGGCCCATGACTTCGAGCACCATCACCCGCTCATGGCTCTGCGCGGTGGTGCGCAGCCGGTCCAGCGCATCGGTCGCGCAGGCCACAGCGGAGTCGAAGCCGAAGGTCAACGCGGTGGCTTCGAGATCATTGTCGATGGTCTTCGGGACGCCCACCACCGGAATGCCGTGCTCGAAAAGCTGCTGTGCAATGCTCAGCGACCCATCGCCGCCGACGCACACCAGGGCGCGCAGCCCAAGGTTCTGGAAACTCGCCTTCGCCTGGTCAAGAATCTCGATCGGAATCCGTTGCGACTCCCCGTGGCCGATTTTGGCGGCAAACCGCCCTTTGTTGGACGTGCCCAGGATCGTGCCGCCGACAAACAGCAGCGCATCCATCTCTTTGTAGTCCAGCTTCCGGCGGCCATGCTCCTCCAGCAGGCCTTCGTAACCTCCGTGGAAACCAACCGTATCCCATCCGCGCTTCGAGGCCGATTTCACCACGGCCCGGATCACCGCGTTGAGTCCGGGGCAATCGCCTCCGCCAGTTAGAATTCCAATCTGTTCACGCATGCAGCAAGTTTGGCAAATCTCGTCAGCCGTGAAAACGGCAAAAAGCGATCCTGGTGCCATCGGAATCCGCTTCCGGCGGCATCAAAGCGATTCCCATTCGTCGCAGGCGATCTTACGACCCAGGATACTTTCCACTTGGCGGAGCAACCTCTTGAGCTGAGGAATCGAATACTCTGAATCGGACGGGATAGTTTGGCGGTGTTGCCCGAAAGCGAGGAACTCGTGCCGGGTTCCCCGGAATGGACCGGAGAAACCCAAGGCACGGAGTTTGCGGATGAGCTCACGCCTTTTGATGGGATGCCAGCTTGGCATGGGCGGGTTGGTTGAGATCAATGCCGGCCAGCTTGGGCAGAGCGTGGCCCAAGCGCAAGCCAACCAGAATCCAATCCTCCAATGTGGAACGCAGTTCGCGTTCGCACTGCGCCAAGCTCTTGCCAAAAGCGATCACGCCAGGCAGTCTCGGAATCTCCGCGGCGAAGCTGCCGTCCTCCAGTTTGTCGTAATGGGCTGACTCCATCGCAGCTTCGATGTAAGCGGTCAGCGGATAGGTCATAACACGAAGCTAGCCTATCCAAGGGGCTTGGCAAGAACTCATGGCGCGTATTAGACAAGAATTGCATGGCATTTACTTTCAGCCGGCAAGAGCGGTGTTACACCGGCCGCGTAGGAAACCCATGAGATTCAGACTCAGCCTTTTTCAACGTCCACCTGCCGGGAGCACTTTCGCCCAAGACCACATAGTCGCCGTCACTTATGCGCATTCCGATCAATTCGGACACCCATTCCGAAATTATCGGACACTGATCCGGGATTGTCGGACAGTTGTCGGAGCGTAGCGACGCTCTGCAGGGACTCTTACGAGGGTGTCCGAAATGG
>Ga0181517_10000132_pt1 | contig 102761 bp, 65 predicted proteins | sample PEATcosm2014_Bin_31_FD_119748 | JGI IMG/M metagenome (GOLD analysis project Ga0181517, IMG submission 119748) | Peatland microbial communities from MTU Mesocosm Facility, Houghton, MI, USA - PEATcosm2014_Bin01_30_metaG | ecosystem: Environmental > Terrestrial > Soil > Wetlands > Peat | place...
CCGGTTGGTGGCTAACCGTTTCCGGGTGGGATTGGCTACCCACTGGGTTCTGTCGAGCAGTTTCATCGCTTCCCCTGCTCCTGGGCTTTTCCTGGCGCGACAGAATTGGACATTTTCTTTACAATTTCCCCTTCACATTTAAAAAACACACGCCACCGACCGTTGCCGTCCAACCACTTACGCAAAATGCCCGCGAAAACTGTCAAATTCCTTGTTGACTTTGCCTTCCCCTCTTACGTTTTACTCCTTACGTTTCACGCCTTGCCGCTCCCAAATGCCAACCGGAAGTTTTTGCCCGGTTTTCACGTTTCACGTCTTGCCGCGCCGGAGCATCAGAGCGAAGGCGGGTTCACGTTTCACGCCAATGTCATCCTCAAATCGCACTATTTCCGCGCTGTTTCTGCGCTGTTTTTGAAGGAGGTATTTACTACTCTTTGATCCCCAACTACTTGCGATCTCGAACCCTCAAACCAGTGCAATTCCATGTTGACATTGCCCCAGCGGTCCCTCGGCGCCACCTGCCCTCTCCATTTGGGAGAGGGTGGGGTGAGGGGGATTTGTCCTTTTCTCCAGTGGCTAAAGGTCATTGGGCGCCGCTCCAGTACGCCAACCGTTCGCCAACCTGTGCCAACCCACGCCAACCTAAGGACGGCATAAACGGCACAATATTTTTTCCTCGCCAACCAATATTCACCACCTCGAAACCATGGACCGGACAAGCGGAAAGCGCGGGACTGCCGCGCACTTACGTTCTAACGTTTAAACGTTTCAACGTTTCAACGTTTTAACGTTCCCCCATTGAGTGTCCCGCCTTTGTCCCGGGACATGCCCCGGGTCCGGCCTCACAAAACGCCCGTCATTATTGGTTTGTCCCACTGTCCCGGGTCCGGGAGGGGGTACGCCTCTGTCCCCATTGGAGTCCGACGCAGGCCGCTGCGTTACGTCCGAGGCTGGGCCGGACCGGCGGCCTTAATGACAGCGTCGAAGGCCGGTTTGGGCTTGTATTGCCGGTCGAAGAGCAGGGGGTAGGAGGTGCGGCCGCGGACGGGCCAAAAGTTGAGCCAGGAGTCGCCATCGGTCACGCCCCAGAAAGTTACGCGCGAGACGACGCCGCGGTTCTTGACGAGCAGAGCGAAAAGGTCGGCGTAGCGCCGGGCGAGTTTCTGTTGCATGGCCTCCGGCAGACCGTTGACGTAGGGATCGAGCTCCTTGCGCGCTTCGAAATGGACGTTGACGTCCGCGCCCTGGTATCGGTTTGCGGCCGGCAGCAGATCCACGTCGAGTTCGGTGAACATGACCTTGATCCCGAGTTTGGCAAAGGCGCGGATGGTGGTTTCCACGCTGCCGACGCTGGGCCAATTGAGGCTGTAATGGCCCTGGAGGCCGACGGCGGCGACAGGGACGCCCTGGGACTGGAGTTTCTTGATCAAGGCGACGGCGCCGTTGCGTTTAGCGCTGTTTTCCAGGGAATAGTCGTTGTAATAGAGCTCGGCCTGGGGGTCGGCTTCGTGGGCGAACTGGAAGGCTTTGAGGATATAATCTTCGCCGATGATTTTGAGCCAGGGCGAGGGGCGCAAGGAACCATCCTCGTTGAGCGCCTCGTTGACGACATCCCAGCCGCCGATTTTGCCTTGGTAACGGCCGACGACTGTGGCGATGTGCTCCTTCATGCGCTGGAGGAGCGTGTCGCGATCGACGGGGTTGCCCTTGTCGTCCTGGAAGACCCACCTGGGGGTTTGGCTGTGCCAGACGAGGTTATGGCCGACAACGAACATTTGATTTTGGACGCCGAAGGCGACATAGCGGTCCGCGTCGGCGAAATTATATTCGCCGGGGCGGGGGTGGATCGGCTCCCACTTAAGGACATTTTCCGGGCTGATGCAGTTGAACTGGGTTTTGATGAGCGCCGCCGCGTTGGTGTCCTGGTCTTCGAACTCCCCCTGTTTCAGCGCGACGCCGACGAGGAAGCAGTCTTTGAAGGCGTTCTTGAGGATTGGCTGTGCGGAGGCAGTTGCCATCGAGAGGGCCATGGCGGCGAGCAAGGTGAGCTTCTGATAACAGTCAGTCATACATCGGGGTTCGGGTTTTCAGCCAGGACCCGTCATCCGGGCCCCTTTTCAACGGTGAGGACGAGTTTTTGGAGGTCTTCATCGCGCGAGGAGTTGCCGAGGAGGATTTCGAATTTCCCCGGCTCAACCACATAGTTCATCGCCGTATCATAGAATGCCAGGGAATCGGGGGTGATATCGAGGGCGACGGTTTTGGTTTCGCCCGGCTGGAGGGTGATGCGCTGGAAGCCCTTCAATTCCTTGACGGGGCGGGTGACGGAGCTGACCACGTCGCGAATGTACATTTGGACCACCTCATCGCCTTTGCGTTTGCCGGTGTTGGTCACATCCACCAGGGCGCGAGTGCTTTCGTTGGGCCGGAGGGTGGCTTTCTCCAGCCGCAGGTGGGTGAAGGCGAAGGTTGTGTAGCTCAGGCCGTAGCCGAAAGGGTAAAGCGGCGAAACCTCGTCGAAGAGGTAGCCCCGCCGGGCGGAGGGCTTATGATTATAGAAGGCGGGCAGATGCCCCACCGAGCGAGGGATGGTGATGGGCAGTTTGCCGCCGGGATTGACGTCGCCGAACAAGACGTCGGCGACGGCCTGGCCGGTTTCCTGTCCGAGGTACCAGCACTCGAAGATGACGGGGACGCGTTCGGCCAGCAGGCGGATGGATAGAGGACGGCCGTTAAAGAGCAGGGCGATAATGGGCTTGCCTGTGGCGAGGATCGCCCTGACCAGATCTTCCTGGCGTCCGACCAGATCGAGACTGGCGCGATCCCCCATGTGTTTGCGGGACCATGCTTCACGCGAGGTCTGCTCGTTGTCGCCGATGGCCAGCACCACGACGTCGGAGCGGCGGGCCACTTCGACCGCTTCCTGAATCAGTTTGCGGTCCTCCTCCGGAGTGCTTGGGGTGACCAGGTCGGTGTCCCAGGAGCCGCCCACGGTAATTTTGCAGCCTTCGCAGTAAGGCACCTTGACGCGGTCGCCCACTTTGGATCGAATGCCTTCGAGCACGGAGGTGTAATACTTAGGCTGGCTGCTGTTGCCGCCAAGCAACTCGCGATCGGCGTTAGGGCCGATAACGGCGACGGATTGGAGCTTGTGGGGGTTCAAGGGCACGAGGCCGTGGTCGTTCTTGAGCAGGGTGATGGTTTCCCGCGCCGCCTCCAGAGCCAGCTTTCGATGAGGGTCGCAGCCGGCGATCCGCTCCGCTTCGGCGGGATCAACGTAAGGGTCGTCGAACAAGCCCAGCTTGAATTTGTAATAGAGCATCGGCGCCACCAGCGCGTCCAGTTGGGCTTCCTGGAGCGTGCCTTCCCGGACCAACTCGATGAGGTGCTGGTAACAATCCGGTTCGGGCAATTCAATATTGACCCCGGCATCCACCGCCAGGGCCGCGGCCTCTTTCTTGTCCTTCGCCACGTGATGACCATGGGTGTCCGGCCGGTCGCTCAATTCCCAGATGGCGTAATAATCGGAAACGACGAAGCCTTTGAACCCCCACTCCTGGCGGAGGACATCGCGCAGCAGCCACCGGCTGGCATGGGAGGGAACGCCGTCGATTTCGTTGTAGGAGGGCATGACGGAGATGGCGGCCGCCTTCTGAACCGCCTCCTTGAACGGAAAGAGAAAAGCTTCGCGCAGCACGCGCAAGGAGACGTTGACCGGGGCGCAATTCATGCCTGACTCGGGCTCGCCGTGGGCGGCGAAGTGCTTGAGGGTGGCGATGACGTGATGCTTGTCTTTGAACGTGGCGTCGCCCTGGAATCCGCGGACCGCGGCCATGCCGAGGCGGGAGACCAGGAAAGGGTCTTCGCCATAGGTTTCCTCCAACCGGCCCCAGCGCGGGTCGCGCGCGACGTCCACCACGGGGGTGAGCGCCTGATGGACGCCGCTGAGGCGCGCCTCCAAGGCGGTCATCGCGAAGAGGTCCTCGACGAGGCGCGGATTGAACGTGGCTGCCAGGCCGATCGGCTGGGGGAAACTGGTTCCGTTAACGACGGCATGTCCGTGGAGACATTCCTCGTGGAAGATAACCGGGACGCCGAGGCGGCCATTTTCAAGGAAGAATTTCTGGATAGCATTGGTCAGCTCGGCCATTTCGCGGGCGTTTTTGCCCCTGCCGGCGGTGTTGAGGCGGCCGACCTGGCCCAAGCCGTGGCCGTGCGCGAAATGGAGCTTGGCCTTGCGCAGATCGAAGCCCCCGTCGGCGTCCAGCAGGATGTCGGCGCCCTTCTGCCAGACACACATCATCTGGGCCGCCTTTTCCTCGAGCGTCATTCTGGAGAGCAAATCCTGCGCGCGCCGTTCGGGAGGAAGCGTGTGGTCTTTGTAGGGAGGAACCAAGGCGGCATCGGCTGGCGAAGCTTTTCCGTCGGCCTTTCGTCCCGGTTTGTCAAAAGCGGATGAGCGCGATTGCTTCATGCGGTTATCTTTGCGGGAAACGAGCCAATCACAAGGCAAAACCACCTAACAGGTGCGGGCCGCTTTCAGTTTGGTCCGTGACGTCATTACGTAATTACTTCTACCGGGATACAGTATTTCAGCGGAAAGGCCGGTGCGGAATGGAGAAAAATCTGAATCCCATGGACAATCCTCCAAAGCGGTGTTCCATGCTTGAAGTGACCGGTTTTTTGCTGAAAATGAACGTGCCGTGACAAGAATACTAGAGCAAACCGGTGTGGAAGGCAGCGCGGGATGGGCTGGGCAGACTGCTTTGAAGGACGCTTTCAAGGACGACTTTCTGGTAGGCGCGGCGCTGAGCGCGGGCCAGATTTCGGGCAAGCAGCCGGAGGCCATGGCGGTGGTGAAAAAGCATTTCAACAGCATCACCCCGGAAAACATTCTGAAGTGGGAAGAAGTGCATCCGAAGCCGGGAGAGTACAACTTCGATGCGCCGGATCGCTATGTGGCCTTTGGGGAAGAGCACAAGATGCGCATCATCGGCCACACGCTGGTCTGGTTTCTTCAGACGCCGGACTGGGTATTTCAGGACGCCTCCGGCAAGCAGTTGAGCCGTGAGGGGTTGCTTGAGCGAATGAAGGACCATATTTTCACGGTCATGGGCCGCTACCGGGGGCGGATTTACGGCTGGGACGTTGTCAATGAAGCCATCCAGGCGGACGGTTCTTTGAGGAAATCGAAGTGGTTCGAGATCATCGGCGAGGATTACATACACAAGGCTTTTGAATTTGCCCGGCAGGCGGATCCGGACGCGCAACTCTATTATAACGAGTACGATTATGAGTGCCGCCCCAAGTGCGAAGGGGTTATCCGGCTGGTCAAGAGTCTGCAAGCGAAGGGGGCGCGGGTGGATGGGGTGGGCATCCAGGGGCACTGGTTCGTGGCCTATCCGCCAATCCAGGAGATAGAAGCTTACCTGTTGGCTTTGGGCCAGCTCGGTGTTAAGCTGATGATTACCGAGCTGGACATCGGGATGCTTCCGTTTTACGCGATCGACGCCCCGAAGGTGGATCTTTCCTCCTTCGATGCGGAGGCGCGGAAGAAATACAATCCCTATCCGGACGGCTTGCCGGAGGGGGCGCAAAGGGATCTGGCAAAGCGGTATGCCGATTTATTTTCACTGTTTCGGAAGCACCGGGACAAGTTCAGCCGGGTGACGTTTTGGGGAGTGCATGACGGGCAGTCCTGGCGCAACTACCTGCCCATCACCGGCCGGACGGATTACCCGATGCTGTTCGACCGGCGCTGCCAGCCGAAGCCGGCCTTGGATGCGGTGATAAACGCGGCGCGAGGGAAAAGCACCATTTGAAAAGCATCATTACAAAGCGACAGACTCACATCGATTCTAAATAGACACCGTAACCATAAACCTTAATCCATAAGAAACCATGTCGAACAACAGAGACGATTTTGTTTCAGCGAAGTTGGCCAAAATGACCTTGCTGGAGAAATGCGGCCAGGTTCTCACCTTCACCTGGCGGGGCGCTTACCTTACGCCTTCGGGAATCGAGCAGGTCACCAAACTGCACGCCGGGGGTCTTTGCCTCGAGCCGTACGCGCTGGAGACCTGCAAGAACCTGTATTGGGGCCGGTCGCAGGTGGACCCCAATTTCAAGAAGCCGAAGGACTACTTCGATATCGCGCACACCTACTTTGACGATCACAACTACGGGGTGAGCGTGTCCCCGGAGGAGCTGACGGTGGCGCTGAACAAGCTGCAGGAAATCGCCACGAGCCGGCCATCCGGCGTGCCACTGCACATCACCATCGACATGGAAGGCGACTTCAAGAACGACTACAGCGCCGGCCGCGTTCTGCAGTTTCCGCCTCCCATGGGGATGACCGCTATCGGGGACCTGGATCTTGCGTACAAGGTGGCCAATGTCATGGGCAAACAGATGGCGGCGATCGGGGTGACGCAGTTCTATCACCCGGTTTGTGACGTCAACATCAATCCATTGAACCCGGAAATCGGCGTGCGATCCTTCGGCGACGATCCGAAGGTATGCGCGAAGTTCGTCGAAGCGACGGTGCGGGGGTATCAGGATGCGGGGATCGTTGCGACGGTGAAACATTTCGCGGGGCGCGGGGATTCGGCGACCGACGCGCACGATGTGCTGGACGTGTGCCGCGGGGATCTGAAGCGGATGCGGGAGGTGGAGCTGGTGACCTTCCAGGCGGGCATCAATGCCGGCGCCAAGGCCCTGATGACGGCGCACACGATATTCCCGGCATTTGACAAAGAGTTTCCCGCCACGCTTTCCACCAAGATCCTCACGGATCTCTTGAGGGGAGAGATGGGATTCAAGGGGGTGATCGTTTCGGACGCTATCGGCATGGCAGCGATCCTGAAGAAGTGGCCGCTGCCGCAGGCGTGTGCCCTGGCAATCAAGGCCGGCGTGGACACTATCCTGCTCAAGGCGGACGACGAATCCCGTTCTCAATGCCTATTCGGCATCAAGAGCGCGATCGAGCGGGGAGAGCTGTCCGAAGCCAGGCTCGACGACGCCGTGCGACGTCTCCTGTGCATGAAGTACGACCAGGGCCTGTTCGTGCAAGCCGGCAAAATGGATCCGGCCAAGACCGCGGCTGTGGTCAGGAGCAAGGAGAACATCGAATTCTCGCGGGAAGTGGCCCATAAAGCGCTCCTGGTGGTTCGCGACGACAAGAAGCTGCTGCCGCTGAAGAAGGACAAGAAGATCCTGGTCATCGAGCAGCTCATTCCGTATCCGTTCCTGGGCAAGGATCTGTATAGCCATCCCCACATGTTCTGCGAGCAGATGGCCAAGTACTCCACCAACCTCATCCTGGACGACACGGGTTTCCACGCCAGCGACGAGGACGTGGAGGAGGCGCTGGCGCTGGCCAAAGGGGCGGACATGGTCGTGATGACAAACTATTACGCCCGCATTGAAAAGAGGGGCAACAACCAACACCTGGTGAAGGCATTGAAGGCGGCGGGACACACCGTGGTGGTGGTAACCAACTTCCCCTACCTCAAGGGCACGACGCGCCAGGCCGACGCGGTGGTCTGCAACTTTTCGGGCTCTCCGGATTCGATTCGGGCGGCGGTGGATCTTCTGTTCGGGGCGATCAAGCCGTACAAGACGACGAAGATGCCGATTGACCTGAGCGCTGAAAAGGACCTGCCGGAGCCGGAACCCGCGGCGCCGGCGAAGGCGCCTGCGAAAAAGCCGGCGGCGAGGAAGGCCTTTGCATTCGGAGGCAAGTGCTAGAGCAAGGCGCTTTTCCACGCACCAAGCCTGATCTGTCTTAACGGGCGCCGGCGACGAACCAATGATTCCGAGCCGGCGCTCGGGCGGGCGATGGAGGCCGGAGCACACAAGGTCCGCCAAAGTCAAAACCGAAACCACCGATGACCAAAAGAAAAATGCCGAAATCCGCCGGGTTCAACGTGAGCGATCTTTATACGATTGGCGGACCCGAAATAACCTCGATTTACGAGGAGAACAAGATGGCGGTGCATTTCCAGGGCATGTCCAAGACCCTGCAGTTCCCGCAAACGGTGGCCCTGCAAGGGGCCCCTACGTGTTCGATAGGCGTCTCGCCGCACGGCCTGTACAACCGGCTCAACGACGCCGGGCGGCTCATCCTGCTGAACCAAAAGGCGGTCCAGTTCGCATCCGCGCCCTTCATCCGCATCGGCGACCAATGCACGATGCTGACCCAGAAGAAGCCGCAGGTTGCGGAGGCGGCGGATGATATCCCGGCCATTCAGAACTACTACCACCCTTCAATCGAAGAGAAGAATGTCTCGCTAACCATCGCCACGCCGTCGATGGAAATGGCGTTCAAAGTCGGGAAGATCCGGGTCATTCGCAGGCTGATCTCGCCGCTGCTGTCGGGCAGCGAACAGACGCTCATGCCGATTGGGGCCGAAGAGTACGAGGTCCATAACGCCTCGAACGAGCCCCAGACCGTCACGCTGGTCGTCCCCCGGCCGTCGCTGGTCAATCTCCAGGAAAAGGAGCTCAAGCCGACGGACCAGGACAGCATCTACGTCAGCTCGGCGGCGGTCCATGGCCACCAGCACGAGGCGTTTGAATCCGCCGGCGTCCGCGGCATTATCATGGGAAGCACGGAGAGTCCGAACCGGATGGTGCTGGCGGCCGCGGAGACGCCCGGAGTATCGATCGATACTCAGCCCTATTTCTGCCTGAACCGGCTCTCGCAGGATTTGCTGCTGAACGCAGACGGCAGCTTTTATGAAAAGCGGCCGCCCGCGCTTCGGAGCGATTATGGATCGGCTATCAGCCTGACGTTCACCGTGGAGCCCAAGGCCGCCCGGAAAGTTGCCCTGGCCGTGGCGCTGGACTTCCCGGAGCAGGTCTATATCGACGGGCAGACCTTCGAGCGCAAGTATATCAAGAGCTTCAAAGAGGCGACGTCTCGGGCGGCGAAAATGGCCGAGATCGCTTTGGAAAGCTATCCGCAGTGGTGGGATCGGACCGTGGCGATTCAGAAACGAATCTTGGATTCGATCCAGTCAAGCGCCTCCTATAAAAGCGACCGGGCCGGCGCCCTGCGCCTGACGCGGCTGATCCTGAATGAACTCCATTTCCCGCTGTCCAACGCCATCGTCTGGGTCGAGGACGAGCAAGGCCGGGAGCGCGCCCGGTTCCTGGAGTGCTTCGACTACGCCTATATCGATCCGTCGGATGTGGATTGGTATTCGATGGTGCTGTTGATGCTCTTCCCGCGGGTGGAAATGGAACTGTGCCAGGGCTTTATCGATTCAATCCAGGCGGAGGATCCGACTCCGCGTTTTTACCATTTCCACGCCTCGTTCGTGGAGGCCCGCAAGCATTTGCAGGAGCATCCCGAGGAGTACGAAGGGATGTCGATGACGCAGATTCAGGATGCGTTCAAGACCAAGGGGAGCGTCGCGCACGATCTGGGGGCCATGCCCAAGGGCCATCCCTTGCGCAACGTGAGCGATTACGCCTGGTACAACAACAACTACTGGGTGGACCTGTTCCCCAAGCTGGCGATGCGGGTGTTGCGCAACGTGAAGTTCACGGGCGACAGGGATTTCCTGAGACAGAACTGGGAGACACTCAAGTTCGGCCTGGAGTCCCTGCTTCAGCTTGATTTCGATGACGACGGCCTGCCGGAGGGCTATCCCGACGAGGTGAAAAACACCTTCGATAACCTGGTTCTCTTCGGCGCCGACGCCTACGACGCGACGCAGTTCCTGGGCGGATGCCAGGCGATGATCAAGATGGCACAAATGATCGACGACAAAGCCGGGCAGGCGCGGATTCGGGATGTGTTCGACAAGGGCTGGAACAGCCTTGAGAAGCTATGGCGGGAGGGGAAGAACAAGAAGGGCGAGAAGCTCGAGTATTACATCACCTGCTACGATCCCAAGACCGGGAACGCCAATACCGATGTCTGGACCAACCAACTCGATGCCTTGTGGTATCTGATCTCCATCGGCGAAGAGCCGTTTATTCCGGAAGACCGGGCCCGGAAGATTCTCAAAACGATCTATCGGAACAATCGCGCTTACATGGGCTGGGCCATGTGCAAGACGGAGAACGGCGAGCCGGTGGAATCGGACCAGGGAAAGGATGTCTATACAACATCAAACTACGTCCTGGCCCAGTTGCTGGATTACTACGGCATGGTCAAGGAGAGCAAAGAGGTTTACAAGCACATGGACAGGGTGGTCTTCGATTACGGCAACTCGATGGTCACGGCCGACAACCTCCGCGCGGAATTGGAACAGGAAGCGGGAGAAACAAAGCCCGGCCCCCATTATATTGTCGCCGCCTATCCGCGGCCCGGAGCGGTTTGGACGCATCTCGTGATGAACCGCATCAAGGACCTGCAGGCCGGGACTAAATGCAGGACCATTGACTCGCAAGACCTGATGGCGTTCTTCCCTGAACTGCTGCATGGTCCGGACCAGGGGAAGTAGAGAGCATCCGAGAACAACCGACGCAAGCGAGGGCCACATCGCGCCAGGCTTGCAAGTTTCACCAACCAAAAAAACGATCGAAATGTCCAGGAAGTACGATATCACGTTTGTTGGGCACATGTGCTACGACGAGATTGTCCCGTTCGGGGGCACGCCTCACGTGGCGCCGGGCAGCGCCGTCTTGTGCGGCGCCATGGTTGCCGGCCGCATCGGCAAAAATGTCGCCGCCGTCGTGAAGATGGCCAAGAAGGACGAGAGCATCCTGCAGCCGATGAAAGATGCGGGGGTGGACACCTATCTGGTTCCCAGCGAGGTCACCACCTACGCGATGGTGATCCACGAATCCGCGAATGTGGACGAGCGCAGATTGGCGGTCGTCAAATCCGCCGGCCTGATTACGGTTGATGATGTTCCGCCGCTGACCTCGACCTGCGTCCATCTGGCGGGGATTTCGGACACCGAATTCGACATGGCGCTCATGGAAGGGCTGAAGTCCAGGGGTTACAGCGTGTCGCTGGACATGCAGAGTTTCGTGCGCCACATCACCCCCGGGACCGGCGAAATCCAGTTCAGCGACGTTGCGAACAAGAAGCCGATTGCCGCCATGATGGACAAGCTCAAGCTGGACGTCGTGGAAGCCCGGATTCTGACCGGCACCGAGGACCTGGAGAAGGCCGCCCTGATCGTGGAGTCGTGGGGATGCCCGGAAATCGTGATTACGCACGCCCAGGGCGTGCTGGCGCGGGTGAACGGGGCCACCTATTACGAGAAATTCTCCAACCGCAACGTTTCGGGCCGTACGGGCCGCGGGGACACGACCTTTGCGGCGTATCTTTCCTGGCGGCTGGATCACGAAGTCCGGGAATCCTTGAGGTTTGCGGCGGCGCTCGTTTCGATCAAGATGGAGACCCCCGGCCCGTTCCAGGGAACGCTGGAGGAGGTGGCCAGGCGATTGAGGGAAAAGCATGCCTCGTAGCGAGGAGCGGCGCCAGCCGGGGACCGGCGCTCGATTGTGCTTGACGCCATGCCCGATTCGATGTCTGCTTCCGTCCACGATGTGAATATGAAGTTCGCCGCCGAGCGAAGTGAATTTGGAATCAGGGCCGGCCTTGCCCCGCAAGGCGCGAATTTGCAGAAGGCCGTTCTGACGGCAACGAAGTAAACCAACAACGCGCGCAAGCTATGTCACAAGCATTCCATCAAAAGCTCTCCTTCCGGGAGAAAGCCGGCTACGCCGCCGGCGACGTCGCCACGAACTTTTTCTTCCAGGCGATGATTCTCTACCAGACCCGTTTTTATACGGACACGGTGGGGCTTTCCGCGGCGGTCGTCGGATGGATGTTTCTTCTCGTGCGATTGGGGGACGCGGTGTTCGATCCGGTCATCGGCGCGCTGGCCGATCGCACCACCACGCGCTGGGGCAAGTTCCGGCCATGGATCCTTGGCACGGCAATACCCTTCGGCGCGATCTTCTGGCTCGTGTATGTGACGCCCAACGTGGGGCCGCATGGCAAGTTCATCTACGCCCTCGTCACTTACATCCTGGTGATGATCGCCTACTCGGCGAGCAACACACCCTATTCGGCCCTGATGGGGGTCATGACCCCCGATGTCAATGAGCGGACCAATATCGCGCGCTTCCGGTTCGTTGCGGCTCTCGTCGGCCAATTCATCATTCAGGCGCTGGCCCTTCCCCTGGTGGATAAACTCGGCGCGGGCGACAGCAGGAAGGGTTGGGCCTGCACGATGGCCATCTTCGGCTCCATCATGGTGGTGTGCAATTTCATCGTGTTCGCCTCTACCAAGGAGCGCGTGCTGCCCAATCCGGAGCAGAAGCCCTCGCTCAAGGATGATGTGAGGAACGTGTTCACCTGCGGCCCATGGCTGGCGATGTTTATCCTGACGCTGCTCATCTTTACCACGCTGGTGCTTCGCGGCAGCTCCCTGAACTACCTCCTGAAGTACTACATGGACCCGGCCGCGGTAACCGCATTCCTGAACAAAATCGGCCTCGGGTCCGCCGGCACCGGCGATGTTTCCGCCTGGAAGAAAGGGCTGGACGGCCTGGGCCTGCTGGTGGAATCCGACTATTCCAATGCCGCGTCGGTGGGCCTGAGCTTCTTCTCCGTGCTCGGCTCGATCATCCAGATCCTGGGCATTCTCATCTCGAAGCCGCTGGCCGAGCGCTTCGGCAAGAAGACCGTGTTCATCACGGGCCTGGCCGTGAGCACCATAGCCACAGCGGCGATTTTCTTCGTGGGGCCGACCGACTTGAACCAGATGCTTTTCTGGAGCATTGTTTGGCCGATCGGCTGGGGCCCGACCGTGCCGCTGCTTTGGGTGATGATCGCCGACGTGGCGGACTACTCGGAATGGAAGACCTCGCGCCGCGCGACCGCCTTCATGTATGCGGGCATCCTGTTCGCGTTAAAAGCCGGGCTGGGCTTTGGCGGCGCTCTCTCCGGCTGGATTATCGGCGCTTACGGCTACGTCCCCAATGTCGCGCAGACGCCCCATGCGCTCCTTGGGATTCGCCTTAGCGCCACCTTCTACTCAGCGATCCCGTTCGGCCTTTGCCTGGTTTGCCTCGCTCTTTACCCCATCACCAAAGCGCTGAACCTCCGCATCCAGAACGAGCTTCTCGAACGCCGGAAAGGATTCGCCGCTGAGCCGCCGGTGGCCGAGACGCCCTGAAGACCCCGGGCGGCCCCTGGGATTTGCCGGGATTCACAGCGGCCCCGGGCCGCTGGCGCCCGCCGGCGTAGCGTCTCGACAAGTCGTGAGCCTGCACGCGCACGCGATGTCAGCTTGCTCCCGGCAATAGCTGTGCGTTGCCGCCCACGGCGGCTCCCCTGCAAGACCGGACGGCTGGGCCACAGGACCCGGAGCGCCTGCGGATTTGGCTTCTGCCTTCGTGAAAGAAGCAGGGACCCGGTGTGGAATGGAGAATCATATGATTCACATGGAGGATTCTCCAAAATGGCGTTTCCCTCTTGAAGAGGCCTTTGGAACGCCGGAGACTCTCCGCATGAACCTGACCCCAAGAGTTGTGCGTTCAAGGGCTTTCTCCAGAAACATGCAGGCGAGTCTAACCGCCGTGGCCCTCCTGGCTGGATTGGTTGCCGCAAGCGGTCAGGTTGGCGCTCCGGCACAATGTGCCGTGGACTGGAACGACGTTCACCAGCGGATCGACGGCTTTGGCGCCTCGTCGGCATGGAACGGCAATTGGACCACCGCCGAAGCCGACCTGCTCTTCTCCACGAATAACAAGGTCGCTTATCAATCCGCTACCTATACCGGCGTCGGTCTTTCTTTGCTCCGCAACCATATCACCTACGCCAACACGACCTCCGCAAGCGACCTGCCCACCACGGTGGAGACAGGCATCATGCAAATGGCCCAGGCCCGCGGCGCAAGGGTCTGGAGCACTCCCTGGACGCCGGCCGCGGGGTTTAAAAGCACCCACGATATTTATGATCAGAACAAAGCCACCGACGGCGGAATCGACGGCGGGAGCTATCTCGGCAGCGGAAACAACATTACCAATATAAACTATGCCAGCCAGCTCGCCAACTATGTGGCCAGCATGAGCCACTCCTACGGCGTCAATCTCTATGCCATTTCGGTTCAAAACGAGCCGGACGCGAACGTTACCAATTATGAAGCCTGCCAGTGGAGTGGCGCGCAGATCCACGATTTCGTCCCCAACCTCTACAGCGCGCTGGCAGCCAAGGGCGTCGGCTCCACCAAAATCATCATTCCCGAGAGTCAGAACTGGTCGAGCGACACCGCTCTTTATACGCCAACATTGAACGATCCGGACACAGCGGCGGATGTGGACATTATCGCCAATCATGATTATGTCGCGGACAATTCGGTGGGGGACCAAACAACGCCGCTGGCGGTTTCCACCTCGGGAAAGGCCTTGTGGGAAACGGAAGTCGCGCTGCTTTCCGGCAGCGACAGCAGCATCACCAACGGCATTTATTACGCGCAGCGGATTTACCTTTACATGACCCAGGCCGAGGCAAATGCTTATCATTATTGGTGGCTTGTCCCCTTCGGATCCGGCAATGAAGGATTGTTGGACACCAGCGCCGCCCCCACGAAGCGTTTGTTCACCTTCGGCCAATACAGCCGGTTTGTGCGCCCGAACTTCTACCGCATTGGCGCAACATCATCCCAATCATCGGCTTTGATCAGTGCCTACAAAGATTCAGCCTCCGCGGCCTTCGCGATCGTCGTTGTCAACACCAATGCCGCAACCGATGTGATTGCGAGCTTCGACCTGACCAATTTCACCGCCGCTTCGGTGACTCCCTGGGTTACTTCCAGCACGCTTTCGCTCGCGCAACAACCGGCGGTGAATGTCACCAATTCGTCATTTACGTACACCGTGCCGGCGATGAGCGTGGTCACCTTGACCGGCATGGGGGCGCCTCCTCCGCCGCCGCCCCCTCCGCCTCCGCTGGCGGGCTACGGCAACAACGATTTTGGCCAGAGCATCGCCGCGGCCAATCTGTCCAACTCTCTCGCCGTGGCTGCCGGCGGCTACCACAGCCTGGCGCTCAGTCCCGAAGGCACGATCACGGCCTGGGGCGACGACGAGGATGGCCAGTGCGACGTTCCGGCCGCGGCAACCAATATCGTGGCAATCGCCGCCGGCGATTACCACAGCCTGGCGCTGCGGACCGACGGAGTTGTTTTTGCCTGGGGTGATGACAGCGCCGGCCAATGCGACATTCCGGCGGCTGCGAGCAACATCGTGGCCATCAGCGCGGGCAGTTGGCACAACCTGGCCCTCCGGGCGGACGGGAGCGTCATCGGCTGGGGCGATGACACTTTCGGCCAAATCGACGCTCCGGCCGGACTGAGCAACGCGGTGGCCATCGCCGCGGGTGGGCAGCATAGCCTGGCGCTTCGATCCGATTGCACCGTGTGGGCCTGGGGCAGCGATTTAGGCCCGTATGGCGACTATGCGGGCCAGTCCACCGTCCCGTCGGGCCTGGACCAGGTCATTGCGGTTGCCGCCGGCGGCTATCACAGTCTGGCCTTGCGTGTTGATGGCACGGTGGTGGCCTGGGGCGAAGATACGGAGGGACAAACGGCGGTTCCGGCGGGATTGACCAACGTTCTGGCAGTGGCCGCGGGGGAGGATTACAGCCTGAGCTTGGGGCCGGGGGGAACGGTGATTGGCTGGGGCGATGTTCCCGGCGGCGAGAGCAGCTTTCCGTTTGGCTTGAGCGGGGTCACCGCGCTTGCCGCCGGGCCGGATCATTGTCTGATGCTGCGCGGGACCTGGCGCGTTGGCCCGCGGTTGCTCGCCCCGGTTTACAGCGGGGGGCTGGTGTCCATCCCTTTGCCGACGGCACGGAGCCGGACCTACTTTCTTGAATACAAAGATTCGCTGGCCGAACCACACTGGACCTTGCTCGGCGGGGTGGCCGGCGACGGCACGGTCAAGATGCTGCCGGATGCCGCCCCGCAGAATCCCCTGCGATTTTACCGGGTGCTGCAGGCGTTTTGATTTTCATCCTGGCTGGACTTGGACGCCGGACTGAGCTATTCCTGGGGCTGGACCTGGAAAGGCCAGTGACGAAGAAGGATCAAAACTACTTCAGCGTAGCCAGCAGCGAGATAGCCCGAGACATCAATCGACGGGTAGTGCTGAATCTGATCCGGAAGCACCAGCCGGTCTCGCGCGCGGCTCTGGCGCGTTTATCGGGGTTGCAGCGCAGCACGGTTTCGGCGATCACGGAGCAACTCATCCAAGGGCGCTGGGTGGCGGAAGGGGCCAGGGGCCATTTGCCCCGAGGGCGCAAGCCGACCCTGCTGCATCTCAATAGCGAGCGGGCGGGCATACTCGGAGTGGATCTCCGGCCCGGCAGGACCTCTTTCGCGCTGGCCGGCATCGACACGCGCTTCCTGGAACTGGAATCCATGCTCACGGCCGGCGAGCCGGAGCAGTTTCTCGATAGCCTCGGCCAACGGTTGCGCCGCCTCATGGACGCGCATCCCAACCTGACCTATGAAGCCGTGGGGGTCAGCCTGCCCGGCCGCATCGATGCCTCCACGCAGCGCCTGATTTTTGCTCCCAATCTCGGCTGGAGCGACGTCGATCTCATCACCCCGTTGAACCGCGCCACCGGGTTGCCTGTTTTTCTGGAAAACGCGGCCAACGCCTGCGCGCTAGCTGAGTTCTGGGAGGGACGCTATGCGGCCGGGGCGCGCAATTTAATTGCCATTACTGTTTCCGAGGGCATCGGCGCCGGGCTCATTATGAATGGCCAGTTATTGCACGGCGCATCCGGGATGGCCGGCGAGTTTGGCCATGTCACCATTGATAAACGGGGGCCGCTCTGCCGGTGCGGCAACCGCGGCTGCTGGGAAGTCTGGGCCTCCAATTCGGCGGCTTGCCGCTTTTACTCCCAGACCCAATCGGCGTCCGCGGGCAACCCCGGCGCCGAAATCCCCGGCGACACCATCCGCTTTACCGACTTGCTGCGATTGATCCAGCAGAAAGATCCCAAGGCGGAAGAAGCGATTGATCGCATGGCTCGGTACCTGGGCGTCGGCCTCGCGATGCTGGTCAATGGCCTGTCACCTCAGGCCATCGTCGTTGTCGGAGAAGTGACTCGCGTGTGGGATCGTGTCGGCCCCATTGTTGCCGAGACGGTCAAAGCCCGTTCCTTCACGCCTTCGCCGGTGCGCATCCTTCCGACCGACCCCGCCGAGCAACCCCGCCTTCGCGGCACCATTGCGCTGGTTCTGCAGAAATACTTCGGCACCCCTGCCATGGACTGAGCGGCCATGGACTATCCTATGAATCCGATGGAATATAATATGATTCGGGGGCTGGCTACTTGCCTAATTCCGGGCTTGGCGTGATACTGGAGCGAGCCAAAACTTAAGTGCGCAGGATCGATCTAAGTAATTTCAGAGTCGCCCGGAGCGAAACGGCCCGCGATATCAACCGCCGGATCGTGCTTAACATGATCCGCCGGCATCAGCCGATCTCCCGGGCCGGGCTGGCGCGTCGTTCCGGCTTGCAGCGCAGCACCGTCTCGGCGATCACCGAGCAGCTCTTCTCCGAGCGCTGGGTTATCGAGGGCGCGCTGGGCCATCTGCCGCGAGGCCGCAAGCCAACCTTGCTTCACCTCAATCCCGACCGCGCGGGCATCGTCGGCATTGATATCCGCTCGGGCACGACCAATCTCGCGGTTGCCGGAGTCGATTCGAACTTCATGGCGCAGGAATGCATGTCCACGGGAACGGACGCGGCGGAATTCGTCTCCCGGTTGACGCGGCGCGTGACGGATTTAATGCGCGCGCACCCGATGGATTCTTATGAGGGCATTGGCGTGAGCCTGCCTGGCCGGGTCGATGCGACCTCTCATCGCCTGGTCTTTGCTCCCAACCTGGGCTGGAACGATTTGGACCTTAAGACTCCGCTCGAACAAGCCACCGGGCTGCCGGTGCAGCTTGAAAACGCCGCCAACGTGTGCGCGCTGGCTGAGCTGTGGTCCGGCCGCCATGGAGAGCGGGTCTCGAACCTGCTCGCCGTGACCGTGTCCGAGGGAATCGGCGTGGGGATCATCTTGAACGGGCAATTGCTTCACGGCGCGACGGGCATGGCGGGCGAATTTGGCCATGTGTGCCTCGAACCGGAGGGGCCTCAATGCCGATGCGGCAACCGCGGCTGCTGGGAAGTGATGGCCTCCAATTCGTCCGCGACCCGCTACTACGCCGAGAGCTTTTCGGTTCGCAAAGGGGAGGTCGGATCCAAGAGTTCCATGGCGCGCGTGCCCTTCGATGACCTCCTGCGCCTGGCCGAGCAGGGCGACGAGAGGGCCGCCAAAGCCCTCGACCGTATGGCCGGTTATCTTGGGGCGGGCATCGCCATGCTCGTTACCGGCCTGGCTCCCGAAGTTCTGATGGTGATAGGCGAGATTACCCGGGCCTGGAACCGCGCCGGCCCTATCATTAATGAAAGTGTCAGACGCCATTGCTCGACGCACGCTGCCACCCGCATCCTGGCGACCGATCCCGATGCCCAGCCGCGTCTTCGGGGCACTATCGCCCTGGTTCTCCAAAAGCATTTTGGCGCTCCGTTCCTCGCCTAAACCTCAGTTCGCCGCGGATTGAGGGCAGCGGCCAGAAGGGACTCCCCTTTTAATAACCATCGACCCTTGCGTCCGGGTATTTCTGAACCCGAGACGGGATTCTCTTCAAAAACTTTCACTTTTAGCTGGACAGAGTGGCGTGTAATTCAATATAGTTCGTGTCGAAAACAAATTTAATCCTCGAAGCGCTTGCGAAAGATTGTGCCATCCAACTTTCAGGCCGCCACGAGCGAAACCGCCCGCGACATCAACCGCCGTATTATGCTGAACCTGGTGCGTCAGCATCAGCCAGTTTCGAGGGCGGATTTGGCCCGGCACTCAGGCCTGCAGCGCAGCACTGTTTCCTCGATTGCGGAGCAACTCATTGCGGAACAATGGCTTAGGGAAGGTGCGGTTGCTCAGACGAGCCGGGGGCGAAAGCCCAGGTTTCTGCATCTCAATGCTGAGAGAGCGGGCATTTTTGGCATCAATGTCCGTCCCGGAGTGACCAATCTCGCGCTGGCCAATCTGGATGGCCGTTTTCTGGCTCAGGCCACCATGCCCACCCCGGCCAGGCCGGATGAGTTTTTGACACAAGTGAGCCAGCGCATCAAAGGCATGATGACCTCCAATCCCCAGCTTTCCTTCGAAGGCATTGGAGTCAGCCTCCCGGGTCGCGTCGAACTGGCTTCTGAACGGTTTGTATTCGCCCCAAACCTGGCCTGGCAGGAGGAGGAACTAAAACCGAGGCTGGAGCTGGCCACCGGTCTGCCTGTAGAGCTTGAAAACGAGGCCAATGCCTGCGCGCTATCCGAGTTGTGGTTTGGTCGTCAGACCGAAGGGGCTCGCCATCTTATCGCGGTGACGGTTTCTGAAGGCATCGGGGCCGGTATCGTTATTAACGGGCAGCTCATGCGCGGCCCTTCGGGGTTGGCGGGGGAGTTTGGCCATGTGGCGCTGACGGAAGACGGCCCGCTCTGCGGCTGCGGCAATCATGGTTGCTGGGAGGTTTATGCGTCGAATTGGGCGGCGGTCCGGTATTACTCGGAAACCCGATCGGCCGGCCGCAACGGGCACACGACGCAACCCGGCGCTCGTGCCATTGCTTTTGAGGACATCCTCCGCCTGGCCGAACAGGGGGATGAACGGGCGATCCAGGCCTTGGAACGGATGGCGCACTATTTGGGTGTGGGCATTGCGATGCTCGTCACCGGTTTAGCCCCCGAGCTGATTCTGGTTGTTGGGGAGGTGACTCGCGCCTGGGAACGGGTCGGGCCGATCATCACCAAAGTGGTGCAGCACCGGTCTTTTACTCACGCCAACACCCGCATTGTTCCGAGCGGCCCACCGCTGATGCCCCGGTTGCGCGGCATCATCGCCCTGGTGCTCCAGAAGCGGTTTGGCGCCCCGTTTATCACGTGACTTGGCATGCGTGGCGAATCCCATTTTTATATTGTTCCAACCCAGAACTAATTGAAAGCGGCAAGTCTATGATTCCCGTCCAACACAGTTCCGCCGTCCGCTCCGGCTCCTCGGACGGCCTCTCGCAGCCGGGCACCGGGAGCAGCGTTCCGCCGGCGCTTTGGCCGATCCGGGGCAATGGCTACCGGGTTGTCAGCGCTACGGATGGCGTGAAAAGTGCTGGTCTTGAAAGTGATACCGACCGAAAGATTCAACTGACGATTGCCTACATGCGCGAGCACGTCGATCAGCCCTTGCAGGTGGCGACGCTTGCGGCGCGGGCCAACATTTCCCTTTCGCACTTTTTCGCCCTCTTCAAGCAGCGCACCGGCTGCACGCCGATTGATTACTTCATCCACTTGCGCATCCAGCGGGCTTGCGAGCTGCTGGAGGCCACCTCGCTGACCATCAAAGAGGTTGCCGCCGCGCTTGGCTATGACGATCCGTTTTATTTCTCTCGCGTGTTCAAGTCCATCCACGCGGTTGCTCCCACCGAATACCGCCTTGCCCGCCAAGGCATGAAACCCGCGGCCAGGGCGGGTATTGACGGTGAAGACCAGGCCTGCCGCTGGTCCCAAGCCTCCACGAAAGAAGCCCGAACCTCCCTTCCTTTGGAGTTAATGTCGGCCGGCTAAGAGGATTATCCATGAAAAACAGAGAATTCTCCATTGCATGTCAAAAGATTTGTTGTGATACTGAATTAAATGAAAACGGGCCGATGCAATCTCGTCGATATCACATCGGGTTGCGTCCAATATCAAGCCGCTGCGTTTGTCAGCTTTCGACCGCTCTAAGCCTCAGTTTGCCAAGGTAAAACCAACTCTTAATGTCTATGCTCTCGAACTCGTTCCCAAAGCGCGGCAATCGTCGTGCGTTCACCCTGATCGAACTGCTCGTGGTCATCGCCATCATCGCGATCCTGGCGGCGATGCTGCTGCCGGCGCTTAGCAAGGCTAAGTTTCGCGCCCTGGTTACCAATTGCACTTCCAACTACAAGCAGTGGTGTCTGATGGCCAACATTTATGCCGGCGATAATACGCAAGGCGCCATGCCATCGTGGACTGCTCCCGGCGCCGGTGGCAATCCGACCGATGTGTCCATTAATTTTGTCACCAACCTGGCAACCTACGGGTTAACAGTGCCGATGTTTTTCTGCCCGGCCAGGCCCTGGGATTTTACGACCGCCAATACGGCTTTTTACCAGAATGGCACCCCGGGGCATCAGTACATCGGGCTATCGATGTCTCGCCTCAACCAATACTTCACGAGCACCTGGGGACGCTCGATGAACGGCCAGTATGCGAAGCTTTTTCACGATTGGTGGGTTCCGCGGCAGACCGGCTTGGATAGTGGCGAATGGTTTCCGGAGCTGACTGGAGCCGCGGAAACAGCCCCTCCTTATGCTTACCAATGGCCACTGAAAACGAGCGATCCGACCGCGGCGATGGCGCCGATCATTTCTGATTTGGCCGAAACCAGCTCTGGAGACACCAACGTGTCCGACATCCCGAAGACAGATGCCCATTTCTACAATGGGCAACTGAGCTCGATTAACTGTGGATTCGCGGATGGCCACGTCGCTTTGCGCAATGCGAAACAGATCACCTGGCAATTCACTGGAAACACAGGCGACGCCGGCGGTCAGAGTTATTTTTACTGAGCCGAGAGCTTCGACACGAGAATCCTAGCAATGTCCAGTCCCAAACCTAAACCCATGAGGTAAAATCGATAGACACTCCGAAACCCAATGCAATGAACACCCCTGAAACATTATGAAAACCCCTATTAGAATCCTAGCGATCGCCTCCGTTCTGGCCTTGGCCGGCGCGGTGCAAGCACAAGTAGTGATCGGCAGTTGGCAAAACAACACCGGTGACGGATGGATAGACATCGGCACCGGAGATTCCATTGTTAACCCGGCGGTCATGCCCAGCAAGTATCAATTTGTAACCGGTGTCGTGGCAGGCTATCCCCAAAGCCTCCAGGTTGGCCGGGCCGGATACGGCAACGACATGAAGTACAACTTCACCCAGGCGCAGATCCTCGGCAACCACATCTTCTCGTTCACGGTCTCAGTGCCGAGTGCGGCCGCCTCGGGTTCCACCGGCGGTTATGACCAGATCTACGCGGTGGCGTTCCGGGCCAGCGGCCTCTATACGAACGTTCCTTGGACGCTGTGGACGGGCAACGCAGGAGTCCAGCCCAACTTCTACTTCTATAGCGGCGCTGCCGCCAGGTCGATCACGGTGAGCTTGGACTATTCGTTCCTCTTGACGAACGCCGCTTGGACGAACAGCACGTCGTGGGATGTCGAATTCACCGCCAATACCGGCGGCGGCGCTCCCGCCTATTATTACATGAACAACGTGACCCTCACGGGCACCATCGTTCCGACCTTCTGGGTCGATCAATTCGACCCCAAAACCAACGCCGATGCCGGCTTCACTACCACCATCACGAATACGGAGTACGACTTGGGTTATATCACTAATGTTTGGAGCACTTGGTTTGCCAGCCCCAGCAACCCAATCGTTTCCTGGGACTCCACCATGGATGCCGGTGGTGACACCAATATGGGTTCCATGAAAATCCAGGCTACCTATGTAAGTGGTCAGTATAACCAGTGGGTCATCCAAGACAAGGGCCCCGGCTTCAACGGGCTCGGCATCAATCCTCCCATCACCAACTGGTGGCAACTCCAGACGTTCGAGTGCGATGTAATGTACGCCCCCAGTTCGCCCACGAATACTGCCGACAACACGTTCGGCCGCCTGCAGTTCGGCGTGGTGCCTCCTTTCTCAGAGGACGACTTTGGGACGGCGGCGGTGCCCACCACAAACGGGGGTCAATGGTACCATGTCAGCCTCCCACTAACGAACGCGGTGTTGACCGACACGAATCTGCAAAGCATTACGTCCATTTTCATCAAGCAGGATGCCAGCGCTTACGGCGGCCTGATTGGGAACGCGACACTCTGGGTGGATAACGTCAAGTTCACCTATTCCACTGCCGCGAAGCCTCTTCCGCCCCCGACTCTGACCATCCAACAGGCTGAGCCCAGTCTGCGGCTGTTTGCGGCTACCTTTCAAAACCCGCCATATAATCGCGCCGAAATCATCAGTTCAACCCCTAACGAGGGCTGGATCGGTCACCCGGGAGCGAGCTATTCGTATACGATCAAGAACTGGCCGAATCCGGCCAACATCGACCAGACCTCCATATTCCTCATCCCGGACGGGACGCTCCCTACGCCAGGAACTCCGACCAGCTATAACGGTGTTGACTTCGAGGCCACTAACCTTCTCTGGTTTACCCTTGCCCCTGGCCCGACCAACGGGAGTGTTGTTGGGCAGATTGTTTGGAAGGTCAATGCTGCGGGTGCTAACCCGACCAACACCGAGCTAACGTTCACCAATGGAAACACGGTGGGCACCTGGACGCTCCAGTTCAGCGGCAACTCAACCGGCTCGGTCATTGCGCCGGACCGCACCAGCTATCCCTTCACCATCCACGATTCCACCGTTAGCAGCGACTTTGGCGGTGGGGTGTGGGCGTTCTTTGGTCTGCAGCCGAACTCGGCGGCGGGCGCCGGCGAGTATGAGGATTGGACATCGATCAGTATCACTGGCGTGGCGGTCCCCATCACCACGGACTTCACCGCGCCCACGGCGGCGGCGAACTTTGCCGCCAACTGGCAGATTATGCCCACCGTCACCGATGTGCAGTTGGTCACCTCAGCCACGCCTTATTGGTTGAACTGGTCGACGGCTGAGGCGGCTGCGGGCCAGGGTTACTACTTGGCAACGGCCACAAGTCCGCTCGGAAACACCGACCCCAACAGCCCCCTTCCATGGGTGAATCCGGAGTATTACAACTCGTTTAGCGACTCCGTTCAAAATCAGATCCCTTCCATGGGCGGTGAGGCCAGTATGACATGGGCTCTGTTAAGCACGAATTACCTGCCCACAGTGAACGGGCAGCCGTATCAGAACGGTGGTGTGGCTTCCAAGGCTGCCTACTTTAGACTGATGAGTCCCGCGCCTACGGACTGAGCAGTGCCACGTTGAGACCACAACCGGCGCCCGAAGAAGCGCCGTGACAAGCGTGGGCGGCAGAACCAACGGGGTTCTGCCGCCCTTTTTTTGAACGATGCGGCACTAACGAACTATGAAACGGCTTTCTTTTGCCCTGCAACTCCTTGCGCTAAGTACTTGCGCATTCATTTCGTTTCGCGGTCAGGCACAACCGGTGGCGGGCGCGCGCTCTAATGCGCCGTTGCCGGTAGTTAGCCCCATGTTCGGGGACAACATGGTCGTGCAGCGCGGCAAGACAAATATCTTCTGGGGGTGGGCTGCTCCCGGCCGGACAATCAAAGTCGAGCTTGGCAGCCAGACCGCGGTTGCTACGGCTGGAGCCGATGGGCGATGGCAGGCGAGCCTTGAGCCGCCGGCTCGTGGCGAGGCGCTGACGCTGCGCATCATCGGGGATCGTACCATTGAGTTCACCAATATCGCGGCCGGGGACGTCTGGCTCTGCGGCGGCCAATCCAACATGGAGCTGCCATTGAGCCGCACGCGCGGAGGCAACGAGGAAATCAAGGCGGCGAATCACCCGGAGTTACGCCTGTTTACGGTCAAATCGCAATCGGTGTACGAACCCTCACCCGTGGTGACAGGCTCGTGGAAGGTGTGCACGCCGCAGACGGTAGCACGAGACGGCGGCTTTTCCGCGGTTGGCTATTACTTCGCGCGGAGAATTCAATTGGAAACGAACGTGCCGATCGGGCTGATCCAGGATTGCCTCGGCGGCACGCCCGCCGAATCGTGGGCCAGCCTGGAAGCCGTCCGCGGGCTCAAGGATTTCGATCCCGCCTTGAACGAGGTCGAGCGGTTGCGCGCCAAAGGCGGCACGGTGTACGGCAACTATATTATGCCATGGTACGACGAGTTCGACGCCGGTCAGAAGGGACCGACTAACTGGGCGGCGCCGGATCTCGATGAGAGCGGTTGGACATCGGTTACTATTCCGGGCGGGTTTCGCGAACTGGGCGTGGCCGAGACTCCGAGCGTCTGCTACTTCCGAAAGACCATCACACTTCCGGACCCGCTGCCGTCCGGCATGGCCTTCGTTCGTCTTGGGGTGATTGAAAAGATGGACACCACGCAGATGAATGGCCGATGGATCGGCGCCAGCGCGTGGGTGGAGAATCCCCGTGTCTATCTCGTGCCCGATGGGGTCCTCAAACCCGGCCGCAACGTGCTGACGGTTCGTGTATTCAAGCTCAAGCCCGACGGTGGATTCCAATCGAAACCGGATCAGCTTCGCCTGGTCCTCGGGGACAAGACCGTGATCCCGCTGGCGGGGGAATGGAAGGGCAAAGTCAGCGTGGATGCGCGCTCGCCCCACCCTCTGCCGCTGACGTTCGAGAACTGGCCGGTGATGCCTTCGGTGTTGTATAACGGCATGATCGCTCCCGTGGCCCCGCTAGCCATCAGCGGCGCGATCTGGTATCAAGGCGAGGCAAACGCCTCGCGCGCTTTCCAGTACCGCAAGCTGCTCCCCGCGATGATCGCCGATTGGCGAAAGGCTTTTGGACAAGGCGACTTTCCCTTCTACATCGTGAGCCTGCCGGCCTTCACACAGCGCCGTGACATTCCGGGCGACGATGAATGGGCCGAAATGCGCGAGGCGCAAGCCCTGGCGGCGCGCGAGGTCCCGAACAGCGGCCTGGCGGTCACCATCGATACCGGCGACGCCAATAACATCCATCCCATGGACAAAAAGGAAGTGGGCGAAAGGCTCGCGCTCTGCGCCTTGGCCAAGCTGTACGGGAAGAGTGTCGTCTTTTCAGGGCCGACCTACGCTTCCATGGAACCGCTTGGCAACGCGGTCAGGATCCGGTTCCAGCATACGGATGGCGGACTGGTGGTGAAGGGGCGGCAACTGGGCGAGTTCTCTGTGGCGGGGGCTGACCACAAATGGTATTGGGCCGATGCCAGGATTGAAGGCGACAGCGTGATCGTTTCCTCTTCCAAAGTTCCGGAGCCGAAAGCCGTCCGCTACGCCTGGCAATCGAACCCACTGGCGACCCTTTTCAACGGCGCCGGATTGCCGGCAGCGCCATTCCGGACGGATGACTGGCCTGAGCAGACGGAGAAGAGCAGGCCGTTTTGACATTTGCTCAAGCCCCAGGAGTGAACGAATGAGAAGACTAATCGCCGTCCTGAGAGGTTCGGTTTCGCTTCTGGTCATGCTGGGCGGCGCTCTATCCATCCAGGCGCAACCGGCAGTGTATGTCGTTGACGACTTCAATCCCTCCGGCACCGGCGGCTACAGCTATTCCGGCGGCCAGATCACCAAGGTCTGGAGCGATTGGTTCGGCGGCGCTCTTCAATCGTTGAGCTGGGACTCGACGAGCGACGCCACTACCAATGCGAGTTCCGGATCGATGAAGATAACCGCGGTATTCAATCCCTTGGCCAGCTCCTCAAGCAACCAGTTTGAGGTTTACGATGGCTTCAGCGCCTTTACTCCACCGCTGAGTGGCTTTCAATACACGAACTTCCAATGCGATGTCCGGTTCGCGGCCGGGTCGGCTACCACCACCAACGGGGGAGCGGTAAGTTTCGGGCATGTGCAATTCGGCATTATCACCAACAACTACGGACAGGATTACTTTGGCGGCGTGGATGTTTCCGCGAACGACACCAACTGGGTGCATGTCAGCATCCCAATCGATGCCAGCGCCGATCCCAACCTGGCACAGATCAATGATGTGCTGATTCACATCTATGGCCCCTACTACTCCGGCTCTCCCCTCAACGGGGCTTCCACTTTGTGGGTGGACAACATCCAGTTTGTCGGCGTGCCTCTCCAGACTAACGGCGCCTGCACCGTCGATTGGCACAATCTGCATCAACGCATCGATGGCTTCGGCGCTTCTTCCGCCTGGGAGAGCACCTGGACCTCCGTCCAGGCCGATATGTTCTTCTCGACCAACAACGGGATCCGCTATACCAACACCCCGGGCGCAGTCTCCACCAACAACGGCGTCGGCCTTTCCTTGTTGCGTTCGCGTATTGCGCCGGGCGGCACCACGGTGGAGAACAGCATCATGCAAATGGCGCAGAGCCGGGGCGCCAAGGTTTGGAGCACGCCCTGGAGCCCCGCCGCGACTTTCAAGAACAACGGAAACGTCAATGGCGGCAGCATTATCCCGGGCGCAGCGACCTACCAGGCCTACGCCAATCAACTGGCCGGCTATGTCGCGACCATGCAAGAAACCTACGGTGTCAATCTTTACGCCATCTCCGTCCAGAACGAGCCGGATGCGGACGTGAGCACCTACGAATCGTGCAACTGGTCGGCGCAGGAGATCCATGACTTCGTTCCCTATCTTTACAATTCGCTCGTGGCGAGCAACGTCAGTTCTACACGGATCATGCTGCCCGAAAGCCAGAACTGGCTCGATTACTCGAATCTGGCGGTCACGGCAATGAGCGACACCAACGTCGCGCCGATGGTGGGACTCATCGCTTGTCACAACTACGATGGCCTCTACGGACCCACACCCCTGACGAAGATCAGCTACGGCAAGACGCTGTGGGAGTCGGAGGTGTCGAACGATTCAGACAGCGATGGCAGCATCACCAATGGGGTCTATTATGGGCAGAGGATTCACCTGTTCCTGACACAGGCGCAGGTAAACGCCTGGCATTACTGGTGGCTGATGAACGGACTGATGGACACCAACGCCACCCCCACCAAGCGCATGTTCGCCCTCGGCCAGTTCAGCCGGTTCGTGCGGCCCGGCGCTTACCGCATTGACGCCACCAACAACGGGGCCGCCCAGATCTCCGCCTACAAGCAGCCGTCTGGCGCCTTTGCCATCGTCGCGATCAACTCCCAGAATGCCGACATTTCGCAAGTCTTCACCGTGACCAATTGCGGCATTGGGAGTTCGGTCACGCCTTGGGTGACCTCCAGCAACCTTTCGCTCGCGGCCCAAGCCGCCATCTTCGTGACAAATTCTTCCTTTGCCTGCACCTTGCCGGCGATGAGCGTCGTCACGCTGGTTGGCTATGGATCTAACTCGCCGCCAGTGCTGCTCCCGGTGGCCAATCAAACCATCAGCGCCGGCGTCATCCTTGCCCTGACCAACGTTGCCACCGATCCGGATCAGCCGCTCCAACAGTTGACTTTCAGCGCCATCACGATGCCCACCAATGCGACCCTTGACCCGTCCAGCGGCCTCTTCACCTGGCGTCCGTTGGTGAGCCAGGCGAATACCACGAACCTGATTCAGATCGAAGTCACCGACAACGGAATGCCGCCGCTGAGCGCCACCAACAGCTTCTCGGTCGTGGTCAATCCGGTTGTCCAGCCGACGCTGAGCTCGCCTATCGGTACCCGGTCGCAAGTTTCATTGGTTGTCAATGGAGCGTCCGGCCTGAATTACGCGCTGGAGACTTCGACCAATCTGACGTCCTGGCAAACCGTCCTGACCACCAACCCCTTGTCGCTGCCGATCACGTTCATCGTGACGAACCAGTTGGAACCGCAGCGCTATTATCGCATTCAACTCGGCCCATGAACCGCCCTCCCAGCGGCGCCTCGGAAGAGCGCCAACATCACTCCTGTTCCATTTCCAGCAGCGCGCGATTCGTTGCCGTCGCCGCTTGCCTTCTGATCTCGCCGGCGGGTCAGGCCCAGCCGGGAGCCGTCGCTTCGTCGGCGCCCGCCCCAAGCGGCGGGTTGCCGCAAACCAACACCTTCCCCGCCCGAGTGACGCTGAGCGCTGAGGAGGATCATCGGCGGCTTATGGACCTGTTGCACATCACGTCGATTCGCCCTGGGGTCGATGGCATGAATCCCCAGGCCGCCAATGCCGCCAATTACGATGAGGCCAAGGCCAACCCTTGCCCAGAGCTGCCCGATCCGCTGACTCTGAAAAACGGCGGCAAGGTGACCAGCGCCGAAATGTGGTGGGCCGAGCGCCGCCCGGAACTCGTCGAGGAGTTCGACCGTGAGATCTACGGGCGCGTGCCCAAAGAGACCCCCAAGGTCCGTTGGGAGATCCTCGCCACGACGCACGAGACCAACGGAACCGTGCCGGTCGTCACCAAAAAGCTTGTGGGCCACGTCGATAACTCCGCTTATCCCCTGGTGAGCGTCGATATCCAGTTGAGTCTGACCACGCCCGCCGAGGCCAAAGGGCCGGTGCCGGTCATGATGCAGTTTGGGTTTAGTTTTGGTCCTGGCTTTGGCCGGTTCCGCGGCACCAACGGTCCGGGCGGCACGAACCGGCCCGGTCCTGGCGGCACCAACGCGTGGGCACGCGGCGGCTTTGGCGGCGGTTTGGGCGGGAATGGTCCCTCCTGGCAGCAACAGGTGTTGGCCAAGGGCTGGGGCTACGCGGTGCTGACCGCAACCAGCATTCAGCCCGACAACGGCGCCGGTTTGACCGAAGGGATTATCGGCCTCTGCAACCGAGGGCAGCCTCGCAAGCTGGATGACTGGGGAGCGTTGCGCGCCTGGGCCTGGGGCGCCAGCCGTGCCCTGGACTACTTCGAAACGGACCAGGCCGTGGATGCGCGGCGAGTCGGCCTGGAAGGCCATTCGCGCTATGGCAAAGCGACCCTGGTGGCCATGGCCTATGACCCGCGGTTTGCCATTGCCTATGTGAGCTCCTCCGGAGAGGGCGGAGCCAAACTGCATCGGCGCAACTGGGGAGAGCTTGTCGAGAACATTGCCGGGTCGGGCGAGTATCACTGGATGGCGGGCAACTTCATTAAATACGCCGGCCCTCTGCATTGGGACGATCTGCCGGTGGATTCCCACGAGCTGATCGCCCTGTGCGCGCCGCGGCCGGTTTTCATCAGCGCCGGAGTCCTGAAGCAGGGCGATGGGTGGGTGGATGCCAAAGGCATGTTCCTGGCGGCGGCGGGCGCCGGGCCGGTGTACCGACTGCTGGGGAAAAAGGATCTCGGCGCCTCTGAATTCCCGCCCACCGAGACCACCCTCATCGACGGCGACATCGCCTTCCGCCAGCACGCCAGCGGCCACACCGATGCTCCGAACTGGCCCACCTTTGTCACTTTCGCCAGCCGTTATCTCGCCGGGCAACCAACTCCTTAGGACCCATCCCGATAGGGCAATGCAGTGGCCAAGACCCCGGAGGGACGAGCTCCCGCGAGTCCCCACTATTTGGGCCTCGCCGAGTTCGTCCCTCTGGTGAAAAACCCGCCTATTGGGACGGGCTCTTAGCACTTACGGTCCGATTTGCAGCCGATAAAACATGAGCGGGACGCTGGAATTCGTATCGATGAAGGTGAACGGCATGGCCGGGGAATTCGTCGTGAATAATGCCTGCCAGCTCGTCAGGTTGGTTGAAGTTAGGAGTGTGTAATCCGGTCCTTGCGGTCCATTGATGGTTATACTGGGCTGCCCCTGGGAGAGATTCACTCCGCCGATCACAGGATTGGTTAGCGGGTTGACCACCACATTGAAGCTGTTGGTTGCGCTTAAGGGCGGGGAGCCACTGTCGGTGACCTGGATTTGAATCGTATTCGTCGTATTGGCCTGGCTGACATGTGGGCGCCAACTAAAGATGCCGTTAGTGGAGTTGAGCGTCGCATAAGCCGGGAACGTATTTGCGGGACTGAACGTCAAGGTCTGCGGCGGCAGATCGGAATCGCTGGCGGTGTTCGTCACCAGCAGGGTGACGCCCACGTTGATGCTTTGATTCGAAACGGCGGCGATCGTCGGCGCCGTGTTTCCTTGTCCCACAAACGTCACCACGCTCATGGCGGGGACGTCGTAGGTAAATGAGGAATTGGTAATATTCACCGCTGTTTGCTGGGCGAGCGAGAGCGTGCCGGAAGTGATCCACGGCGTTACGGAAGAGGCGGCGAAATTGGCCAGGTTGAAGGTCTGAATCACATCGGTTGCCGCATTGGTGTTGACGACGACAATGGCAAACGCGGTGGATGCGGAATCCTTGTAGGCGCTGATCATAGCCGACGATTGAGAGGACGTCGCGTTGATGCGGTAGAAGTTCGGGCGGACAAACCGGCTGTATTGGCCAAAGGTGAACAGGCGCTTTGTGGGAGCGGCGCTGGTGTCCAACAATCCCTCATTGCCCGATCCGCTGGCGACCAGCCACCAATAATGATAGGCATTTGCCTGGGCCTGGGTCAGGAACTGGTAAATTCGCTGAGCGTAATAAACGCCGTTGGCGATGCTGCTGTCGCTTCCGGAAAGCAGCGCAACCTCTGTTTCCCACAAGGCCTTTCCCGAGGTGGAGAGCGCGGCCGGCGTTGTCTGATCCCCGACGTCATTGTTCTCCACATAATCGTGATTGGCGATGATGCTTACGGCCGCCGCCGCGACCGGATCGTTCAGTGTTGGAGTATAAAGAGCGGTATCGCTCGACCAGTTCTGGCTCTCGGGGACGATGATTTTGGTGGAGCCGGCGCCCTTGGCCGCCAGCGCGCTGGAGAGGTTGGTGACGAAGTCATGGATCTGCGTTCCGTTCCATTGGCAGGCTTCGTAGCTGGTAACCTCGGCATCCGGCTCGTTTTGAACGGAAATGGCATAGAGATTCACGCCATAGCTGTTCTTCATGCTGAGCACATAGTTGGCAAGCTGGCTCGCATAATTCACGTTGGTAATATTGTTGCCGCTGCCAAGGTAGCTTCCGCCGTCGATTCCGCCGTCGGTCGCCTGCTCGGAATCATAGTAATCATTGGTGCTTTTAAAACCGGCCGCCGGCGTCCACGGGGTGCTCCAGACCCTGGCTCCGCGGGCCTGGGCCATTTGCATGATGCTTGTCTCCGACGTGGTGGGCAGGTCGCTTGCGGAGGTCGTGTTGGCGTAGGTGATATGGTTGCGGAGCAACGAGAGGCCGGCGCCATTATAGGTGGCGGACTGATAACTGACATTGTTGTTCGTAGAGAAAAGCAGGTCGGCTTCGGCCGTGGTCCAACTGCCGTTCCAGGCCGACGAGGCGCCAAAGCCGTCAATGCGTTGATGCACGTTGTTCCAATCCACGGCGGATAGGCCGCTGATAGGCGGGTTGGTTACGGCATTCGTCGCCAGGACCGAAACATCGTCGATATAATACGATCCCGTCGCGCTGTTCGGCAGTTCCGCGTACAGGGTCAACGAGCTTAATGTGCCGCTATAAGTGAGCGTATATTGTCCGGATACCTGCGCCCAGCCGTTGGTGGACGCCGTCCCAATCGCCGCCTGGCTGTAGGACGTTCCGCTGCTGTCGGTCTTGGCGAAAGTCAGGTAAACCGTTTGATTCGTCCCGCTGACCAGCCGCAGCCAGGCCGACACGCTGTAATTCTGGTTGGCCTGAAGCACAGCGGCCATCGACTGGGAAATTCCGTTCCAGCTAGCGGTCCGGTTCGTCACCAGCGCCGCGTCATTGCCGGAATGCACCTGCGTGCTTTCGGCAGAAATCGTGCACGAACCAAAAGGCGACCAACCCGTGGTGGTGCCCGTCTCAAAACCGGGGTTGGTCACAAGATTTTGCGCGCCGACGGTGAAGGCTGGAAGGATAAACGCCAACCGGAGCGCGATAGAGAGGTGCCCTTTGCAGGCCCTGCCCACGTAAAGCCGTCGCGATCCAATGACCGATAAGAGGCCCAAGGTATAATGCAGGATAGGTTTCTTCATGAATGTAGGGAGTTATAGGTTTGGTCCGCTGACCGGCTGCGCCCTGGCAGTCGAAACGCTGCCAGGTGGAAGACGTTTTTACATTGATTCACAATCTCGACCGCCCGTGAATGGCGCCGTTCTAATCGTTTTCGCTTGAAGATCATCCGTTTCTTGTCAATCGCGCGCCGGCCCGCCACCGAGCGGCCCGCCGGCATGGAAGCTCTCCGGCGGCCCAAAGTAGCTCGGCCTCACCCCGCCTAAATCCACCACGAGCTTCTGCAACACCACCCCCGGATCGACCATCCAGAATTTGAGCGTGTGGTAGCCCGGCGCGGCCAGAGTGTGGGTCGATTGGACCTTGCGCACGTTGCTTTTTACCGACTCTTCCCAATCCTGAAGCGAATTGTGCGCCAGGGCGTCGAGGATCTGCGGCGGCTGGTCGTCGAACGAGACGGCAAAGCGCAGGCCCCGCCCGGGCATGAAATCCAGCGTCGGGGCAAGAATGGATTCGACCTTAATGGCTCCCGCATGGAACAGGTACATCCGGTATTGGAGGCAGGGTGAATCCAGGGGTGGGTTGGCACTCGGGGCAGTGACGGGGAAGATTGTCATGGAGGAGAGGGTGCGGCCATAATCAGCGATCTTCTCCCACCGGGCCGAAGCGGCATCGAGTTTGGTGGTGTAGCGCTCCGCCTCAATGGAGACGCAACCATCCGCCCCCACAAAGCCTTTGAGGCTCTCGCGTAACGGTTCGGCGGGGCTGAACGAAGGGACTTTGACGAGGACGGGTTCGGTGCCGGGGCCGCTGATTCTCACGTAGCCGTTGGTGGCGCCCTTGGGCGCGTGGCTGCCATCGACGCTGACCCAGAGCCGTTGTCCCTTCTCGATCTTCCCTTGCGTCGCGCTCAAGCGAATCCACGGAACGGTTGGGGCCGCCGAGAACTCAAACGGGACGCTTCCCCGGTTGAAGACATCCACGTAGCGGCGCTGCTGATTGAAGCTGTCGATGGGCGGCAGCGCCGGCTCATTGGTCGAGCCGGGCCAGGCCGAGGCGGAGCCTTCGATGGCAATGCCCATTTGTGAAGAGGCGGGCAGCGTAAGTTCGGCAACCTGGGGCATGGCGTTCGAGGGCGGCTCCTGCCAATACGTGTAGCCGATGTGGGTCTGATCCATCATGTGGTCCCACTTGCCGTGGGCCATGGTGTGGTTGTAGTAATCCGACAACTCCGCATCGGCTTGGAACAGCCGGCGGGTCTCAGCGGCGGCGTCATTGGCGGCGGCGCGGCCCTGCTGGGCGTACAGGTGGTTCCGGCCCGCGGCGATGTAGAGTTCTGCCACTGTGGCGGAGGCCTTGGTGGGATAAAGGACCAGTTGATAGAAGGCATCGCGTTTGTTTTCAGGCAGGCTTGCGCTGATCCGCTCGGCCTGATCGCTGATGACCTTCCAGTCGGCAAACACGGCGTCCGCTTCTCCGTAGTTGACCAGGCTGAAGGTGTCTGGATCGAGCAGTTCGGGTTTGCGCCAGCCGTTGTACTTGGTGTATTTGGAGACGATGTCGGCGATTTCCGCCGCGTGCTCCGGACCAAACTCGCGCTGGGCCCACAGCCGGCCAAATTCCTGGATGCGTTCCTTGGGCCAGGCTTCCGGGCTCCAGGCCAGGTGCAGGAAAAACTCTATCGGGAATTCCATCGGCTTGAGGTCGCCGACGTTGACAATCCAAATGCGGTCGGCCCCGTAACGCTGTGCGAGGTTCATCTGCTCCCAGACCTTGGTTATCGGGACGGTATTGAGCCATTTATAATTGCGCGGCCCGCCGACGTAATCAAAGTGATAGTAGATGCCGGCGCCGCCGCCACGCTTGCGCTCTTCCGCCGTCGGCAGCCTCCGCAGGTTGCCCCAGTTGTCATCGCACCAGAGCAGGGTCACATCGTCGGGGACGCGCATGCCCCGCTCGTAATAGCCTTGCACCTCCTTGTAGAGCGCCCAGACCTGGGGCACGGCAGGCAGATCCGGGTTGATGGTCTCGGCAATCATTTTACGCTGGTCCGCCACGATGTGCTCGAGCAGCGCCACGCTGTCGGTCTCCGACATGGGCTCATCCCCGTCGCCTCTCATCCCGAGCGTGATGACCTTTTCGTAATCCCTGGTCCGCCTGAGCCCTTCCTGCCAGAACTGGCGCAGTTTCTCCGGGCTTTTCGAGTAATCCCAGCTTCCCTTGGGATTTCCGGCCCGCTCCCACTCCTTCCAGGCCCTCATCATCGGTTCGTGATGGGAGGTGCTCATCACGATGCCGTATTCGTCGGCCAGCCTGGCATTCAGCGGGTCGTCGGTGGCGAAGGAGTTGTTCCACATCGCCGGCCAGAGGAAGTTGCCCTTGAGCCGCAGCAGCAGCTCGAAGACGTTCGTGTAAAACGCATGATTGTAGGTGCCGTATTTCTCTTTCACCCAGCCGGAAAGCGAAGGGGCTTCATCGTTAAGAAAGATCCCGCGGTACCGTACCGCAGGCGGACCCTGGAGGTATGCGCCGGCCTTCATGAACAGCGCTTCCTGGTGCGCAACCGGAACATCGGCCCACCAATACCACGGCGAGACTCCCATTTGTTCGGACAGGTCATAGACGCCGTAAATGGCGCCGCGCTTGTCGCTGCCGGCGATGACCAAACCGCTTGCCACTCCCGGCAGCGGCTGCGGCACAACCTGGATGAGAAAAGACTCCCGCTTGCCGACGATGGGGGCGGCGTTGATTTTTCCATCGCGGATCAACTGATCGATCAGGCGGCTCTTGCCGATAGTGCCGACGATAATGGCATTGGCTCCCAGTGCCTCCTGGGTGTGAACCACCGCCGGCTGGCAAGCCGTCACGCGGGCAATATCCGCCTGCAAGTCCGTCGCCGCGCGAACCACGCCGGCGTAATCGTTTGTGTCCGCATAAACCGTGGCGGCAACCCGCCCCTGGACGATGGGAAAGGAACCCGGGCGGGCAGCGGATTGGACGTACTGCGGCTGGCCGAGAGCATAACCGTGCGCCACCGTTCCTAGAAAGGCGAGGAGGAAGAGAACCGGACGGCCACACAGGCTGAAAAGCCGCCGCGTTACAACGGAATGGGGAGCTTCTAGCGTCGTGTTCATCCTTCTCCAAGTTACAGTTCAACGCCTAAAAAGACATCGCCCGCTCTTTTGTACAATCAGCGACACTCGGACACGTTACCAGCCGCAAAGGGCTGGGGGAATGGATGATCCTATGGAATTGAGTCGCCGGCGGTCACCCGTCCGGGGTGGCTGCCGGCGTTCTTGCTTTTGCTCATCGAAGCCTGGTGGCCATGTTTCCCTAGATAAATGCGCGAGAATCGGAGTATTATCCATTCCCAAAAACGTTCAATTCTGCTTAAATCCTTGTACAAGCCTGCAGGTGCCGGCTTGAGAAATCAAAAACCTTTAAACCACAGCTAACAACGAACAGAAAAAAACCAGCATCCGTTCGGCAGCCAACCAAGAAAGGACCCCCATTGTGAAACTTCTACTCAGCACTATTGCGGCGACGGCGCTTACAGCCATGTCCGTCCAGGCCCAGATTATACTCGAGAATTATAACGAGCTAACCCAGGGCGCGAACTTGTCAGCCTGGTCCGGCAGCGTTGCCAACTACTCAGTTACGGCGCAGCCCGTAGGGCCGGATGGCAGCCTGGCGGCGGAGATTCTTGCCGACTACCCCGGGTCCTATAACGGCTACGCGGCTTATCAATGGCAAAGCGGCAGTGTCACCGGCGCCACTGGCTCCAGCGCTGCTAACTATGTGGTTTCTTTCGACCTTGACGTTGTCGGTCCGGCGGTCTTGAACGATCTGCAATTGACCACGCAAGCCGCCAACAGTTGGTCAGGTCCGTTCACAACGACTGGCTCTGGCAGCATACCGCTCAGTCCGACGCTGGGCTGGCAGCACGTATCGATAGGCCTGAACGCTGCGCCTTGGGCAGGCAACAGCTTCGACCCGCAAGGAGACAACATTTGGCAATTGCAGTTCCAGGTCAACGGCTGGCAACTGGCAGGCGGGGGCCCCGCCACTGGTGAGGAAGTTGTGATGGATAACCTCGAAGTTGACCAAGTGACAGTACCTGAGCCCGCCTCCCTGGCCCTCGTTGGACTTGGAGCGGCAGCGCTGCTGATCGTTCGTCGCAAGTAAGCTTTCATCCCTCTCCCAGGTGGAGAGGTGAGTTAAGGAGTTCCGGCGGAGTGCCGGAACTCCTTTTTTATCGCACACGCAAGCGCCCTGAAGGTCGGCAGCCATGAGAGCACGGATCAGGCAGAGCGTTATCCGTCCCGCTTTTTTTTCAAACCGCTTTTGCGACAGCTCTTCAGCCGCTGTGCAGGCACCAACCCGGTCTTGCATCAATGCGGTTGTGTCAGCGAGAGTCTTTGGCGCAGGGCTTGTGCGCGGTCGTTCGCCAGGGAGTTGGCGGGATCCTGTTCGAGAACTTTATCGAACTGCGCGAGGGCTTCGGGATAATCTCCCGCCTTTTCGAGCGCCACGCCCAGGTTTAATCGGGCCGCGGGAAAATCCGGCATGAGGCGCACGGCTTCGCGGAATTGGGCGGCCGCCTCGGCTGGCTTGCCTTCCCACCCCAGATCCAACCCGTAGAGAAAATGCGCCGGCGCCAAATCCGGCGATAGTTTGATCGCCTCGGTGAAGCGTTGGTCCGCTTCGGCGTGGCGTCCCAGAGCCGTGAGGTTTCGCCCGGCTTCGGCATACAGCATCGCGTCGGACGGATTCAGCTTGATGGCGTCGTCATAATTGGTCGCTGCGGCTTCGCGCCAGCGGCGGCTTTCGCAAAAGTGTGCCAGCGTCTTTAGTTCCCAGGCCTGGTTGACCCGGTTCACGAGAGCCTTGCGATAACAATCCTCCGCTTTGGCTTTGCGTCCCGTTTCCTCAAGAATCTGGCCTATTCCCAGCCATGCCAGCCCGAAACGCGGGTTGACGGCCAAGGCATGCCGGTATTCGCGCATCGCCTCATCCCGCCGCCCCAGATCCCCGAGCGACTGCGCGAGAAGATACAAGGGCCACGCGTCCACGGGATTCAACTCAAAACCACGACGGAAGGATGCCGCCGCCGCCTCATATTTCTGCTGTTTCACCAGGATGAGACCCAGTTGCGTCGCGTCTTCCGCGCTGCCCGGGAGCAGGTGGAATACGCGTTGCGCGTTGGTGGCCGCCGCCGCCAAATCCCCGGTCAACTGGTACAGGCTCGCGAGTTGCCTCCGCAACAGAGGATCGTCCGGCGCCGCCACCAGAGCGTCTTCGCACAGCTTTTGCGCGGCCTGGATGCCTGGAGGCTGGCTTGCCGGTATCAGCGCTTCCAGCGAGGCCCTCAGGTTTTGAACCTGCGCCTCATGACTGATCTGATTCGTAAACGGCGGCCGGCTTAACCGGGATAAGATTTCCGAGAGGGCCTCCCGTTTGTCCCAATCAGACCAGGCCAATCGCCGCGCGCAATCCGCCGCCGACGGCCAAGGTTGGCCGGCGGCAACGCGAGAGGCGATATCTTCCGGCAACAAACTCTCAAGCTTTGGAGCCAGTGTGCGGGCCAGGAGATAGTTGCCTTCGAACGTCAAGTGAGCGTGCTCGTAGAACAAATCGCCGCCGGGCAACCCTTGCGGGCTTTGTCCCGCAAAAGCCTGTTCCGCATCCGCCAGCAGAACCCGTGGATCGTTGCCGTTGGAAACCGTTTGCCGGATTAAGCCGTTCAACCGGCTGTCGCAGCGAAAGCGGAGGGTGTCCAAATCACGCGCCGCCACAAACTGTCGTTGCGCAGCCGCGCTCTCGCCGAGCGCCAGCGCGCAGCAACCCTGGCGAAAGCGAAGTTCCGCATAATCGGCATCGATTTGCGCCGCATCGCGATACCACCGCGCCGCCTCCTCAATTCTACGGGCGCTTTGCGCGGCCATGCCGTTTCGATACCTCAGTTCCCATTTGCTCTTGTTCGATTCGCTCAAATCGCGCCGATGCGCCGAGGCGAACGGCGCGCTGTCCCTCAGGTTCACCGCCATGGTGCTCACCACGATTCTCGCGCCGCTGCTTCTGCCCGTCCGGATGATGTCGGAAAGGTTCCTTGCGAAATGATCATAAACCGCTCCCATTCGCGGATCGTCGGCGGGGACCTGCTGGCCAAGGAACATTTCCATGCCGCCCCATTGGCTCTTGTCCGGCGGCGTTTTTTGGAGTTTCCAACGCAGGGTGTCGACAAGCTGGCCGGTGCGCGTGGTCTTCAACGCCAGGTTGGCGCCGACCAAGGGAAGAGGCAGACTTTGTTTGCCAAAGACCGTGCCCGGGCCAAACGGTCCGACAACTTCATTGTTGCCCATGTAGATCACCCAGATGTCCGCACCCGCGGCGGCGCAATCGCGGGCAATGGGCAAAATGACGTTGGAATTAATCGCGACAATGGCGGCATTCACGACCTCGAATCGCGTGCCCGGATAGCGCAATTCCAGCATGGCCTGCAACATGCGCGGCAATCCGAGGCGAGGCTGCGGATCGCCCAGCGCGGCCGATTCGCCAAAGACGATTATGCGCACGGTGTTGGAGCTCTTGGGCTCGGCCAGGCAAATGGGTTCGGGTCTTCGGGCCATGGCCGCACCGAAAAAGCGCCAGCCAAACCGATCGTTTTGAAGCAGAACTTTCTGTCCATCGCGCAGTGACGGCAGAAGAAATCCCGTGGGATAGCCAAAACCAACGAGTCGCAACACTAATTCCATCGCCACCAGAAAGATCATCGGAGCGCCGACGGCAACCAGGAATCGAAAGCACCACAATTTCCCGCGGTTTGGAGGGGATGCGCCAAAAGCGAGCCCCTCGGGTTGCGAATTCATCCGCTTGACGGCGGACTTCCGCTCCGGCGAATCTTTCATGCGCCGATGATAGCCTAGCCATCTTTTGGCCTAAAGTCATTTCAACTCTTGAAAGCCTTGGCCCACAGGGAATTCTGGCGCATTGCCGGAACTCCTTTTTGTGGATCACGTAATTGGAGCTGGCCGGAGCGCCGCGGGCAGATCACTCCGGTTCACGTCTTTACCTCCGGCGATGAGGGCGAACTGTTCCTCAATGGCAAATCACTGGGTCGGAAGAGGAAAGGACCTTGCGAATACCGTCTCCGCTGGGACGATGTTGTGTTCGAGCCGGGCACACTTAAGGTGATCACGTACAAGAATGGCCGGAAGTGGGGGACGGATGTGATGAAAACCGCGGGGAACCCCGCCGGGCTCAAGCTGGAGGCGGACCACCGCAAGATTCGCGCCGATGGCCAGGACTTGGCTTTCGTGACCGTCACGGTGACCGACAAAGACGGACAGAAGGCGCCGCGAGCCGGCGATCGCATCCACTTTGACTTGGAAGGGCCAGGCGAAATCGCGGGCACCGACAATGGCGATCCGACTAGCCTTGAGTCCTTCCAATCCTGCGACCCCAAGGTTTATAACGGCCTTTGCCTCGTCATCCTCCGCGGCAAGACAGGACAGCCTGGGACGCTTCGCCTCACGGCCAGTGCGGAGGGACTGAAGCGGGAGAAAACCGCCATTGAAACCATCCTGGGCCGGCCTTGAGCCAGACCCAATTGGGCCATGCCCGGCACCTTTGGGGTTTGCCCGTGCTCAACCCGGCCCGGCGGCGCCCTCCAGGGCCGCTTTCAGGAGCGCGCTGTTTCGGCTCAGCACGCTCAGCCAGTGGTTCATCTCTTCGGCATTGGTCTTATTGACCCAGTGGACAAAGAGCGGGGCGGCATCGTCCAGCGGCAGACGTTCGAACGTGGGATGAATCTCCAGCGTAAAGGAGAGCCGTTGCGTGCCGAGGCTCCGGGTTGCCTGGTCGACGATTCGCCTGAGTCCGTCCGCCCCGAATAGCAAAGGCGCTGAGCGCCGCCCGCGGTATTCAAAGGGCAGCGGGATCTCGCTCAGGAAACTGAGGTGATCTGAAACGCCAAAAGGGCTGAAGGCCGAAAGCGGGTGCCCATCGTGCAGATGGAAATGCAGCGGCTTGCCGAAAGAGCCGAGGATCTGGATGAGATGCAAGACGGCCGGCAAGGCCGATTGGACGGCTGTTTCCACATCCGGCATGAGCCGGGGCAGATCGGCAGGCTGGGATTTGAGAGCGCAGACGTCCTGGCCGGGGTGCGCGCGCGCGTAGGTTTGGCGCGCCTGCCAGATGCCCACATGGCCGGTGTCGATGCAGGCGCTGACCCGGGTCAAGTGCCGGATCGAGTCGAGGAATTTCGCGAATACCGCTGGGTCCAGTCCGGCCGCATACTCGATGAACAGCATCGGTCCCCGGTCAATTCTTTCCAGCCAGGTCTCCATCTCCAGCGCCGACTTGAGAAATGCCTCCGGACGGGTCACCAGGTCGGGGTGGTCGTGGAGAACCAGTCCGCGTACCCGCCCGGCAAACTGCGTGGCGAAATCGAGGATGCGGCCCTGGCTGTGCGCATCCGTGAGATTGAAATCCCGTGGCAAATGCAGCACTACAGGGGAGGTTTCCGAGGGGCGGTATTCCAGGAGTTGTTCGAGTTGCCCGGGCGAGCCCGCGTGCATTTCAGCCCCCAGGCCCGCCTCCTGGAATCGGCGGCGCGCTAATTCCAGCAGGCAGTCATCCCCCTCGATTCGCTTCTCGAAGAGTCCCAGGACCGGAGTCGGGGAAGTTGCATGGGGCAGGGGAGTGGGAGAGGATTCCATGGAGAAAGGGTCAATGCAGGTTTCTTTTTCCTTGCGGCAAGCCCTGCTGTGGGCGGCCCTGGAGGAGATAGATGTCACCGGCGAGAAGCGCGCCTTCGATGTCCTGGGGTCCTTGGAATGCCTCCTCAACGACGTGGCCAATTGCCGCCAGGCGCCGCCCCAGGCTCCGGCGCGCCTCGGCCTCAACCGACAACGCCACTTTCGAGTAGTCGAGGGTTTCCTGCGCCACGCCCTCCGCCCGCGCCGGTCGCAGCGCATGGCTGAAACTGGCGAACGCCAGGGTCTCCACGGCGCCTGAATGCTTGTCGCAAACCAGCCGATACGCCGTTCCACGGGCCGCTCCGGAGACCAGGATCTCCCCTAGTCCCACAGCCACTTCCGCGTATACCTGGTCAGGATTAAAGTCGAGCGGATTGACCGTGTGTAGCACGAACGACAATTCCGGCGCCAGCGTCGGCTCGAGCAGCACGGCCATGTGGGCCTGAGCCTGCGGAATGCCCGCATCCCGGCGGCTGAGCCACGCGCGCCGCGTCCAAAGCGAGGCCCACACCCTCCGCACCGCCGAGGCAATGCCGTCCGGCGGGACGTTCGCCACCGATTCGTAAAGGCCGGCTCCCGCCATCTCCGCAAGGTCCTCACAGTTGGAACTGGATCGGACCATCAATCGGGCCTGGCGGCCAAACTGCCGGACGGCCGCCGAAGCAATCGCATCAGGCACGGGGATCTGTTCTATCAGGCCGCGCAGACGTTCCCACGGAGCGCGATTGCTCCCTCCGCTGATCTTGGATTCCACGGAACCGGCTGACGAGGAGGTGGCGCCGCCCGACTCAAGCAATTCCACCAGACCTCGATACTCCCTTTCGATGGCCGGATTTGCCTGGAGGGCCGCTTCCATGATCCCAAAGGGCACGACCAATGCGGGCGGGGTGTTGAAGCCGGATTGGTCCCGCTTCGCCAACTCGGCGAGCCGCCGCGCGCCGTCCGCCTTGCCGCCGCCGCGATCCGGCGTGGCCTGATCGAGGGGGATGCATGGCGGGTCCCCGGCCAAATGCACCTCGGGAACATGAACCGCCCGAGCTGAGAGATTGCCGGGGTGGCCAAAGGCTGGAGCGGCGGAATCTTCGCTTAGCGGCAGCCATCGGACCTTCTCTGGGCTGGCGGCGAGGGTAAGCATTTTGCCTGCGAGCCTCTTGAGCCTTTCCACTTCGGCCGCCTCTTCGCAGACCGCAAATACGACCCCGGCCTGGCGCGCGCGCACCGCCAGGTGCGAAAGGTGCGGCAAGTCGTGCTCCAGCACGATGCAGGAGACTTTTTTAGGGATCTCCTCGTCTCCGCTGGCTTGCTTCAACACCAGCAAGATGGGCTCTGATGCCAAAGCTTCGGCTGATTCGAAATCGATTCGGTTGGCAGCCCTGAGCCGACCGCAGGCCTGTCCGCTTACCAGCACATCCCACGCAGGCAGGGCTAGCTGCGTTCGAAGCCGGCGCAATCCCGTCGACGCCAGCTTGGAGAGTTGGAAAACAAGATGGCTGCGGATTTCAGCCTCGCAAAAATACCGGATGGAAGGCTCGGTCACGCCCAGCGCTCGTCCCAGCCTTTCCACCTGCGGCGAGAACAACTCCAGGATGCGCCGGCTGTAATCCTCCGCCAGGCGGCGGCTGCGCTCGATGGTGGCTTTGAGCCGGAGAAGTTGTTCACGATCGGCTGGGTCGAAAGCTTTGCGCCAGGACCGCAGCTCAGACTGCAGCGCGGCGCATTCCTCGGTTTGAATGCCGCTTAACTCCAGGTTCCGGAGCGTCAGCGCCAGCAGTTCCAGCAAACCAGCCTGCGCGGCGCCGCGTTCATCGAGAGGCCTGCCGCCTGCGGATAACCTCCCTTGCGGTTCTGCGGACGTCTCCCGCGTTGTTTCGAGAGCATTCACAAGCTGGCTTGCCAGAACAAAGGCGAAGTCCTCCAGCCCGATGTCCGCCAGCAACCGGTCTTGTTTCTCCGAAACGGGCTGCCGCTCCATTTCCCTGCGCAAACACCCCCGCAGGTCCGTGAGCGAACTGAAGGCGGCCAATGTCTCGGTCGCGGCGGCGCCGCCCTTCTTTTGCAAAAAAGAGGCAATGAGGGCGCGTTCGGTTTCGCCGGCCTTGGGCAGCAGCGCGTTCAGCCGATCCTCGAGAGAGCCGGCGTTAAAGAACTCCTGGAGTTCGCGGTGAAAGACTTTGAACTGCTCGACAAAATCCGGTGCGTAGCCGGCCTCGGGCGCTGTGATGCGCTCCAGCAAGGCGGTTGAGGTGGCCAGGTCCTCAGGGCCGGCGCATCGATGGAGCTTGTTTTGCAGCGAGGTTTTTATCTCGCGCTTCAGTTCCTGAGGGATGTCGTTGCGGTGGGCGATGTCGCGGATGCGGGTCAGCGGTTCGGCCCTTTGAAAGGTCTGGGCCGAGGAGGGCAGCCACGGGTAGATCTGGCGGGCGATGAAGGCGGTGGCGGGCGTGGTCATATGAGCCAACCTCTCCCGGATCTGGAGCGCGAGTCGGGCGTGATGGGCGGGCCGAAAGTGCCGCCCATCCTCCTCGCACCGGATTTGGCCTGTGCCCAGAAAGCGCAGATAAATGGCAAGATCGACGAGGCGCGAGGTGGAGGAGAATTGAGTATTGGCCAACGGCGATTGACGCCCTGGAGGGGATTCGGGCGCCGCCAGCAGTTGTCGAACGGCCGCCAGTTTTTCCCGCCAGCTCCGAGCCCGTTTGTCCGCGGCGATGAGTTTATCCGTAAAGTCGCCCCCGTCGCCGGGCTCGCTGGAGGATCGCGCGGGCGGCTCGCCGGCGGCATCCGATTCATCCGCAGCGCCCTTGGACTCGTCTCCGGTCGGTTCCGGCTGGTTCGGTGGCGAGGATGGACCTTGGTTCAGAGGCAAACGGACATCCGCGGGGCGAGGGTCGCGCGCCGAGGGGGCGTGAGACGGTGTCCCCGCGTCACTCAATGCTCGCCGCTCCTCTTTGGATAATTCTGAACCGGGGCCTGACGGAGGGGCAGGGGGGATGTGCTCGGAAGGGCCGCTCGCCGGCTGCGCGAAAAGATCGAGCAGCCGATCCCGGGCCTGGTTGAGGAGGCTTGGGGGCTGAGGCCATTGCTCGAGGATAATCGAGCCGGAAAAACCGCGCCGGGTCAGCCGTTCAACCAGCCCCCGGATTCCGGCGTCATCCCGCTGCGCCGGCCCGGTGAACAGCGGGAGGTGAGTGTCAGCGTCGCCCCAGTTCTCGTGCAGGTGCAGATGCAGGATCGGCACCTGCGGGTCGAGCCGGTCTAAAAAGTCCAGGTAGCGATTGCGGGTGGCGGCGCAGAGGTTGGCATGGCCGATATCCAAGCACATCCCCACCCGGCGGGTTGTGAGAAAGCCCAGTCCGCGCATGCGCGCAAACAGCTCGTTGAAGTCTTCCGGCGAGGTCGATGGCGTATTCTCGATGGAGACTTGCAGGCCGGCCTCGGCGGCGTGCCGGACCAGCGGGGTGATGGCAAGCACATAAGCGGCCGGCCCCGTCTCGGGATAGAGATGCAGGTTGACCAGCGCTGCTCCCAGGTCCTGGGCCAATTCCATGTCTTTCCACAGCAGCGGATAGGCCTCCGGGTGCGAGGGATTGGCCTGCCAGCGCGCGTGAACCGACAAGCGCATGCCATGGAGGCCTGCCGTTTCCCGAATCGCCCGCCGCCGCTCCTGGTCCAGGTCCCGCTCGTCCCACCCGGCATCCGGTTTCTTGTCCGGGAACCACTCGAAGGCGTTGAAGCCGTTGGCCACCGCGTAGGCAAACGGCTCGAGCGGCGATACCGCAAAGGAAGTTTGGTTGCCGACGTAGATCATTTGGAAAAGCCTAAGTGCCCGTTTTTCATCCCACCTGCGGCCGGGTCTGGACGACGTAATATTGGTCCTGGGCGACGGCTCCTTCGATGTCCTGGGCTGCGCCGCAGGAGCGTTCCACCTCCAGGCCGATGCGCGCGACGGCCGTCATCAGGCCCCGCCGGAACGGTTCATCCCACACCAGCGGCTCCTCCGTGTAGTCCACCGCGGCCTGGCGCGGCTCGTCCAGCAGCACGCTGTCATAAAGACCCGCCCCGGCAAAGCCGGCCAGGTCTTCGCCGTTGGAATCGGACCGGAAGATCAATCCTCGGCCGTAAAGGGCGGCGCTCTTGGCTGGGAAAGAAAGCACCGTCGGTTGGCCGGCAGCTTTGTTCCAGACAAAGCTCAAGGCGCGGCCCGGATAATTCCCCACCAGCGTTTCGCCCAGGCCCAGCACCACCTCGGCGAAGAGTTCGCCTGCGTCGCCGGTCGAAGGATTGGTGGTGTGGATGACGAAAGCGTAGTCGGCCGGGACCACCTGCTGGATGAGCACGGCCATCACCAGATCTTCGTGCGGCAAGCCCATTTTTTCCCGGCTCAACACCGCGCGCTCATTCCACTTCGAAGCCCATACTTGTTTAATCCGCTCCCAGGCTTTGCTCCAATTATCCGGCCAGGCCAGACCCGCTCGGGCGGTAGCCTGCCGCAAGGCTGTCTTGAGCTCTTCGGGAGCCGCCAGCGCCAGGACGGTTTCGCGCAACGACGCCAGGGTATCCGTCCCGCCTTTGGCGACCTGCGCCGCTAATTCGGAATAGCGGCGCGCCGGCCCTCGGTTCGGCTCAAGGCCTAGCACTTTCTCGAAAACTCCGAATGGCAGCGCTGCCGACGCCGGCAGGCGAATCCAATCCGGCAGCTTTCCGCGCAGCCGGGCCTGATGCAGCGATTTGCTCCCGACACGGCGCTCGTCGAACTCATCCACGCTTAAGGCGTATTGCGAGAATTTGGGCCGGGCACGCGTTGCGGGGGCCAGGTGCCGGGACGCTGTGGGAGCCGGCGCCTGGGCCGCCGTTTCCCGGACCACGATATCGCCCGCGGGGCTGACCTCGAGCTGAATCGCGTGGCCTTTAAGGGATTTGAGGCGCTGCAACTGGTCGGGGTCATGGCAGGCGGCGAACAGCACGCCGCCATTGCGGGCGCGCACGGCCACGTGCGAGACGATATCGGTCACATCCGGCGCCACCACGGCGGTCACCTGTTCCGGAAGCTCCTCATCGCCCATCACGTGGTCGGCTATCACGACGACCGGATGCTCAAAGTGCCGGCGTTGGATGGAATGCAGCGAGTCGGCAACCTCGACGACGCCCGCGCCGTGGCCGCGGCTGATGATCTGCCAGGCGCCGAGGTGAGCCGCCTTGCGCAGGAGCGGATCCAATTGATGCAGCAGCATCGATAGCACAAACCCAAGACTGCCGCCCCGAACCACTTCCTCGCTGAAAAGCGAGATGGTCCACGGCTCAACCCCCAACCCTCGGCCCAAATACTCCGCCTTGGGCTGGAGGAACTGGTAGAACCGGTCGATCCAGGCCGTCAGCCCCCGCGCAATGCGGTCGGCCACGGACTTCGCGTGGAGCGACCATTCCTGGCCGAGGCGCGGCAGGTGTTGCAGCCGCTCCCATTGCCGCGAGCAGGCGGCTAATTCCGGGTCTTCGTAGGAAAGGGTCACGTTCTCGAGGATGCGCGCAATCAGGTCGGCCAGCGCTTCACCGCCCGGCCGGAGGTGAAGATTGCGCTCGACGGCCCGGCGGATCAATTGCTCGAGGGCCAGGTCCAGGTAGAGCAATTCGCGCAACCCCTCGCCCTGGTGCAGCAAATTCGACAGGCGGCGCCGTGCCTCGGTGATCTGGTCGACCAGGCCCGGCAAAGCCTCCGCGCCGTCGTTCCGGTGCGAGCTGATGCCACGCAACAGATCCTGCATTCCTCCATCCAGCCGGTTGCGGACGGCTTCCAGCGCGGTGTCCAGATCCGTTCCCGAATGCGCGGCCTTGAGGATCTTGAGGAACTCGCCGAAGTCGTGCAGGAGCGCGTCCCTCATGTGCGGCACAAAGTCCGGCTGGCTGCGGATGGGCCGCTCGAAGCTCTCCAGCCGCTGCCGAGTCACCCCTCCGGCCTCCAGGACATGGTAAAAGCGCTCGTGGTTCCCCTGAGTCCGCAGGAATTCCAGGAAAGCCTCGCAAATCACCACGTCGTCGGGAGTCGTGTTGTTGTGCAGCTTTTGATGCCACTCCTCGAGAAAATGGCCGCCCACCTCCTTGACATGATGGCGGTGCATGATGTTGAGGATCTCGTCGCGAATCCGCTGGCCTTCGCCACCGCGGCCCACGGTCGAAAGCGTCAGGCGCAGCAGCGGGCGGCTGGCCGGCTCGCTGCGATAGGCCTCGGCCAGCTTCTGGGTCAGCCGGTCCTGGGCATGGGCCAATTCCCTGGGTTTGGTGTTGAAATTGCGCTGCCAGGTCAACTGACGAATGGCCGAAAAGCGCAGCCACACATAGAGCAGCGCCTGGCCGTCGGGATTGTTGCGCGCCTGGTCCAACAGGTCGTGTGCGAGGTTGAACCGGTGCATGAGCGTCCAGGAATTGTGTGCCTCGGCCCGGATAATCTCGTCCGCCAGCCCGGCCATGGAGCCTATGCCGGCACTGGCGGCCTGCGGCGGCGCGGCATGGATCGGAACATAGAAGTTCCCTCCTCGATATTTGATCCAGCGCCCGCCCGCATCCGTCTGACATAAGACAAATTGAATGCCTAACGGGGTTTCGCAGTCGGGAAGCTTCAAAATGAGCGTCGCCAGGCCGTCCCTGGTGGCGAAGGGGCTCTGGGCCGCCTTTTGATCCACGATGACTGTGCCGGGCGGCAGCACCGATTCGGGGGGCAACTGCCACTCATGCGGGGAGCGCCTCGCCACTCCCCAATACAGCGCTAAAGGCTGCGCCAGGTTGCAGCAGAGCCACACCCGGCAACCCTTGGGCTCCGGACTTCGCCGCTCTGGGGCTCGGCTGCCTTCCGAGTCCACCTCGTCCTCGGGCCTGGTTTCTTCTGGCCCCGCCTCAGCACCGTTCCGCGCCTTGGTCACAGCAACCGCCACCTGCCGGTTGCCTTCCACGTCAAAAACGCGCTCGAACGAGATCTCCTGGCCGGCCGTATGGGCGCGAAGCAGCGTCAGCGGATTCGGCGGAGGCTCACTCAGGGCCACCTGGTAATTCCGGCCTCCGTTGTTGTCCCAGCGGCCTTCGTCCGGGAAGAACAGGTCGAATTCCAGGGTTGCATCATTCTCGGCCGGCGCCAGGCGAATGACGATGCGCGAATGGCCATTCTCCCGCGAAAACGGCGTTTGGACGGCGGTTGGCCCGAAGGCCCGCGTGTCGGGCGGCCACGCGGATTGTGGCGGCAGCGCCCATCCCGTTCTGTTGCCGGAGCGGACTCCCCAATGCAACAAGCAGCGCTTGTCCACCGCGGGCGCCCGCAACACCACCTCCATTTGGCCGCCTTCGCCGGCGGTTTCCACCTGCACATCAAATCCACTGCCTGTTCGAATAGTCTGAGCCGTCTTCATCACGCGAGTCTAATCTAACCCATACCTCCCGCCTTCGCTCGTCCCGACGGCGTTCCTCACGGGCCTTTGATATAGTTATAGATGTTGAGATAATCCTGCCCCGGGTGGTTCCAGGAGAAATCGTAGCGCATGCCATTGACCATCAGTTCGCGAAAGTATTTCGGGTAATGGTTCCAGAGGCCGATCGCGCGGCGCAACGCCGATTCCAGGCCCGCCCAGTTATAGTCGTTGAAGACATAGCCGTTGCGCTCGTGGTAAGGCCGGGGGGCATAGTCCGCGTCGAACACGGTGTCGGCCAGCCCGCCGGTGTTCCGCACGACCGGCACAGTGCCGTATTTCAGGCCGATGATCTGGATCAGGCCGCAAGGCTCATACCCGCTGGGAACCAGGATCAAATCCGCCCCGGCATAAATCAGGTGGGCTAGTTCCTCGTTGTACCCGATCTCCAGGTGGCAATCGGGGTGATCGTTGAATCGATGCTTGAGGCGCCAGAAGGCGTCATTGATGTGGCCGTGGGGGCTGGAGCCGAGGAGCACAAACTGGCAGCCACTGTTGAGGCAATAGGGCACGGCGTCGAACACCATGTGAACGCCCTTCTGGTGGTCCAGCCGGCCCACGAACGCCACCAGCGGCTTGAATTCGTGGCGCAGCCAGAGCCGGTTGCGCAGCGCTTCTTTGTTGACGTATTTGTCCTCCACGTTTTGCAGCGAGTACCGCCGGGCGATGTGGCCATCCGTTTCCGGGTTCCAAACGTTGTAGTCGACGCCGTTGAGCACGCCGCCGAATTTCCGGTGATGCACACCGAGAATCCGCTGCAGGCCCATGCCCAGCGACGTGTGCCGGATTTCGTTGGCGTAGGTCGGGGAGACGGTAGTGATGAAATTGGAATAGACAATTCCGCCTTTCATCAGGTTGACCACCCCGGGCCGGTGGTCGTCCAGCAGCCGGTCATGGTTCATGAGCGTCCCGGGGTTGAGCCCCACCTGGCGCAGGATCTGTTCTCCTTGCAGGCCCTGGTGGCCGACGTTATGCAGCGTGTAGCAAACCCGCGGACGGGTCATGCCTAGGTTTTGGTACATCTCATAAAGCAACACCGGCACCAAACCGGTTTGCCAATCGTGGCAGTGAATGATGTCGGGATGCTTGTTGCTCTTGAGCATGAACTCGAGCGCCGCCCGGCAGAAGAAGGCAAACCGCTCCGCGTCGTCGCTGTGCCCATAGAAGATGCGGCGGTTGAAGAAGTTCTGCGGCGAGTGCGGCTCGATGAAAAAGCACTTTAGCCCGTCCATGTACCCGAAATAGACGTCGCAATGAATCCATTGGTTGTGGTAGGGCACCCAGAGATCGCCATACGATTTGGTCAGACCGTAAATCCGGTCGTACCTCATGCAGTCGTATTTTGGGAGGATGATCTCGACGGGGTTTCCGCGGATGCCGAGTTCTCGCGACAGACCGTGGACCACATCGCCCAGGCCGCCGACTTTGGCCGCCGGAGCGCATTCCGGAGAAATCATCACGATAAACATAGTGAACGTTGCTTAGCTGGCGCCTTGAGGCTTGGCGCCGACGTCCCCCCAATCTAGGAGGAGAGCCCCATGTCTGCCAGCGCATTCTTTGTGCGCTGGCCGAGGGCGCAGACGTCGTGGGGCGTGGGTCCGAGGGCCGAGGGTCGGTGGGAAAAAGGAGGAGTTTGTCCCCCCATCCGGCCCGTTTTCCGGACAAAGTCCGACAGGGTTCCAGCGGCGGCAAGGCGCTGAGCACAAGGTGCTTGCGTTTGTCGGGATGAGCGGGACGAACGGGATGAGCGGGAGGTTGCCGGGACGAAAGTGGACAAACTCCGGAGGGGTTCCAGCATTGGTAACATGCTGAGCGCCAGTTAGTTGAGGCTGGCAGGACCAGGGAAATTGTGTCCACAGAACTTGGCATGATCCGCGGGATTCGTGGTGTAATATGCTGAGCGAAAGGCATTTGCCGTTGGCAGGACACGCGCTGATTGGAGGCTGATTTAAACGGAGAATGCGGTGACAGAAGCAAAGGGAGCAGAGGGATCTGAGCAGCAGTTGGCTGACGGCAAAGAGCCTATGCCAGCAGGCGGGCTTTTCATCGGAGAGCCGGGCTGAGCGAGGCCCGAATAATGGGGACTCCCGCCTTCGCGGGGCTCCGGCGCGGCAAGCGCGGGAGCTTCCGCCTTCGCCGGGCTTTGGCGCGACGAGCCTCCCTCCGGGGAGCAGCGGTGTCCGGCCTGTTCGTATAGCGTCTTCCATACTGGCTCAACCATGCGCCAGCAACGCCCCCGAATACAACCTCCGCGTTTTGCACCTTTTTGAACCCTCACGGGAGGCCGTGTTTATGCGGGTTCCGTGAGGGTTGAAAACCCTGGATTCCGCCTTGACGGGTGTTTCGGTGCCGAGCGGCGACGCGGTTCCGTGGGCTGAAGCCGCCCGTACCAGCGGATCATCGCTACGCGATGGAGCGGGCGGAGGCGGGGAACCGGTCGGCAGGGGACGCCGTGGACGAGTGGTCAGCGGCAACTGTTCTTTCCAAAGTTCTAATCGTCGCTGGACGGAGGGGGCGCGGAGGGAGAGATCTGCGACCCCTGCGGGGTCGAGGGGAGATTTGGAACGGCGATCCGGGGGTCTCCGCCAAGGGCTCCGACCCCCGGCTACTATCTGGCAAGCCTCAGGCTTGCGGCGGGGGAGTGTCTGACTTTTTCGGATACGAGCACTCCCCCGGGGGATGTGGGCTGGGTCATTTCTCCGAGTGGATCGGACCGAAAAGGCCTTTGTTTTCCGCCGCCGCCTAACGATGGCCGCCGCCGCCACCATGCCCACCGCCACCAAAGCCCCCACCATGGAATCCGCCGCCACCAAACCCGCCGCCATGAACCCCACCGCCGAACGAACTGCCTCCTCGGAATCCGCCGAAGCCTCCGAAAGAGCGTGCGCTCGGCATGGCATAACGGGGAGCCGCATAAGCCGGGGCGCGATAAGCGGGAGCGGCCCAAGCGCTGGGCGGAGCCGAGTAACTGCGGGCGTAGCTCTGGCCAGGCCCTCCGCCGCGGATGGCGGATCCAGGCTGGTATGTGCTGGAACTGCCGGTCCACGAGCGGGCGGCAGGCGCGGTAGCTGCCGGACTGCTTGCAACGATGCTTGGCTGCGTCATTCGCCCACCAAGGCCGGTCGTCGCCGCTAAACTGCGCTGGCTTGCCCCGCTCCACCAACGAGCCCCTGTGCCGGCCCCGAATCCGCTCGTAGTCGATGCGAATCCGGCCTGCGTGTTTGCCTGTGCCCAGTGGGTCGCCGAAGCGCTGGGGTGGGCCGGTGTGCCGAAGAAACTGTTCCCGCCGTGCGTGCCGTTATGCCAGAAGCCCGGGTCGTGCCCGTGGCCAAAGCTCCCGTCATGGCCAGAGTGTCCATCGTGATCGAACCCGTGATGGTGAAAATCATTGAAGTTGCCGAACACAAACGACACTCCAAAAAACGGGAAGAAGTTGCAGCCGCCCCAGAACCCGCATGGCTGCCACCAACACCAGGGTGCGGGCGCCACCCAGCCCGGCCCCCAGCCGTAGCAATAGCCCGGCCCCCAATCCATATAGGCGCCGGCATAATCAGGGTAATAATACGAGCTGGCATAGTCCTGGTAGTAAGGCGGCACCGCATAAGCCGGCTGGTCCGCTTGCGCCTGGGGAACTACCGGCGCCTGCGGGGCCGTCGGCACTTGCGTCGCGTCAGGAACCGCCGGAGCCGGCGCATACTGGCCGGGGGCGGCCTGGGTCGGCGCGGCTTGTCCCGGAAGGGCTTGGGCCGGCCGCGAAGCGGCGCTAGCCTGGTCCTGGTAAGCCTTCTGGGCCGTGGAATAGGCTTGAGTGAACTCGGGGCGCCGGCCAAGCAGGCTGCGGATCTTTGCCAATCCGTTCTTGGCCGTGTCGGGAATGGCGGCCTTGTCTGCCTTGAGATCGTACCAGGCGACGATTTCGCCGGCCGTGTGCTGGATGAACTTGTTGTCCGGAGCAAACTGGCCGGCCAGGTTGATGGCCGAGACCGCTTCGGGCATCTGCGCCCGGCGCGCATCGACATAGGCCACCACGCCCCAAGCCAGGCCATTGTTGGCCTGGAGCGTGGTTAAAGTCTGGGCCTGGTGATAGGCCATCTCCGGCAGGCCCAGATCGACCATGCGCGAAACGTAAGCCTCATAGAGTTTTGGATCATTCGGGTCGAGAGCGAACCCGCTGGCATAGGCAGTCACTGCCGCCGATGGATCGGGAGCCTGGTAAATGGCCTGGATAGCTGCGTCCAGCCCTTGATTGGTCGCCGCCCGTCCCCCCTGCAACGCGCAACCGCATACCAACAGAAACACCAACGCTTTTGGCCAGGTTTTCATGCCACAGACCCTTTCACAGCTTATCCTTGCACCAAGCTGGTTTGGGTCGTTCCTCCTGATTACCAATATAGGTTAGACACCTGGGCAAGCCAAGGGATTCAGCTTATTCTCACCATTAATGTTCGTTACAGATCCATGCGGACATGCGCCTCGTTCGCGCCTCGCTGGGCGGCAAAATTCCGGCGGCATCTTGCCACCTTAATTTCTTACCGCCGCCTAACGCGCGGTTTAGGGATTGTTGTCGGGAACCAGGTGGAGAAAGTAGCTTACGCCATCCGAGTACTCGGGATCGAGTTCGTAATGATACCTCGGAGCTTCCTGGCTCCCGGCCAGCATTGGCTTTGAACCGGCAGCCTCATTCCTGGCTACGGGAGCGGAACTGCATCCGGCGAGCATCAAACAGAACAGCCACAGACAAGTCGTTTTCATAGATTAGAGTTAAGCTAACGTTGATATTTGGACGCGCCAACCCTGGGTAGTAGTGGAACATTAACCGGATTTAATGCTGGCTTAAACCCACGTCACCTACGAACCGTGCGAGGATGCGGACCCGATAGGGATTTGAAGCCAGATGACCAAACGCGCCTCAGCTTGATGGCTTGGAGTTGTTAGCCTCCCGAAGCCGTTAGAGTTGATTTCCTGGTCGCCTCGCAAATAGAATTGTGCCGCATGAAACTCATCTTCTGTACGGTGATCTATTATTACACTCCCCTGACGCCGAAGAGCTGACAGGCGCTTAGCCCGGATATTTCACACCCACGCAAGGCAGTGTAACCTCCAAGTCTGCCATATCGCGGGTCTCGAAGCCTGCGCGCAGCCCGCCCGACCGACACCCTGCCGACTTGGAAGTCGGCGATACAGCAGGCTGGGAAGCCTGCGCTACGGCCCAGCCGAGCGATGGCGGCGCCATAATCCTGAAGTATCCGGGTCAGGTGATTGCCGATTCATCTATTCAATTTGATGATCGTGAATGAATGCGGTTGAAAATCGTAGTTCAGTTTGCCGTTCTGACAACGAATTTGGGGAGCCGAGATTGCTTGAATCCGGTTCGGCTCCTTCGCGGTATTCAATGCATCCAGAGGACCCGCCAACTGCTGGACGTTGGCCACCGCTCGCGTCACCGAATAACCCCGAAGGGTGATCGCGGATGGCACGATGGTTTCGGCCAGGTTGACCACGCTCAAAACCAAGGTTTTGCCATCTTGGCTTCGTGTGGCAATGGCATGCAAGGAGTTGGACGAGCCTTCAACTTTGCTCTCCACTAAAAGTGGCTCGTAGTTGCGGGAGATCATTTGTGCGGCATAGCCTGGCGGTTGCGGCCAGACCTGAGAGGGATTAAGGAACAGCAATCCCTGATCCCACCCATTGTCATTCTGTCCATCCGGCTGCAAACAATTGGCCGAAGTGACGATCGGCAGACGCCCGTCCCGCTCGGCCGCATTAATCGCCAGCGCATTGGCCAGCGCTCGCCGTTGCGAATGGTTTCCGGCATTCAATTCAAAAACCACCACTTTATAGTTTGCCCCATCGGCGATTTGACCCAGGGCACGGTCATACGAAAACATCCCCGCCAGACTCGAGCCCGGCGCCGGTCCATCGGTGTTCACATGAACGTCAAACCATACCGCCCGATTATTTTGTTTGGCCAGTCGAAGGATTTGCCGCTGGGCCGCCAGGGTCGTGATCCCGGAATCCGCTCCGCTGAAATTAAATGGATCGGTGATGATCTGAGAATAGGCAAAGTCGCCCACCACAAGGGTGAGGTTGCTGTCTGCCGCCCAAATCGCCTGCGCCAACGGCCGGAATTTCGCAAAATAATTTTCGTCCACTCGCTCTTCGTTGCCCAACTCGACGTATTTAAGCCTGTAAGGCGCCCGATGCCCGTCGGCCACCCGTTGTGCGCCGCCAACACTGTTGGCCGGACCGTTAACGTATTGGATGAAATTGGTTATGTTTTCGAGTGTCTCATTGATGTTTAAATCCGGCACTGCCAGAAATCCCGCCGCCTCACAGAAGTTTAAAAAATCAGGAATCGCCCACCCATCCGACGAATAGGGATACCAGGTCCCCGCATAAGGCGGACGCCGGTCGCGCGGCCCGGTCATATTGGACCACCGATACCCCGAAGCGTTGACCATCGAGCCGCCATAGCGCAGAACGGTGATGCCCTGATTGACAAGCGCCGCCGCCACGTCCTTGCGCACCGGCAACCCTTGAAAGCACCCCCAGGGACCGGGCTGAAGAAACGCATAACCAACCACCACGGAACCGGGCTGGCTCAGTTTGATCGAAAAACGACCGTTGGTATCGCTGGCGGATGGGGTGAGCGTAAAGCTCAGACATTCCCAATTATTGCTGGTGACCGAAAGACCGCGCTGGGCATACACTTTAGAACCGTCGGCACTTTCCAAGGCCACCCAAATATCCGCCGGCGCATCAGCCCGCACCTCAAGGTGCCCCTCGTAGGGCTGCCCTGGCATAAAGGACATCCCCCAACGCTTGAGGCTTTTATTGGCAATGCCGAACTCCCGTGCCCCACTGATAAAGGTAATACGCTGGCTCTGCGTTCCAACAAATGGATTGGTTGTCTCTATCGAGCATAGGCCCCTCGCCGACCCGGTGCTGATTAAATCCCACATCCCACTGACCGCGCCAAGCCCATTACTGCCGCGCAATGGCTCAGGGGGCGCCGGTTCTTGAAAACTTTCGCCGAAAATCATTTGGCTGTAGAGGCCGCCATATACTTCATGATTCACGTCCTCCAGACACGCTCCAGTCAGATAAGGTGAAATTGGGTGAAGGACATGTTTTGCCTCGACCGTGATAGTCGCCTCCTGTGCCGGAGCGCTGGACAAGAGGGCGATCAAAAAAACGGGCATTAAATAGAAGTTCATCCCGGTTTTCACGTTCGTGTGGGGAGGAACACCGGGCGAGACGCCCGGTGAACTCGCAGGCGAGGACGCCCGCGCCACATTCAAAGGTGAAATCCGGGATAGTAGTTTCATACATTGCCGCTGTGTATTGGGGCGCAGTTGGCGGGGCATGCGGTCAGGCTTGCAGATCGGTGCCCCCATCTGTCAACCCAAAAAACAAACCGACCTATGGGCCTATGGCCCCTTTTCTCGCTTTTGCCTTTGCCGGGGTTCGGCACGGCACGCTGGCTCGGCGAGATATTGGAGACTCGCGGAGCTCGTCCCTCCGGGGTCTTGGCCGCTGCATTGCCCTATGGGAATAGGTCGAAAGCGTTTGGAGAGCCAGTGGAGGCATCCGCCTTCGCCAAGGCTACGGCGGACAGGACGGCGGACAGGTCCGTGGGGTGGGGGGCGACCGGCGGCCGCGGTGAGCCCGTCTTCGAAGAGCGGGACCAGCGGTGTGCGGCGTTCTACTTCTCGTTGCCAGGGGAAAGGCGCGTGGCCAGCGCCGAAGACAACGGCGGGTTGGCTGGCAGAAAGCGTATGGCGTGATCTCGTCCGATGACACGATTCTCGTCAGCCGCTGGCTGAGGTTGCTTATAATTGCAGTTCATGTTTTCGTTCGCTGGGGTTTGTTGCCAGCGCGATCGGCCTGCAGCACTTGGTCCAGCACGGTGAGCAATTGGTGGCTTGTAAAGGGTTTGGGGAGGAGCGCCTTGACCAAGCGGCCCGAGAGGGCGTCCTGGTTAGATTCATGTTCGAGGCCGCTGGCGGCAATTATTTTCAGGTGCGGGGCGATGGTCAGCAGCGTGCGGATCATCGCCAACCCACCCATGACGGGCATCATCAGGTCCGTCAGGACGACGGCGACCTCCTCACGGTGTTGCTGATAAAGCGCAATCGCGTCAGCCCCGTTCTTCGCGGTCAGAGTCCGATAGCCAAATAGCTGCAGGGTTTGCGTGGTCATTAGCCGGATGGAGGCTTCATCATCGACGACCAAAACGACTTCTCCGGAGCCACGCGGCAGTGAAGCCTCCGCGGGCGGGAGGGCCGCGGCGCTGGGGTTGGTCAGCGCGGGTAGATAGACCTTGAAAACCGTGCCTCGGCCCGGTTCGCTGTAGAGGTTGATGTAGCCACCATGGTTCTTCACAATGTTCAGCGAGGTTGAAAGCCCCAAGCCCGTCCCTTTGCCGGGCTCTTTGGTGGTGAAGAAGGGGTCGAAAATGCGCTCCTGGATTTCTCGCGGGATCCCCGTTCCGGAATCGGTAACGCTGATGAGCACATAACGGCCGGATCTGACCCCGTGCGCGCGGGCATCCGGCTCCGCTTCGAGCGGGGCGTTCTCGGCGCGCACGGTCAGTTGGCCGCCTTCCGGCATGGCATCGCGCGCGTTGACGCAAAGGTTCAACAGCACCTGATGGAGTTGGGTCGCGTCTCCGGCCACCAACCACAAGTCCTTGGCGACGTCGGTAGTGAGGTGGATCGATTTGGGAAAGGTCTCGCTCAGAATGGCGCGCGCCTCATGGATGAGATGCTTGGGGGCGAGTTCGACGCGGCGCCCGCTGGCCCCGCGACAGAAGGCGAGAATCTGCTTGACCAAGTCGGCCCCACGCTTGGTGCTGCCGCGGATGATTTCAATCAAGTCTTTCCGGTCGGAAGCGGAAGATGCCGTGTCCAGCAGTTGGCACGACATCATAATCGGCGCCAGCACATTGTTCAGGTCGTGGGCGATGCCGCCCGCCAGCGCGCCAATGCTCTCCATCCGCTGCGCGCGCAAGAACTGCGTTTCCAGCCGCTTCCGCTCAGTGATATCGGTGTAAATAGCCAGAATGGATTTTGGGTTGCCGCGTTGGTCGCGGATCAGGGTAAAGCGTCCTTCCACCAAGACTTCCTGCCCCTGTCTGGTGCAGCACGTCATCTCGCCGGCCCAGGCATTGCTCTCGAGCACCACCTTACGCACCTCCTCGAATCGCGGGGTTACATGGCCAAAGAGCGCGGACACCTTTCGCCCCATGGCTTCCCCGGCGCTCCATCCGTATAGCCGTTCCGCGCTCGCGTTCCAATAAACGACGCCGTTATCGAGGTCATACCCGATAATGCCGTCATGCGCGAGAGCCAGCATCGCGGCTTGTTCGCGAATCCGCTCCTCGGCCTGCAGCCGCGCGGCTGTTTGTTCGAGAGCGCTGAGGCCGGAGGCAATGTTCTCGGTTACCTTGATCAGCAGGGCTACTTCCTTTTCCTGGAAAACCCCTGTGGCGCGGTCGAAAATGGTGAACGCGCCGCAGACCTCCCCGCCGAAGCGGATGGGGAAACTCGCGGCTGCGGCGATGCCCGCGTACTTGGCGGGTTGGCGCCAATGCCGGGTCCGTGGGTCAGCAAGGAAGTCGTTGACCACGCAGGGTTTGCCTTCGCAGATCGCATCGCGAGTTGGGCCATGGCCGTCGGGCAAGTCATCGGCAAAGATCTGGATTGCGCTAAAGTACTCGTCGGGTTCGCCGGCCCAGGCGGCCGGGAGCACGGCTCGCGTTTTGGGTTCCACCCAGCCAATCCACGCCGCCTGGAATCCACCCTCCTCGACGGCGACTCGGCACACGCGATCCAGCAATTCCTCCCGGGACAAGGCGGTCACGCGGATTTGGCTGATACAGCTCAGGATGGAATAAAGACGATTGGTGTGGGCGATCTCGGCCTCCGCCAACTTCCGTTCCAGGACGTTGGCGATGGCATCGCTGAGAGATTGCAGGCTTCTGACATCGTCCGGGGTCCAGGCCACAACCTTGCGGAGCGACTGGAATCCAAGGCATCCGCGGATGTGACCGCCTTTTCCCCGGAGCGGTACCATGACACGGGAGCGGATGCCTTCGGCGGCGTAGCGGGCGCGGATCACGGAAGCTTCCGGAGGCATGTCCTCAAGCGTCTTGATGACCACCGGCTTGCCTGCCAGAAGTTGCTCGGCATTCCAGTTGGGGGTCCCCATCGGGAGGCGTTGCAGCATGGGCACGGCGTCGGGCGTTTTCGTCGCGTTCCATGCATGGGTCACGATCCACTCCGCCTGGTGGCTTGCGGCCTCAATCACAAACCCACAATCGCTGCCGAGGTAGCCGGCGATGCTTTCCAGGCTCGAGCGAATTTCCACATCGATCCGCGGTCCGGTGGCGCTGGCGAAGCTAGCCAGGATTCCGTTCATGAGGAGATCGATGGCGGCTTGTCGCCGGCCGGCTTCTTCAGCCCGCTTGCGCTCCGTGATGTCCCGGAAAATACCCTGGACGGCGAAGGGTTTGCCGTCTCGGAGCAGCAGCGAGGCCCGCGTTTCCAGGTCCAGGTGCCGGCCATTCTTGCCGCGCACCCGGAATTCCGTCGCTCCGCCTTGCTTGCCCGTGCGCTTGACTTCCTCGATGATGGCGAAGGCGCGGGGAAGATCCTCCGCGTCCAGCAAGGCAGGCAGGCTAGTAGAGGCAATTTCACCGCGCTCATAACCCAGCATCGCCAAGGCCGCGGGGTTGGCATCCAAGAATTTCCCTTCGAAGTCATGGATATACACGCCGTCGAGTGAGCGGTCGAACAGGGCGCGGTACCGCTCTTCGCTTTCGCGCAATGCCGTATCCGTTTGAATCTTGTTGTTGGTGGTCATGTGCAAGAGCCTAGCCCCTTCTCGCGAGTTCGGCGATTGAGTGGGAACCTTGTTGTGAGGTAAGCCGGAACTCTCCGGGAATGTCATCCCCAGGCTTACAGGCGGCTTTCAGAAGACGTCGATGCTCGGTTCTTTCCGAGGAAATCTGGCACTGTCGAGGCATCAAGAAGGGCGGGCGGCCGGTCAGGCCGCCCGCCGTGGAGGTGCAGTGGAGGGACCAACTAAAAGTCTTTGAACCCCGCTTCCATCGGGATCGCCTGCTCCTTACGGCCATTGGCGAAGGCTGGATCGGAGGCTGTCTGCGCGTGCTCGCCGGGGCGTCCATTCGAGCGAGCCGGCGGCGGCGCGCCCGCGCCCAGCGTGCTGAGCGTCTTGCAGGTTCGGACAGGCGCCGCCTTCTGGGGCCTTATTATTGACCTCTTCCCTGGGCCTTCGTGGCTGCCGCCCACCAACTGGGACAGCTCAGTCACCGCCTCCTTCAAGGCGGCCGCTTGGGCGTTGAGTTCTTCAGCGGCGCTGGCGCTCTCTTCCGCACCGGCGGCGTTACTCTGCGTGACCTTGTCCATCTGACCGACGGCAATGTTGACCTGGGAAATGCCATCGGCCTGTTCCCGCGACGCCGAGGCGATCTCGGAGACCAGGCCCGCCGCCTTCGCCGCGTTGGTGACGGTGCGTTGGAGGGAGTCGGTCACGCGCGCAGTCACTTGCACGCCGAGGCTGGCCTTGGCCACGGACTCTTCGAGCTTGACCGCGGTTTCCTTGGCGGCCTGGGCGCAACGTTGAGCCAAGCTGCGCACTTCATCGGCCACCACCGCGAAGCCGGCGCCGGCCTCGCCGGCACGGGCGGCTTCCACCGCCGCATTGAGCGCAAGGATATTGGTTTGAAAAGCGATTTCGTCGATGGTCTTGATAATCTTGGCCGTTTCATCGGAGGACGTTTTGATCTGGCCGATGGCTTGGGCCATTTCATCGGTTGCCTTGGACATAACGCCGACAACCTCTTTGGTCTGGCCCATCAGGGTGTTGCACTGGCCGGCGTTCTCGGCGTTGCGCTGGGTCATGGAGGACATTTCTTCGAGCGAGGAGCTGGTTTCCTCGAGCGAGGCGGCCTGTTCGCTGGCGCCTTCAGCCAGGCCCTGACTGGCGGCGGAGACCTGCCCGGAGGCGGCGGCGATTTGCTCCGCGCCGGTGGCGACCGAATTGACCACGCTGCCGAGGATGGCGTTGGTGCGACGAACCAGGAAACCGCTGGCGATCAACCCAATCAGGAGGGACGAGCCTCCCACCACCATCAAGAGAATGCGTGTGCTCTGCACCTGCGCGGCAAGAACGGCGGCATGGTGTTCCCCTGTCTTGCTGCTGTATTTTTCGAGCTTATCCCCCGCCGCATCGTAGGTTTCGTAAGCGGTTCTCAAGGCGCCATCGGCCAGCTTACCGGCTTCCACCGGGTTGGTTTCCACAAGGGCAAAAAACTGTGCGCGGATCTTTCGGTACTCCTCACGGCTTTCTTTTAGGGCAGTAAAGAGTTGCCGGTTCTCATCGGCAAAAATCGTTTTCTCATACTTATCAAGCAATGCCTTGTTCTCATCCCCAGCCTTAGTGATTTCGTCGCGCAGGGATTTCTGCTCTTCCGGGGTTTGCGCATGGAGCAGGCGCAGGAGCCGGATTTGGTTTGCCGCCTGATTGCCGGTGATGTCCGAGGAAAGGGCCAGTCCCGGCATGCTGTCGCCGGAGATGCTTTCGCTGACGGTTTTGAGGCTGTTGATGCGCAGGACGGCGAACGTGCTGATGCCGGCAATCACCATCGCCAGAAAGCCCGCCAGTCCATAGATGCGTGTTCCAATCGTCCATTGTTTCTTCATAAGCTACTTTGCATTTAGTTCACGTACTTGCCGGCCAGATTCCCGCTGGCCACAGTTGATTCAAGTGTTGTCATAGATCCTCTTTGACCTGAAAGAGGACGAAGGGAAGATCGCTCGATGAGATAGATGGCATATGGGGCGTGCTCCGCCGAGCGGTGGCTTCAGGCTCCGGCGGGGGCGGCTTCGATGGTTGCCAGGGTGGACGCCCCCAAAACTCGATCTATGTCGAGCAGCGTTTTGACCGCGCCCTTGACTTTGGCCATGCCCAGGATGCAGGACGTGTCCACCGCCGCGCCAAACTCGGGAGTCTCCTCGAGTTCCGCGGCGGCCAGTTGGCAGACTTCCTCCACCGCGTCCACCGCCAGGCCCAATTGGATCGGGCGGTTTTCGGGTCCGTTGACCTGGACGACGACAATGCAGGCGTTGTCCGAGGAAGCTGCGTGCTCTAGATCGAACTTGATGCACAAATCAATCACCGGAATGATCTTGCCGCGCAGATTGATGACGCCTTTGACGTAAGGGGGCACTTGCGGTATGGCCGTCGTGTTCGTCTGCCGGATGATTTCACGAATCTTGAGGACGGAGACACCGTAGGACTCGTCGCCCAGGCAGAAGGTTAGATACTTCCCCGCCAGAGCGGCGATGGTGGATTTGTCAGACAGTGTGGCATTCATAAGGGAATCGGCGTTATGGGTTAGAAATCTTTGAAGTCGCCGGCCATCGGGATCGCCTGCTCCTTGCGGCCATTGGCGGAGGCCAGGGCGGGCGCTACAGGCGCTTGCTCACGGGTGTGTCCATTCGAGCCGGCAGGATACAGCTTGCCCGCATCCTTCGGCTTGGGGGTCTGGTGGAATTTGGCTGGCGCCACTTTCAGGTGGCTGACTTCCGACCGCTGCCCTGGGCCTTCGTGGCTGCCGCCCACCAACTGGGACAGCTCAGTCACCGCTTCTTTCAAGGCCGCGGCCTGGGCGTTGAGTTCTTCGGCGGCGCTGGCACTCTCTTCCGCGCCGGCGGCGTTACTCTGTGTGACCTTGTCCATCTGACCGACGGCAATGTTGACCTGGGAAATGCCATCGGCCTGTTCCCGCGACGCCGAGGCAATCTCCGAGACCAGGTCCGCCGCCTTCGCCGCGTTGGTGACGGTGCGTTGGAGGGAGTCGGTCACGCGCGCAGTCACTTGCACGCCGAGGCTGGCCTTGGCCACGGACTCTTCAAGTTTGACCGCGGTTTCCTTGGCGGCTTGGGCGCAACGTTGAGCCAAGCTGCGCACTTCATCGGCCACGACCGCAAAGCCGGCGCCGGCCTCGCCGGCACGGGCGGCTTCCACCGCCGCGTTGAGCGCAAGGATATTGGTTTGAAAAGCGATTTCGTCGATGGTCTTGATAATCTTGGCCGTTTCATCGGAAGACGTTTTGATCTGGCCGATGGCTTGGGCCATTTCATCGGTTGCCTTGGACATAATGCCGACAACCTCTTTGGTCTGACCCATCAGGGTGTTGCATTGGCCGGCGTTTTCGGCGTTGCGCTTGGTCATGGAGGACATTTCTTCGAGCGAGGAGCTGGTTTCCTCGAGCGAGGCAGCTTGTTCGCTGGCGCCTTCAGCCAGGCCCTGGCTGGCGGCGGAGACCTGCCCGGAGGCGGCGGCGATTTGCTCCGCGCCGGTGGCGACCGAATTGACCACGCTGCCCAGGATGGCGTTGGTGCGACGAACCAGAAAGACACTGGCAATCAACCCAATCAGGAGGGAGGAGCCTCCCACCACCATCAAGAGAATGCGTGTGCTTTGCACCTGCGCGGCAAGCTCCTTGGCGTGTTCCTCGCCCGCTTTGCAGTTGTATGCCATGATGGTGACGCCGGCCTTGTTGTAGGCGCGATAGGAAGTTTCGAGGGCGCCATCAAGAAGGGTTTGGGCCTCGCCGGGGTTGCGCTCCAGCTTGGTGTAGAATTCATCGCGGAGCCTGCCGTATTCCGCGCGCTCGGCTTTGAGCTTTTCGAAGTTCTGCCGGTCCTCCTCGGTGGAAATTGTTTTTTCGTAGGCGTCCCTGTCTTCGGCGTCGCTCTTGGACTGCGCTTCGCTCGTGGCCTCAATCGCCTTGATCTCCTCTGGAGTGCGGGCGCGGAGAAGCCTGCCGAGGTTGATCTGGTTTTCGGCGAGGCCTTCGTTGAACCGGCCTGCGTGAATTAATCCCGGCATGCTATCGCCGGAGATGCTTTCGCTGACGGTTTTGAGGCTGTTGATGCGCAGGACGGCGAACGTGCTGATGCCGGCAATCACCAGCGCCAGAAAGCCGGCCAGTCCATAGATGCGTTTTCCAATCGTCCATTGTTTTTTCATAAGTTACTTTGTATTTTTGTATTCAGTTCACGTAATTGCCGGCCAGATTCCCGCTGGCCACAGTTGATTCAAGTGTTGTCATGGATATCTTCGTATTGCTAATCGGTCTCGTCATTGGCTTCGGGGCACAAATAGATTTTCCGGGCCAGGGCGGCGCTCCTAGCCGACAGTAAGCGCGGGTTCATTCATCCCCTCCTGGGCGAGCCCCCGGCGCGCGCATTGCCGCGCTCCCGGGAATGAGTGGAGCGTCCGGCGCCTCGGCGGCGCGGGCCGCCTTCGCTCCGTCGCGAGCCCGCAGGAGGTTCTGGCACACTTCAACGACCCCTTCAAAGGCGTCAGGTTTGTACAGGAAGAAGTTCGCGCCAAGATTTGCGCAGCATCGGCGCAAGGCATGGAAGTCGTAATCCGACAACGCAATCGTCACCGGGGTGGCGCTCCCTTTTCGGATGGCCTCAAGCAACTCGATGCCGCCCCGGCCGGGGATGTCGATGTCAAGCACTACGACATCCGGTTGGAGTTTCTGTAAAAGACTGGTCGCAGCGTGGGCATCCCCGGCTTGCCCCACAATTTGGACGCCATCGATTCCGGCAAGCAACTCGGCCAGACGCTCGCGCACGAACCCCACCTCCTCCACCAGCAAGACGCCGATTGTGCTTTTCATACCCACAACCTAAGCCTTGGGGGCGGCCTGTGGAATTGAGCGGGAACCTTGTTATCGTGTAAGTCACAAGGCTCCAGGAATGTCAGCCTGGGGCTTACAAACCGAAATCCGTCCCGGTGGCTGTCCAATATCCACAGGGGCACGACAAGGATCGCCGAGCGCCATAAGCCGGCTGAAAGCCGGCGCTCCGGGGGGTACTGCCGGGAGGCGCTCTTTAGCTGACGAGCTTGTTCAGGAGGGCGTAGCGGGTGAGATCGACGTCGCTCTTCATACCCATTTTTTCCAGCAGGCGGGTGTGATAGGTCCCCACCGTTTTGACGCTGATCGACAGGTGATCGGCAATCTCTTTCAATGATTTGCCGGTGGCGATCAGACGCATGACCTCGAGCTCCCGGTTGGAAAGGGTTTCATGGGGCGCCCGCTCCGCGTTTCGGCGGAGTTGGGCGGCCAGGCACTCCGCCAGCGCCGGGGTGATATACTGGCCGCCGGCGAACACTTTGGTCACCGCAATGACCAACTCCTCGGGGGCGCTCTGTTTGTTCAGGTATCCCGCGGCTCCCGCTTTCAACGCCCGCGCCCCAAACTCGCCTTCCGGATACATGCTGATGATAATGACCGGCAGCTTCGGGCGGGCCTTTTGAATCTCTTCCAGGGCCTCGAGTCCGCTGCGGCCTTCCATGCCGATATCCAGCAAGACCAAGTCCCATTTCCCGTGCCAAACCTGCTCCAACACCTCCTGGCCAGTGCTCGCCTCGCCGAAGGTGACTTCGCCCAGTTCTTCCTCGAGCGTTTCTTTCAGGCCCTTGCGCACGATGGCATGGTCGTCGGCTATGAGAATTCTCTTCACGTGACCTTTCCGATATCGTGATCGAGCGGAATTTGCAAAGTGACTGTTGTCCCCTGGCCGGCGCTGGCGGCGAAACTGACCTTGCCGCCCAGGATGGCCGCCCGCTCCCGCATGCCCAGCAAGCCCAGGGACTTAGGCTCCTCCAAGGCGTTTGGCGGCATACCGATTCCATTGTCCTGGATTTGGAGCACGAGATGTCGGCCCTCCTGGCCAAGCCGCACGGTGACATGGGTGGCATGCGCATGCCGCGCCACGTTGGTTAGCACCTCTTGAAAAATCCGGAACACCGCGGTCGTTTGTTCCGGCGCAATCACCGGGGATTGTTCCGGGAGAATCAGTTCACAAACAATCCCGGTCCGCGTCTGGAACGTCTGGGCTTCCACCTCAAGCGCGGGCGTCAGGCCCAGGCGGTCCAGAATCCCCGGCCGCAGTTCGGAGGCAATTTTCTGCACCGAACTGATCATCTCATCCGCCAGCCCTCGGGCCGAGGTGATCTTCTCGTTGAGGGCTGTCTTCGGTTCGGCGGTCGGCATGGCCGCTATTCTACGCTCGAGCGAGCGCAGGTCCAGCTTCAAAGCGGTTAACAACTGCCCCAGGTGATCGTGGATTTCCCGGGAGAGCCGGGTGCGCTCCTCCTCGCGCAAGGATTCCAGGCGGGAGGAAAGCGCGCGCAACTGTTCGTGAGACTTGCGCAAACGGCGCTCGGCCAGATTGCGGGCCGTAACATCCTCCAAAAACCCCTCCAGGAAGGGAACCGCGCCCCCCTCCCCTTTGACAGCCCGGATGTACAGATTGGCAAGGAAGGTCGTGCCGTCTCGTCGGCGATACTCGACCTCTTTCATGGCAAACTTTTCCGACTGGACCGCCGTTTGGAGAAGGGGTGCCCGTTGTTCCGGCGCCATAAAAAGCTGGCCCGCGACCTCCGAAACCGCGGCCACCATCTCTTCCGGAGTGGCGAATCCGAACATCCGTGATCCGATGGGGTTCACGTTCAACATCCGGCCGTCCAAAGAGGTTTGAAAAATCCCGACGGGCGCGTTTTCGAAAATGCCACGGAACCGCTCTTCCGAGAGGCGCAAGGAGTCCTCAGCCATTTTTCTCTCCAGCGCATTGGCTATCGCATCACTCAGGATTCTCAGCCGGCGGACGTCTTCCTGCCTCCAGACCACTTCCCGAGAGGACGCATAAAGACCCAGACACCCTTTGAAGCGCCCCTCTCGGCCGTGGAGCGGCACGCGCAAGCTGGAGCGCAAGCCTTCCGCGACATGGCGCTCGCGCTCGGCGGCGGCCTCCGGAGGGAAATCGTCCAGCCGATCGATTTGCACGGTTTCTCCCGCCAGCAATTGGTTTTCCACCCATGGTGCGGCCCCAAACGGCACTTGCTGATATCGCTCCTTCATGTCTAATCGTTGGGTTTGAGACCACTCGTGCGTCACACTCCAGCGCTTGGAATCGGAGGCAATCTGAATGACATGAGCCAGCTCCACCCCAATAAACCCGCCCACCTCTCCCAGGCTCGCGCGGATTTGCGCATCCATCCCTTCGGAAGTCGCGCTCGCGAACCCGGCCAGGAGTTTGTTCACCAACCCTTCAAAAGCGATCTGCCGGTTCAGCTTGTCCTCCGCCCATTTCCGCTCCGTGATTTCCTTCCCGAATACCGACACTCCGAAGACGCGCGCCTCCCTTTGGAGCAGGCTGAAACTGAATTGGAATACCCTGGCGCCGTTCTGAGTCGTGTATTCCGTCGTGTAGGGACCTTCAGCCAAAACCCGTTCATACATTTCACGCCAGCACCGAGCGAGGTCTGCGGTCGGCAACAAGTCCTCCGGCCGCATCTCCGGCTCGATCCAGACGCCGTATTGCTGGAAAATGTAGTCCCGCAAGCTGCGGTTGAACGTGAGCAAGCCGAAGGACTTGCGATCGACGGACCAAACCATGTCGGACGTGCTCTCGATAACGGCTTTCAGCGTCGTCTGCGATTCAAGCAGCCCCTCCTCGGCCCGTTTGCGCGCGGTCAGGTCGGTGAGCATGGCGAACGCTCCCACGATGTGCCCTTGCTCGTCTTTGAGCGCGCGGGCCGAAACCACCGCCCAGAGCGCCGCGCCATCGCGCCGCCGGAAGCGGCGTTCGTAGATTTCATCCCGCCCAGCGTCTCCCATTGGCTCCTCGGGGAACGGCAGGTCCCCTGGAAAAGTGAAATCCTCCATCCGCTTGCCCAGGATCTCGGCCGGCGCATAGCCCAACATATCCGCCAAGGCCCGATTGACGTAGGTGGTTCGATTTTCGGGGTCCTGGACCCAGATGCCCTCGTTGGTGGTTTCCACCAGCACGCGGTACCGCTGCTCGCTCGCGCGCTGTTGCCGTGCCGCTTCTTGAGGCTCGGCATACCGGGCTTCCAGCAGGGCGACCATTTTGCGGATTGAAAGCCGCACCGTTTCCAATTCGGTGCAAAATCGCCTTGGACTCAGCGGCGTTTCCCCGGAGCCCGAGCTGAGGGCGGTGGCGTAGGCGCCGATCTCTCCAAGGGGTTCGAACACGATGCGTCTTAGCAGCAGGTAGAGACCCGCCGTCAAGACGAGATCCAAAGCCAGAATGTTCCCGGCTAGCACGAGCAAAGATCGCTTCAGCTCCCCTTCGACGAATCGCGTCGTGGCGAACAACTGGACTTGCCCGATCGCCTCATTCGCGTATTTCAAGTCCCGCGACTCAACCAGCAAGCCGGCCTTCGGCAAGGTTCCGGTTGCCGCTCTCACCCGGCCGTGGTCATCTTTCAGCAGGATCTGGACATCGGCTTTGCCGCCGGGAAGCTCCAACCGGAGAGCCTGGGCGCTCTCGGCCTTCATCGCGCTGGCCAGCACGGCTTTGATTTGCTCCCGGTCGAAATTCCACACCGGCAACACCAAAGCTGCCGCAAGCTGATCCGCGTCCGCTTCAAGGCTGTCATGCAGCTTCTTCCATTCCAGTTCCCGATGCGACCGATAGTTGAGGCCGCCGAAACCGGCCAGCACCAGAGTGGTCAGAGCCACGAGCGCCGGGATGACGGCTGCCGCAACCGATCTGCTTTGCGCTGGCATCACGCGTTCCTTTTGTTCAAAAGCGGTGGTCCATGGTGCCCTCTGTCTGCGAGGAGGCTGCGCCATGCGCGAGTATCAAGGCCAATGCAAAGGGTGACAGGAGCAAGGCCTTGCGGGTGAGTCGCCTGGGGTGTTCCCATGGAAATACAGGGTATGCTTCGGCTTGTGCGAAGCGAGACTGCCGGTTCTCGAAACAGGTCCTGTCGCGACTCGCAGCCGCCAGTCCGGGCGGTCGGCTTGTTCGGTTCTGACTCAAGCGCTGCCGACAGCTTAAGCTTTGTCCATGCTCGCCGACAAGGTCGAAATCTGAGAGGGTTTGAGGCTGGGCGCATCTCGGATCATTGCAGCGTTCGAGGAAACCGCTAGAGCGGGTGGGGTGCTTCATTCATGCGGGACGCGGGCCAGGAGGGCCGACACGAGGTGTTCCAGAGCCTGTGGGTATGCGCCTCATTGGCGCCTCGCCAGCGGGCAAAAGTCCTGCGCCATACCCGGTATGCTTATTTCTTCCAAACGCCTTGACAATTCGGTCTTCCATGGAAGACTTTCGCGCCATGGCATCCATACCAAATGAATTCCCGGGCGTCACGGCGCTGACCAAAGCCAACATCTATTTCGATGGCAAGGTGATCAGCCACGCTATCCTTTTTCCCGATGGCAGCAAAAAGACTCTGGGGCTGATCTACGCCGGCAAATACCACTTTGGCACCGACAAGGCCGAGCGCATGGAAATTGTCTCCGGCCGCTGCGATATCACGCTGGACGCGACCAAGGCCCACGGCTCCTACAGCGCCGGCCAGGTCTTCGAGGTCGCGGCCAAATCCGGCTTCGACATCGTGGTCCCGTCGGGGATTTGCGAGTATATCTGCTCCTACCTGGGCTAAGCAGCCCTCGGGTCATGGTCCGCCCTCTTCTCATCGGCGGCTTGCTGCTGCTGGCTTGCGGCGGGAGTCTGGCCACCCCGGCTGCGGCGCCCGCTTCCGATTCGGAAACCAACATCTCGGCCTACTTGAACGTGCGCGAGTTTGGCGCTCGGGGCGATGGCCGAAGCTCGGATACGGCGGCAGTGCAGAAAGCCCTGGATAAGTGCGCGGCCGGGGGCGGGGGCACGGTCATGGTGCCGCGGGGCAACTACCTCGTGGGCAGCCTGGTCCTGGGCTCCAGGACCACTTTGGAATTCGATCAGGGCGCCAACCTGACCGGCAGCTCCGAGACAAATGACTATCCCGTGACGCGCATCCGTTGGGAGGGCGAATTCGCTCTCGGCCACCGAGCGCTCCTTTCCGCCCGCAATGCCGACCACGTCTCCATCGTCGGGCCCGGCTCTATCTTCGGCCCGCCCTTGAGCGTCAGCCGGCTGCGTGATCCCCGCGGACCCGTTCTGATCGAGCTGACCGACTGCACCAACGTGCTGCTGGCGGACTTCTCCAGCCAATACCAGCAGCTATGGTCGATCCATCCCTTCGGCTGCAGCAACTTTGTGGCGCGCAATCTCACCATCCGATCCCTCAATCCCAACGGCGATGGCATCGATGTGGACTCCTGCCAGCAGGTGCTTATCGAGCATTGCAGCATCGACACCGGTGACGACGCTATCTCGCTCAAGTCCGGCCGCGGCCTGGAAGCCGTTCGTCTCGGGCGGCCGACCGAGGATGTCGTGATCCGGGACTGTTCGCTGATCAGCAGCCTCTTCGCGGGGTTGGGGATTGGGAGTGAAATGTCCGGCGGCATCCGGAACGTCCGCGTGCAAAACTGCTTCATTTCCGGGGGCCAAAACGGCATCTTCATCAAGAGCCGCGACGGGCGCGGCGGCTATATCGAGGACGTCAGCGGCGAAGACCTTTTCATTTTCAACTCCCCCACGTTTCTGGCCATCGATCTGATCCACAAAGGCATCCAGGCCACCGAGCCGGTTTCCGGCGACATTGCCCAATGGGCCACGGTCAAACGCCTCACCTTCAAGAACATCAAGGTCTCCCATGTCGACGAATTGGTAGCCGGCCTCCGTATCCCGCCTGAACGCCCGCTGGATGGGCTTTCCCTGGCCGGCATCACGGGGGTTTGCGGCAAGGGGCTGGCTCTGGCCAACATGAACAACGTCAAGCTCAGCCACATTCAGGTGACGGGGTTCGAAGGACCGTTGTTGACCACCAACCACGTGCGGGGCGAAGGGTTGGACAAGCCCGAGCAGTAGGCTTACTCTTGCCCCTGTCATGCCTCACGCTCTGTTCCAAAGCCCAATCTGGCAGGCCGACGAACTCGGCCATCCCATTCCGCCGCTGCCTCACGCCATCTCCATGGGCCTGCCCCTCTGGGAGCATGTGGTCGGCTATGAAGAGAAAAAACCGGCGGTCACCTCCCGGCTCCATAGCGGCTACCCGCGTTTCCTCATCCATCCGTTTGTCGCCGAGGTCGCCCGGCAAATCGGCGGGGGCCGGCCTTGCCTCCCTTTCCCTTCGGCACGCGTTGCCCGTTTGTGCGTTGAATTCATCGGCAAGAATGCCGGTGCGCAGGCCGAGATTGTCCACCAGAAAGAGCTCTTCGGGGTCATCACAACGGACGCAGGCCTCGGCGCCCTGCGGTCCTTTTGGCAGCATGCCGGTCTCATCGTCTCCAGCCGCCAGGCCCAGGCCCATCTTGAGGGCGCGTCGTCAGACACGGAAACGCCCGCTATTCGCCGCTCCCTTCGCCGGCAACTCGCCGGCTTTTACGATTGCTCGGAGGACGACGTCTTTCTTACCCCAACCGGCATGGCGGCGCAGTTCCTGGCCCTCCAGGCGATTAACCGACGCACTCCGGGCCGCTCGACAGCCCAGCTCGGCTTTCCTTACGTGGACACATTGAAGCTGCAGCAAAAGCTCGGCTGCGGGAGTGTTTTGCTGCATCAGCTTAAAACCATTGGCGTGGATCTGCGCGAGTTGCTGCGCCGCCAACAGCTAGGTGGGTGCTTCAGCGAAATTCCCGGCAATCCCTTGCTCGGATCGGCGGATTTGCGCAACCTCACGCCGTTGCTGCAAGAGCACCGGGTGCCCCTGGTCGCCGACGATGTCGTCGCGACCCCTTTCAACGTCGATCTGAGTCCCCATGCCGATCTCATCGCCACCAGCCTCACCAAGTTTATCGCCGGCACCGGAGATGTGATGGGCGGCGCGCTCATCTGCAATCCCAAGTCCCCCCTTCACGCCGAACTCAAGCCCGTCGTCCGCTCTCAGCACGAAGAGTTGCTCTGGGGCGGCGATGCCCTGGTTATCGACACCAATGCCCGTGGATTTCCGGAGCGGATGCGGCGCCACAACCAGAGCGGCCTTTGGCTCGCCCAACGCCTGCGCGAGCATCCGGCTATCGAGCAGGTCTGGTATCCAAAATGGGAGTTTAGCGAGGCTTACGAGGCCGTGCGCCGCCCCGAAGGCGGATGGGGCGCGCTCATCACCTTCCTGCCCAAAAAGGCCGAAGCCCGCTCTCCCGGCATTTATGACCGCCTGGCGTTTTGCAAAGGCCCCAGCCTCGGCACGATCTTTACGCTGGCCTGCCCCTTTACGCTCCTGGCCCATTACACGGAACTCGAATGGGCCGAATCCTGCGGCGTGTCCCGCTACCTTATCCGGATCTCGGTCGGCCTCGAAGATCCGCAGGAACTTTGGAGCCGCCTCGAGGCTGCCTTACGTTAAGCGATCCCCTCCTGGAAGAAAAAAACGACGGGGCAGTAGCTAATGAGATAGGCGCTCCCGCGCGCGGGATAACTGCCCCGAAGGGCAAGTCCTGACGCCCCGGGCGATGATCTCCGAACCGGTACTTGGACTCGAGCTTATTGCCCCGTCAGAATAAAACTAGCCCCGTTTACCCCCGGCCGCCAACGGAATTTATTCCCACTTATTCACCGGTAATTCACCGGTAATTTACCGGATCTCCCAATTCTTGGCTTGTTTAACCCAGACGCGCATTTCACCCTGGGGCGATGCTCGTTTCGATTGTCACCCCGAGCTTTCGGAGCAACCAATGGCTTAAGCTCTGTGTCGCCTCCGTTGCCGACCAGGGCATCGCCCTGGAGCACATTGTCCAGGACGCCGGCTCGGATGACGGGACGCTGGACTGGCTGCCGCGGGATCCTCGCGTCAAGGCCTTCGTTGAAAAAGACGGCGGCATGTATGACGGGGTCAATCGCGGGCTGCGCCGGGCCAAAGGCGATATCCTGGCCTACCTGAACTGCGACGAGCAGTACCTGCCCGGCGCCCTCCAGACGGTGACTGCCTTTTTCGACCGGCACCCGGAGGCGGAGGTTGTGTTCGGAGACGTCATCATGGTCGATCCCGAGGGGCGCTACCTTTGGCATCGCAAAATGCAGGTCCCCCTCAAGTATCATACCTGGACGTGTCACCTCTCGACGCTGACCTGCGCCACTTTCTTTCGGCGGCGGGTTTTCTTCGATTATGGCCTCGAATTCGATCCTCGCTGGAGGGACTCTGGAGACGGGGAGTGGATGATCCGGTTGCTGCAGCGCGGGGTGGGCATGGCCGCGCTCGGCCAGTTTACTTCAACATTTGCCCAGACCGGCGGCAACATGAGCGCCCGCCCCAACGCGGTCCGCGAGAATCAAGCTCTTCACCGCACCGCGCCGCTCTGGGCCCGCGGCGCCAAACCCCTGATCATCCTGCACCACCGGTTGCGCCGCTGGCTTGGCGGGATGTACTCCCAAAAGCCATTCGCCTACGAGATTTACACCCCCGCAAGCCCTGACCGGCGCCAGCCCCATCAAGTGTCCCGCCCGACGTTCCACGCCTGACCCTGGGTTAAGATTCGCCCCCGTATCTGGGGTGGACTCCCCATTTTCCGGCGGGCCGAAGCAGACTAAAAGATTACCGCCAACAGATTCTCAGCCGCCATCCAGGGAGGGGCGGCTTTTTTGTATCTTGAGGTTTACTCTCGCCGCGCGGCGTGGTTAACTCGGCTGGATGAACGTGGATCTCGGCATATGGGACAAGTTGACCCGGGTGGTCATCTTTCTGTTGTTCCTGGCTTACCTGCTTGGAGTGGCCGTCTGGTATCTGCCCCTGATCAAGCAGAACGAACGCTACCGCAAGGAAATCCTTCGGCTCGATACTCGTTTGGAACGCGAGAAGGAGGTGGGCAAGCAGTCAAAGACGGCAACCGACTCGCTGCTCCACGACCCCAAGGCGGTTGAACGGTTGGCCCGAGAGCAATTGGGCTATGCCAAGCCGGGGGAAACGGTCATTCGGTTCGAAGCGCCGCCAGCGACCAATGGCGCGGGGAGACCCTGAGACGAATCGTTAAAACGTTAGAACGTTAGAACGTTGAAACGAGGGAGTGTCATTGGAACTTCGGGGTGGCGCTCAAGCGGTGATCTCTTCCGCCACCGTCACCCGTGCGCCCGCCTTACGTTCCAACGTTCTAACGTTCTAACGTTTTAACGTTTTAACGTTTTAACCTGTTAACGATCCAGGACGCTCCGTGCTCAGACCGTCATAATCTCTTTTTCCTTGCCGGCCAGGTGAGCGTCGACCTTGCCGATGTAATCGTCGGTGAGCTTTTGGAGATCCTTTTCGGCTTGTTTGACATCGTCTTCGGTGATCCCGCTGTCGTGAGCATGCTTTTTGAGCTGGTCCATCGCGTCGCGCCGGACGTGGCGGATGGCGACACGGCCATCCTCGGCCATTTTGCGGATGATCTTGACGAATTCCTGGCGCCGCTCCTCGCTCAATTCGGGAAAGAACAGCCGGATGGCCCGGCCCTGAATGGACGGAGTAAGCCCCAGATTGCTTTTTTGAATCGCCTTTTCAATCGGGTGCAGGGAATTGACATCCCAGGGCTGAATCGTCAGAGTCCGCGGCTCGGGGGTGGTGATGCCCGCCAGCTCACGCACCCGCATTTGGGAACCATAGACCTCGACGATAAGGTTCTCGACCAGACCAGGAGAGGCTTTGCCGGTGCGGACCCCGGCGAACCCGTTGATCACGACCTGCTCGGTCTTGGTCATTTTGTCTTCCGCATCCAGTAAAAAGTCATCCGTTGTCATAGGTGCCTCAAAATTAGCAAATCTCGCGGGGGCTGTATAGGGGCAGAAGCAAAAAAAACGAGGGCCCAGGCCCGTCCGGCACTCTGGGCTGGCTCCGGCGCGGAAAAGATGCTTAATAAGCGCGATGAATGCGAGCGTGGGTCCTTGGCTGGAATCCCTGGCGGCGGCGTTGGTGGCATTGGCCGCCTTTCTCCTGGGGCGCTGGTGTTCGCGGCTGCCAAAGCCCTACTGGGCGCTGGCCTACTTCCTTCCGCTTGGCTTGGTCCTGCTCTACTGCGTGGCGCTGTTCGAACCATGGGTCGCAACGTCGCCGCCGGTTTCCTGGACGATGATTGGGCGGAGGCGGTTTGTGTGTTTCAACGTCGCGGCGACGTTGATGTTGAGCGTATCGCTCGCGCGGTTGCCTCAAAAGCGCAACCGGTCGATGGTTTGCGCGCTGATCCTGGTGCTGTCGTCGATGTCGGTTCTGCCGTTCCTGGCGCCGGTGTTCAACCGCAGCTACCTGGCGGGGCTCAAGACGCGACTGGACACGGACGGCATTTGCCGCCAGAGCAATGCTTACACCTGTGGTCCCGCAGCGGCTGTCACGGTGCTGCGCAAGCTCGGCTTGCCGGCGGAGGAGGGGGAGATTGCGATCCTGGCCCACACCAGTTCGCTCACGGGGACAGAACCGGACGTGCTGGCCGATGAACTGCGGAAACGCTATGGGCCGGAAGGGCTGACGACGGAGTATCGCGCGTTTAAGGACCTCGAGGAACTGCGGCGGGCGGGATTGACCGTGGCGGTTCTGAAATTCAACGCACTCCAGGACCACTGCGTCGCCATCCTGGGGGTCGAAACCAATGGAGTGACCGTCGGAGATCCCCTGAGCGGATTGACGTTGATATCGACCGGGGATTTCGAAGATAAGTGGGAATACGTGGGGGTAGTGATAAAGAGGGCTTCGACTGCCAAGAGGCCATAAGGCAGCCGCTCTAAGAGTTGGCCAGCAGCGCTTCAATGTTCTCCAGGCACAGGCGGGACCAGGATTCGTAATTGGCGGCTTTGCGCGCCGCCTCGGCAATGGGAATAAACTCCGGGGCGAGGATGCCCTTGCGTCCGCCGGCCGCTTTTTCACTCCCGACTCGGATCACATGCACCACGCCGAAATGCACATAGCCGACCTCCGTGCTGTCGTCATTGATGGCCGCCACCGTGCTTTTGACGGCGCTTTCTCCGGCCGGCTCGATGCCGACCTCTTCCTTGACCTCGCGGCGCATCGCGTCGAAGTAGCCAACGGGGCCTTCAGAGAAGAGACTGTTGTCCTGCTCCGAGATATGGCCGCCGATTCCGATGGAGAGCTTCCCGTGCAAGCGCGTCTCCCCGCCGCCGCTGCCGCGCCGGTAATGCAGCACCCGGTCATTGCTGACAATGAGAACGTAAGGAATGATCTGCTTGTAGCGCCGGTCCGTTTCGGCCTCGCTGCGGTTGAGGTAGATCAGGTTGGACGGAGTGTCGAGCAGCGCCAGGTATTTGGCCACCTCGAGGCTCAATCCTTGAAAGAGCCCTGCCTCTTCGAGGAGGCTGCGCTTGAAGCATAACACGCGTTCTTCGTCGGCCATGGCGGTTGTCTTATTTTGAGGCGTTTCCCTCGCCGTCGCCCAGCTCCAGTCTCCGGCGCGACGGGCGCAAGGTCAAGCCCGTGTCCCGGACCTCAGCGCGTGTTTTTGAAAATGGGAGTGTGTTCCGTTACCCCCAATTCAGGGGGATTGTTTCTCTGGTGTTCAGCGGTAGTCTCTATGAGGATGAAGACTGCGGCTGCATATGGGACGAGTGCCTTCCGGAGGCTGCCGCGCCTTTTGTCTTACAACACGCTGTCTCATGGAAATCATCATTCAACCCACGGAAGGGGCCGCAGCCGATTTAGTGGCGCGGGCCATTGCCGGCGAATTGCGTGCTAAGCCGCACCTGACGCTGGGGCTGGCCACGGGCAAGACCATGGAATCGGTTTACGCCGGGCTGGTGCGGCTGCACCACCGGGACAAGCTGGATTTCTCCCGCTGCCACACCTTCAATCTTGATGAATACGCGGGAATGCCGGGCAGCCATCGCAATTCCTATCGGCATTACATGAACCGGAATCTGTTTCTGAAGGTAAACATTGATTTGCAGAACACGCACTTGCCGGATGGAACGGCCGCCGATCTGGAGGCTGAATGCGGCAATTACGAGCGGCTTATTGCCGAATGCGGCGGCATTGACCTGCAATTGCTCGGCATTGGGCTTTCCGGGCATCTGGGGTTCAACGAGCCGGCTTCCTCGCTGCGCTCGCGCACTCGCGTCATCGTGCTTTCGCCGGTAACTCTGGCCCAAAACGGCCCCTTGTTCCCCACGCCCGAACAGATGCCGCGCCGCGCGATCACCATGGGCGTGGGCACGATTCTCGAAGCGCGCCGCTGCCTGCTGCTGGCCACCGGCGAGGACAAGGCGGCCATCGTTGCCAAGGCCATCGAAGGCCCGTTGACCGGCATGGTGTCCGCCAGCGCCATGCAATTGCATCCGCACTGCACCGTTGTGCTGGACGAAGCCGCCGCAAGCCAGTTGAAGGAAGCGGAGTACTACCGCTGGATTTTTGAAAACGAGCCTCGGTGGCAGCCTTATCGGGACGAATCCTACTCCCTGGGTTCGAACGAATCCCGGGACAACCGGCCGCAGGAAGCGACGCCTGTTTTGAGCGGTCGATGACACGTTGAGCTTTGGTCCGGGAACAAAAGGCCATCGAGGAGGCGATGGCTTGCGTGCAGGGCGCTGACGCCGCTTTCCCGAGACAGCCGCTACTTGCGTCTGGACAGTTTTTCGAGACCCTTTTTCTTTTCTGAGTATTAGCTTTTCTTTGTCAAAGCACATGGCACAATTCCCGCGCCATGCTATTCAATTCGAACGAGTTCATGGTCTTTCTCGCCTGTTTTGCGGCGCTTTATTTTCTGAGCATGCTGGCGCGGCCGTGGCTGGCGTGGCGCAATTGGTTGATCGTAATCGCCAGTTTCACGTTTTATGCGCAGTGGGACTACCGGTTCACGGGGCTGTTGCTTTTGACCTGCGTATCGGATTTTGCGGCCGCGCAGCTCATTGCCGGGACGGAGGATGTTCGCTGCCGACGCCTGTGGCTGGCGGCGAGTATCACGCTCAATTTGGGCGTGCTGGCGATTTTTAAATACTTTGGGTTTTTTCGCGAAAGCGTTCAACTCCTGCTGGAGTCGTTCGGACTGCATTGCGGGTGGAAGCCGTGGTTGGCGGCGGTGCCGGTGGGGCTTTCCTTCTACACCTTCCATAGCATGAGCTATGTCGTGGATGTGTATCGGAAACAGGTGGTCGTCTGCAGGGATTTTGTGCAGTTTGCGGCTTACGAATCGTTCTTCCCGCAACTGGTAGCCGGGCCGATCTCCCGGGCTCGGGACGTATTGCCGCAGTTTGGACAGGCCCGCTCCGTCACCTTGGAGCAGGTGGAAGCAGGGCTGTGGTTGGGGATTTGGGGCATGTTCAAGAAAGTGGTTCTGGCCGATAATCTGGCCCCGCTGGTGGAACTGGTCTATCAACGGGCTTCCCCATCGGCGCCGATGTTGGTGCTGGGCACCTTCGCCTTCGGGCTGCAGATCTACTGCGATTTTTCAGGCTATTCGGATATCGCCGTCGGCCTGGCGAGGATCCTGGGCTTCGATGTGGGGATGAATTTCAATCTGCCCTACCTGGCCGGCAGCTTGCGCGAGTTCTGGAGACGCTGGCATATTAGCCTGTCGAGCTGGCTGCGCGATTATCTTTACATCTCGCTGGGCGGCAGCCGGGTGTCCGCCTCCAGCACCTGCTTCAACCTTGGGTTGACCCTGTTGCTGGCGGGCCTGTGGCATGGAGCGTCGCTGACTTTTGTGCTCTGGGGGCTGTGGCATGGGCTGGGGCTGGTGGCCAACTATTTGTGGACCTCGCACCGCCCCTCGAACCGCAACCTGCCCGCTTGGGTTGGATGGATGCTTACGCAGGGCTTCGTGCTGTTTGGTTGGATGCTCTTCCGGGCCGGCTCGGTTGACAAGCTCTTGGAGTTTGCCGGCGCTTGGCATGTTTTCACCCTGCCGATGTGGTGGCGGCCCTATTTGACCAGCCTATGCGTTCTGGCCATTCCTTTGGCCGGCATGCAAGTCTGGCAATGGCGCTCAGGCAAGCTCGACATCGTGATGAGCCTCCCGCGTTGGCCACGCGCCGTGCTCCAGGCGGCTCTGCTGCTCGTCATCGTCGCCTACTGGCCTCGCGAGGACGCAACTCCGTTTATCTATTTCCAGTTCTGACATGGCCCCGTTTCATCTCTATTATCGCTTTTCTTTGCGGCGCCTGACTGCGGTGGTGGCGCCCACAGTGGTCTGCCTGGCCGGAATGGGCGCCGGGCTTCACGTGGCGGAGGTTTTGGGGCGCCTGCCCGCGCCCGCCCCCGGCCTGAACCTGGATCGCACAATCGTCACCCATCAGGCTCGGGCGAGCCGCGCCAAATCTGACGCCCGGATTCTCGTGGTTGGTGATTGCACTGCCTTGTGCGGGGTGGATGCTCTGACGCTGTCCGAGCACTTGCCTGGCCGGCCTCCGGTTCTGAACCTGAGCCTGTTTGGCGGGATGAACCTTTCGGTTTATGGTGACGAGGTGGAGCGGTTTGCGGCAGCCAACCCGGGTCAGGTTCGCTCGGTAGTACTGCTGCTCAGCCCGGCTAAGCTGGCTGGGAAATGGGTGGAGACCCCCGACGCATGGTCGGAGGCGATTCGCCACCGGGATCGGAGCCCCGGGGAGTGCCTGGCCTCGATCCGAGCCGATTGGGTTGGGGCGCGGCTCATGCGCGAGAACCTGCTCAGTTATATGCTGGATTCGCCCCTCAAGGAGAAGGGCGGCACCTTGCTTGGGTTCGGCTCGATGGTGGATACCTACTTATCCCTGCACCGAGGCAGTTGTGTTGCCCTGGGTGAGATGGCTCAGCCCCGGACCCGTGGCCGCCCTCTTCCGGAGGTGTTTTCTCCCCGGCTGCTGCAGCCCAAATTCGAAGCTCAAAGCTGCGCTTTTCGTGCCACAATACCTCGAGGGGCCAAGCTGTTCGTCGGGCTTACCCCCTCTCCGGAGGCCTCCATGGCCCGGCCCGTAGCTCGCCAGCAGCACGTGGACCTGCTCCAGCGATGGAACGCGTGGCTTCAAGCCGATGGTGTCTTAACCAATCTTCCCGCCACATTGCCACCCGGGGACTTTGCTTTTCCCGAGCATCTTAATCAGGCTGGGCAGAAGTATTTTTCGACTAAAGCGGCCCGGGAGCTGACTCAGTGCTCTGACTTCTGATGCGGAGGGGGCACCCATTTAATAACTCCCGTAGAGGTGAGCCCTGTTGGGGTGACTAACGTTGATGGAAGCCTATTCCATTTTTTATACACTTTTGGGCCATGGCCAGAGGAGGGAAATAAGCCTTTTTTCAGGAACCTTTCCTTGACAAAGTGAGTTAAAAGTAGCTTGATAGAACGTTGCGCCTGAGAAGCTTGTGTCGAAACGAACCCGAGACCAATGCAAACGCGCGTTTGCGGGAGAGAAATCCCTCAACGAAAGCTCCGCCGCACATTCAGGTAGTCCCTCAGACCAGGCTCCGGCAGAGAATGCCTCCTTGAAAACCGAGGCGTCTTACTGGCGCCAGCGCTTGTTTGTGCGCCGTTATCAATTCCCCGCCTCCGGCCAAGCCGAGCACGATCTGGCAGCGCAAATCGATTACAATGGGGTCGGCTATTATTTTCCACTCGGCACGGCGGACCTGGACCTGGCTGCGGCCAAGGCCTGCCGGATAGATCAAACGGTTTCCAAGCGGGGTTGGAGCGTCGCTTGCGAGCACTTTTCTCGTGAGCTGATTGTCAGCTTCGAGTGGTGCACGAATCCGGTCCTGTGGACTTACACGACCATTCACACGCTGGTTGAAAAGACCTTGGCGCCGAATCCTCTGCCGGTGGATTCCAACCGGCAGCGGGTGTTGGTGGTTGAGGCCGATGAAGGGATTCGGCGGGCGCTGTGCTGGAGCATTAACCAGCAAGCCGGCTTTGAGAGCATTCCCTGCGAATCGGCGGAGGCCTTTGCCGGCGCCTTTGCGATGCATAAGCCCCACCTGGTGCTGCTGGACCACACGTTAGCCGGCCGGCTAGGCAGCAAATCCGCCGGCACCATCGCTGCCATCCCAGCCGGAGTGACGGCTCTGACCTACTCGGTCCATGCGGATGGGGACCGCATGTTTATGTCCACGCCGGGCGGAGCCAGCGGCTATTTGGTCAAACGCGTCAAACCGGATCGCCTGTTGGAGCCGATTCTCGGCGCCATGAGCCGTTCCGAGTTCATGACGGAGGACCTGCTGCTGCGGGTCAAATACTACTTTCAGGAATTGCTTCAATTGCATTCCAGCCATGACAACCTGGTGCTGGCCAAACTGACGCCCCGGGAACGTGAAGTGCTGGGGCTTTTAAGCAAGGGCTGCGTGGACAAGGAGATCGCCCAGGCCATGGGCATCAGCGTCTGGACGGTGCATGGGTATATCAAGAGCATTTTTGAGCGCCTTCATGTGAGAACGCGCACCGAAGCGGTCATTCGCTACTTGGAGAAATAGCCTGAGAAGCAGTTTTTAGTGGCAGTACTAAATCCCCCCTAATACAGGGGGGTAGACACAAACCGCTAGTCCGAACTAGAGTCAACGTCAGACTGGCAAAAGAAACCAAGCAAAAAGCAAAACCTGAAACCTATGAAACCATATTGTAAAACAACTGTTTTCCAACGCGCGCTGTTGCCGGGGGCGGCGGCGGTGGCATTATTTGGAATCCAAAACCTAAGCGCGGCTGATTACCCCACCACGGTCCTGGCCGACAAGCCTATCGCCTACTACCGCCTCGAGGAGACCTCCGGCGATGTGGCGGTCGATAGCAGCGCTTCCGGCCAGTATCCAGGCTATTATACTTTCAGCCTGCCCGACGGGATTTACCCCATACAGGGCCAGCCGGGCATCGACACCAACTGCATCGAGTTGTCGGCGGCAGACCCTTCGTCCGTCAGTATCGGCTATTATGCGGGGCTGAACCAGCCAGGGCCGTTTTCGTTTGAAATCTGGGCTCGGCCCGCCAGCTTGTCCGGCAATAACTATCGTTGCCCGATCGGGAACTTTTCGGGTTGGGCGGTATCCGCCGTCTCAGGCTGGTATGTTTATCAGCTCCCGGGAAACCAATGGGCCTTCATTACCACGAGCGGGGTCTGGCTGAACAATGCGAGCATCACGCCGCTGACCTGGTATCATCTGGTTGGCACCTATGACGGAACCAACGCGGCCTTCTACGTCAACGGCGTGCTTATCGGCACCGAGGCGGCTGGCGCTTATACGCCCAACAATAACACGGCCAGCGCGCTGCAGCTTGGCGAACGAGGCGACGGCAACGAGCCTTTCGATGGCGAGTTGGACGAAGCGGCCATCTACACCAACGCGCTGACCGCCGCGCAGGTTCTGACCCATTATCAAGTGGGGACAAACTCTTTCCGTGCTGCGCCCACACCACCCACAATTTTGGCCGACCTTAGTTCCACCACCGCCTGGGCAGGTCACAGCGTCACCTTCAGTGTCACCGCGGATGGAACGGCCCCGCTGGGCTACGAGTGGTTTAACGGGACCTCCCGCATCAGCGGCGCAACCGGCAATTCATACACCTTCACCTGTGCGCCTACGGATGACCAATCGACCTATTTCGTTATCGTCACGAACAGCGTCGGATCCATCACCAGCAGCGTGGCCACCCTCTTTGTTGACACGGGTGTCCAAGTCGATGGCGCGTTAACCCCGATCACTCGCAATGTCGGCAGCGCGGCGGCCTTTGAAATCGCGGCCGAAGGCGCTCTGCCACTGAGTTATCAATGGTATCAAGGAAGCTCGACGCTGATTCCCGGGGCTACCAACCCGGTCCTGTGGCTGACCAACGTTCAGGCGTCCGCCAGCGGCACGAGCTATTATGTCTCGATTATTAATCCCTACACTTCCATCAACAGTGATCCGGCTACCCTCACGGTGCAATCTCGCGCGGTGACCGTGCCGATTACGCGCTACGCAAAAGTGGTCGTGGCCGACGGGCCGGTAGCCTATTGGCGGCTGGATGAACCGAGCGGCAGCACCAATGCGGTGGACGCGGTGGGCAGCTTCGACGGGGCCTACACCAACATTTCCGGGACCGGGGCTTTCACTTTCGATGCCGCCACGGGCGTTCCGCATGAAACCGATGGGGCTCTGGGCATTGTCGGCGGCGCCGCGGTGAGCGTTCCCTATGCGATTGAAATCAATCCCACCACCGCCTTCACCGTCGAGGGCTGGTTCCAGCCGGCTTCCACCTCCGCTGGAAACGGTGGCGATTACCGCACTGCCTTGTCCTCGATGAGTGATCCTTGGGGTGCAGGCCCGACCGGTTGGTTGGTTTATCAAACCGACGGCAATAACTGGTCCTGGTGGCCGTACAATGGGTATTGGAATGGCGTCCAATTGACCGATACCGATCCGATTGTTGCCGGCCTGTGGTACTACCTGGCCATGACCTATGATGGCACCACCTTGACCTTCTATGTCAACGGTGTCGCCAAGACTTCGGGCACCGACAGCGGGTTCGTTCAGAATGGCGATGTGCCGACCGGCAGCCAGGATTATAACTATAACTATAACCAGAATCATGATGTCAGCGCCAGCGGTCCCCTTACGTTGGGCTGGCGTGGGGACAAGGGTTTTAACCCGTTCTCCGGCGCGATTGACGAAGTGGCGGTCTATAACAAAGCCCTCACGGCCCAACAGGTTCAGAATCATTACATGAACTCGACCCACTTGTCGGTTGTCACGTCCGGCAAGAACCTGACGATCACCTGGCCGACCGGGACGTTGCAGGCATCAGGTAACGTCAGCGGCCCTTATACGAATGTCATTGGAGCGACCAGCCCGTTTACCGCTTCCATGAGCGGCAAACAGCTCTTCTATCGGGCTCAGCTCCAATAACGGGTGTGGACACATCGGCCGGGGTCCTCCAGGACCCCGGCCGAGGATGAAAGGTGAAACGATGAACACGCGCTCTCTCCGGAACAACTCCCTTTCCAAGGGTTGCCACCGTGCCCCGGCAGCCTTTACGCTAATCGAACTATTGGTGGTCATCGCCATCATTGCCATCCTGGCGGCGATGCTCCTGCCGGCGTTGAGCAAGAGCAAGGCCAAGGCGCAGCGAACTCAATGCTTGAATAATCTCAAGCAACTGATGACCTGCGGGATAATGTATAGCGGAGATAATAACGGCGCGTACGCCCAAAACGATCCGACCGCCAGCCAGTCTGGCGATTCGTGGATTCAGGGGGACATGAGCGACGACGTGTCCGCCTATGGCCAGGTCACCCCGGGCATCCTGGACTCCACCAATGTGATGTGCAATGAGACGGGAACCTTCTGGGCGTACAACAAGGCTCTGGGCATCTATCATTGCCCGTCCGACCTGAGCATGACGGCCGGAGTTCCCAAAGTCCGCAGCTATTCGATGAATGGCTGGGTCGGAACCACTCATGCCCAGGACGCCTCTTACTTTGGAACCCCAGGCTCCGAGTATTATCTCGCCTACCTGAAAGAATCCCAGATTCGCTCGCCGGTTTCAACGTGGTATCTCATCGACGAGTATCAAACCGTCAACTTCGGCTTTGGAATCAATGACGGATTCTTTTGGATAGATATGACCAGCGTGCATCCCTGGGCCAACTCCGGGGTGCATTCGGATTTTCCGTCAACCCGGCACGGCCGGGCCTATGGCCTGGCTTTTTGCGACGGGCATGCCGAAATCTATGTGCTCAGAGACGACCGCAGCACATATCCTCTTCCCCCAAATCCCACTATTAGGCCCGACAACCAGGATTTCCTCAAGTTACAGGGCGTGACGACCGTTCATGACTAAGCATTGTCGGTTGGGGTCAGGATCGACTTCATCCATGTTTTTCCAAGTCAGAAGCTTCTGCCCAGAGCGGTCGATCCTGCTGTTGGCCGGACTCCTATCCAGTTTATCCTGCGCCGCCGGTTCGGCCTTCTGGACTACGGCCTACTATCCGGGCTACCGGCAGGTCGATAGCATGCCGGCGTCGGCGATTGATTTCACCGCCCTGACTCACGTCATTCATTTCTCCATGTCCCCCAATACCGATGGGTCTTTGGACGGGTCGGCCAACAGCATTACCCCCGCCGGCACCGCCGACCTCGTTTCGCGCGCCCATGCGGCGGGCCGGAAGGTCATGATCTGCATTGGCGGCGCCGGCAGCGAGAGCGCCTTCGAGACGGCGGCGAGCGGGCCCACCTTGAACTCGTTCGTAACCAACATCGTCAGCTTTATGTCCACCAATGGTTACGACGGAGTGGATCTGGATTGGGAGCCGCTGGTGCCGGGAGATGATATGCTGTTCTCCAACCTGGTGACGACCCTGCGCACCGCTTTGAACGCGAAATCGCCGCGGCCGAGCCTGTCGGCCGCGACTGCCAGCGAGCCTTCGCTCTTTGCTTCGCTGCAAAACCAGTTCGATCAAATCAATGTCATGACCTATGACATGGCCGGGACGTCGGAGGGCTGGGTGACCTGGTTTAACGCTCCCATTTATGATGGGGGTTATCGTTTTGCCAGCAGCGGTAATTTGATCCCTTCGGCGGATGGGCTGTTGAACAGTTTCACTTCGGCCGGCGTCGCGTCCGGCAAGCTGAGCATCGGCATCGCTTTCTACGGTTATGTCGAGCAGGGGGGCGCCGGGACTTCGACGGGCGGGGTGACCCAGCCGCGCCAATCGTGGACCACGGCGCCGAGTTTGACCGCCGAGACCTACACCACCATCATTGCGAACTATTACAAAACCAATTTGTATTACTGGGACAACGCGGCTCAAGCTCCCTACCTGAGCATCAGCAATGCTAACGCGGCCAACGACATGTTCATCTCCTACGACGACACGCGGAGCTGCCAGGCCAAAGTAAGCTATGCCCGCAACAACCTGCTCGGTGGGGTGATGATCTGGGAATTGGGCCAGGATCACACGGCAGGCGTGCCCGATCCGCTGCTGGAAGCGGTCAAACAAGCTCTCGCCACGCCCGGCTCGACCAGCCTCCAACTGAGCGGCAATAATGTCAGCCTGACCTACACCGCCATTGCGCTGGGTTCTTACCGAGTGGAATGGAGCAGCAATTTGGCCCTCGGGATCTGGAACACCCTGCTCCTGACCAATATTCCCGGAACCGGCGGGCCGTTGCAAATCACCGATCCTGGGGCGAAGACCAATCATTTTGGCTGCTTTTATCGCGTGCAAACCCCACCCTGAGGCCTATCGTGATTACTCAACGCGGTTACAATCAGTTTCTTCTGTTGGTGGCGGGGCTCGGAGGCCTTCTTTATGGAGTGGATGTCGGCATTATCGCCGGGGCGCTGCCGTATCTGGAGGCAACTTCCAAGCTGAGCGCCGGCCAGCTCTCCTTTATCGTCGCGGCGGTCCTGCTGGGCAGCGTCATTTCCACGCTGTTTGCGGGCGTGCTCGCGGATCGGATGGGCCGCAAGACGCTCATGATCCTGAGCGGCATGCTCTTTGTCCTGAGCATCCCGATGATAGCGCTTTCGAATGGCTACGAGGCTCTGGTGGTCGGACGCCTGCTCCAGGGCATCAGCGCCGGGTTGATTGGCGTGGTGGTGCCGCTGTACCTCGCGGAATGTCTCGGCGCCGCCGACCGCGGCAAAGGCACAGGGATATTCCAATGGCTCTTGACCTTGGGTATTGTCGCCGCCGCCGTCATCGGACTGTATTTCAGCGGCCGCGTGGATGCGGTTGCCAAACTGGGTGATGCCGGCAAACTCGCCGCTTTCAAAGACCACGCCTGGCGCAGCATTTTCTGGGTGTCGCTGCCGCCGGGAGTGCTGTTTGTCCTTGGTGGTTTCATGGTGGCGGAATCACCCCGCTGGCTGCTCCGTAAGATCAGCCGGGATGCCGCCCTGGCCGCCTTGCTCCGGTCACGCGGCGAGACGCAGGCGCAAGCTGAATTGCGGGAGATGGAAGCGACGATCGCCGCCGAAAACGCCCGATCGGGCGGCGCCAAAATCAAAGAGTCGCTGCTCCGGCGCAAATACGTCCTGCCTTTCGTTCTGGCCTGCATCATCCTGGCCTGCAACCAGCTCACCGGCGTCAATTCCATCATCGGCTACAACGCCACGATCCTCATCCAGGCCGGCTTGGACGACAAACAAGCCCATAGCGGGTATCTGATTCTCACGCTGGTTAATTTCCTGATGACCATCGGCGCGGTCGTCCTGGTGGATCGCAAGGGCCGCAAGTTCCTCCTCTCCCTGGGCAGCGCCGGCGTTATCGCGGCGCTCGTCTGTGCCGGGATCCTTTTTCACCAGACAGAGAAACGGCGCGTTGATTGCAGGGATGCGGTCCAAAGCATGGTCTCGACCAATCAGACCCTTTCGCTGAGCTTCGATGCGGTCACCGCCGCCAAGTGCCTTGGCCAGGACAAGGCTCAGAATGGGCCGTCCACGCTCATCGTGATCTATTCCTATGGCGACTTCCGGGCGGCGAGCCGGGTGGTCCGCTCCGACGATTTGGCGGCCAAACCGGTGGAACTCACCCGGGACGATTGCCTGCCGCCCAACAAGGTCGTGGCCTTTTTCTCGAATCCTTTCGCCAACCTGGAAGCCGCGCGCTCAGCGCCGCTGACAATTGACAATGCGCTCGTCACCCCTGTGCCGTCCGCGCAAAACGGCTGGCTGACCGCCTGCTGTCTGTTTGCTTTCATGGCCTTCTTTGCGGTAGGCCCCGGCGTCTGCGTCTGGCTGGCGCTTTCGGAATTGATGCCGACTCGCATCCGGTCCAACGGCATGAGCATCGCCTTGCTCATCAACCAGGCCGTCTCCACCACCATCGCCGCCGTCTTCCTGCCGACCGTGGGCAAATACGGCTACTCGACGATGTTTTTCCTCTTTGCCGCTTGCACCGTCGTATACTTCATCACGGCGGCTTTCTTCCTCCCGGAAACCAAAGGCAAGACCTTGGAGGAAATCGAGAGCCATTTCGAGGGAAGACAATAGACCGCGGCGGCTCGGCCGCCTTCAAAGCCCCAGTTAAACTATGAGATCGCTGCTCGTTGGACTACTTTTTCTATCCCTGGCGGCAAGCCTCAGCGCCGGCGAGACAAACAGTTTATCGGTCATACCACAGCCGCAAAAAACTGAGCTGCGCGCTGGCACCTTCCGCTTGGCCCCGGATACCCGCATCTATACGGATTCGACCTCCAAGGCCACCGGAGAGGCCCTGGCGGAACGGTTGCGCCCGGCGACCGGCTACCCTTTCAAGACCAGCACCAAGTCGTTCGACGGCGAGAGCCTTCCGGGCGGGATTCTGCTGACGACTAAACATGCCGATACGAACCTCGGCCCCGAAGGCTACGAGCTGACCGTGGCGCCGGACTCCGTTGTCATCCGCGCGCCGGGGCAGGCCGGCCTTTTCTACGGCCAGCAGACGCTCCTGCAACTGCTGCCGCCGGAGATTCTCTCCACCAACCTTATGGGGGGCGCGGACTGGCAGGCCCCGTGTGTTCGGATCCAGGATTGGCCGCGATTTAAATGGCGCGGCTTCATGCTCGATGTGAGCCGCCATTTCTTCACCAAGTCAGAGGTTGAGACCTTTCTGGACGGAATGGCCTTCCATAAACTGAACGTCTTTCATTGGCATTTGACCGACGACCATGGCTGGCGCATCGAGATCAAGAAATACCCGAAGCTGACCCAGGTCGGCGCCTGGCGCGCCGGCGGTGGTTTCGGTTTTGATCCCAAAACCACCACCGCTTACGGGCCGGACGGCCGCTACGGCGGCTTTTACACCCAGGCGGATATCCGCGACGTGGTGAAATACGCCGCGGCGAGGCACATCACCATCGTGCCGGAGATCGAAATGCCCGGCCACGCCACCGCGGCGCTGTCGGCCTATCCGCAACTGAGCTGCACCGGCGGGCCCTTTGAGCCGTCCATGACCGCCGGCATTTTCAACGGCATTTATGATCCGGCCAAAGAAGAGACCTTTGAATTCCTGGGCGGGGTGCTGGCCGAGGTCGCGGACCTGTTTCCCGGCCCTTATATCCATATTGGCGGCGACGAAGTGCCCAAGGACACTTGGAAAAACAGCGCGGACTGCCAGGCGCTTATCCGGCGCGAGGGCTTGAAGAACGAGGAGGAATTGCAGAGCTGGTTTGTCCGGCGCATCGAGAAGATCGTCAGTTCCCACCACCGCCGGCTCATCGGCTGGAGCGAGATCCTGCAAGGCGGCCTGCCCCAGAATGCGGCGGTCATGGACTGGATCGGAGGGGCCAAGGAAGCGGCGAGCGCCGGCCATGATGTGGTGATGAGCCCCACGGCGTCGTGCTATTTCGACTTCTATCAGTCCACCAACCACGATGCCGAGCCGAAGGCCGCCGCGTGGGGCGGGCCGCTCACCTTGACCAGGCTGTATCACTTCGACCCCATGCCCACCAACGTCCCGCCGGAATTCCAGGCTCATATCCTGGGGGCTCAGGGCAACCTGTGGACCGAACAGATCCCCAATTTCAAACACGCCCAGTACATGACCTTCCCGCGCGCCTGCGCGCTGGCTGAAGTGACGTGGTCAGCCGGGACGTCGTGCGATTGGACTGATTTCGCGCGCCGGCTGCAGCTTCATGCCCGGCGTCTGGACCGGCTGGGAATCAACTACCGCCGCGCCTCCGTCGAGAATCCGGGGGCTGATTAAGGAGGCTAAGCAACATGCCTCCATCCACTTCCATAGCTGCGCCGCTGGACCCGGGATTTCAACCCGCGGCGCTCGTCAACCGGAACTACGTGGCCGCGGCCAAGGCCGGCGGCAAATCCGAACCGCTGGTTATCGGCCTGGAGCGCGAGCGCAAGCTGCTGTCGCGTTGGGAAACGGTGGTCAAGAGCGATCCCGACGCCGACACGCTTCACTACGTGGAGCGCGTCGTGAAATTCCTCCTTTGGTCTCGCGGCGGCTGGCGGCTTTACATCGGCGGCCCGCGGGCTGTCGGCGAACACATTCGGGCCTGTTATGCCTTGGCCGGAAAACGCGCCTTCGACCGGGATCTCATGAGCCGGGTGTACGAGCTTCCTTTCGAGGTCGTGGTGACGGATGCCGATTCGGTGCCGGCGCAAAATGAGCGGAGCGTGGCCGTGGGCGGCCATCTGGACGGCTGCCGCATCGGCTTCGATTTGGGCGCGAGCGACTATAAGGTCGCGGCGGTCAAGGAGGGCGAAGCTGTCTTCACCGGCGAGTTTGCCTGGAATCCCAAAGACGAGCGCGATCCGGAATATCACTACGGGCATCTCATGAGCGGTTTGAAATTGGCGGCGGCCCGCCTGCCGCGCGTGGACGCCATCGGCGGCAGCTCGGCGGGGGTGATTGTCGACAACAAGATCATGGTGGCCTCCCTGTTTCGCTCCGTGCCGAAAGAGAACTTCGACCGGGCCAAGAACATCTTCTTGCGCCTTCGCGACGAATGGAAAGTCCCCGTCGAAGTCGCCAATGACGGGGATGTGACGGCCCTGGCCGGGGCGATGTCGCTGAAGGCCAGCGGATTGCTGGGCATCGCGATGGGCTCAAGCCAGGCCGCAGGCTATCTTAACCCCCAGGGCTGCATGACCGGCTGGCTAAGCGAGCTGGCGTTTGCCCCCGTTGACTACAACCCGCAGGCCGCCGCCGACGAGTGGTCCGGCGACCTCGGCGTGGGCGCCATGTACTTCTCGCAGCAGGCCGTCAACAAACTCCTGCCCGCCGCCGGCATTGGCCTGCCGAAGGATATGGCCCTGCCTGAGCGGCTCAAGGAGGCGCAAAACCTCATGTCCAAAGGCGACCCCCGCGCGGCGGCCATCTACGAAACCATCGGCGTCTATCTCGGCTACACCATCGCCCAATACGCCGACTTCTATCCGTTCGCTCATTTGTTGATCCTGGGACGCGTGACCACCGGCCGGGGCGGCGAGATCGTGCTCGACACCGCGCGCAAGGTTTTGCGGACAGAGTTCCCGAAACTGGCGGGCGGCATCTCGCTGCATGTCCCCGACGAAAAATCGCGCCGCATCGGCCAGGCCGTTGCCGCCGCGAGCTTGCCGAAAGCGTGAAGGAACGCGCCATGTCCAAGCCAGCCAGCCCATCTCCGCCGCGCCTGAAATGCCGGGAGCTGCCACGGTTTGCCTCGGACCAACTGGACGCGGTTGGCGCCGCGTTCGCCCAGGCGGATAGGTGTGTGATGGGACAGGCTTGGCTGGCGGAGCCGGAGCTGGATTTTTTGCCGGCAACCGTCCGCACCGGATGGCGCGGCGATGCGCTGCTGGTGTTCGCGGAGCTGCAAGACGCCGACGTCCATACACGCGCCACGGCCCACAACCAGCGGATGTGGGAACTGGGAGACGTGATGGAGTTGTTTTTGCAGCCGGCGGATTCACCAGGGTACGTGGAATTCCACGTGACGCCGAACAATCTCCGCTTGCAATTGAGGTTCCCCGATCCCCTGGCCCTGCGGCGCGCCCAGTCCTCGAATGCTTTCGATGACCTGATCCTGCCCGACGGGACCTTTCGCTCGCGCGTGTGGACGCAGCCGGCAAACCGGAAATGGTTTGTTTATGCGGAAGTCCCCGCCGCCGGCGTTGGCGCCGCGGACCGGCCGCTGGCGGGGATGGAGTGGCGGTTTTCCTTCAGCCGCTACGATTACAGCCGCGGGCGGCCCGAGCCGGTGATTTCGTCCACCTCCCCGCACGCTCAGCCGAGCTTCCACCGGCGCGAGGAATGGGGCACGTTGCTCTTTGTCTAGCCAAACCGAGTCTTTATGAAATTGCACAATTCAACGGCGGAAATCTTCGTCCCGGACGGCAAGCCTGTTCCCGAGGCCCTCCAACGCGTTACCCACCTGGGCATCGGCGCCCACCAGGACGACCTCGAATTCATGGCCTTTCATGGCATCCTGGCTTGCTATGCCAGCTCCAAGGAATGGTTCGGCGGCGTGACCTGCACCAACGGAGCCGGCAGCTCCCGCACCGGCCCTTACGCCGCCTGCACCGACGCGGAGATGATGACCATCCGCCGCCGCGAGCAAAATGCCGCCGCCATGGTCGGGCGTTACGGGGTGATGATCCAGCTCGATTACCCAAGCAGCGCGGTCAAGAGCCCCACCGACACCCATCTGAAAGAAGATCTCAAACAGATCCTCGCCGCCGCCCGTCCCAAGGCGGTCTATACCCATAATCCCGCCGACAAGCACGACACGCACATCGGCGTGGTCGTGGCGGCCTTGCAGGCCATGCGGGAGATGCCGCGCGAATTGCGCCCGCAGCAAGTGTGCGGCTGTGAGATCTGGCGCAGCCTCGACTGGCTGCCGGACGCGGAGAAACTGCTGATGGATGTCAGCGATCATCAGAACCTGGGCGCGGCTCTCAATGGGGTGTACGATTCGCAGATCACCGGCGGCAAACGCTATGACCTCGCCACCGCCGGCCGCCGCGCCGCCAACGCCACCTTTTTCGAGTCGCATGCCACGGATAAAACCACCCAGCTCATCTTCGGCATGAACCTCACGCCCCTGGTGGCCGATGAATCGATCGACATCATTGACTACGTGTGCGGATTCGTCGAGAGGCTCAAAGGCGAGGTGCGGGAGAAGCTAGCCAAAAAACTGGCGTCGAGGGGCGTAGATCATTTTTTGGAGCCATAGCAGTAGTCGAATCCCCCTCACCCCGGCCCTCTCCCAAAGGAGAGGGAGAATGCTCGTCTGCCGGCTGGCGAATCCGACGCGGCTGGGATGGTCGAGAGCCGACCTCCACTACGCCCTCTCCTTTGGGAGAGGGTAGGGTGAGGGGGATTTCTTCGACCCACCCTGCTGTCCAAAAACTGATCTGCGTCCGGGATCGAGGTCATCGAAACGAAGAAGTTGACGGACAGCTTTGATCCTGTATATTTCGCTTGTTGGCGAAGTGGCAAAGTAAAATGAAAGATTTTTTGAACATCACCAAGGCGCTCGCGGACGAGAACCGGTTGCGGATGCTCATGGCTCTCCAGGGCGGCGAACAATGCGTCTGCCGCATCACGGAGCTGATGGGGCTCGCGATGTCCACGGTATCGAAGCATTTGTCCGTTCTTTACCAGGCCGGTCTCGTGAACGCGCGGAAGGAGGGGCGCTGGATGTACTACTCGCTGCCGGGCAAAGGGACGCCCACGGCCGCGCGGGAGGCGGTGGCCTGGGTCCGGCGTTCGCTCGCGGGCAATGAGCGGATTGTGGAAGACGAAAAGCGGATGGAAAAGGTTTTGGCGATGGATTTGAGCGAGCTATGCAAACGTCAATGCGGAAACTGAGGGTGCTGTTCCTCTGCACCGGCAATTCGTGCCGGAGCCAGATGGCCGAAGGCTGGGCGCGGGCGCTTAAAAGCGACGTCCTCGAGCCCTATTCGGCTGGAATCGAGAAGCACGGCATGAACCCCCACGCGATCAAGGTGATGGCCGAGGCCGGCGTGGACATTTCGGGGCATTTTTCCAAAACGCCCGCCGAAATCGGGCCGGTGGAGTTCGACTACGTTGTGACCGTGTGCGGCCACGCCGACGAAAACTGTCCCCTGTTCCCCGGCAAAACCCGGGTGGTGCACGTGGGCTTTGAGGACCCGCCAAAGCTGACCCGGCACCTGCCGGATGGCGAAGAAAAGCTGGCGGTGTACCGACGGGTGAGGGATGAAATCCGGGAGTTCGTGCGGAAGCTTCCCGAGGCTATAAGTACTGCGTAAAGAAAGTTTTTGAAGGGGAGTTTTTTTCTGGCCCTTCGCGTCCTTCGCGTCCTTCTGTAATGAATCTTGATTTACGGAGTAATAACCACAGGAGACAGAATATGAGCAAACACAAGCTGACCAAAGACGTGGAGGCCGTTCATGCGGTTGTGCGGGATGGGTATGGCAAAATTGCGCGGAAAGAAGGCTCATCCTGTTCGGGCGTGAGCTGCTGCGGTTCGAACGCGGAAGATTCAGCGCAGTTGGCCAAGTGCGTCGGCTACAGCGCGGAGGAACTCGCGACGTTGCCGGAGGGCGCCAACATGGGGCTCTCCTGCGGCAACCCGAACGCGATGGCCGCGCTGCGGCCCGGCGAGGTGATGTTGGACCTCGGGAGCGGCGGCGGGTTCGACGTGTTCATTGCCGCGCGGAAGGTCGGCCCAACCGGCTGCGCCATCGGCGTGGACATGACACCCGAGATGCTGGTCAAGGCCCGGAAGAACATCGCCGCCTACCGGGAGCGGTCTGGCCTGGACAACGTCGAGTTTCGGCTGGGGGAAATCGAGCATTTGCCCTTGGCGGACAACAGCGTGGATGTGGTGATTTCCAACTGTGTCATCAACTTGTCCCCGGACAAGCCCCAGGTTTGGCGCGAGATCGGGCGGGTGCTGAAACCGGGCGGGCGCGTGGCGGTCTCTGACCTGGCATTGCTCAAGCCGCTGCCGGTGGAGGTTTTGAAGATGGTCGAGGCCCTGGTGGGCTGCGTGGCTGGCGCCGTGCTCGTGAGCCAGACCGAACAGATGGCGCGGGCCGCCGGGTTGGCGGAAATCCGGCTGAATCCGAAAAAGGATTATGTCGCGGCAATGACAGATTGGAATGACCCGATGTATAAGAAGATCATCGAGCATTTGCCGGCCGGGAGCGCACCTGCGGACTATATCACCAGCCTGGAGGTGACAGCGAGCAAGGCGGCGTCGGCCATCGCCTATTCGCCTGCCGTCGATGAGTTGGTCGCGATGGGTGCGGCGATCGCGGCGAACTGCGAGCCGTGCCTGAAATATCATTGCCGAGCAGCGGAACAGCTCGGGGTGTCGAGAGCGGACATGGCGCGGGCGGTGGCGATGGGGGCCAAGGTAAAGGATTCGCCGCACCAGGCGATCCTGCGGTTGGCCGACAAGCTGACCGGCGCCGGGTTGGGCCAGTCAGTGGACGCCGCTGACCGCTGCTGCGGCTCGCAGGAGGCGAGCGCGCCGGCGGGCAACACCAAGTGCTGCGGTTGAGGAGGGACTAGCGTGTGGCGGTCGATCGCTTCTTGATCTCGGTCAATAGCGGTTTTGGGATTGGGCGGCATCCGCAGGCCTTTGAGTGCTCCACATGCCAGGCGATACGCTCGTCCGTCGTCGCGTTCTTCGGCATCCTGTTGGTCTGATGCCATTCTCTATTCAGCTTCGAAGCCATAGGCTTTAAGCGCAATCGCCAGCAAAGAAATCGCCCGATATGAGCTATGAACACCCCAGGCTCTCGCCGCAGTTGAGGCATTTGTAGCAGGCGCCGTTGCGGACGGCCACATGGCCGCAGTTGGGGCAGGTGGGCGCGTCCTGCTGGAAGTGGGCGATGGTGTCGCTGAGCGTCTTGAGCCTGCGCTCGCCGGCAGAAGCCGGGTTGCGGCGGCCGTTGCCCTTTCCGCCGCGCTCAGCCTCCAAGTGCAGCAGGTTGGTATCTTCAGCCGGGGGCAGGTCTGCCACCGGCCGATTCACTTTTTTTTTCTCCGCTTCATGCAGGCCGGGGATGGCCAGCTCGGGCTGGTTGCGGTTGGGGGAGTTGGCCTCGCGGTAGCCGGGGATGAATTGGACCGCCATCCAGCGGAAGACGTAATCGATAATTGAGGCGGCGTTGCGGATGTCCGGGTTCTGCGTGAAGCCGGAGGGCTCGAACCGGACGTGGGCGAATTTGCGCACCAAGGCTTCAAGAGGCACCCCGTACTGAAGCGCCAGGCTGGTCAGGGTGCCGATGCCGTCCATCAAGCCGCCGATGGTCGAGCCTTCCTTGGCCATGGTGATGAACAGCTCGCCCGGCTGGTGGTCTTCGAACAAGCCGACCGTCAGGTAGCCTTCATGGCCGGCGATGTCGAACTTGTGCGTGATCGCTTCGCGGGTGTCGGAGAGGCGGCGGCGGAGCGGTTTGCCGGCCTCGGCGCGCAGTTCCGTGACTTCGGTCTCGAGATCCGCGAGGCGGGATTGCAGGGCGGAGACGTCCGGCGCCTGGACCTTGTCGCCGCCTTCGTTGGTCCGTTTGGTGTTGAGGGGTTGGGAACGCTTCGAACCGTCACGGTAGATGGCGACGCATTTGAGGCCCATCTTCCAGGCTTGCACGTAGGCGTCCTGAATGTCCTCGACGGTGCAATTGGTGGGCATGTTGACCGTCTTGGAAATGGCGCCGCTGATAAAGGGCTGTGCCGCTCCCATCATTTTGAGATGGGCGAGGTAGCTGATGCTGCGTTTGCCGCGATACGGTTTGAACGCGCAGTCGAATACGGGCAGATGCTCCGGAGCCAGCCCGCTGCGGACCGGTTGGCCCGCTTCTTCGACGTCCTCAATCGTATCGAATTTCTCAATGTGGGCCACAATGCTCCCGATTTGCTCGGGGGTATAGCCCAGCCGCCGCAGGCCCTCGGGGACGGTGCGGTTGACCAGCTTGAGCATGCCGCCTCCGGCCAGGAGCTTGTATTTGACCAGCGCGATATCGGGCTCGATGCCCGTCGTATCGCAATCCATCAGGAAGGCGATCGTGCCGGTGGGGGCCAGGACAGTGACCTGGGCGTTGCGATAACCCGTTCGGGCGCCGGCGGCCAGCGCATGGTCCCAGCATTGGCGGGCTTCTTCCTTGAGATAATTAAACTCCCGGCTCGCCTGGATGCCCTCGACGGCTTCCCGGTGCTGGCGGATAACGCCGAGCATCGGCTCGATATTGTCGGCCGCCAGCGGGCTGGTAACGTGGGCGCAACGCGCGTCCCGGTAGCTGTCGAAAGCGCCCATGACGCCGGCCATCTCGGCCGACTGCTCATAGGCGTGGCCCGTCATGATGGCGGTCAGAGCGCCGGCCAGCGCGCGCCCTTCATCCGAGTCGTAGGGCAGCCCGTAGCTCATGATGAGCGATCCCAGGTTGGCGTAACCCAGCCCCAGGGTGCGGAACTGGTGCGAGTTGTGGGCGATCTCGGCGGTCGGATAGCTCGCGTTGTCCACCAGGATCTCCTGGGCCGTGATGAAGATGCGGATGGCCGCCTTGAGCCGCTCGACGTCGAACACGCCGTCCTCGCGCTTGAACTTCATCAGGTTGAGCGAGGCGAGATTGCAGGCGGTGTTGTTGATGAAGACGTATTCGGAGCAGGGGTTGGTCGAGTGAATCGGCTCGGTCCCCTTGCAGGTATGCCATTTCTGAATGGCGCCGTCGTACTGCAGGCCGGGATCGCCGCAAACCCAGGTGCCTTCCGCGATTTTATGCAGGAGGGTGGCCGCGTCTTTCTTCTGTAGCGGCTGGCCGGTGGTCACCGAGCGGGTCCACCATTCCTTGCCGTCTTGGGCCGCTTGCATGAACTCATCGCTGATCCGAACGGAGAGGTTCTCGTTCTGGTACATCACGCTGCCATAGGCGTCGCCGTTATACGAGCCGTCGTAGCCTTGCTCGATGAGGGCCCAGGCCTTGCGCTCCTCCTTTTGCTTGGCGTCGATGAACTCCTCGATGTCCCCGTGCCAGTCGCGCAGGGTGTTCATTTTGGCGGCGCGGCGGGTTTTGCCTCCGGATTTGACGACATTGGCCACCTGGTCATAGACCTTGAGGAAGGACAGGGGACCGCTGGGCCGGCCGCCGCCGCTGAGCTTTTCCTTGCTCGAACGGATGGGGGAGAGATCGGTCCCGGTTCCGGACCCGAACTTGAAGAGCATCGCCTCGCTGCGGGCCAGATGCATAATCGACTCCATGTCGTCCTGGACCGACTGGATAAAGCAGGCGCTGCACTGCGGGTATTCGTACTGGGTGCGCGCCCGCTCGGTCTCCTGGGTCTTGCGGTTGTAAAACCAATTGCCCCGGTGCGAGTGGTTGCCGATGTTGTATTGGTGAAAGAGGCCCACGTTGAACCAGACCGGCGAATTGAAGGCGCCGTATTGGTTGAGGCAGAGCCAGGTCAGTTCCTCGTAGAAAACCTGGCCGCCGGCCTTGGTGAAGTAGCCGTCCTTGATGCCCCAGTCGGCTATCGTGCGGCAAATGCGGTGGATGAGCTGGCGCACCGAGGTCTCGCGCTCGGTGGTGCCTTGCTCGCCATAAAAGTACTTTGACACCACCACCTTGGTGGCCAGCAGCGACCACGACTTGGGCACCTCCACGTTCTCCTGCTTGAAAATCACCTTGCCCGCGTCGTCGGTGATTTCGGCCGTGCGCTGTTCCCACTCGACCTGATCAAACGGATCGGTCTTCTCGTCGCTGAAAGTCCGCGCGATATTGAGCGTCTTTTTCATTCCTGCTCCATTGCCATTGCTCTTTCCGCCTCGAGTTGCCGCAACGTTGGACCGTCGCCGATTCTGCTGCGGAACAACCGACAGTACATCTTCGCTCGCATCGATCATGGTAATCCTGTTTGACTGATCTGCCGCGGCGGCTTCCGGAGACAGCTCACCGACGAATCGCCGGGCAGTATTTGTTCAAAATTCGCCTATTGCAGAAAACCAGAGCCTTTTCCTCGAGGCTCCTATTAAAAACCCCATTAGTTGGGGAACAATGAAAACTTACCCCCCATATGTAGGGGGGCAAGAAAATTTTGAAAAAAGTTACGCAAACGTTATCGCCTAAAAGATTTTCAAAAAAAACCGCGAGGAAAATTCGATTTCAAAACCCTCCGCCCTTCAGACATAAGCGCGAGTGAACAACACACCTCTGGAAGGCTCCGAAAACACGTTTGGAAGGCTCCGTCCACCTCTACAGGCTGTTGAGGAGATCGATAAGCTGGCGCAGCCGCCCGTAATCGCGCCGGTTGAAGCCAAAGGCGATGCGCGGCAGTTCGTGGTTGTCTTCGTCCGCTATTTCCTCGGGGGTGGGATCGACGCGCTGAATCTTGGCCCCGGTGATCAGGTCGGCGAAGTCCTCGTTCATCGCTTCAATGGCCGAATCCGAAGGCGCGTGCTTGAGCCGGATGACAAATAAATCTTTGACGAAGCGGCTCGAATGGAAATTGCGGTAGAAGCGGGTGATGATTTTCACCGCCTGATCGGTGTCATCGGTAATCTGGTAGAGGTTCAGATCATCGGGCGATATCAACTGGTCGCGCAGCAGGTGCTCGCGGACATGTTTGTCCCAGGTTCGCCAATAGGTGCCGCCGGGCCGGTCGATGAGCACCAGGGGCATCAACTGGCTCTTGCCGGTTTGCATGAGCGTGAGCGCTTCATAGCCCTCATCCATGGTGCCAAACCCGCCGGGGAACAGCGCGATGGCGTCGGAATGCCGGATGAAAATCAGCTTGCGCGTGAAGAAATACTTGAAGGTGATGAGCTTTTTGTCTTCGCGGATGACCGGATTGGCCGCCTGCTCCCAGGGGAGGCGGATATTGGCGCCAAAACTCCGTTCCGTGCCGGCCCCCTCGTGGCCCGCCTGCATGATGCCCCCGCCGGCCCCGGTGATCACCATGAAGCCCGCCTCGGCAATCTTGCGCCCGAATTCCAGCGCCTGCTGGTATTCCATGCGCGTCGGCAGCGTGCGAGCCGAGCCGAACATCGTCACCTTGCGCGTCCGGGCATAGGGCGCGAACATCTTGAAGGCGTAGCGCAGTTCCCTCAGCGCCGTTTGGATCACCCGCACATCGCCGCTGTCTTCGACGTCCTTCAGCAGCTTCAGCGCGTTCTCGATGATGTCGGCGACACTTTCCTGGTTTGCCCCTCCACCTTTGTAGTTGATGAGGTCCTCAATACGCCGTTTCAGTTCCGGATCGATCGGCGGCCTTTCTGTTTTCAACATAGGTGCCTGAAGATACGGGTTCCGCGCCGGAAAGCAATCGCCAGGCTGCGTGACCATACCACCAGGGGCCAGACACCGGACCGGGGTGGGGACGGCTCGTCCCCACATCCAAGCTGCGGTAGAAACTGCTTGTGGCGACGAGCCGTCTCCACCCTGGGTGGTCCTGTCGGGATGTGCCTATCGCCAGGCGGCGCAGTTCACTTTTTGGAGCCTCAGCGGCTTTCGAATCCCCCTCACCCCGGCCCTCTCCCGAAGGAGAGGGAGAATTCTCGTCTGTCGGCTGGCGAATCGGACGCGGCTGGAATGGTCGAGGGTCAGCCTCCGCTATGCCCTCTCCTTTGGGAGAGGGTAGGGTGAGGGGGACTCCTTCCGTTCACTCTGGTGTTCAAAAACTGATGTGTGCCCATCGCCAGGAGGGTCGGCATCTTTCGCTTGCGCCACCGCCTCGGCTGAGCGATGGGTAACACGGATGCTGGGACACCGTTCGAACCGCCGCCGCAAGGAATCATCGAAAGGAAACATGCCATGAACCCAAAGCGAATTGTCGTCACCGGCGCGACCGGCCATCAGGGCGGCGCGGTGGCCTGTCACTTGCTCAAACACCATGACTTCGGCGTGCGCGCCCTCGTGCGGGATACGGAAAAGCCGGCGGCAAAAGCCCTGGCCCAGGCCGGAGTGGAACTGATGCCGGGGGATTTGGAGGACTTGTCTTCCGTCAAACGCGCGCTCGAAGGTGCTTACGGGGTTTATTCGGTGCAGACCTTCACCGAGGCCGGGTGCGAAGGGGAGATCCGGCAGGGCGAGGCGCTGGCCGAGACCGCATACGCCGCGGGGGTGAGGCATTTTGTTTATAGCTCGGTTATGGCCGCCGACCGGCAGACGGGCATCCCGCATTTCGAAAGCAAATGGGAGATCGAACAGCATATCCTGGAGATCGGGCTGCCGTTTACGATCCTGCGGCCGGCCGCTTTCATGCAGAACTGGTACAACTTCCTGCGCGAGCCGATCCTTCAGGGCGCCATTCCGCTGCCGCTGGACCCGCATGTCTCGATGCCCCAGATTTCGGTGGATGACATCGGCGCTTTTGCCGCGATGGCCTTCCGGCATCCAGACAAATGGATCGGCCGCACCTTCGAGCTCGCCGCCGAGGAGGTCTCGATGCGCCGATTGGCGGAGATTTTTACGGTGATCCTGGGGCGGCCGGTCAAATACGTGCAAGTGCCCTGGGATCAATACCGCCAGCAGGCCGGCGACGAGCTGACCCGGATGTATCGCTGGCTTAACGACGCCGCCTATTACATCGATATTGCCGCGGTGCGGCGGGAGTACCCAACTCTGACCACGCTCGAACAGGCGCTGCGCCGGCAGAATTGGACCGCCGAAGCCGCGCAGCGCGCGGCGTAACACCACTGACCCCACGCCCACAAAACCGGATGCCAACTCGGCCATACAAGAAGACGCACCGGCTATTCCCGCCTCGCCGCTTCCGCCCAATCCCAAAGGGATTGCCTCACTCAGCCCAGGGTTGCGAGGAACGAGCTCCCCTGGGTTGCGGAGGCAGAGGCCCCGAACCCTGCTGAAGGGGTTCCACCACCCCCATCCCCACCTCTCAACTCACGGAAACGATCTTCAGAGCTCACCGCCTTCACCACCAAAGCGAAGAAGATATTCACGAAATGGCAGACGGCCTCCGTCCCGCGGTTCAAGGGCCTCGCCCAAAACGGCCATCCCAAGCCGCTCATCGAAACCATCGGGGTCGCAGATGCATCATCGCTGTCCACCAGCGCGCCGCCAGCGCACTCATCCATGTCGGGGCCGAAGGCCACAAACCCATTAGCCTGGGCTGCAAGCGAGCCCCGCGAGCGGAGGCCCAGGAAACCGTATCGGAGCCTCCCCGCGCCCTGTAAGCGGCGCGATAGGAACCCTACTACCCGGCCCGTCCCGCCGGCTTCGCATTTGCCGCATTCGAGGTCCCCAAACGCACCCGAGCGCTGATGGCTTTGATCGACAGTGTCGTCGCCCGCCGCAGTCGCGCCGCGATCTCAAGCTGGTCTTGCAGGAGGAGGCAGTAGGCATTTGAAGTTGGAGGATGGACCCGGGATTCGGGACAGGGAAGAATGGGGCAGAGGCGCACCCCCTTCCGGACCCGGGACAGTGGGACAAACCAACAATGACGGGCGTTTCGTGAGGCCGGACCCGGGACATGTCCCGGGACAAGGGCGGGACAGGGGGGCGGTTTTTGGGAACGCTCATGTGCGCTGATAGAACGCTAATCAGCATCGCATGCTGTTGAGCTCCGGCGCGACAAGCCAGGAATTGCGCCGTTTTGGGGGTCGAGAGCGGAAGTGGTTGGGGCGCAAGGGGTAGCAAATACCTCCTTTGAAAACAGCGCAGAAACGGCGCGGAAAAAGTGCAATTTGGGGATGACATTGGCGTGAAACGTAAGACGTGAAACGTGGATTTGGGGCAAAAATTTCCGGTTGGCATTCGCGACGGGACGGGCGTGACCACGCGAGATGCGCGAAAGGGCACGGAAAGACTTTGATCGTGGATAGCTCGGAAAGCGTTGGCCGGCCGCTGGCAGCCGGTTGAAGAATTCCGTGGGGTTCCGTTTTCGAGGAAAAGGCCGTATGGCGAGGCGCGACGAGGTTGCATAGCCATAAGCTCTGTGACCGAGGAGCAACGAAGCCAGACGGCCTTTTCCTCGAAAACCCTCCGGGCGGCGGGTCTTTTGCCGCAGGACTTTGTCGCTCGTCGGTCGAAGATCGCTGCGGATATTCTCCCTCCTCGCTCCGCGTCTTGCTCCAAAATCCCTCGCCGCAGAACCCCACGCAATTCTTCAACAGGCTGCTACTGGGTTCCACGACACATGGCTGGCTGGGGTTCATGGTGCGCGAAATTTTTTTTGGTTACCGTAGCTTACCGTAGCTTACCGTAGGTGACTATTGGCACAGGTTGGCGGTGGGTTGGCGTACTGTGACGGCGCCCAATGACCTTTGGCCACTGAAGGGAAGGACAAATCCCCCTCACCCCACCCTCTCCCAAATGGAGAGGGCAGGTGCCGCCGAGGGACCGCTGGGGCAAAGTCAACCAGGAATTTGACAGTTTTCTTCGGCATTTTGCGTAAGTGGTTGAGCGGCAACGGTCGGTGGTGTGTATTTTCAAAATAATGAATGGAAACAGTAAAGAAAATGTAAAATTTTGCGGTGACGCTGAATTGATGCGTGACCCGCCTTCGCTCTGATGCTCCCGCCTCCGCTCTGATGCTCCCGCCTTCGCTCTGATGCTTCGGCGCGGCAAGTTGGCGCGGCAAGCCGGCGCGGCAAGTGCGTGAAACGTAAGCGCGCGGCAAGTCATGCGGTTTCCGCTC
>Ga0181517_10000134_pt1 | contig 101918 bp, 77 predicted proteins | sample PEATcosm2014_Bin_31_FD_119748 | JGI IMG/M metagenome (GOLD analysis project Ga0181517, IMG submission 119748) | Peatland microbial communities from MTU Mesocosm Facility, Houghton, MI, USA - PEATcosm2014_Bin01_30_metaG | ecosystem: Environmental > Terrestrial > Soil > Wetlands > Peat | place...
CAATCCATCGACTCCGCCTCAATACCGGCAGCTTCCGCTGCCGGCTATTCATTTTTAGGCCGTCAACCCCACCGGATTTTCAAACTGGCGGTTTTCCTCCACTTTCGCGCCGCCGCTGACACTTGATGGCCGCAGAACCCCACAAAATCCGCCGTTTTCTCACCTGAATGTCGGATTTTTGGACATCGGGGCGGCAAACCGATATTCGAAAATCCAAAAGCCTCGAAAAACAGGCCGACTCTGCGGTTTTCTCCGAAGGACAATGGATAAAGTCCAGCTTATGCCCAGGGTTTAGCGCCAGTTTGGATGGCCTTAGCGCTCGCGCATTTAGTTATAATCTGGACCCGAATCAGGCCCGACCCAGGGGCTCATCGGAGTGCCTTTGGCGGCCTTCTGACCGGTGTGATCATCCTGCCATTCAAGCACTTGTGGGTCTCGGCGCGTCCATCGGCAAAAGAGCCGGGGTCATTGTGGCTGTCCTGCACAACGTCGGCAACGTGCTCAACAGCGTCAACGTCTCGACAAATGTGCTGACCGACCGGTTGCGCGGGTCCAGCTTCAAGGCGGTCGGCAAGGTCGCGCAGTTGCTGACGGAACACCAGGCGGACCTCGCGCACTTCTTCGGCCAGACTCCGAAAGGACAGCAACTGGTTTCGTACGTAACCGAACTTTCGAATCAGCTCGCGCGGGAAGAATGCGCCGCACTGGAGGAACTGGTGGCGTTGAACAAAAACGTGGACCACATCAAGAAAATCGTCGCCATGCAGCAAAGCTACGCCAGAGTCGGCGGAGTCACGACGCCCGAGGACGTCGGCGAACTGCTGGAGGACGCGCTGCGGATGAATCAAGCGTCCCTGGAAGGGCATCGGGTTTCATTGGTTCGCGACTTTCAAAAACCCTTGCCTACGGTCATCGTGGACCGCCACGCGGTGATGCAGATCTTCTTGAACCTGATCAGCAATGCCCGACACGCGTGCGAGGGGTCGCAACGAGTGGACAAACAAGTCACGGTGCGAGTCAGCCATGATGGGCAGCGAATACGGATTGCTGTCATTGACAACGGCATAGGCATTCCTGCGGAAAACCTGACGCGGATATTCAACCACGGGTTCACGGCCGGGAAAAACGGCCCCGGTTTCGGCCTGCACAGCGGGGCGCTGGCGGCAAAGCAACTGGGTGGCGAACTGCGCGCCCAGAGCGACGGACCAGGCAGAGGCGCAACATTCGTGCTCGAGCTGCGGATGCAAGCTCCCGCGGAGCATAATTGATTTTGAGTGAGTCGCGCGCCATTGAGGCATGGCACGGATCTCCATGGGTCAACAGCGCAACACGGCAGTTCGCGTGTAGCCGCTATGGACCATGGCGGTGCTGGCCCTATCAACCGTGGCCCAGATCCAATTCTGAAAGCCGTTGACTAGATTATCCGTGTAAACGGGGACCGGACAGGCCCTGCGGGACCGGAACCAGCCAACAGGGTGACTGACCATCCGAGGAGCCCGGCTCATGGACGCCCGGCTGAGGCTTAAACCCGCGAGAATGGGTGAGAGCGAGAGTCCGGGGAACTCAGGTGGGCGAATTTGGCAACTGCCTGACCGCGGGAGCGGACCTGAAGTTTCTCATAGATGCGGCGAATGTAGGTATCTACCGTCCGCACGCTGATCTTGAGCTTCTCGGCGATTTCCTTGTAAAGATACCCTTGGGCCAGCAGGTGCACCACCTCGGATTCACGGGGTGAGAGATCCATGTCCCCGGCTTCCGGGCTTGGGGTGCTGGGAAAGTACTGGACCACCTTGCGGGCCAGGTAACTGCTCATGGGCGAGCCGCCTGAATGCACGTACTTGATGGCCGCCACCAATTCCTCACGCAAGGTTTGCTTGAGCAAGTAACCGGTCGCCCCCGCCATCACCGCCTCAAAAATGTGTTGTGAGTCCTCGTAAACCGTCAGCATCACAAACTGAGACTGGGGCATCTGAGGTTTGAGCCGCCGCACACAATCGATGCCACTCATGCCCGGCAGCTTAATGTCCATCAAAATGACATCGGGCCTCTGCGTCGGAATCGCTGCCGCGCAATTCTCCGCGTTCCCAAAGGCGCTGACAAACTCAATTCCGTCCGCGTGGCTAAGCCAGTCCGAAAAAATCTCCCGGGATGGCGCGTCATCTTCCACGATGGATACCCGCACGTTCACTGGTTTCTGCTTTTCCATGCATTCACTGGCATTCATTTAACACGGATCATTTAACACCGATTCGGGTCCGCGGGAATGTCCCGAGTTCTCTGGACATAGTCAGAGCTTGATGTTCAGGAAAAACCGCACAGTAGTCCCCTGCCCCGCCGCATTCCGGATCTCACATCGTCCCCCAAGCTCCTCCAGCCTCCGCCGCATGTTTTCCAACCCGTGGCCTTGGCGGCGGCCGCTCTGCCCGGACCCGGCGAGGGCATCCGGCTCAAACCCGCGACCATTGTCTTCGATCGTCAGCACGATCGACTGTCCTTCCCTGGCCAGGGAAATGCGAACTTCGGAAGCGGAGGCATGCTTGATAACGTTGTTCAAGGCTTCCTTAAAGGCCAGGAACAGGCTATGGCGCACTTCCGACCGGAGCGGCCATTGGGGAAGGTCGAGAGGAAAATCCAACCGGCAACGCAGCCGGGCCATCCGGGCCTGTTCCTCTCCCAGCCTGCCGAGGTAGTCGGCCATGCTGTCGAGAGTGTCATGGCGAGGATCGACCGCCCAGACGATCTCGTCCATGGTTAGGGTTAATTCCTGCACCGTCTCTTGAATTCGCTCCAGTTCCCGCGCAACCGGCGCGGAGGGCTCGAGGTGGTGAGCCGACTGGCTAAGCAGGTTGATGCGCGTAAGGCTGGCCCCTAAATCGTCATGAATATCCTGCGCGATCCGGGCGCGCTCGCGTTCCAGTGATCGCTGCTGCTCAACCCGCTCCAGCTTGCGGCGCATCCGGCGATGCGTGCCATACCACGCTCCAGTGGCTGCGACCGACACCAGAATGCACAAAGCCACTAGCCTAAACCACCAAGTCTGCCATACATGCGGCAGCACCCGCAACGCCACCTCAGCCCCCTCCTCGTTCCACACCCCGTCGCCATTGCTCGCTATCACGCGGAACTGGTAGTCGCCTGGAGGCAGATAGTCGTAGGTCGTCAGGCGCTCGGTCCCCGCATCAACCCACTCGGAATCCAGGCCCTCGAGCCGGTGCTTGAACCGGACTTTCTCAGGGGCCGTGAAGCTCAATCCGGCATAGTGGAACTCGTACCGATGCCGGCCGGGCGGGATTTCCAGCAGCCCAGGCTCCCCATCTGTCGCAAGCCGGTAAACCACACCGTCTACCAGCAGGTCTTCCACCACCACCGGAGGCAGCCGGTGATTGATCCTGACCTCGTCCGGCTTCACCGCCACCAACCCCTTGCTGGTGGGAAAGTAGAGCCAGCCGTCGGCAGCCCGGCACCCGGCCGGCTGAAAGCCTCCCAGGCATTCCTGAGTTGGCAGCCCGTCGTTCCTATCATAGCACGCCCACCGCGCCGCCGGAGTCAGGCCGTCGGCGCACTGGTTGAGTTGCTGCTTGCCGACTCTCAGGATGCCACCATGGGAGCCGATCCAGAAACTGCCTCGGCCATCATCCTCGATATCGGTTATCACCTTGTTGGGCATTCCCTGCGCCAGGGTAATGGCGGCCCAGTGCCCGTTTTTGTAACGACTCAGCCCCGCCGCCGTCCCCACCCAAAGCGCCCCTTGGTCATCCAGGTGGAGGCAGGAGACAAAGTCGCTCGCCAAGCCATCGGCCTTGCGAAACTGGCGCACACGCCCCTGTTCCAGCCGTCCGACTCCTCCGCCATTCATGCCAAACCAAACGGTGCCATTCGTTTCCTCCACCACCGCACGCACATCGGCCAGCACATTGGTCCCGTCTGCGATGGGCAACGAGGCGGTCTGATGATGGTAACGCACCAACCCGGCGGCGGTGCCAACCCAGTAATCGTCCTCGCCTCGACGCACCAGCGCCGTTACCGAGGTCAGTGTCGGCGGCCAACCGGGCGCCGACTCAAAACGCCCCTCGTGCTGTACCTGCAGGCCGACGCTCCAGGTTCCCATCCAAACCGCGTCGCGCACCCCCACGGCGACCGACCAAATGTATGGATTCGACACGCCCTGGTTGAAACCCCAATTAGTCCACTGGCCGGCCGCAAAGCGATAGAGGCCCGCCCCATCGGTCCCCGCCCACAAGGTCCCGTCAGTGCCGCACGTCACTCCAAGCACGGCTCGTCCCTGCCAGTGGTCGGGCGGGTCCAGCGGGATAAAATTGGCTGGCCGTACCATGGCCAGACCCGAAGCGGCGGTACCGACCCATAAATTGCCCTCTCGGTCTTCGCACAGGGCCCTCACCCACTGGCTACGAAGACCGTTGGTGTGGTTGAGGCAAACCGTCTCGCCTCCAGGCTGGATCAGATAAAGGCCATGTTCCGGTGTGCCAATGGCCAGCACTCCCGACTGCAACTCGATCATGCGGATGGTTGCCCCGTATCCCCAGGGGCATTCTCCCAGATTGGTCTCCCAAGTCTCGTTCTTCCACTTATGCAGCCACCCGTAGCTAGCCACCCACAGTCCTCCGTCTGAACTGGCACATACGCCTTGCACGTAAGAGCTGCTGGGGGAGTCGCGGTCCAGCGGCAGCGGCGTCGAGACGCCATTGGTGAAGACCGACAGTACGCCGTTGCGGACGATCCACATCCCCCCCGCAGCCATTGGCTCAAAGCTGCAAAAACCCTGGGGCACCCCTGGCATCGGTGCTTGCCGCAGGCCGTCCTTAACCCGCAGCAACAATGCGTTTTCATTCAACGCCCAGACGTCGCCATTCAAGTCGCTGCCAATTTGCCATATCTTCGGAGGGCTCCATCCCGTTTGAATGCCAACCCTTTCGAAGCGGCCGTGCCGATAGCGGCTCAACTCTCCCGTTTCGTGCCCAATCCACAGCGTCCCTTCCTGGTCCTCGAACAGGCTGCTTATCTGGCTGCTCGGCAGGTTGGAAGTGTTGTCCGCGTCAAACACCTCGAACTTGATCCCATCAAACCGCGCCAACCCGCTCGGGGTGCCCACCCAAATGTACCCGTCGTGCGTTTGAACGATGGCGTTAACGGCATTCTGCGGCAGCCCGTCCTCGACCTGCCAAAACCGGAGCAAGTAACGGCTGGCAGCAGGAATACCATTGCTGGAAGCCGCCGTCCCGCCCACAACCCAACCCGCCAGCAAGAGCAGGAGCCCTTGACGGAGCCATCGCACTGCGGCGATCAAAAGGCGGATCATATTTCGGTGTGACCGAAGCCGGCGACGCATGCTATCCGCAAACATTCTTCGCGCAAGGCTATCCGCAAACATTCCTTCGTGCAAGATTGGGTTCCAGGTCTCAAGTAAAAAGCATGTCGAGAAAACTCGCGACATTCCTCAGACTCCGGTTCGTGCTACTAACTGCATGTGCAAATCGAAAAGCAAAAGCTGATGAGCGTGCAGGGTTCCATTCCAGGAGCTCACTTGAGGCCATGGAAAGCCCTTCCAGACTCGCTCAGCCGTCCCAAAGGCCAGCCCCTCCCGCTTCCTCGATCTCGCTGGTCCTCACCCCGAAAGCACGCAGAACGCCGCAAAGCTGTGCTCGAGACGGAAGTACTCCAGGAGAGCCTCCAAAAAGGCATAACTGTTTCGATGGTCCAGCAGGACCAATCGACGATGCAACTCCACGCTGAGTGGATGGAGCAAGCCGGCGGCTTTCGCATTTTGAGCCAGCATACGACTGCCGGAAGCGCCCTGAAGGTGCTGGGCCAAGAGAAACCTAACGTCGTCCTCGTGGACATTGATATCCCGGATTTGCAGGGCATCGCCTGCATAACATGCCTGAAACCCATCATTCCGGAGACCCAGTTTGTGGGGTTGACAATCGATGGAAACATTGTCCGCGTGCTGAAGGCCCTGGCGGCTGGAGCTAACGGCTGTCTTCTCCGGCCCACCGGGCCGGTGGAAATGGTTGCCGCTCTCAGAGATGTCCATGAAGGCGGCTCACCGCTAAGCGGCCGCATCGCTCGCGAACTCGTGCAGTCATTTCAGCGGCGTCACTCGCCCCCTCCGGCGCTGTACACTTTGACCGGGCGAGAGCGGGAAGTTTTGGAACTGCTGACGCAAGGATTCCTGTACAAGGAAATTGCCGCCCTTCTTCAGCTCCGCTCACCTACGGTTAACACATACATTTGCCGGGTCTATAAGAAGCTGGGAGTAGGCACTCGCAGCCGCGCTACGGCGCTCTACAAGGGATTGGCCACGTAGCTGCCTGAAGCGACGCGCCCAGGGTCGCTATCCCGCTCGAACTCATGCCTCGGGAGGGCACTGCGTATTTCATAAGAGCGTCGTTATCTTGCCGGAAGCTTGTAGATGCTCACGCTGAAGCGCGGCACGGTGAGTGAATCGGGTATGGAATCAACGGAGGAACCAGTGATTTTCGGGTTTTGGCCGCTGCCCTCGGACGAGGCGAGTCGCCACAGGGTTCCAGTCCCGGACAAGACCGCGCCCGCGATGTTGAGCTTGAGCGGTTGTTCCACATCAGTCGGATTCAGGATAGCCACTGTAAGAGTGCGGCGATCTTCGGCCCAGGCAGCGGCGACGTCGAGCGGGAAGGTGTCGCTGCCGGCGTTCACCACGGGTTGCTCGCCGCCGGGCGGCTCGGTGGGTTTGGGCTGGGGCGAGTTGCCGGAAACCTTGACCGGGATAGAGCCGAAGTGGTCGCGATAGAGTTTGAAGATGAGTCCGTTCGCGTTCAGCGAGACGTTGGTCCCGTCGCGGCCGAGCAGTGAGGTGGCAAAAGTGTAAGCCGCCATTTGAATGAGATCGGAGTGCCGGAACATTTCATGGAATACCCAGGCGTAGGACGGATAAACTGGATAGCTAATGCTTCCACCCCTGCCGGCGTAGGCCCATTCGTCTATGTTCAGCGGTTTTGGATGAGTCGCAAGTGCCGGGATCAACTTTTCGTATTCCTCGTATTCCTCGAACTTGATGCGGATGTGGTTGGCCGGGCGGCGCATCCACTCCGTAACGGGTTCGTTGGGATCGTTCGGCACCTGGCGGCCCTCGGCCAGGCTGAAGTGAGTGCCGCCGTAGTTGTAAAAGTGCTCGCTGATGAAATCGATGTTGTCGAAGCAGTTGGAAAGCAGGCCGCCGGTCCAGTCAGCCGGCGAGAGATACGACGGAATCAGATTGGTGCCCAGGTTCAACGACTCCCGAGAACCGGTCATCGTGTCCGGCATGGCGCCGCTGGCGATGAATTTGATGGTGGGATCGACCTTCCTCATCGCCTTGGCGAACCGGTTGTGCTTATACTCAAACTGGTTAAGTTTCATCGCGCCATACTGGTAGCTGTAACCCCACGCTTCATTGCCGATGCCCCAGAATCTCACGTGGTAAGGCTCACGATGGCCGTTGGCCGCGCGCTGCTTGCCCATGGTGGTGGAGGAGGGGTTACCGTTGCAGTATTCGACTAATTCCGCCGCGGACCAGTCATCGCCGGTCCCGGCATTGACGGTGATATAGGGCTCGACACCGAGGACCTTGCAAAGCGTCATGAACTCATCTGTGCCGATGTCGTTAGGCTGAAGAGCGCGCCAAACTGGGTCATAGATCGGCGGACGTTTGTCGGGATCCCCGATGGCGTAACGCCATTCATGAGCAGAAACGAAATTGCCCCCGGGAAAACGATAAATGCCGGAACGAAGGCTCTTGAGCGCAGCGATGGCCTCAGGCCGCCAGCCGTCGAGGTTTTCGGCCGGCATGAGAGAAACCGCACCCACATGGAATGAGCCGGTACCACTACCGCTGATTTCGAGTTGGGCGGGACCAGAGTTTTCGGCTTTGAGGGAAAAGGTAAATCTCCTGTATCTCGTGTCCAGCTTGCCGAGCGGAACAGTCTGGCGCGCGGCGTCGGTGTTCGTGCCCCAGACGACACTGATGGAGACTTTCGCGGTGGGATCACCGGCCAATTGGATGCGCCCACTGTAGGTAGCTCCTTGGGTGAAGTTAAGACCGTTTTGCCGGATACCGCGAGGCTCAGAACCGGCGAGTTTGATCCATGGCGTGTGGTCGCCAACAAGAGGATTGGTGGTGTCCATGACGACGGAATCGGCCGGGCCAAGCGGATTCCACCGTCCCGGGCCGACATTGCGCAAGCCGCCTGGACCAAAGCCGCCGAACCCGCCGCGCTGGCCGGCGTTGGGGTCTCCCGCTAGCTTGGGCATGACGGGATAGTAGAATTTGCGGTCGTCGAGCATCTCGCACCACAAACTAGCGTAAATGAGGCTGCCGCCGTGCTCGAGGAACTGGCCATAGACATATGGAGAAATCGGCGGGCTGGTTTTCGATGCATCGATGTTGGCAACGGGAGTTGCGGGCTGTGCCTGGGCAGCGCAGGCGGCAGTGAGCAGCACAACGTTCAGCAGATGGTGTTTCATAAGAGGCAGAGTTTATTTTGATAAGGCTGCCTGCTTCGCCTCAGCAAGAACCGCGTCAAAGGCTGGCTTGGGCTGGTCGTTTCCGTCGAACAAGAGCGGCTTGCCGTTGGCGCGCCAGGAAACGGCGTCGTTGGCCCCCCAGAACGTGACCACCTGGACAGATTTGCGGTGTTTTAAGAACGCGCGGAAAAGGCCCGCGTATGCGTCCGTCAGCCGCCGGTTGGCATTCTGCACCAGGCCGCCTTGGGTGGTCGCGGCGTTCTCAGCGATGTCCGCCCCGGTGTTGCGCTGGCCCCCCTGCGCACTGTTGACGTCGAGCTCTGTGATGTGAATGGGCAAGCCCAGCGTCTCCAGTTCCGTCAGCGCCTCGTCTTCAGCCTCAAAGCTCGATGAAGCGACGGTCACGTGGGTTTGCGAACCAATGGCCATGACCGGGACGTGCCGTTCCTGCAGGGACTTGATCAAGGTGATGAGTTTGCGGCGTTTTACGGGATCCTCCAACCCATAATCGTTGTAGCGGAGGATCGCGTCCGGATCCGCTTCATGGGCGTATTCGAAGGCCTTGGCGATGAAGTCCGGCCCGATGATTTGAAGCCAGAGCGAGTTTCGCAGAACGTTTGTGTCTCGGTCAGCAACCGCCTCGTTCACCACGTCCCAAACCTTGATCTTGCCCCTGTAGCGACCTACAACGGCGGCAATGTGCTCGTGCATGCGCTGGAGCAACTCTTCCCGGGAAGCGCGCGGTCCGTCGTAAAAAAAACCTCCGCCAAAACCGCGGCGGCCGGGTCGGCGACCGCCGGGCGCATTCGTCCGTCCCAAGCTCCCAGCGGCCTGGGGTGGTGGTGACGGGAGGTTTGTCATGCCTGGCGGCAAATTGGTTCCTCGGAAGACCCATGTGGGTGTCTGGCCGTGCCAGACGAGCGTGTGGCCCACGATGTACATCTGGTTGCTGAGGCCGAAGTTCACAAAAGCGTCCGCTGGGCCGAAATCATACCCGTTTGTGCCTTCCTGCGGATGGATGAGCGCCCACTTCAGATCGTTCTCCGGCGAGATCTGGCTGAACTGTTCTTTGACGAGCGCGATGTCGTTGGTGACCTCCTCCCGGGTGCGATTAAGGAACTCCGCCTGGTTCGTGGCGCCCATCGCAACGTTTCCGTTGATGGCCACGCCAACATAGAAAGCACCGGCGTATGCGCCTTTAAGGGTGGCCGGGTTGGCGGACCAAGCCCTCGAGCCAATGGCCAGCAGCGCAGAGGTTAGCAGGCAGAATCTCAAACTGATGCTTGGCATGTTTATTCTCATGACTGAGTGGCTGAATGCAATTTGTTCACGGGGCGGTTCTTGCTGTTGGTATTTGCTGCTGTTGTCCTCATGCTCTAAGGCTCTTGGAACAAAAGCGGCGCAAATCTGAAGAAGCTTCTGCGCCAGGTCTGCCACTCATGTGCCGTGCCGGGCGACTCATAATACCTATGGTTGATATGCGCGTCGGTGAGGAGCTTGTCCAGGTTGCGAGTGGCTGTGAGGTTCTCGGCGGTCCCCATGCTGAAGAACATCACCGGAATTCGTTTATTAAAGGCGTCGGCGTCGGCAAACAGGCCGTTGTATGCCGTTTGCAAGTTGGTGATGCCGCCCGCGCCGCCGCTGAAAGCGCCCATGGCGCAGAATGCATCGGAATGGTTCAGGACGATCTGATACGTCTGGAAAGCTCCCATCGAGAGGCCGGCCATGGCGCGATGCTCGCGGTCGGGAATCGTGCGATAGGTCGAATCAATCATAGGAATAATCTCAGGCAACAGCCTATCGGCAAAATGGGCGGTGGCAGCGCTCATGAGTCCGAATCCTCCCCGGCCGGACGGTTGATTCGTTTCGGCGTTCACCGTTGCCGGGGCATTACTCCCGGCCGGCGGGTTTGTTCCCCCAGGCGCGCCCATGCCCCCCGCTGCGGCAGGCCCGCGTCCAGCGCGCACGCCCGGAGCAAACAAGGCACTGCCGCCGCCGTTGTCCATGACGACGACCATCGGCTTGGCTTTTCCTTCGGCGATGAGATTATCGAGGATGAAATTCACGCGGCCTTGGGCGGACCAGCCGCGTTCATCTTCGCCGGCGCCGTGCTGGAGGTAAACCACGGGATAGCGGGCCGTCGGATTGCTGGCATAATCCGGCGGCGTATAGATAAAACACCGGCGCCAGGCGCGGTTGGTTTTGGAATAATACCAGTGCTCGCGCACTTCGCCGTGAGGAACGTTCCTGGCGTCGTAAAAACCTTCCCCCGGTGACAGCACTTCGATGCCGCTCATCATTTTGCTCACGCCAAAGAAGCTCTCGCTGGCGGGATCGGCTACCGAAGCCCCATCGACGATGAATGCGTAGTAATGGAACCCAACGACCAGCGGCGGGGTGATGACCGACCACAGGCCCTGCTCGTCCCTGGTCATGTTGTATCTATGGCCGCCAATGTCCACTTGCACCTTTTCGGCACCTGGCGCGCGCAGCCGGAACTCGGCGTGCCGCTCGGAATCGATCTTCGGGTACTGTTGCCCGGGAACATTCGAACTGGCGGATTTGGCATCGCTACCGAGCTGATTCGTTGAGGAGAGTGAATTGGTCTGGGCAATGGCAACCAGGCTACTTGCCATCAGGGTGAGCGTGATGATCGTTTGGATTCTCATGGTTTCACTCCTGGGTTCACTGATGGCCGGTCGCTGTGCCCTGAAAGAGCAACGGCGCGAACTCGTGCAGGCTCCGCCGCCAGGTCTGCCACTCATGCGCGGTGCCCGGTGATTCGTAAAAGACATGCGCGATGCCGGCCTTCTCCAGCGCCTGATGGAACGTGCGGCTGCCGGCGGTCATTCCTCCTTCGGCGGTGCCGACGCTGATGAAGAGCACTTTGACTTGTCTGGCAAAGGCCACCGGGTCGCCCAACAGGCCGTTAAACCCGCCTGGGACCTCGGGGAAACCAAACGGCGCGCTGAACGAGCCAATATAGGCGAACGTATCGAGGTGCGATTGCGTGATCTGCCAGGTCTGCGTGCCGCCGAGCGAAAGTCCGGCCATGGCCCGGTGCTCGCGGTCGGGGATCGTGCGATACGTTGTGTCAATCATTGGGATGATGTCGTCCATGAGCACCTGCGTGAATTTGTCCCAAAACATAGGCCCCCCACCCCTTCTTGGACCACCCATCGCGCCCGGGGTGATGCCGCCGTCATCCATCACCACCAGCATCGCTGTGGCTTTGCCCTCGGCGATCAAGTTGTCGAGAATGAATCCAGTCCGGCCCTGCGTGGGCCAGCCACGGGCATCTTCCCCCATGCCGTGCTGAAGGTAAAGCACCGGGTAACGCGCTGCCAGGTTCGTATCGTAATCCGGCGGGGTGTAAACGAAACACCGCCGCGTCTGGTCGCTCGTCTTGGAGAAATAATAGCGCGCGCGGATGTCGCCGTGCGGCACATCTTTAGGCAGGTAGAAGTCCTCGTCCGGAGACGAAACTTCGATGGCGCTGCTCAGCTTGCCCGTGCCGAAATAGCTGTCGCTGGCCCGGTCCGACACCGCGGCGCCGTCAATCGAAACCGTGTAGTAATGAAATCCCGGCGCGAGCGGGCTGGTTGTGATGGTCCAGACGCCTCCGTCTCCTTTCACTCCGCGCCCGCCCGGGAGGCTGACCGAAACGTTGGTAGCGTTGGGGGCGACGACACGGAAGTACGCGCGTCGCTGGGAATCCACTTTTGGAAATGGCGCTCCCGGCACGTTGGACGGCGCCGATTCCGCATCCGCGGGCAACTGGTTTGTCTGCGGCAGTGTTGCCGGACTGGCCGAAACCAGATTTGGGTTCGCCGCTCTAGTTGGCGCCGCGGAAGCTACGGGTTGAGTGGAACCGCGATGCTGGGTCTGGCATCCCGTTACGGAAGTGAAAATGCAAACAGCGGCGCCAAAATAGACAGCTCGGGACAGAACGTTTTGCATGATGTCAGGTTCTTTCAGCGGGCGGTAACGGTCGCGGGCAGTCTCATCCGGATGTCATCGGACGCTGCCCCGATGAGAAACTCGTAGTCCCCCGGCTCGATCACGTACTGCTTTTTCTCCGCATCCCACCAGCGAAAGCGTTCCGCGGGGACTTCCACCGTAATTCTGCTGGATTTACCGCGTTTCAGGTGCACCCGGGCAAAACCGCAAAGCGCGAGTTTCGGCTGCGGCACACTCGAGTTTATGTGGCGGAAATAGAACTGGACCACCTCATCCCCATCCCGGTCGCCGGTGTTCTTCACGGTGAGCGACACCCTCGCGCTGCCTTCGGCGGAGAATTTCTTCGATTCCAGCTTGCCGCTGAGGAACTCGAACCTGGTGTAACTCAAGCCGTGGCCGAACGCGAACAGGGATTTGCCGGTAAAAAAGCGATACGTTCGATTGCTCATCGAGTAATCGCGGAAATCAGGCAGGTCCGCAGTCGAGGCGTAGAACGTGATCGGCAAATGCCCGCTGGGGTTCACGTCCCCGAACAGAATCTCGCCGACCGCGCGTCCGCCTTCCTCGCCAGGATACCATGCCTGAAGAATCGCAGACAGATGTTCGGCTTCCCACGGCAGGGCGATGGAAGCACCACTGCAATTGATCATGATGAGCGGCTTCCCGGTCGCGGAGAGCGCGCGCACAAAATCCTCTTGAACCTGGGGCAGCTCGATGCGGGTGCGATCGCGTTCTTCGTTTTCAATATAGTGATTCAAGCCACCGACATAGACGAGGACGTCGGCATTGGCCGCGTTGCTGAGGGCTTCCTCCCGAAGTTCCGGAATGGGACGGGGCGGAGCGGCCGGCTGGGGTTCAACTTCCCAGGGAAACCGGCGAATAGGCTCGGTGGTAAGCGGACAGCCTTGGGCGAAGGTCACCTCAACGTTCGTCCCGGCCAGTTCACTGATGCCGCTCAGGATCGTCACAGTCCGGGAGGCGGTCCCGTTGTAGCTGCCCCAGAGCGTGCGCGCGTTGCCCGCTATCTCCCCAAACACGGCGATCCGCTTGATCCGGGTCCGGTCTAGCGGGAGAAGCCCGTCATTCTTCAGCAAGACCAACGACTGGCGCGCGATCTGCAAGGCAACCTGCCGATGTGCGGGCGTGTCGTTCCGGTCAATCCCAATCCTGGAATACTGGCACTTGTCTGGCGGTTCGAACAAACCGAGCTTGAAACGCGTCCACAATGTGTGATACAGCGCCTGGTCAATTTCCTTTTCAGTGACCAGTCCTTGTTGAACCGCCCGCACCAGGGCGATGTAATCCCCGCCGCAACAAAGGCTGCAGCCGGCCTTCACCGCGTCCGCGGCGGCTTCCTCGGGGGTTTTCACATAATGATGGTCGTCCGGAGCCCAGATGTTGCGGATCGCGTCGCAATCCGAAACCACGTAACCGTCAAATCCCCATTGTTTTCGCAAGAGATCGTCCAGCAGAAAAGAACTAGCGCAGCATGGCACGCCGTGAACCGAGTTGTACGCGCCCATGACGCCGCCCACGTGCCCCTCGCGCACCGCCATCTCAAACTGCGGAAGGTAGGTTTCATATAAATCGCGCTCCGATGGCTTGGCATCGAAACGATGGCGATCCCGTTCGGGGCCGCTGTGGACCGCGTAATGCTTGGCGCAAGCCATCGCCATCATATAATCAGGGTCGTCGCCCTGGACACCTTTGATGAGCGCCACCCCCATCGTGCCTGTCAGAAACGGGTCTTCCCCGAAGGTCTCCTGGCCCCGGCCCCACCGCGGGTCGCGGACAATGTTGATGTTCGGTGTCCAGAACGTAACCCCGGTCCACCATTTGGAATCGCCATTATGTTTCGAGGCGTAGCTATTGAACTTCGCGCGACCCTCGATGCCAATGACGCTCCCCTCCTGATGGAGCAGTTCCGGATTCCATGTAGAGGCCCTGCCAACCGGCTCGGGAAAAACCGTGGCGACGCCGTTGTTGGCGACGCCGTGCAAGGCTTCGTTCCAATAGTCATACGCCGGCAGGCCGAGCCGCGGGATGGATGGCGCAGCGTTCTTCAACTGCGCGACTTTCTCGGCCAGGGACATCCGTCGGATCAAGTCATTCTCGCGCGTCCGCAACGGGTGCGATGGCTCTCGCCAGATCGGCGGCTCGCTGATCTCCGGCACCCGGCTGGCGGCGGCCGAAAACGCGTCCGCCATATCCGAAGCGCAGAACGCAGCGACGGACACTCCCGCGGCGTCCTTCACCTCGAATGTGTTAAACTTGGCCGCCCCTTTGCTTGCCCGGAAAGAAACCTTCAGCGGACCACGGACCGAGTCGTCTTCATGCGTGACCGTGCCTTCGATCTGACACACTTTCCGCGCGCCGCCCGCGGCAGCCACGATGTCGAAATTCGTGGCCAGCGCGTCATCGCCCGAAACCACGTCCATCAACCTTTCACCCGGCGCGTCCGCAAGCGTCTCCACTTCGCCGATAATGATCCGGTATTGGCCCGCCGGCAAACGCGAGATGGCGACGGTGAAATTCGTTCCGTTGATTTCTTCATGAAACGCTGCTGCGTTGCTGGCGGCACCCTGGATGGCAACCGACTCATCGTCCTTCCGGTGCGTAAAGTCCCCGCTGATGCTCACCTGCTGCCCGCAGGAGGCGCAGCCTTCTTCGGCCCCGCAGGCGGCGGAAACCAAAAGCATTGCGTTCGTAACCGCTACGAAGGATGCAACGGCCAGTGCCATTGAAGATCCACCAAACCTGTGCCATCCGGTTCGAGTCAATCGCCAAAATCTGGGGCCAATCAAGTGGCAAACTGCTGAAGTCCCGGTGCGAGCAGGCGGCACCTTTGCGAGTTGAGTTTTCATATCTATAGGCGGTCGTCCCAGACGTCGAGATAGTGTTCTTCCATTCGTCAAATGCCAAGCGAGAAGAGGTTATTATCGAGTTAAGTCGCACTTGATATTACTTAACTCGCCGCTTCAGGCCCCACGATCGCGGGCTTCCAGTGCCTGCCATACCGCGCCGTAAGCAGCGACTAGCGCAAAGCACACCAATGGAATCCCAAAGCCGATGCGCATGGAAGAGATATCGGCGATGTGCCCCATCATCGGGGGCGCGATAGCTCCGCCCACAATAGACATTACAATGACCGATGAGGCCAACTTGGTATGGCTACCCAGCCCCCTGATACCTAGCGCAAAAATGGTGGGAAACATGATTGACATGAAGAAGAAAGTCCCCAACAGGCCGACCAGCCCCGGTTTGCCCCGGCTGGTCATCGCCAGAGCCGTCAGACCGACATTGATTATGGCGTAAAGGGTCAGAGCCCTCTGTGGCTTCATCAGGCTAACGACGGCACTACCGCACAGGCGGCCCAGCATAAAGAGGCCGAAACCGAAAAGCCCCAGCCAAGCCGACGCCTGCTTCTCGCTAACCCCCGGGTTGGTCTCGGTTACATAGTTGATGAAGAAACTAAACACCCCCGCTTGCGCGGCCACATAGAAGAATTGCGCGAGCACCCCGCCAACGAAATGCCCTCGCCTCCAGAGCGGCTTGTGTCCTCTTCCCTGCTCCTCGGCCTTGACCTCGTCCTCCGCTTGCAGATCGGGCACGGTCGAAAAGCCAAAAACCACCAGCAGAAACGTCACGGCTACTCCGATGCCCAGGTAGGGAAGATAAAGATTGCCATTGCCTTTGGCGGCCGTTTCCCCTCCTCCGAAGATGAGGCTCCCTCCAATAAGCGGCCCCAGCACCCAGCCGATTCCATTGATCGTCTGGGCGATATTGATGCGAGTCGCGCCGCTGGCCGAGGGGCCCAGGAGCGTGGTATAGGGATTGGCAATAGTCTCCAAACAGGTCATGCCCGAAGCAATTATAAACAAACCGGTCAGAAAGGCCCAGTAGGTGCCGATGCGCGTCGCCGGGATAAACCAGAAAGCCCCGCCGGCAATCAACGAGAGGCCGATGAGAATGCCGCCCTTGTAACCGAAGCGCCGCGCCAGCAATCCGGCCGGTACGGCCATAAGGAAGTAAGCAAGGTAATTGGAGAACTGGACAAAACCGGATTGAGCCTTGGTAATCTGCAGCGTGTTCTGAAAGTGCTTGTTGAGCACATCAATCATGCCGTTGCAAAAGCCCCAAAGAAAGAAGAGGGTCGTGGCGAGGATAAACGTCATCACCATATTCCGGCCATCGGGCAAGCGGAACAACGGTTTGGTCTCAGCGGCGCTCGGTCCAGACTCAGAGGTGGCAATCATATGGTCTTTATTGGTCGCTAATGGTTTAAGCTGATCCGAAAACCTGGTGAAAGGTCGCGCCGGCTTGCTCAGGCGCTTTCAAGGATGATGTTCGCATACGGGATCGTATCCCCAGTGCGGATAAGACCGATGGCGTTGGGGATACGCCGCTTGAACCCAACATGCGGTTCGTGTTTTAACTCGATGCCGCCGAGCGCCTTGCCAAACGCCGCGTGAGTGGCCGGGGGATTGTGCCGTAGGAATTCCCGCGCCATCCATGCCTTGCCGATGTTGAAGTTGGGACGGATGGCCTGAAGCACCTGCAGAACCGTGGGCGCATCGTCCACCAGGGAGATATCCACTGTCTCGATCATCGGCCAGAACGGGAAACCACGGTCGGCGATGACCAGAGTGTTGGTATGGCGCACGCGGCTCAGAAGCGAATTAATCTGCGGATTGAGAATGCCGGTCGTGAGCATAGTGCAAGGGGATCAGAAGCCCCGTAGGTCGGTGCTACTGCGCCGGGCCAAGCCGGGCGCCGGCGTTCGCCTCAGCACGAGGTATTGCAGGCCGCGCTTTTCGCAATACTCGCGCTTGCCGCCTTTGTCGCCATCCTCATTGACGGCGTAAATGTCCGGCTTAAGCCGAAGGATCTCCGGCTCGGCATCCAGCCACCCATCTCCAGTGGAGACGAGGGCTTGCGTCACGTAGCGAACCGAGCCGACCAAATACCGCCGCTCCTCTTGCGGCAGCAAGGGGTGCCCCGGGCCCTTTAGCATCCGGATGTTGGCATCGTGCCCCACAATGACGTACAGGTCGCCATAGGCGCTGACCTCCTCGAAAAAGCGCACGTGCCCGGAATGAAACCAATCATAGCAGCCGGTGACGATTACCTTCTTGCGACCTGGAGGTAAGGAGGGGCTCGGCAGCTCGGGGAAACCCAATAGTTCGGCCGGGCGGAATACGCGATAGGTCAGATTGTGCCGACAGCAGAATTGCTCCCGCTCACCTCCGTCTGTCGACGGCAAGTCGGCCCAGATATCGGCGAAAAGACTCTTGGGCAGCGAGTTTTCCGTGGCTTGGGCTCCGGTTTCGATGACCCGTGTCACATAGCGGACGGCCCGGAGCACGTAAAGCCGTTCCGCCAACGGAAACTTCGGCGGCTTGCCTGTAAGCCCCTCCAGCATCGCGTCCGGCCAGAGCAGCACCGTCAGTTCGCCGAGTTTGCCAGCTTCTTCAAGAAAGCGCAGATCGCGTGAGCAGAGATTATCAAACCCGCCGGAAACAACTACGTGTGGTTGCTGGCTCATGCTGTAGCGGTCCGCACGTTGATTTGGAAAGCGCCGGGAACCGCTTGGTCAGAGACGACGACCAGGTAGCCGCCTCCGCACCCGGAATACATCGCCCCGAGGTATTGCTGCTGATAGGCCTTGAGCAACGACATCAACCCAACCCGCAGGAGCGGATGGCGCACCACCTGCGGCAGCAGCGTCTCCCAGCATTTCATATTGAGGTTGAGGGACGCACCCAGCGCGGCGATGTCCCGACGGATGATGGCATCATAGCAGTACTGGCCCGACTGGCCCAGGCGGGCGACCCATCTCGGATCAAGGTGCTTCCGGCCCAGCGGGCTGTAACCCTCAGGCCGCGGCTGAACTGGGATCAGGTGCAGCACTTTCTCGAGCCATCGCGCGCAACGTGGCGAGGTGCAGGATTCGATGTGGACGGGGAAAACGCCCCCCTGCACGTGGTAATCGTAGTCTAGGCGGTTTATGCCGGGGTAAACGAGCCCGATCATGTCCTGGGAACCGCTGGGCTCGGCTTTGCCGTGGTTTTCGGCCTGGTAAAGCTCGCGCACCAACTCTTCCCGCGGCCGGTCGGGCAACCGGCCTTTCCAAAGCTTCATCGCGACGGCCCGGGTGCCACTGGCAATGCCTGATCGGTCCATAGGCCGAAAGTTCGCCTCGATCTGGACGACCACCATTGAGCCGGGCGGCGTGGGGTTATGGCGGGAGACAAACGGCTGGTCAATCCACCCGCCTGCAAGCTGCAGGCGATTGGGAATCGCTCCCAACAACCGTTGAACCGGCGAAAGCACTTTAGCCCTCATCAGCCGATCCCGACACGCTTGCCCGCTTTGCGCCGTTGGTATTGCTCCAGGATCCATTTGTAGGTGGCTGCCAGCCCTTCATCGAGTGGGGTGTTGGGCTCCCAGCCCAGAACCGTTTTGATATAAGTGTTATCGGAGTTGCGTCCCGCCACACCTCGCGGCGCGTGCAAGTCGTATTTCCGGTTCAGTTTAATTCCGGCAATCCTCTCGATCTTGCTCAGCAGCTCGTTGATGGAGACCAACTCGCTGGAGCCCAGATTGATCGGGGTGGCAATCAGGTCCTCGCAATGGGTGATGCGGTCGATGCCCTTCACGCAGTCGTCGATATACATGAAACTGCGGGTCTGATGGCCGTCCCCCCAAATCGTCACGTCCTTGTCGCGGGTATCCGTAGCCTCGATCACCTTGCGACAGAGAGCGGCGGGAGCTTTCTCGCGCCCTCCAAACCAGGTGCCATGCGGCCCATAGACGTTGTGGAAACGCGCAATAAAGGTCTTCAGGCCTCGCTCGAACCAGTATTCCTGACAGAACTGCTCGGAAATGAGCTTCTCCCAGCCGTAGCCTCGCTCGGACATGGCCGGGTAGGCATCGGACTCCTTTAGGGCGCGCACGTTCGGATCCTTCTGCAGCAGGGTGTTGTAGGCGCAGGCCGAGGAGGAGTAGAAATAACGGTGGGCCCCGGCGCGATACGCCGACTCCACCATGTGCGTGTTGATTAATATCGAGCGCAGGCACTCGACGCGGAAGCGTTCGATAAAGCCCATGCCGCCCATATCCGCGGCCAGGTTATAGACCTCCACCGCCTCTTCGCAGACGCGCCGGCAATTGTCCTCCTGGCTTACGTCCAGACAGAGGCTCTGCACCCCGGGCACTTGGAGATACCACTCATGCAGGGGCTTCTTGTCCACCGCCCGAATGTTGGTGAAACCCTTGTTCTTGAAATACAAGGCGAGATTGCCGGCGATAAAACCGCCCGCGCCGGTGATGACGATAAGATCGTCCTTCTTCACGGGCGGGTCCTTTTCGACTGATTGTCTGTCCTTCATGCGTTTGGGCTTTCTTTTGGCCGGCGGCGCTTCGCACTAGTGATGGCATCGATTCAATGGGCAGGATCAGTTTGCGCTTTCCCCGGAATCCGGGAATCCCCATTCTTGACCAAGATATACCTATTTTTGACCTTTCGATGAAAAACCCGCCTCCGTCACTGCGGCGCGAGCCGCCCAAGCCCGATTTCTTCTCCGCCCAGGTCTCGCAGGCCCGGCGATTCTATCTGGACCTGCGGCCCCACCCTAAAAGTCGCCTGGCTATTGTCTGCGGTGGAATTGAGCGTTGCGCCCCCGGCTACGTCATCGATCGCAAGTCCTTTCCATTTTACTCGATCGAATACGTCGCCAGTGGCGTCGGCCGCCTGAAGCTAAAGCACAAGGAACACCTCCTGCAGGCCGGCAGCGTCTTTTCCTATGGCCCAGGGGTTCCCCACACGATCACGACCGACCCTCAGCAGCCCTTGACTAAGTACTTCGTGGATTTCTCCGGCGTGGCCGCCACTGACCTGCTGGAGCAGTGCCGGCTGAGAAGCGGGACCGTGTCTCACGTCTTTCCCCCGCTTGAACTCCAGCCGTTGTTCGAGGAACTCACCCGCGACGGCGTGCGCGGCACACGCCAGGCACCGCGCTTGTGCGCGAGCCTGTTGGACGCCCTGGCACTCAAGATCCTCGAGTCGCGGGCGCCGTTGCCGGGGCGCGAAACGCTCGCCTTCGAAACCTACCAACACTGCCTTGAGCACCTCAGCCGGAACTTCATACGACTCCGCACCATGCAGCAGGCCGCGAGCGAATGCCATCTGGACCAAGCCTACCTTTGCCGCTTGTTCAGCAAGTATCACCAGGAAACGCCCTATCGTTTTCTCCTGCGCCTCAAGATGAACTACGCTGCCGAGCGCCTCCAGTCACCGGGCGTCCTGGTTAAGCAGGTCGCTGAGGAGACTGGCTTCGCCAACCAGTTCCATTTTTCGCGCGCCTTCAAGTCGGTCTTTGGCATCTGCCCGAGCGCCCTGAGCCGGATGCGGTGAAGTGACTGGCGATTTCGCCGTTCCGCTTTTGCGCTGTCTCAGTCGAGACTTGAGGGATTTTGGCCATGGTTTCTTGGCCTACTGTTATTGTGCGCATTCATTCTTGCCGTCATTAGAACTAACGACTGTCGTGATCCCTGCGGCAATGTCACAATCGGCGGGCTTTGAACGTTTTAGTTTCACTCATTGAAAATGAATATGCTGACTCCTATGCTGGCCGCGGCGCAATTCGGCGGCTCGACCCTCACGGCCCTGGACTGGGCAGCAATCGCATGCTACTTCGGCATCCTGTTCTGCGTTGGCTGGTGGGTTGTCAGCCGGCGCAAGGACACGGCCGCGGATTACTTCCTGGCGGGCCGCAATCTGGGCTGGTGGGTCATCGGCGCCTCCATTTTCGCCTCCAATATCGGATCTGAGCACATCGTCGGCTTGGCCGGGTCGGGGGCCAAAGACGGCGTCGCCATGGCGCATTACGAGCTGCATGCCTGGTGTCTGCTGGTGCTGGCGTGGGTTTTCGTGCCCTTCTACGCTCGATCGTTGGTGTTCACCATGCCCGAGTTCCTCGAGCGCCGGTTCAGCACCCAGTCGCGCTACGTCCTCTCCATCGTGTCGCTGATTACCTTTGTGATCTCGAAGATCGCCGTCGGTATTTACGCCGGCGGTCTGGTGTTCAGCTCGCTGTTACCGGACCTTCAAATCGATATTGGCGGCACCGTTATCGACAGCTTTTGGATCGGCTCGGTGCTGGTCATTGCGCTAACCGGGCTCTACACAGTGCTCGGCGGCATGCGGGCTGTCGCCTACAACGATGCCGTCCAGGTTGTCGTGCTGATCACCGGCTCGGCCTTGCTCACCCTCTACGGCCTGCGCGAGCTGGGAGGCTGGGGCAAGCTACGCGAAATCTGCGGGTCCGACATGTTCAACCTCTGGAAACCCATGGTCCCGCCCGGGGTTGAGTCCTCCTGGGCGCCCGTGCTGGTAAGGGGGGCCAATGGGGAGGTCGTCAAAGAGGCCTGGTACTTCAATAACCATTTCCCATGGCTCGGCATGGCGATTTGCGCGCCGGTCATCGGCCTGTGGTATTGGTGCACGGATCAATACATCGTCCAGCGCGCTCTGGGTGCGCCCAACGAAGCCGTCGCCCGACGCGGCAGCATCTTCGCCGCCTTTCTCAAGCTCTTCCCGGTTTATCTGTTCATTATTCCCGGCCTGATCTGCTTTGCGCTGGCCAAGAGCCATTGCAACGCCGGTCTCAACTCCGAGTTCTTCGGTCCGACCGCCCGCGCCAACCCCTACCAGGTGGCCTTCCCCTTAATGGTGCAGCACCTCCTTCCAGCCGGCATACGGGGCATCGTCGTAGCTGGACTGCTCTCGGCTCTCATGGGATCCCTGGCCGGCGTCTTTAATGCCTGCTCGACCCTCTTCACCGTCGATATTTACCAGAAACTCAAGCCCCAGTCATCACAGCACCAAATCGTCCGCACGGGCCGCATCGCGACGATCGGTATGGTCCTTATCGCCGTCTGCTGGATCCCTGTGGTCAAAGGCGCCCCGGGTCTCTACGATTATCTTCAGACCGTGCAGGGCTACCTGGCGCCGCCTATTTTTGTGGTGTTCTTCTTCGGCGTCTTCTGGAAGCGGCTCAATGCCCAAGGCTGCCTTTGGGCCATGATTATCGGGTTGGGCGTCGGCCTCTTCCGCTTGCTGGTGGACACGCTGGTCACGATGAAATTCAGCGGTTTTGAGAACGGCTATACACCCGGTTCTTTTTGGTGGATCCTCAATAATATCAACTTTCAGTACTTCAGCATCCTCATCACCATGATCTCGGCCGTCGTCATGGTCGCAGTCAGCTACCTGAGCAAAGAACCCGACCCCGCCCAGATCAAGAGCCTCACCTTCGGCACCGCCACGCACGAGGACCGTGCCAAAACCCGGGCAAGCTGGAGCTGGCAGGAGGTTGCCGCGTCGCTCTTCGTGCTGGTCTGCATTCTGGGCGCTTACCTCTACTTCCGCGGCTAACGAGACCAGGGCGAGATTGGGCAGGCAGACCGGCCCGCGAGGACGGCCAGCCAGGACTATGGGTCGATGAATCGAGCGGATGCTGGGTGTGCGCGGAGTTCCTGGGGTATTAACGAAAGCGGGCGAAGCGCCCCGGACAGGGGCAGAGCGGTAAACCGATGCCGCCGCAGAACGATGCCACAGGTGGGTTTCGGTCCGAGTTCACGCGGGCTGGCTGGCTTGGCCGGTAACGCAGGGCCATTGCCTTTCAACCTAAGGTTACAGTGCCGAGAAACCCTCGAAAAAGCGAGAGTTCAGTCCGCAATTGAATACCTTTCAGGGGCGACTCTTTTCGCTTGCCTCACCCCTCCCCCTTAGCTTGGACGTCGTCGGCTCTTTCTCCCACGCCGATTGCTTCCGCTCATGATCAGCGACCCCCAATACTCCCACACAACCGCCCGCGTCTGGTCAATGACACATATTTCTCCCCCTGGGGAATTTCAATCGTCACTGGCCACCAAGAGCGTGTTTGAGATTCACAGGCTGATTTTTTTGCAGCAAGGGCTCCAATTCGATCCTGTGGGTTTTGCGGGTGGGCGGGCGACGGCGAAGGAGAGCATATGAATAGGCGTTGCTTCCGCTCCTACATGTGTTGGAGAAAGCCAACACCGACCGCGGGGTAGCCGGTATCGGGATTGTATTGCCATGGGTCGCAGTTCCCCTGAATAGGGGCTGAAGCGCAGCCGGTTAGCAGGAACAGCACCAAGCCAGCGCCCAGAACCAGCCCTGTCGGGATTTCTTTGGATGCGTATGGGCCGCGCAACTCTGCGCTTTCGTGGCTCAGCACGGAGCCTTTCAATCTGCCGTTATCGTTCATTCGATTCCTGTTCATAAGTGCTGTTCTTCCAAGACTGGCGTGCTGCAGGACTTGAAGGTTGAAGAGGAAGCGCACGCTCGTCGCACCGACTTGTGGGGGTGATCGGCTAGCCTCGCGGAAAGGCCAAGGCGCTCGAGAGAGGGCGAACGCCGCACTGGATACCGTGCGCTTCCCAAATATTTTTTCAATTGATTGAGTCCAGCGTCCTGCAAGGGCCTCGGGCCAAGCTCTGTCACGACGAGAAGACTAAAGTGCTCGTAACGCCATGCCCGAACTCCAAGGCGATAACCAAGCCCTTTGGGCGCCGGTAGCGTCCAAGCTGGTGTCACGGAGGCTGGTTTCTTCATAGGGCGCTTCTCTCGTTGTGATGACCGCTTCTTACGACCCCAGAGTTATTCGTTTTATTCCCCACTCGCGCCAACTGGAGGGCACTTCTGTCGCTCCGTGGTCCCGCATCCTGTTGCTGACGCTGAGCCCAAGTTGTTCTCCCAACACCCAAGCGTGGGCTTCCTCCGGATCGATGAAGGACGTCAGAAACACGCCGTCATCTTGAGCCATTTTTTCGATCCGTCTGGCATGATTTGACTGATCCGGTCTCACGACCAGAGCAATCCAGGGAGACCGCGGCGCGGTTTGCGGCAAGGCTCCGCCAGATTCGAATAGTTCCACCGCTTTTGGAACTGACTGGAGGGCTGTGACGTCCACGATGATTCGATTCCATCGCTTGGCGGCCAGCAATTCGGCGACTTCGCGCCGGGCTGCTGCGGTTTCGAAGGGCGACATCTCTCCTTCGCAAGTTAGAAACACACACCTTTCGATTTTAACCGCATTTATGAAATAGGACATGTTCAAAGCGTTTCCTTGATTTCGCCGGCAATTAGTCTGGACGGACTGCTGGCTGGGGCGCAAAGGCAACGTCCGGGGAGTGTTGTTGACGCCGTATGATCCCCAACGCGGTGTTTTCGGATCTCCACAGACGATCGAAATTGAGAGCTAAGTTTGAGGATCGGAGGTTTCCCGCATCGCGGCTTTGATTTCACGTTCCGCCTGCAGCCAGTTCTCGAGGTCATGCCCCGGGGTTGCACCGCGCGCCTGGTGTATTTCTTGGGCGCGTTGCCGGATTCGTTCTTGCAGATCGTGCGCAAGAGGCTCGTTCGTCGTGTTTGCCGGTTTTTTGTTCTTTTGTTTTTTCATATCCTGAGGTGGCTTCGTGTTGGCATGGTTGCATCAAGTTAAAAGAGCCACGTCACGCCTATCAATCCAATGACGTCGTTCAAACCGAGGTTGGGGTGGTTCATGCCGGCGCAAGACATATGCATGTATTTGACTTCACCGGTCAGCGCGAAGTTGTCCCGCACAAACCAGTGCATGCCCACGCCGGGCTGGAGGTTAAATTCGAATGTGCCGCTTAGATCGGGATGACCAATTCCAGTCGCCGTGACCCCGGCTCCGCCATCCACAAATGGAATCCAGCGGGTCCCGGTGGCAAAGTCGTAGCGCAAATGAGGGGTTAGTCCGATGACCCAGTCCCTGTCCGGCCTGTACTGGCCGCCACCAAATAACTCGGCTCTCCACTCGACGTTGCCGCGATACCAGTGGCCCTCGCCAAGCACGGGCCCCCACATGTGGCCATAGGACACGCTGGTCAGAGCGAAGTCGTGGGCCTGGCGACTGCCGAAGGCCGCCATGCCGGTGGCGACCCCGACCTCGACGTTGACGGTGTGGACGGTGGACCGAAAGCCTTCCCCGATGCCATCTTGCCAAATGGCTGTGTCAGGTTTCTGCGACTCGATGGCCGGCGCCGAGAGGGGGCCCGCGGCTGCCGACTGAGACAAGAGCCCGGCTCCGTTCGAGCACGCCAAGGTGGCGGCCCAGGCGGCGAGAAAACATGGCGTTATACTGTTTCTCATTTTCGTGGCGATAGTGAGGGATGTGCTTGGTTGATAGAAGGGTGCTTCATGGATTTCAACTGAGAGCGATGAGGGAGACGGTTTCGTTGCGCTCGTTGCGCGGTTTGGGCCTTGGTTCAGAATTCCACCCATCAGGTGCAGGCGAGAGTCAGAGCATTGTGCTAACTGATCTTGTGCCAATAATGCATTCATGTTTCCTTCCATTGGTAAACTTATTTACGAGTTATGTGGTTTTTTCACTGCGACTTTATTTGTATTCGGGGTTTCCGCCGTGAGCGGCTGGGGAGCAACGCGCCTGAAAGAGTGGCTTCCGACTGACGGTCACCTCTCTCGCGGCTTTGTCTGTCGGCCGGCTGGTTGTGCCACAAGGCGCCATAGGTCAGGACCAAAATTGCTGTGCCGAGAATGAGGGGGAACATAAGCCTGGCTGTACGCGACCGCCTCAGATGCGCCCCCAAGAAAATGGACCACCGACGGCCGGATAACCGGTGTTGGGGTTGTATTGCCAGGGGCCGGCATCGCCGTAAGCACCTATCGAGGCGCAGCCATTAAGCAGGATGACTACTAACACAGCGCCAAGTGCTCCGAGCCAATGCCGGAGTCTTCTCCGGCGAGTCGCGAGCTTTGATTCACTTTCCGATCGGCCATCTGGTTTCATATTGAGGTCGTCCCATGATTCACTGAGTTGTTCCCGTGCTGGCTCCCGCGCGCTCCCTTTTGAGCTCCTGCTCGGCGCGCAGCCAATCGTCCAAATCCTTTCCCGGCCTGCCGCCTCGTGCCATGAAGATTTCCTGAGCGCGTTGGCGAATCTCTTCGACTGTCGGGGGAACGCCGCAAGTCGTTCTTGTTGGAGTTGTGTCTTTCGACGGGTTATCCCGTCGTATTCCTGTTTTCATAGTGTTGTATGTTTCAGAGCCTGCTTTTCTCCCGGGCTGAATCGATAGGGAAGCGCACAGATGCGCGGCCGGTTCGACGGAGGAAAAACCGGCTGGCGTGGGGAAGGGACGCCAGGGTGCTCGAATTGACGCGAGCACGGCGCACGCCGGAGCTGTGCGCTTCCCAAGAATTGCGTTTCGCCTGACGCACCGGCCTCACGAGGATGGGCTGGCTGAATCGCACGGAAAGCCAAAGCCGAATTGGCAATCTCGTTATGCGAGAAGCATCTACCACCGGGGTTCTCATTCCAGTGTCGGGTATGGCTTTTACCAAGTTGGACGGGCGGATGTTCATGACCACGGTCTGTGCTCTCCGATTAAGAAATGAGTGCTGTTCTCGCAGGCCCGCAGTTCCGGCTCGAGAGGGGCGAACGGAACTCGCGCTGAGTCGAGGTATTGAATCGTGCAGTCGGGACAGTAGAGCATTATTGGTCCTTCGTCCTCGCGGTGGATTCGGCAAAAGCACTGCTCCCCAACCGGGTCGCCGCAAACGAAGCATGTCTGCGGGATTGCGCCGCTGAATCGCGCTGTGCGTGGTTCATGGTCTTTGGCTGAGTTCATAATCGTGCTTTCGGCTCTCATGGCTTAGCGCCCTAAGCGTCTTTCCTTCCCAGGTTTGGCTGCCGGGCGCCAGTTTCCTCCGGTTGGGCCTTCGATTCAGGCGCGTTCCTGACGCAATGGTGTTCCAGCTTGGCAAGAACAGCCTGTTTCGTGGCTGTGCCAACGATTCGGAGGCGTGGTTTTCCTTCAACGAAATAGAGTAAGGTCGGAACGGATTGGATGTCGTACGACAGACTTAGATTCAGACTGTCATCCGCGTTGACCTTGACCACTTTGATTTTTTCCGCGGAGTCCCTGGCAAGTTCTTGAAGCACGGAATCGAACACCTGGCAAGGCCGGCTCCATGGAGCCCAGAACGCAACTAACACCGGCTGTTTGGACTGCAGGACCTCCACCTCGAAACTCGCTTCCCCGAGTTGCACAAGGGGCGAGCCGTCGTCAGTCGTGTTCATCTTTTCGGTTTTGTTCAACATCACCAGGCTTTATGCACAGCCTGTGCCAAGCGACGGGGAGACGTGTAAAACGCTCATCGACAGGGCTTAGCACGCCGGCCAGTCAGTTTCCACTGGGTTTGTAAAATCGAACGGCCCGAAAAATCGAACTAGGCATGGAGGAAGTGGTGCGACTGAGCCGTATGCATTCAATCCACCCGCGGATGAACAGGGATAGGGGTGCCTGTTCGAGAACTCCGTGCTTGGGTTCACACTAGCCATCGGAAAGCGACTCCGGCTAACTGAGGCAAAAACGATTGCGCCGCCAATGAATCCGTGTTCATCCGTGTCTGTCCGTGATGCGGCTAACCCGACTGACTTTCGTCCAAAACTATGAAATGACTGCCGCTACTGCTCCAGACCCGCAAGAGCGTCCGTTTGTTCTTGGCGTCTTGGGTCAATCGCGCCGCCTCTTCAGCGCTCCTGACCTCATGGCGATTGACTGACTGGATAACATGACCCGGCCTAAGACCCGCTTCCGCGGCAGCGGAATACGGTTTAACATCGAGCACTACCGCACCCTGCACATTGCGGGGAATTTTGAGTTGCTGCCTGATTCGGCTGTTCAGTTCACCTACGGTCACACCCTGTAACGCGCCGGGATCCGGGTCATCGACAGATCGATCTGCCTTGGCGGGGGGAGTGTTACTGGATACCTGGCCGACAGTGGCTCGGAGCGGCTTGGCCGAGCCATCGCGCAGGACCTCAACCTGGACAGTCTGACCAGGCTTGGCCTCAGCCACGGCGAGACTCAATTGGCGAGCTCCGCTCAGTTCCTTGCCGTTGAACCGTGTAATGACATCTCCGACTTCGAGCCCAGCCTCCTCGGCGGGTCCGTTGGGAACCACACCCCCCACCAGCGCACCAGTGGCGTGGTGGAGATTGAGTTCTTTGGCGAGCTCTGGAGTCAGGTCCTGAGCCTCGACCCCGAGATAGCCCCGGACAACGTACCCATATTTCACCAGGTCCATCATCACTCGGCGGGCAAGGTCTGAAGGAATGGCAAAGCCGATGCCCAGATTTCCCCCAGAGCTGGTGAGGATAGCGGTGTTGATGCCAATCAGGTGCCCGGTGACATCCACCAGCGCGCCGCCCGAGTTGCCGGGGTTAATTGGGGCGTCGGTTTGGATAAAGCTCTCGTAGTCCTCGATGCCAATGCCGCCCCGGTCCGTCGCGCTGACAATCCCATGCGTCACCGTCTGGCCAACCCCAAAGGGATTGCCGATAGCCAGCACCAGATCCCCCACCTGCACGTTCTGGCTTTGAGCCAACAGGACGGTAGGCAGGTGGTGAGCATCAATCTTGATGACCGCGATGTCACTCGTGACATCAAGTCCGATAACCTTGGCCTTGAACTCGCGCCCGTCCTGCAGAGTCACCTCGACTTCGTTTGCTCCATTTACAAGATGGCTGTTGGTCAGGATGTAGCCGTCCTCGGTCACAACCACTCCGGACCCAAGCCCGCACTCCAGCAGGCGGCGAGATCGCTCTCGGGGCGATTGTCCGAAAAAGTAACGCCAGAGAGGATCCTCTATCCCGCCTGCAGGGTCGGCAAGGCCGTCAGATTTCACGACCGCGACAATTTTGACCACAGCGGGCGCAACCTTTTTGACTGCCGGGGCGAAGCTCTCGAAACTTCCATTGAAACGGTGCGCGGGAACTTCATCAACCGGCGGGTCGATTGCCTTGTCCGGCTGCCCAGACTCGGTTGCGGAATCCTGTTGGAATCCAAGGATCAATGCCGCCATCAGGACCAAGCCTAATGTCAGCAGGGATTGCGGCTTGCGAATCTGCGCTCGTAATCTTTTCATTGTGTCACTTCCGTCACTGATTGATGAAATTCGCGCTCGGCCGGGCGGCACGTTGCGGGCGTGTCCAGGAAAGGCGACAGCCGTCTGGTCATTTATGTTTAGCAGGCTGAAAACAGCCCTCTTGCGTTGCTGCTCCGAGCACAGGAGCTGAAGGCATTTCTCGGATTAGAACACTGTCTCCGGGTCTGAACAACAGGCCCACTTCACCGTTCGCCAAAGCGTAGTGGACAAGATGCGCCACGCAATGAGCGCCGAGCTTGCGGTGTATGTTTGCCACGTGGCTTTCCACCGTCTTTCTCGTCAAACCCAGGTCAGACGCGACGGCCAAATAGGTTTCGCCAATCGCTATCAGCCTTAAGACTTGCCTCTCGCGTGCGCTCAAAGGCTGGCCGAGGGGGGGGCGACGGCAGCCGGAGCGGCCGTTTGGGAAGTGGCACCACGCCCGTGCTTTCTTCGCTGGCGAAACCTGGTTCCCAGAAACGGCCGGAAACCGGAGCAGATACGCCTGTCCACTGCGTGGCGGCGAACATCGGCGTCTGGCCGGCTTCAATCCCGTCTGTCTTTGGCGTTTCTTTTATCATAACTGAATTGGGTTTTCGTAGGCCGTGCGACGGTGAGGGTAGTCAAGGGATGCCTTTCGGTATCCAAGTTTCCCGGATAACGCTCTCGGCCGATCGCACAGCCAATGCTGGTCGGGATGCAGTTGTCGGGCCAACCGCTCAAACCTACACAAGGTGTTGCGCCGCTGAGATAAGCAGCACAGGGGACCGTCACAAAGCGATGGCCGAAATCTCGAACGGTCAAAAAGCCGTTCAGCCACAAATCGGGCAGCGACTTCGGTAACCACTGCCAAGTGGATACGATGCCTGCCTTGGCACGAATCCTGTTTCAGCTTGTTTTAACGCAGCGCCCGATTCGAGATAATGAACCGCTTCAGACTGAAACACGGCATATGAGACGACTAACTGTTTTCATCCCAGTACTCGCTTTCCTGTCGCTGGCCTTGTTAAGGCCTGCATGGGGTGGGAATTGTGGCGAAGAACTTCGCCTGGAAGCCGAGAGAGCAATCAATAATCTGAAGAGCTCCGATTCGGCATTTACCAACTTTTTCGAGAATTCGGCTGGCTACGCGGTCTTCCCCAGTGTCAGGAGAAGCGGGCTTAACCTTCCCGCCGAGCCCGTCAGAGGTATGGTTTACGAGAAAGGCGAACCGGTTGGGGAGGCGGTGCTGGCCGAGGTAAACGCGGGCCAGCAAAGCAGCGCGAAGCCTTTCCACGAAGCGATTTTTTTTGAGACTGCCGAAGCTCTTGCGAACTTCAAGCAAGGCAGGCTTGTCATAAGCGCAGATATCAGCGTTGTAGCTGCGGCAGAAGGCGCTGCGCTGACTGCCAAGTATCGGAAAGGAGTAGTAGTGTTCATAATTCCTGAGAATGGCCTGATGGAAACAATCACCATCGGCGATCAAAAGCTCAGTTACATGCCTCTGGATTAACGGTCCGCAGTTCCTTGCGAAGGGCATGGGTACCCCGGCACACAATTCATGGTTTACCTCTTGGAGCAGCACCGCTCGCACTGCGACCGATTCTCCAGCCCCAGGACCAATTTCGCCTGTGCTCCCTCGAGCCGGGCGCTTAAGCGAGAGACCAACGCAACGAAAGGAGTGATGATGCTTATGGCGCTGCCGATGCACGTCAAACCGTCCCCCACCCTGGTCCATTGGACGAGAGCCAAGTCCTAGGTACAAGGGGGAATCGAGATACCCGTACATAGGCAGCCTGCTACATGACATAGGCCGACACAATTCCCCCCGGCAGGAAACACTCCTGCCGGGGCTTTGTTTGCAGACGCAAGGTCCCCCACAATCGCATCGAGTTTTCGGACGTCCGAAAAACTGCACCCCGCCTTTGAACCAGCACCAACGAAGCAAGTTCCTGGGAATCTGGAACTCGCCATGTGACACGAGCGGTTGGCACGCGATCTGATAAGGAAGACCCAGACCAGCAAATCAACGCCAATAAAGTTTATGAAAATTAGAACTCTGTGGGAGCGATACGGGTTACAACGCTGGGCCTTAAAAGCGGCACCCCCTATCCCAGCCCACGGGAGAATGACGAAGCCCTTTCGGCCGCTGACACACCAGGAATCCATAGCGGTGCTGGACAGCGCGACGCATTGGCTCATTGGTGAAACCAAGACCATGCTCGACATGCCCGACGGACCATGCAAAGAGCGGCTCTATGCCGAATTGCGTGCGCGTGACAGATCCCTCACGCGAGATTTCTTGCGGTTGGTGAAGGATCAGGAATAAAACGTGCAAAATGAACCCCAAGCCAGCCCCAACACTGCCCGATTTGCGCAAACAATACGAGTGCGGTCCGGCAAAATTCTCCGGCAGCGAGGATGCGCTTTATGAACGCCATCTGACATTCGATCCTGTCATTCCCACGAATGACGCCTCGGCGCGGGAGAAGTACGAAGCCGCCGCGCGTTCCGTACGGGACGTGCTTTGTCAACGTTGGATCAAGACCGAAAAAACATACCAGACACGCAATGCAAAGAGAGTTTATTACCTCTCCATGGAGTATCTCCTCGGTCGTATGCTGGCGAATAATATCACCAACCTCCGCCTGGAGCCTGTGCTGGCGGCTTTCAGGCAGCTTCATGATCTGAATCCGCTCGAGTTGACGGAACCAGAACCGGACCCTGGACTGGGCAACGGCGGCCTGGGGCGACTGGCCGCGTGCTTCCTCGATTCGATGGCTACGCTCGGCTTCGCCGGTATGGGCTACGGTCTACGCTACGAGTACGGGATGTTCCGGCAGACTATCCAAAACGGCTGGCAAGTCGAGCAGCCGGATCACTGGCTGGCACGGCCCAGCCCCTGGGAAGTCGCTCGACTGAACGAAACCGTCGAGGTCAAACTGAACTGTTCTTTTGAGATTCGCGGCGGCGAGCTGCGTCCGGTGCCAGGCCGTCCCTCCAGCCTGATGGGCATTCCGTTCGACCGTCCGGTGGTCGGTTACGGCGGCAAGAGCATCAATACGCTTCGGCTTTGGGCCGCGCGCGCCCCCCACGACTTTGAATTCGCGCAGTTCAGCAGCGGAGATTTCATTGGAGCGCTGGCGGAGTCGCTCACGGCGGAAACTCTCACCCGGGTTTTGTATCCGGACGACAGCACAGCCAATGGTAAAGGTTTGCGGTTTCTCCAGGAATATTTCCTCGTGGCCTGTTCGCTGGCCGACCTCATTCGGCGGTTCCGCGCTGCGGGTAATGATTGGAGCGCGCTCCCCGAAAAGGCCGCCATTCAACTCAACGACACCCATCCCACGATGGCGGTGCCGGAGCTGATGCGATGGTTGTTGGATGAGGCGAAGCTGGACTGGGACGCAGCCTGGGACATCACTCAGCGAACTCTTGCCTATACCAACCATACGCTGTTGCCGGAGGCGCTCGAGAAGTGGCCGGTGGCATGGTTCGAGTTTCTGCTGCCGCGCCACCTCGAAATCATTTACGAAATCAACCGCCGCCTGCTCGACGACGTCCGCGCGCAGTTCCCCGGCGATGACGCACGAGTGGCCTGTGTGAGCTTAATTGAGGAAGGCCCCTGCCGCCAGGTGCGTATGGCGCACCTGGCAATCGTCGGCTCGCACAGCACCAACGGTGTGGCCGCCCTGCACTCTGAGTTGCTCAAGCGCACTGTGGTGCCGGATTTTGCGGCGATGTTTCCGGAACGATTCAATAACAAAACGAATGGTGTGACGCCACGTCGCTGGTTGTTGCTGGCCAACCCGGCCTTGGCTGAGGTCATCACGAATGCCATCGGTGATGAATGGATTACAGACTTGGCGCAATTGGAGAAACTCAAGCCGCTGGCCGAAGAGGAATCGTTTCGCGCGGCCATCCGCAAAGCCAAGCGCGACGCCAAGGCCCGATTCACAGACTGGCTGAGGCGTTCCGGCGGACCCACGGTCGACCCGGATACGGTTTTCGACACTCAGATTAAGCGCATCCACGAATATAAGCGGCAGCTTTTGAACGTGATGCACGTGATTGTCCTTTACAACCGGCTGCGCCAAAATCCAAAACTGGATGTGCCCCCGCGCACATTCCTCTTCGCCGGCAAGGCCGCGCCAGCCTACCACTTTGCCAAGCTAGTCATCAAGCTCATCAACAACGTAGCCGGCACCATCGCCGGCAACGCTGCCCTCAAAGAGCGCCTGCAAGTGATCTTCGTGCCGGACTACCGCGTTTCAGTCGCCGAACAGCTCATACCGGCCAGCGATGTGTCCGAGCAAATCTCGACCGCGGGCTACGAAGCCAGCGGCACCAGCAATATGAAATTCATGATGAACGGCGCGCTGACGGTCGGAACCCGGGATGGCGCCACGATCGAGATGGCCGAGGCTGCCGGCGAGGAGAACCTCTTCCTGTTCGGCTTGACCGCCGAGCAGGTCGCGGGCAGTCGCGGCTGGTACAATCCTTTGTGGCATTACGAACACGAGCCGGAAACCCGCGCCGCCCTTGATCTTATCGCCGCCAACCATTTCAGCCGTAATGAACCGGGTGTCTTCACCCCAATTCTAGACGCCCTGCTGCGCTACGGAGACTATTACCGGCACTTAGCCGACCTGGGCAGCTACACCGAGACACATCAGCGATTGGGTGAGCTGTACACTGATCCGGAGGCGTGGACCCGCAAAGTAGTCCTGAACATCGCCGCCTCAGGCCGGTTTTCCAGCGACCGCGCCATCGTCGAGTACGCTAAAGAGATCTGGCAGATCCAACCCTGCGCGGTGGATTGATCAACTTCGTCTGCTGCGCTTTTCCCGTGCTGCCGCTGCCGATGGGCGCACCCCAGCGCTTGTAACGGAAAGCGCCAGGAATCCTCCACGAAAAGGCGGAACGTCTTCCCAAAGCCAAAAGTACAATTTGGCGAACGGTCGAGATTTCCACCTGGCGATAGCCAATCAATGAATAACCGCAACCATCGACACCACAATGGGTTGAGCGCGTTGGTTTCCATCTGGCATGTCGGATGCACTGAGGGAGAAAGTTATGTTTGATGCCATTGCCCATTTCATTGAAACCAAGTCCAGAACCAGGACTAGCCCGCCAGAGGTCGCGGTCGCACGGAAAGCTCCGCCCCAGACCAAGCCTGAAACGCGCGACCAGCAGTACGTCTTTACTAAAGTGTTCCGTTGGCCAGTCCCAGCCGATCAAACGCCCCAACCAACCAAAGTCGAGGTTGTCGGCTCTTTCAGTGATTGGCAGAGGGTTCCCTTGGCTTATGACAAGCCGACCAATACTTGGCTGGTTACTCTAAATAATCTTAAGAACAACCACACGCATCGGTACGTAATCCTGGTGAATGACAAGCCGACTTACGACAAAACTTGCGATGGATTGACAGTTCCCGAGAGCCCCGCGGAAGCGAAGTGGCAAATCGAAACTCCAAGAGGTCCCAGGGTTCTGCTCCTGTTTGCCCAGACCAGGTAAAGCGGTGAATTGTCAAATCGGTTGACGTCGTGGGCTTGGAAGTGACCATCACATCCAGCCAATCACATCTCAGTTTGTCGCAAGGTTATGGGGGTGGCGTACTCGGCCCGGGACCGAGATCCGTTTCAACGGTCCCCTGCCGGGAAGACTCAAACCGTTGAAATTGAACCGCAGTGTTAATGAGAGGGATGCAAGAAACCGAGATGCCTCCGGACTGGCTCAGACGCTCTGCTCCTGTTGAGTGACGGGTTGTTCTCCAGGTTCCTGATTCTGCGGCGGAGTTTCACGAGTGCGGCCTTTTCGAGCTGGCGCACGCGTTCCCGTGACATGCTAAGCTCCTCTCCAGTCTCTTCCAGTGTCCTTGGCGGCTTTCCATCTAGCCCGAAGCGTAAACCCAGAATGGCCTGCTCCCGTTCATTCAGCGTCCTTATCGTTGTCCACAGCATCGCCATGAACGTCTTGCCTTCCAGTTTCTCGTAGGGCGTTTCAGCGTTCTCGTCCGCGACCGTCTCCGCGTAGTTGCCAATTTCTTCTCCGTCAAACTGGGCATCGAGCGAGGCGGGACGAATGGCCGCCATCCGCATCTGGGTGACCCGCGCTGAGGTCGTTCCTACTTCCGCAGCCAATTCCTCGTCGGTTGGATCTCGGCCTAGTTCTTCCTCCAGGCGCAGAGCGGCCCGCCTCATTTTGCCGAGCTTGCCCACCACATGCATGGGCAGTCGCATGGCTTTAGACTGGCTGGCCAAGGCCTGCGCGATCGCCTGTTTGATCCACCACGCGCCGTAGGAGGACAACTTCGCGCCCTTGCTCGGGTCAAATCGTTCGACTGCCTTCATTAAGCCAATATTGCCTTCGCTGATGAGGTCGAGCAACGGCACACCGATTCCCTCGTAACTTCGGGCGATCCTAACCACCAGCCGCAAGTTGGCCTTGATCATTTGTTCGCGTGCCTCTCGATCCCCTTTCTTAATTCGCGCCGCCAGTTCGATTTCCTCCTGCGGTGTGAGCAGCTTAACTCGGCCAACCTCGCGCAGATACAGCGCCATACTGCTATCGCATCGGTCTTCGGAAGAGCCTCTTCGACTTATGGCAGCCGTTTCGCTCTCGTAGCCCACGTCTTGAGTATTTGAAAAACAGTCATCCTGAAAGCTCATATTCTCACCGGGTCAAATGGTCTGAATTCTCTTAACCATGTTGCGTACCAACCACGGGAATAGATCGGAAGCCCCGTATTCTCAGTAACTTGCTTATAGCGCGCCGACCTACTGGTGAAGTGCGGTTTTTCGAATGTTCGAAAAACTCAAACCTTGTCGGTGCAAGAGTGGCATCCTATAAGTCACTATCCGATAGCGAGTTGCTTCAAACGGACAGCTTGGCACGCGCCCTGTTTTATGGCCCTTCGAATTGTGGTACAACTGATGCAAACAGGTGTCTGTTAAACGATCCACCCATGTCGGTGCGCGTTTGGTGCGATTGCGGCTTACCTTGCGCATGGGGGCGCCGAGCACATGAGTCTGGGCGAATGGCGTGAACTGGAACAGAATGTCCGGCAAAAACTCGAACACGAGCATCCCGAAACCTAGCGGGAACTGCAGGCCAACGAATGCGTCGATGAACCTTGCCGTCAACTACTGGTTCCACTCCGTTTTTGTTGCCCTGCCGCTCTGGCTGGTCCTGACGTTGAGTCCCTACCTGAACCCGTCGAGGCTCAAGGCCTTGCTTCTGGGAGGACTGCTGGTTTCAATCGGCACGTTGCCTACCGCCTCAGGGCTCATGTTCTTGACGGAAAGATTGGCCAAGCGCGAGATTCTGAATGCGCCGTTCCCCACTTTTTGGGAAATGTCTCCCAGACCTGGAAGTACTCTCGCCACGGGAATCGTTTGGAGCTGGGCTGTTGCGTGCTCAACGGCTGTCGCACCACCATTGCCGGGGCCCAGGGCGAAAGCGAAAGACCTGATGGCCGAGCCCTTCCCTGATTGACCGATTGGTTTTTCGAACGTTCGAAATTCCGGACTCCATCCAAGGAATTGCTCCTGAGTCGTTACCAATTGTACATCAGCATCTTCTGCACTAACTAGGCAGTTGGCGCGGCAACTGCATAACGTTGCATCCGCATGAGAATTGCGTTCGACGCTATGGACCAAAAGCGAGATTCAACACCGAGACCAAAATCGTGGATGAGACGGCCAGCGCAGTTTCGCGTGGTGCCTTGGCTGCAAGTCAAATTCGTTCCGTTGATTTTTGTTAAGGGGCGGGCGAGTGTACCCGACAGCCAATTGTTGCAAACCCTTAGAGGGAGTTTCTCATGAAAATGCGCAAAGTTCTTATGATAGAGACTGTTAATCCAGGGCTCCGTTTGGCTAGCGTCGGATGCAAAGGGCTCATGTTGCTAGGCATGGCGTTAGCGCTCGGCGGGTGCGGAAAGCCGGCGGTCAGGCTACCCGAGAAGGCTTTGGTGCATACAGCGGTAGTCGAGCCAATGGACGACGCGCGATCCGACGGTGAGGCTTCTTATCTGGCACTGGTGCGGGCCGAAAAGGAAACCGACCTGAGTTTCAAGGTCGGAGGCATCCTCGAGATCATCGGCCCAGAGCCCGGCAAAGACTGGGACGAGGGCACGCCGGTTAAGGCAGGCGGGCTGCTAGCCGAGTTGAAGCAGGCGGATTTCACCAACGCTCTGAGCTCGGCCCGCGCTCACGCGGAACTGATGGGCAAGCAGCTCGAACGTTTCCGCAAGCTCCGCACGACGGATGCCATCTCTCAGCAGGAACTGGATGTGACCGAGGCCGACTGGCGCACCGCCCAGGCGCAATTAGACCAGGCGGAGCAGAATCTCCGGGATTCGCGGCTGGTGGCGACCAGAGACGGGGCAGTGCTGGCGCGCTACGTGAATGCGCACGTCACCGTCGGGGCTGGCCAGCGGATGCTGCGCTTTGCCGATACCAGTCTGATGTCGGTCGAGTTGGGATTGCCCGACCGGTTGGTTGGCCGGCTCACCCCGGGCAAGGAGGTGGACGTGGAAGTGTCTGGGTTGGAGGGCCTACCCCCATTCCGGGGCCGCGTTTCCGAGGTGGGCGTGGCGGCCAGCGCCGAGGGCCGGTTGTTCCGGGTGGTGATCAAGGTGCCCAACCCGGACGGGCTGTTGCGCTCCGGCATGACGGCGCGCATCCGCATCGGCAATGCGCCGGCGATGAAAGCGGGCACGGTCCGCGTGCCGCTTTCGGCCCTGGTGACCCTTCCCGCCGGCGGACGGCTGGGAACCGATGCTCCGCCGCAGCTCGGCGTCTTTGTGGTTCAGGATGGCAAGGCGGTGCAGCGCGCGGTCAAGACCGGCGATATTTTCAGCAGCTCCATTCTCATTACCGAAGGACTGAGGGCCGGCGAGCAGGTGGTCACGTCGGGAGCAAGTTTTCTCTATGACGGCGCGCCCATCGAAGTCGCTCCGGATACCGTGACTGCCAGGTAAGCTGCGAAGGGAGGCGCCTTTCTTATGTCAAAACCAGTTTCAAACGAAGTCAACTCCGGTGGTCTGGCGCAGTTCTGTGTCGAGCACCGGGAGGTGAGCTGGCTGGCGCTGATTGCGGTGCTGGTGTGGGGTGGGCTGGCCTACACCAGGCTCGGCCAGCAGGAGGATCCCACCATTCCGCAGCGAACGGCCATGCTGGTCACGCAGTTCCCGGGCGCGACGGCTTCGAAAGTCGAGGAGTTGGTGTCCAAACCTATCGAGCGCAAGATTAGCGAGCTCAAATCAATCGAGGAGATCAAGACCACGTCCCGGCCCGGCATTTCCACCATGACGATCAAGCAGCTTCCTGCCTCCACGGCCACGATAGACCAAGAGTGGGACAAAGTGAGGGCCAAGATTCAGGAGGTGCAGTTGCCCGAGGGGACGCGTCAGCCGTGGCTTAACACCGATTTCGGCAACACGATTACGCTGTTGTTTGGCTTGGTTAGTCCCCCAATCACCGATGCCGAGTGCGTCGCGCGCGCCAATCTGCTGCGGGAACGCCTCGCCGAAGTCCGAAAGGGAGTGCCGGCGACGAATCATGCCGCCGTGGCGGCATTCTTGCCATCAATGGATGAGAATTCCCTTGAGGTGCTTCGCGGTCGGTTCGAAACAGCGCTGCGCGCGGCCGGCCTGGCCAAAGAAGTGCGGAGCGTTCAAGGGCATTCGTTCATTTTAATCGACCTCGAAACGACGGCCTCCCGGGCCGACTTGGAGCGCTTTACCGCCAACTTCACAAGAACGTTCTTCGGCACCGACCATGAATTGTGGCACCCCGATTTCACGCAGCCGATCTTCCTGATGGGAGACGAGGATCCGCTGCCGCAAATTCGCGCTTCGGCCCCGCCGCGCTACAGTTATCGCACCCTGGAGCTGCTGGCGCGCGATTTTGAGGATGATCTCAAGCAAGTGGCGAGCGTCGGCAAAGTCACCAAGATCGCCATTGTGCAGGAGACCATATATCTGTTATTTTCAGATGCCAATCTGGCCGGCTACGGGCTGACGCCCGAGAGGGTCAGGAGCTCGATTTCCGCCCGCAACGCGGTGATCCCCGGCGGGACGGTGCGAACGGAGGGGCGCAATTTTCCGGTGCAACTCTCCGGCGAATACAAAACCGAACGGGACATGCTCGGCACCGTGTTGGGCATGGGCAAAGAAGGCGCGCCGGTGTACCTGCGCGATGTTTTCGACGTACGAAGGATGTATGAGTCGCCCATTCCTTTCAAGGTGGATATCGTCGGGCGGCCCGGCAAGGACGGCCCGCTGGACACGCGCCGGGCCGTGATGGTGGCGGTCGAGATGCGGGATGGCGAAATCATTCGCTTCTTCAACCGGGATGTCATGAAAGTGGCCGAAACCATGAAAGCCCGTATGCCCGAAGGCATGGAGTTCCGGGTGCTGTCCGACCAGCCTACGGCGGTCGAGCACCGCATCCATCATTTCGTCCGATGCTTTGTCGAGGCGGTGGTGATTGTGATCATCGTGGGCTTGTTTCTGATGGATTGGCGTTCGGCGCTGGTGCTCGCCACGGCCATTCCGCTGACTGTCGCTATGACCTTGATCGGCATGCAAATGCTTCATATTCCCTTACAGCAGATCTCCATCGCTGCGCTCATCATCGCCTTGGGCATGCTGGTGGACGTGCCGGTGGTGGCCTCCGACGGCATCAACCGGGAACTGCACCTGGGCGAACCGCGGTTGCGCGCGGCCTGGCTTGGCCCGCTGCACCTGCGGCACCCGATGGTCTTCGGCTCGTTCATCAACATCTTTGCCTTCCTGCCGCTGCTGACGCTCACCGGCGACAAGGGTGCGTTCATGAAGAGTCTGCCCATGGTGGTCACCCTGGCCCTGGCGGCCGCGTTCCTGGTTTCGGTCACCTTCACCCCCCTGATGAGCTATTACGTCCTGCGGGGCCAAAAGGGATTTGACGAGGGCGGAGAAGTCCGTTCATTCTTCCTGTTCCGGTATGTGGATCAGGCGCTGACCTCTGCGTTGCCACACTATCGTGCCGCGCTCCAGGGAGCCCTCAAGCGCCCATGGCGGGTCCTGGGCGCAGGCTACTTGCTGCTGGCCCTGAGTTGCCTCCTGGTCCCGCTGTTGGGCGACCAGTTCTTCCCGCCGGCCGAGCGCAACCAGTTATTGGTGGATATCGAGGCGCCTTCAACCGACTCGCTGACCAGCATCAGGGCGACGGTGGACCAGGCGGTGGAACTGATCAAACGCCACGAAGAGGTCGCCAGCGCGGCGGTGTTTACGGGAGGCACCGCACCCCGATTTTACTATAACGTCGAACCCAAGGAACCGGCAAATTATCTTGCGCAGATCCTCATCAACACCCATGAGGACAAAGAAGTGGCCGGTTTGCTCGTCAAACTCCGCGAGGAACTGGACCGCTCGGTTCCCGGGGTCCGTTGCGTGGTCAAACAGCTCGAACAGGGTCCGCCCGTGAAGGAACCGATTCAAATCCGCCTCAGCGGCGCGAACCTGGATAAGCTGCGGCAATTGGCCGACCAGACCGCGTCCGAACTGCGCGCCGCGGGTGGCTACCATGTATTCGATGACCTGGGCCTGCGCATGCCCAATATTGAACTCGCCATCGACCAGGACCGCGCCAACTCGCTCGGCTTGAACAATCAACAAATCGGCGCTGTGGCCCAATCCTCCTTTACCGGTTTGAAGCTGTCCGAATTGCGTGAGGGCGATCGGCTCATCCCGATTCTGGCTCGCGGCCGCATCGAGGAGCGTAGCGAGGCGGAGAAAATCCGCGGCCTTTATGCGCCAACCCCGGACGGCAAAGGTGTCCCCTTCGAGAGCTTCTCGAAGCTCGAAGTTCAGCCGGAGTTTGTCACCATCCCGCACTACAACCAGCTTCGCACCGTAACGGTCAAAGCCTACGCACCTTTCGAGGAACTGCCTTCACGGATACTGGACCGCGCCCGGCCGGGCCTGGCAAAGATCCACTTGGAACCGGGTTACGAAATGAAGTTTGCCGGTGAGGATGAGGAGTTGCGCAAGAACAAGGCAGAAATGGGAATGGTGATGGAAATCTCGCTGGCGCTCATTGCCATGACCATGGTCCTCCAATTCAAATCCGTTATCAAATCCGTGGTGGTCATGCTGACGGTGCCGCTGGGACTCATCGGCGCCTTGTTGGGGCTGACGATTACTGGCTCGCCCTTGGGGTTCATGGCGCTGCTGGCGATGGTCAGCCTGGCCGGCGTCATGGTCAGCCATATTATCGTGCTCAGCGACTATATCGAGCATGCCCGCGCTCGAGGTCTGCCCTTGGAAGACGCGCTGGTGCAGGCTGGCCTGGCGCGCCTGCGTCCGGTCCTGGTGACCGTGTTGGCTACGGTCGGCGGACTGATCCCGCTGTTTCTGACCGGCGGCGCCCTCTGGCATCCGTTGACGGCGGTTCACATCTTCGGCCTGCTGTTCGCCACGGTGTTGACCCTGGTCATGTTACCCACGCTCTATTATGTCTTCTGCGCGAAGCTGAAATTCATCAAGTAACCGACACGCCATGCGTTCAACCTTTTTCAACCTGCCGTCTTGGTGCATCGCGGCGCTGGCGCTGGCCGGATGTGCCGTCGGTCCCAACTACCAACGCACCACCGTGAATGCCCCGGTCGCTTTCCGCGACGCTAGCAACCAAGTCTCCACCAACTCGTTGGCCGACCTCCCGTGGTGGGGGGTATTCAAGGACCCGGGGCTCCAGGATTTGGTCCGCGTAGCGCTCACCAACAACTACGATCTTCGGGTCACTCTCACCCGGGTGGACCAGGCCCGCGCCCTTCATGCGCAGGCACGCTCCCAGTTTCTGCCGCAAGTCGGCTATGTGGGGGAAGCCAGCCGCGGCCGAAATGCGTTCCTCGACCTGCCCGCGCCAAATGGCGGTCAAACCATGAATGGCTTCCTGGGCGGCTTTGGAGCGCTCTGGGAAATCGATCTATGGGGCCGTGTCCGCCGGATGAGCGAGGCCGCGCGCGCGAATTTGATGGCCACCCAGCAGGGGCGCCGGACCGTGATGATCTCACTGCTCAGCGGCGTCGCCCAAGCCTATTTCGAGTTGTTGGAACTGGACGAGCAGCTTGCAATCTCCAGACGCACGAGGGACTCCTATGAGCGAACCTATAAACTTTTTGACGACCAGCACGCTGCCGGCCTGGCTTCCGGGCTTGAGCTTTCCCGCGCCAAACTAGCGCTACGCTCCGTATCAGCCAATATCCCGGAAATCGAGCGCCAGATCGCCCTCAAGGAAAATGAACTCAATACGCTGCTGGGACGCAATCCGGGACCCGTGCATCGGACTTCGACCCTTCTTGCCCAGGAACTGCCCCTGGACATCCCGGTGGGCTTGCCCTCCGCCCTGCTCGAGCGGCGGCCCGATATTCGAGAGGCTGAGGAGAAAGTCCGTGCGGCCAATGCCGGAATCGGCGTCGCCATAGGAGACTTCTTTCCTCGCATCGGTTTGACGGCGTTTTACGGCGGCACCAGCACCGAGCTGCACGATTTGTTATCAACCCGTGCAAACACTTGGTCGCTGGCAGCAGCCACTGCCGGCCCCTTGTTCACCGGAGGAAGGTTGACAGGCCGCTATCGCCAGGCCAAAGCCGCGTGCGAAGAGGCGAAGCTCCAGTACCAGGAGACGGCTCTCGACGCCTTCCGCGAAGTGTCCGACGCGCTCATATCCCACCGCAGATTCGAGGAGGAGCGCGCTGAACAAGCCGAGGCCGTCGATGCCGGTCGCGCGGCGGTGTCGATGGCGACCGACCGCTACAGCGAAGGAAAAGCGAGCTATTACGAGGTTCTCGAAGCCCAGCAGCAACTGTTCCCCGCTGAAAACGCTCTCTCACGGATCGAAGCCGGGCGCCGGCTCGCGGTCGTTCAGCTCTACAAAGCGCTGGGGGGTGGCTGGTCGCTCAAGGACTCCGAGTGGTCTGGCGTTGGCACAAATCTGCTATCGCCTCGAAGTCCCGGCAGCGCTGGGCAGTGATTTCGGCTATGGAACAAGAACACGAAAGTCGGTTTGATCCCAATTTCGCCGCGCAACTACTGGTGGAGATTGCGCACGAGCATTCGTTGGAGAAGTTGGTCCAGAAACTCATCGAGCGCGCAATGGAACGGCCCCACATTGTCTGTGTTCAGATTTGGTTGATCGAAAAGGGTGATTTGTGCGCCACCTGCCCGCGTCGGCCCGAGTGCCCCGACCAGTCCCGCTGCCTGCATCTGGTGGCGGGTAATGCGAGATCCATCCTGGATCCCGGCAAAGGGCTCGGCCAGTTTCAAACCGCCAACGCTCGCGTGCCGCTGGAAGCGAGTTGGCTCGGAAGCGTGGTCCTAAGTAGTCAGGAGCGAGTCGTTACGGATTTGGACAAGCAGCCGTCCTCTGCAAGCGAGCCCGACTGGATGCGCGAGGAGCGCATCCGTACTTATTCCATTACGCCCATCAGCTTCAAAGGGGAGGCCTTGGGTGCGATCATAGCAGCCACACGCGAGCCATATGAGCAGCAACTCCGGCCATGGGGACGAATCTTTGCCGACCACATCGGCGCGGCCATCGCTAACGCCCGGGCCTTCGAGGAAATCCAGCGCCTCAAGGCGCAACTGGAACTCCACAACACGTATTTGCAGGAGGCGGTGGTCGAGGCAAAAGCCTTCGGCGACCTGGTCGGTCAAAGCGCCGCGCTTAGGCACATTGTCAGCCAGATTGACGTGGTAGCCCCCACGGAGGCCTCGGTTCTCATTCTGGGGGAGACCGGGACGGGTAAGGAATTGGTCGCCCACGAAATCCACCGCCGTAGCGCCCGCAAAGAAGGTCCCCTGGTGCGGGTCAATTGCGCCTCGGTTCCACGGGAGCTCTTTGAAAGCGAGTTCTTTGGGCATGTCCGAGGGTCTTTTACCGGGGCCGTAAAGGATCGGGCTGGGCGCTTTGAGACTGCCGAAGGCGGAACCATCTTCCTGGATGAAGTGGGCGAGATTCCGTTGGACACCCAGAACAAGCTGTTGCGCGTGCTCCAGGAGAAACGCTACGAACGGGTCGGGGATGACCGCACGCGCCGCGCCAATGTGCGCATTGTGGCGGCGACCAACCGGGACTTGAAAAAGGCCGTGCAGGCCGGTCGTTTCCGTGAAGATCTGTATTACCGGCTGAACGTGTTTCCCCTCGAAGTTCCACCGCTGCGGGAGCGGATTGATGACCTTCCGTTGTTGGCGAAACATTTTGTCGATCTCTCCACTCGGGAACTGAAGTGCGCCAAACCACGGCTGACCCGGGCGGCGGTGGCCAGGCTCGAGAGTTATGACTGGCCGGGCAATGTGCGGGAGTTGCGCAACGTGATTGAGCGCGCAGTGATTCTGGCCCGCGGGGGGCCCTTGGATTTTGACTTGCCCATCACTGGCCAGTCGCCCCCTCCGCCTCGGCCGATTCTTCGGGACGATGCGGTTGGCAGCGGTGCGCAGCCCAAGTTTCTCACGGAGGCTGAGCTCGAACGCTTCCAGCGCGAGAACCTCTTGCGAGCATTGGAAGCCGCCAACTGGAAGATCAAAGGACCTGATGGCGCCGCGGAACTTCTAGGGGTCAAACCTACAACTCTACTCTCCAGGATGGACAAGTGGGGCTTGAAGCGACCAGAACCGCGGGAACCCTGAGGGCTGCTCCCGCCGTTCAGGCCCAGGGATTCGCGCCGTCGTCCGCGTCGATGGTTCCCTCCGCGATGCCTCGACGATAGAGGGCGGGCAAGCTAGCGCACGCGAGACCAATCTCGTGGTGTAATGAGGCTTTTCATGTTCATTCCTTTCAGGGCCGGGAAGGCCGCCCTCATTTGAAAGTCCTTTGGCACCCTCACTACGGCCGACTTCCTTAACGGGGAAACCGTGCCAATCTTTGCGCCGGCACAAACCAATAGCGTTTGGTCGAGGCCGCTACCCCGGCGTAATGGCATGCGCCATCGCCCTGTTCGCATTGTCCCATGCTCTGGCGAGTTGGTTATTCCGAAGGGTGCGCTGTGAGTTTTCGTACGTTCGAAAGGCCGTACCCCTTTGTGGCACCAGATTGGAAGCGGGTTGCGCGGGAGCAGTGTTGTGGATTTCGTGGCCGCAGACAGAGATGCTTCCGGCTGGCGTGTCGTTCGATTACAGCCGGCCAGGCGGATTCGTCATGCCATCCTCCGCTATGGAGCAGGATCAATAATGCGAAGGCAGTGATGGCTAATAGGAACATAGGAGGTTTGTCTGGAATAGCTTCATCAGCGGCCTCGCTGATGCGCTCGAGTTCGCGCCATGAAGCTGTTGACCGATTCGAGCGGTTGTTTCATATCTGCCCCATGTTCTCTTTCAAGACCTGCCTGCGTTTCCGGGCGCGACGGCAATGTCACTCACCCACATCTGCTGCGTCTCGGACGACTGGACGGGCTCAGGCCTCGGCCGTTGCCGGCTCGGAACTTCAACTTGCGGCTCACCGAAACGGTTGGCACAGATTTGGACGAGACCGCTCGTAATCGTAAGAATCACCGGCCCAAGCACAAGCCCACTCCAGCCGAAGAGGAGCACCCCACCCAGAAGGGCTACGAAGATGCTTACTGAGGGGACCTTTAGCCGGTCTTTCATCAAGACCGGATAAAGGATATTCTCAACCACACGGATCAAGAAGGCGCCCAGACCAGCTACGCCGAGAGCTTCTCCCCACCTGCCCTCCAACCCGAGATACACCGCGGCCGGAAGCCAAATGACAAGGGCGTCTGCCACTGGCACGAATGCGAATGCCCCCATCACCATCGCCCAGAACCACGGTGCTGGGACTCCCAGCCACCAATACATAAGTCCACCCATCATCGCTTGGAAGGCCGAGAGTGCGAGCATGCCGTAGAAGGTCGCATGAATCGTGTCGTTGACTCGGCAAAAGAGAGTGTCGGTCTCGCTTTCGGTCAGTGGCAAGAACGAGCGGATGCCCTTGAGCACTCGACCGCGATCTCGCAGAAAATAGAACAGGAAGTACAAGGTCAGGCAAACCTGAATAGCGGCAATGGCTGAATCCTTGATGAATCCGGAGATGAGGGACTTCAGCCAGATTGTGTCCGTTGGGGCGTTTTCCTGTAAACCAGCCTGCTGCTCAACCAAAGTTAGGAGGTGAGCTATCTGCGAATGTTCGCCGTTGGCAATGTGCCACTTGCCGGCTGTGATTTGTTGTTGGATGGTTTGCGGAATCGAGGTGGCTTTTTCCGCTAGTTCCTGGGCAAACCAGGTGGCAGGGGCTACGACAAGCAATCCGATGATAACCAGAGAAAACGCCGCCGCTAGGTTTGGTTGTCGAACCCTTCCCTCAATCCATCGATGCAAGGGGGCGAAGATCAATGCCAGCGCACCAGCCCACACCAACGATGGGATACAAGGCAGCGCCAGGCGGTAGCATAAGTAGATCCCCACCCCAGCCAATAGCGCCAGTGCCAGCGCCCGTAGGCGGGTGCGAGACCAGACCCCATTCTCTATGGAGAGAATTCCGTTCAGGCTAGACCGAGTGGATTTGGGTGTTTGCTCAGCGTTCATTGTCAGAATCAGATAGACACGCTAACGGTGAAATCAACGGTGGTTGCGGTCAATGGAGGATAACGACGGGCAGTGCCTCATTTTGAGGGTTCATGTTCTCGGTTTTGTTCAGCATCACCAGGCTTTACGCACAGCCCGTGCCACATTGCGGCCATAAACGTAATGCGCTCAGCGACAATGGGTTCGTGCGGTGACGAGCTGATTCTCGCCGGGGTCATGAAAACGAAAGGTCCGAAGAATCGTAAGCGAGATTGGAACCTCATTGGGTTTTCCAGGAGTGGTTCAGCGAGCCCTTGTGGGCTTTGGCTTGGCCATCCCGAGAGTCTTCCTGCCTGTTCAATGACAATTATTTCTCACTGGGGAGTTTTTATCGCCACTCTTCTTCTGCCAGGGCCCGTGGAGGATCGCCCCGGTCGTTTTTGAGTCGGCGGACGACCGAACGATCTTCCTGGATGAAATGGAGGAGGGTCCGTTGGATGTCAGAACACGCTGCTGCGCGGTCGCCGGGAAAGGTCGGGATTGCAGGGTTTTTGGACTGTCGATGCCGCGCTCTGCGTCCAACTACTACGGTTCAGTCTTTCGGGCGTTCAGTTTTACGAACCTGGCAGAGCAATCAACTCAGGCTCGTTACCGATTGATACGAAGCCACTTACACGATGTGGTCCGTCTGGCACGCCCTGTGCGTCACTGACGGTAAAGATGGATAAGACGGACCAGTCGAACCCAATCGAAAGCAAAGCAGTGATAGCTGAAGTCGCAGAAGGTAACTTCGAGCAGGAAGTCCTGCGGTCAGAGCAGCCGGTCTTGGTCGAGTTCTGGGCCCCTTGGAGCCGGCCTTGCCAGATTCTGGATTCGGTTCTCTTGGAGGTCGCGGCGGCATGCGCGGGAAAGGCGAAGGTGGTCAAAGTCAATGGGGACAGCAGTCTTTACCTCAGCCTCTGGTATGACATTCCGGCAATTCCGACACTGCTCTGTTTTATCGATGGCAAACTCCGCGTCCGGATCGTGGGAACCGCCAGCAAGGAGGCGATTCTGGCCAAGCTCAAACCCTTCGACATTCCGGTTTAAGCGGCCTTTGGGAAAGGTAACGGCATTCAGAAGCGAGGCCATATTATGAATACGAGACTCGTGGCAGGAGAGCCTGGCGTTGACGGGAGTAGGGAGAAACCGCAGTTGCGTGTAACCGTGATTTATGAGGACCTCAGCGCCGGCTTGCGGGCCAAGAGGGTCTTCGAGCATCTGGGGTGTCTGCTTGACTTCGAGATGGGCTTCGAGTTGACCCTGTTGAGGGCCGACATTCTGTCCGAGTCCGACTTTACTCAACGGACTGCGCAGGAGGCGAAGGCAGCCGATATTCTGTTTCTCTCAGGGCACGGCCAACGCGAACTGTCAGCCGCTGTTAAGCAATGGTTTCTACACTGGCTCGCCTACCGAGCCGGTCAACCGAGGGCGCTGGCAGTATCTTTCGATGCAAACGCCGGGGACATTCCGGGCATGCTGTCGACGCTGCATCTGCTGGAAAGCGCGGCGAGATTGGCGGACGTGGATGTCTTTGTGCATTGGGAGAGCCCAACCGGTCAAAAGGACTTCCCGATTGAGCAGACTCAAAGCGTCACAAAAACCAGGGTGGATGTCCGGGAAGAGCCACCGCGCCAGTTCGGTGGGCCATCGTGCCAACATTGGGGCATCAATGAATAGCATGTCGAAGTTGCAAGATACGAGATTTCGTGCGTCTGAGAAGTCGTACGATGCCTCTTGGTGAGCATCTATGCCGCAAGTTCCTGAGAATCTAATGGTTGTATAGTCGTCCTATGGTTGGCACAGGACTTGATTAACGGGAGCCAGACTATGGCATTTTTCATAAACCCTATCGAAGAAGAACAATGCGTGTGCTTGTCCTATGAAGGCGAGGTGCCGGCCGAGGAACTTGCCGCTGGCCGCTATCAAACGCACGGGCTTCTCAATGCAAAACGCTGGGCGCGCATTATGGTGGATTTGACCCAGTTACGGTCTTTCCCTGCAACAGCGGAACTCTGCGACTTCGCTCAAGGCCTTGCGGGCCAGGTTCCCCGCAGTGCTCGAGTGGCGCTGGTAATCCGTCCCGACCAGAGCCGGCACGCCCGACTTGTTGAGAGCGTCGCCCGAAGGAATGGCGCGTTCCTGACCTACTTCCTCGATCCCGAAAAGGCGGCACTCTGGATGAGACAAGGCAGGCCAGCGTGTCCCCGGGATAAACGGGGGCTCGAACATGACTTCTAGAAAGGCCTTGAAGCATGCGTTTTCAGGATGCTCCAGTGGCTGCGCACTCCCCAAATAACAACCAACTCAAATTGAAGAACTGCAATTCCCAAGAGGACCCCTCCGAACTCGGTGTATCCGATGGGCGTGCTCATCTGCACACGTCCCGGCTCCGTCCGGCGGACTCTTTGTCCGAACCAAGAATCAAAACCCTGGCGGTGGACGATTCGCCGATCATCTTGAAGCTCCTCACACAGATCCTGGAGGATCTCGGTGATTTCGACCTCGTAGGAACCGCACCCGACGGATGCAGGGCACTTCGTTACACCCTGGCGTTGTCACCGGAGTTGGTCTTGATGGATATTCACCTGCCGCATCTGAACGGTCTCCAGGCCACACAATACATTAAGCGGTTCAAGCATCCTCCCATCGTCGTTATCGTTAGTTCGGACGGAAGTCCCTCCTCGATGGAATTGGCCAAATTGGCAGGTGCCGACGGATTCGTCGTCAAAGGCGTGGACCTTCGTGACCGGTTGACAGGCATGCTTCAGGACCTGCTCGGAGCGGTTTACGCCAACCGCAAACGGGCAAACGGCGTTTTGCCGCAAGGTCAGCTTGGCCGGCGGCAAGCGAATCGAGGTCACAGCGCATGAAAACACCCGCATCCGAAACCAGAGTTGAAGACAAACTCAGCGACGCAATGCTGAAGAGCGCCGAAACCCTCGGCTGCACCCCCGGCAAGCTCCTCCTGTGGAGGCTGACAGAAATGCAGCGCCGGATCATTGAGGCACTGGGCGAGGTCTCCTATGAACAGTTCTACAACCCTGAGCCACAGGGCTTCATCTTGATGCGCCTCCCGGATCGAGGCTTCGACATTACTGTTGATTTTTGCCCCCGCCTGGGGCCCCCGGCCATTCACTATGAGCGCCTGATTCCGCTGGCTGACCTGGAGCAGAGAAAGGAGCGATTATTGGCCACGATCCTCTCGATCAACCCTTCTTTGGGAAAGGAAGCGGCGGAGCACCGCCTGTTAGAGCAGCTCAAGGCCGGGGAATTCCACTGGAATGGCCGCAAGAAGGCAAACCTTGCTCTGGAAATCCTTTCGGCAGAAAGCACGGCTTTCAGGGCACTTTCGTTCCAGGAAGAGGATAGCGAACAGGGGTTAACGCCGTTCGCGGAAAACCCAGCCAAGCTTCAACAACTCACGCGACAGGTCCTTGGCATTCTGTGCGAGCCTGGCCGCGCGAGCCAACTCAACAGCTTTCTGAATTCTCTCTGCCGGCCAAAATCGCCACTTCCATCGGCATCAGCGTAAGACGACAGGGCTCTGGGTAGGCGCAAGATCTGGTTGACGACATGGCAAGGCCGGTTCCAGGGAGCCGAGAACACCACCAACACCGACTGCTTCGAAGTTCGCTTCTTCGATTTCAGCGGAAAGTGAATTCTTCTGGGAAAGGATTTGGGTCGGGAGTAGCCCCGTTTTCAGTCGCAGGACACGGGGTTGAAACCTTCACCATCTCGACGTGCCTTTCCACATGGCCGAAGACGAACGTCCGCAAAACGTTCGGGCTGGAGTAGGCGACTTGCATTACGGCACCTCTTTGTTGCACCTGTTTGAGCAAAGAAACAATTAGATACAGTCCAGAGGCGTCCACCATTTTGGCGGCAGTGAGGTCCAGTTTGAAGGTACTCCATTCGGCCGCCCTCTCTGAAATCTCCAGCCAACCGTCAAAATCCTTTCGCACTGTTTCGACGGTCGTGCTGAGCAGGTCCCCGGCCACTCGGAGCGTGAGCGTTCGTTTCTCAATGTCGAGCTTGACGTTCATGAATGAACTGAGGGCAATTTCCCATGTATTCCGCAACCGTTGGCTTACCACCGGTGCAAGTTCACGTCATCGTCAACCATATTCAACTTTTTTGCCGCCTCTGGATGTATTTACACTGATCGAGGAGGGGCGGCCCTTTCAGGCCACCCCCGGGTAGGCAGGCTAGATCAGCAGTCTTTGAAATCACCTTCGAGCGGGATTCCCGGCCCTTTACGTCCGGCGGTGGCGAGGGTGACAGATTCCAGATCAGTTTGGCGAGGAGGCTTGCCCGCGTCGTTGCCCAGCACACGCGCCGGGGCTTTCACCGTGGTCATTTTCTTGACTCGGTCAAGCTCGCCCATGCTGGCGCTGGCCATCCGCATTTGGACGGTGCTCCGGCCGTTTACCAACTGCAGCAGCCTCGCAACGGAGTCTTTGAGCGACACGGCCTGCGCGTTGAGGTCCTCGGCGGCACTGGCGCTCTCTTCGGCATTGGCGGCGTTGGACTGAGTGACCTTGTCCATCTGCGCTACGGCAATATTGACCTGCTCGATGCCCTGGGATTGCTCTTTGGAAGCGCTGGCCACTTCGGCCGCGAGCTCATCCACCTGATGCGCCTTGGTGACGATTTCTTGCAGGCTCTTGGCAACTTTATCAGTGAGCGCGACGCCCTGGGCGGTCTTGGTGGCAGCATTTTCGATTTTGGTCGAGGTTTCTTTGGCCGATTGGGCCGCGCGTTGGGCGAGGTTGCGTACCTCATCGGCCACCACGGCAAAGCCCATGCCCGCTTCGCCGGCGCGGGCGGCCTCGACGGCGGCGTTCAGTGCGAGAATGTTGGTTTGGAAGGCGATTTCATCAATGGTCCTGATGATCTTGGCGATGTCATCACTGCTGGCCTTGATATGGTCCATGGCCGCGCCCATGGCCTGCATGTCGGAGGCGCCAGTATCGGCAGCCGCGCGGGCCTGGCGGGCCAATTCATTGACTTTCTGAGCGTTTTCCGTGTTGCGCCTGGTCATGCTGGACATTTCTTCCAGCGACGAACTGGTTTCTTCCAGCGAGGCGGCCTGTTCGCTGGCGCCCTCGGCCAGCGACTGGCTGGCGCCGGAAACCTGCCTGGAGGCGCTGGCGACCTGGTTGGAGCCTTCATCGAGCGCAATCGAGAGCCGAATGAGCGTCCGGTTGATTCCCTTGACCAGGATATAGGATAGTACTATCCCGAGCAAAATGCCCGTGACCGCCATCACGGTGGTTGAGGTGTTGGCTAACAACATGATCTTCTGACTGGCGGCTGCGGCGGTCGCGCCGTATTTGGAATTCTCTTCGAACAGCCCGTCGCACTCCTTCAGATAAGCCGCATAGGCCGAGCGGCCCGCCGGGAGCAGTTGTTGCACCTCCGCATCCTTGCCGGCCCGGCACGCTTCCAGCACCAATTCACGAGCTTGGATATAGGCATCCCGCGCAGCCGTAAGCCTGTTGAACTGTTCCCGGTCTTCCGCCCGGACAATTGTCTTTTCATAATCATCGAGGATCTTCCGCATCTGATTCTCCTGCGCTTTCATGTCGTCCTCGAACGTCTTCCGTGCCTCAACCGCTTTGGTCGCCATGAGGCGCAGTATGTTAACTTGGATTTCACAAGCGAGGTATTTGATCTGGCCTGAGGCGGTGATGCCCGGTATAGCGCCCGTGAGAATGTCTTGCTCGCGCCCTTTGATGCGGCTGAGCAATATGAATGAGGTCAGAGCCATCACGGCAAGAATGGCGAGCGTGCCGATGAAGCCGAGGGTAATGCGTTTTCCAATAGTCCAGTTCTTCATAAGTTTAACGGGCAAGTCGTGGTTCAGTTAAGGTTGAGTTGCGACAGGCGAGGCGGTGGACGGTTCGAGATGGTTCAAAGTCTCGGCCCCGACTATGTGGTCAATGTTCAGCAGCGCCTTGACGGAGCCTTCGACCTTGGCGACACCCAAGATGTAATGGGGGCGAATCTCAATCACAACATTGGCGGAACCCTATGGTACCTTGGCGACACCCAAGATGTAATGGGGGCGAATCCGCCCGCCGAACTCGGGTGCTTCCTCGATGTCCGCAGCGGCCAGGTTGGCGACCTCCTCGGCGCCATCCACGACCAGTCCCACATGGATGGATCCGCCCGGTGTTAACGGCATTTCAGGACACTCCGGTCTTGTGCGACACCACGCGTCATTTTCATGACCGTTTATCGGCTTCCACACCTTGGAATTAAGAAGAATAACTACTACATGGCGAGGAGCGGGAAATCCACAATAATACGCCGCCCTGGCGGTAGGGAAACCCTACGTTATGGTGTAAGACGATTGAGGTTGCGGAGCGCCGATGTAATTGATTGGCGCGAGGGTGCATCCTGACGCGAGAGGCGCCGTCTCACGCTGTTTCTCCGGCTTTAAGGGGCGACGGAAAATAAGTTTGTCCAACCGCCTTGTTCTTTTGCCGTCCAGCTTCATTGTTCGCTCGTTACAGATCACTTGGATATGCGCCTCGCTCACGCCTCGCCGGACGACAAATTTCCAGCGGCATTTGGCCAAACTTATTTTCCGTCGCCCCCTAAGCCTGGACGATGCCTTTCCGAACGGCATAGCGGACTAACTCAGGGGTGCTGGCGCAGCCCAGCTTTTTCATCAAGCGCGAGCGATAGGTTTCGACCGATCGGACAGCGACCGCCAGGCCCTCGGCTATCTCTTTGTTCCGTTTTCCTTCGGCGATCCACTGGAGAAGCAACCGCTCACGGTCGCTCAAAGCCACGCAAGCGGGAGGAGCCTTTGTCTCGCCCGAGGAGTGAACGAAGGATTTTATCACCTCCGATGAAAGCTCCGGGGAAAGATAGAGCCGATGATCCATCGCTGCCTGGATGGCATGGAGCAATTCGTCAGACCCGTGCTTCTTGATGACATAGCCCGAGACGCCGGCCCGTAGCGCCTGAACGACCAATTCCGGGTCCGAATCGCCGGAAAGAGCAAGGACCTTGACCGAGGGGCACTCGGCCAGAATGCGGCGCGTGATTTCCAATCCGCTCTCTTCCGGCAGATGAATATCCATCAGCACGAGGTTTGGCGCCGCAGTCCTGACCTGGTCCATCGCGGTTTCACTGCTGAAGGCCTCGCCGACAACGGTCAGGCCGGGTTTGTCCTCGATCAATCGCCGCAAACCCTCCCGTATCATCTGGTGATCGTCCACCAGGAGAATCCTGATTTCGCGGGTGTTCGCCGTCATTTCTCGTCCAGAAAGTTACGTATGGCACTCGCCAGATCGAACGTTTTGAAGGGCTTGGGCAGGTAGAGCGTGCCCGGCTTGGAGGAAATGCTGCCCGAACTGATTTTCTCGCTGTAGCCGCTGATGAGGATTACCTTGAGCTTCGGCCTCTGCTTCTGGAATCGCTCCGCCAGTTCCAATCCGCTGGCGCCTCGGGGCAAAACGATGTCAGTGAGCAGCAATTGAATCGTGTCCGCGCAGTGGGACCATAGTTCCACCGCCATTTCACTGTCGCCTGCCTCCAGGACGCGATAGCCTAGCATTTGCAGCGCCTGAGCCGTTGCCAGGCGGACCATGGACTCATCCTCGACGAGCAGTATGGTTTCGGTTCCTCCGCGCGGGGTCATCATCGTATCGGAGCTGGCGTTCGAATAGTCCTTTTCCGTGGCGGGAAGGAAAACGTCGAAGGTGCTGCCTTTGCCCCGGTCGCTGGCCAACTCAATCCAACCACTATGTTGCCGGACGATACCGTAGACCGTCGCCAACCCCAGGCCCGTACCCTTCCCGAGTTCTTTGGTGGTGAAAAACGGTTCGAAGATTCGTTTGCGCGTGGCCTCATCCATGCCGCAACCGGTATCGGCGACGGACAGTCTGACAAAACGCCCTGGGCGTCTGTCCGAATGCGAGCTGGCCGAGTGGTCGTTGAATTCGACCAGCGCGGTGGAAATAGTCAGTTGCCCACCGTCAGGCATGGCGTCTCGGCCATTGACGGAGAGGTTCATGATCACTTGTTGCATCATGCCCTGATCGGCATCAACCAGTGGCAGTCCGGCTGCCCCGCGAAACTCTATGTTGATCTGTTCCCCCAGAAGACGGCGAAACATCTTCAACATCTCCTCAACCACGTGGTTCAGGTCGGTCGGCTGGACCTCAATCGCGGATTTGCGGCTAAACATCAGCAGTTGCCGGGTCAGGTCGGCGGCCCGCTGGGCCTGGACCTCGACCTCCATTAACGACTCCGTCGTTTCCGCATCAGTTAGGGTGGCGCGCAAAATGCCCACATGCATGAGTATTGCCGTGAGAATATTGTTGAAGTCGTGCGCGACGCCGCCGGCAAGCTGGCCCACCGCCTCCATCTTCTGCGCCTGGCGAAATTGTGCCTCAAGCCGCCGCTGATCGGTGATGTCGCGAAACGTCCAGATGCGTCCGTAATGGGTTCCGTTCTTGTTCCGCACGGGCGACGAATAGCGGTCGAGCACCGTTCCGTCGATCAATTCGATCTCCTCGCGGCTGACCTCGTTTTTGTGGGTATAGAGATAGGCTACTTTCTCGGCAAACTGTCGCGGGTTTTTCGTTTTGGCAGCGGCAAACTGGACTTGTTTCGCATCGTTTGAATCCTGGAAAATATCCAGCGGGATTTGCCATAGCTCACTCATGCGACGGTTTTGGAGGATTTTCTTTCCGTCACTGTCCACCACCAGAATTCCGTCCAGGCTGGAATCCAGCAGCGCCTCGAAGAGGGCCGGCCTCCAACACAAGGAATCTCCCGGCGACTTGCGCTCGGGGATGTCGTGCTTGAAGGGGATAAAGGGCGTCCCCTCGTTCCCCGTTCGCTCTCGCGAAGGAACGCCGTCGTTTGCTTTCAAATTACCCATACAATCAATCAGGCAGGTTAACTGGACTCGTTGCGCAGTTGAATACAGGAAAACCCTGAATAGTAAAAACCGGGTGTTTCGGCAGCGTTGCACGATCTGGAAGTGAACGTTTAGGGCTCAATTAGATGGTTGCGAATGGCATACCGAACCAGTTCGCTAACGGAATGAAGGCCGAGCTTGGCCATGAGGTTGCTCCGGTGGGTCTCGACGGTTTTGAGGCTGATATTTAGCAGCCCGGCTATTTGCTTGTTGCTCGTGGCCTCGGCCACAAGCCTGGCGATTTGTCGTTCGCGCGAGGTGAGCTTGCCCAACAGCGCCCGTTCCAAGCCGGCCTGGGCCTTCGCAACCTCTTTGCGCGCGAATTGTCCACACCGTTCCTCACAAAGCGATTGCTGTCTTGGCGGGAAGACGCGAAGTCGTTCCCCGGAATCGAGCAATTTGTTTTCGACCTCCTCGGGCGCGGTGATCTTCCGCTTCAAATTGGCGTTGACAGCCGCAAGCTCCCCGGACCGTTCACCAATGAGTCGCTTAAGCTGTCCTTTAAGCCTTTTGATCGTAGCCCTGGCCCGCCTCAGTTCCGGCGTCTGAAGGACCTCGCGACGTCCCTGGCATCTGGCCATGGTAAAACCGTGCGAGCGTGCTACCAGGAAAAGGTCGGCGGCTCGGCACGCGCCCAGCGGGTATGCGCATAAGAGGATTAACGGTTTGGCCGTGACGATTTTATTTAGCTTTTTCTCATATCCCAGAAAGCGTTTCCAGTTCTCCCTGGTCAACCACGCTCGGCTGCCGTTGGCTCTGATTCCGGCGTAGCCTTTGTCCAAAGCCCAGGCAAGCTTTTCCTTCAAGCAGGCGATGGCGCGCTCCTCATTGAACTTACCGTCCTTAAGATACACCTGCGCATGCGTGAGAATCTCGATGTCGCCCGCGGCGAGATGCTGGTCGAGACGCGGAACGGCGCGCCTCAATGCCGCTTTCGCTTCGCCCTCGTTGAGTGGGCTGGAGACCACCAACACGCAAGCTTCGTTAAGTTCCAGACCCGTCTTGAAATAAGGGATTAAGATGTCGAGCAGGTCGTTCTTGGTCTCGTAGAAATGACAGAAATGGGTTCCCCAAGGAATCTCGCCAACGACGCCAATTCCAGTACGCCTCAATTGAGATGATGGTTTAGACATAGACTTGAAGCTCGGCTTAAGAATCACTCGCCAGTATCCTGCGCCGCGAAGATAATGACAGACTTCGGGGAAGCGCCAGACGCAGGCTGTCGAGTTTTCATGTTGGGTGAGGCGTGAGTCTCCAAAGCCACTTGCTCTTCAACCCCATGGTTCTTAACTTGTGGCCCTTTCGCTTCCTTCCCTTCACGAGGAGCGAAGGATGAATGGCAAAGGCTCGATTTAAGTCATTTTGTGGCTCGACCATCCCGCACCAGCGCCAGTTGAGAAGGCTTCTCGAGCGTTTCCCATCCGCCGCCCAGCGCCTTATAGAGACTAATGAGGTTCTGGGTCACCGCCTTGTCGCTCTGGACAAGCGCGTCTTCGGCCTGATAGAGAGAGCGCTCGGCATCGAGCACGTTGATGAAGTTGGCGAGCCCGTTGGAGTAGAGTTGGTTGGCCAGATGCAGGGAATCCCGGCTGGACGTCACCGCATCCTCGAGCGAGCGCCGCCGGATCTGTTCCTTGGCATAGGCAACCAGCGAGTTTTCGACGTCTTCGAATGACATCAGCACGGTCTCTTCATAGGTCGCCAGGGCTTGCTCCTGGAGGGCGTTTTGCACCCTGATGTTGGCCCGGATGCGCCCGGCGTCGAAGATTCTCCACTGCACGGTCGGGCCGAGAGACCAGAATTTGCTACCCCCCGCGAACCAATCGCTGGCGCTCGTGCTTTCATATCCGGCGATACCAGTCAATGAGAACTTTGGAAACAGGTCCGCCGTGGCGACCCCGATCCGCGCGGTGGAGGCGGCGAGTTGCCGTTCAGCCTGTTGAATGTCCGGCCGGCGGCGCAGTAATTCGGAGGGGAGTCCAACCGGCACCTCAGGTGGGCCGGAAGGAATGGGGGCTGGCGCGGACAACTCCGCCCGGAGAGCTTCGGGCGGCTGGCCCAAGAGAACGCCAAGGCGGTGGATATAATCTTGAATGCCGGTCTCCAGCGTGGGAATAACGGCCCGGGTGTTCGCCAACAACGTGGCGGCTTGCTGCACATCGAGATCGCTGGTGAGTCCTTTCTTGAACCGGTCCTCCGTCAGGGCCAAAGCCTCTTGCTGCGTTTTGAGGTTGTTGGTCGCAATTTCCAACCGGCGCTGGCAGCCGCGCAATTCAACGTAATTGCGTGCGACCTCGCCCAGCAGCGTTACCAGCACATTGCGCCGACCAAATTCCGCGGCGGCCACTTCGGCCTTTCCGGCCTCGATTGCACGGCGATTCCCGCCGAACACATCGATTTCCCAGGAGGCATCAAATCCCGCCTGATAGACATTGTTTTCGAAGGGAACCCTCGCTTTGGGCGGCATCGGGAAAGAACCGATGATCGGCTGATTCTGGCTTTGTCTTTGGCGTGCGTAGGAGCCGCCGGCATCCAACGTCGGCCAGAGTTGCGAGGCGGCTATGCGGTATAGCGCCCGGGCTTCCCGCACACGCGCCTCGGCAATCCGCAGGTCATGGTTAGTCTTCACGGCCCGTTCGATGAGCGAGTCCAGTTGCGGGTCGTTAAAGCTCTTCCACCACGACGCGATGGAAGGCTCAAGGTTCGTTTCGCCGCCGGACTTCGGCGCGCTCCATTGCGCAGGCGCGGCGGTTTTCGGTTGTTGGTAATTGGGGCCCACAGCGCAGCCCTGGAAAAGAACGAGGGCAAGGGCGGCGCCCGCGAGGAGGATTTGAGGACGGTATTTCATAAATTGGCAATTATTAATCTGAGCGATGGTTGACACGGTTTGCGCGCGAGGTTAATGCATCATCGCGGCTTTTTTGCCTTGCGCCTTTTTGAGCAGAAGCACCAGTGGGACGGACAAAAAGCAAACCAACGCCAGCCAGCGGAATTCGTCCGCGAAGCCTTGCATGTTGGATTGAAGCAGCACTGATTTGTAAATCACTCCCAATGTGCCGGAAGCCGCTTGGGCTCCCATCGCAGGCGTCAGCGCGGCTTGTCCCATTTGCACCGCGTTCTGATAAGGCAAATCAAACGGCGTCAGATGAGCTGTCAGATAGGCTTGATGCCGCAGCGCGCCGCGCGAGACCATGGCAATCGCCACCGCAATGCCGATGCTGCCAGCCAGGTTGCGCGCCAATGCGAAAAGCCCGGTGGCATTGCCCATTTGCTCGTTGCGAATGGTGGCCAGGGCCACGGTCATCAGCGGAATTGTTGTCAGCGCCATGCCCATGCCTTGAATGAAATTCGGCCAGAAAAAGTCGTGGCTGCAAATGGCAAGGTTGAAATCCCCCATCATCAAGGAGGCCCCCGCTATCAATATCATTCCGGGGCCAATCAGGAAACGGTCATCCACTTTCCCGGTCAGAATCCCCACGAGCGGCGTGAGCACCATCATGCCCAGCCCGCGCGGCGCTTGCGCCACCCCGCTGAGATAGGCCGTGTAGCCCATGAGATTGCCGGCCATGAGCGGCTGTAGGTTCATGATGCCATACAAGAGGAGAAAGACCATGGAGATTAGAATGGTGCTGACCAGAAAATTCCGGTCGGAGAACACCCGCAAGTCCGCGAGCGGTTCGCGGGTCCGAAATTCCCGCGCGACAAACGTGACAAAAGCGATGACGGAAATCACCGAAAGCGCGCAAATAAAATTGGAGTTGAACCAATCTTCATCCTGCCCCTTGTTTAGGACCGTTTGCAGTGTGCCCAGCCAGATGGCCAGGACGAGGAAGCCCAAAGCGTCAATGCGGCCGCGTTTGGCGTTGCGGATGTATTCCGGGTCGAAGACGAATTGTTGGATCATCCACAAGGCGACCAGACCGCAAGGGATGTTGATGTAAAAGATCCAGCGCCAGGAATAATTGTCGGTGAGCCAGCCGCCAAGCACTGGGCCAACCACAGGCGCCAGCACGACCCCCACCACGTAGGCCGCCATGGCCAAGCCTCGCTTGGCGGGCGGAAAACTCTCCATCAAAATGGCCTGCGAGATGGGCTGCAATGCCCCGCCGCCAGCGCCCTGCACAATGGAAGCGATGATCAAAAAGGGAAGATTCGGAGCTTCGCCGCAAGCGAAGGAAGCCAGCGTAAAGATGCCGATGCAGATCATGAGAAAGCGCTTGCGTCCACACAAGGCGGAAAACCATGCGGTGGCGGGCAGGACGACGGCATTCGAAATCAGATAGCCCGTCTGGATCCACGTCGCCTGCGATATCGTGGCCGAGAGATTGCCCGCGATGTTTTCCAGCGCGACGCTGACGACGGTCGTATCGAGCATTTCGATGAAGGTCGGCAAAATCACCGCGACCGCAATGAGCCACGGATTGATTTTAGGCTGATTCGAATCGCCATTCATAAGTTGTGGGCAACAGACTAAAAGATTATTTGGTTACTTCACGCGCACTTCGGGCACCACGGACATTCCGGGGCCAAGCGCGAGGTCGTCCGCGGGCAGGTCATCCAGAAGGATTTTTACAGGTACGCGCTGCACCACCTTGATATAGTTGCCGGTGGCGTTCTCCGGTGGAAACAAACTGAATCGTGCGCCGGCGCCGCTTTGAATGCTCTCCACATGGCCCTTGAATTTGCGGCCCGGATAAGCGTCCACGCCGACCTCAACCGGCTGGCCGACGCGCATGTGAGTCAATTGTATTTCCTTAAAGTTGGCAATGACCCAATATTGGCGCGGCACAATCGCCATGAGCGCCTGGCCGGGCTGAATGTATGCGCCTTTTTCCACCACACGCCGGGTGACCCGGCCGTCTTCGGGCGCGATGACTTGGGTGTACGAGAGGTTCAGTTCGGCCTGCTGGAGCTTGGCTTCTGCTTGTTGCACTGTGGCTCTCGCGGTTCCAATACCCGCGTCGCTCAAGCCCGCTTCCGCTTCGGCGGCTTTGGCTTGACTCCGCGCGGCTTCCAAATTGGCGCTGGCCGCCCGTGCCTGGGACTGCGCCAGGTCAATCGCGCTCTTAGAGACCGCGCGACTCTCCACGGATTCATAACGCTTAAGATCGTCCGCCGCGCGCCGGTTCTCCGCGTCGGCCGCCGAGACTGTCGCCAGCGCCTGGTCGAATTTAGCTTCGCTGGCTCTCACCTGTGCCTTGGCTTGATCCAAGCGACTGTCTGCCGCCGCCAGATCGGCGCGCGCCTGGGCTAGACTTGCCTCGTAATCTCGCGGATCAATTTTCAGGAGCACATCGCCCGCTTTGACCGCCTGGTTGTCCTTCACCCGCAATTCTGCGACGCGGCCCGGCACTTGCGAGGCGATTGGTACGACATAACCTTCAATGAACGCGTTGTCAGTGGACTCGAAAGGCGCAACAAACCGGAAGTAATACACCACGGAGGCCGCAGCAAGCAGCAACGCGAACGCCAACAAGGCAATTCGCGTTTTGGTCTTGGAGCGGACCTGGACTGCCATAGTGTCCGGGTCGTTTTTGTCATCGCTATTGGATTTGTCCTGCGGGTCAACTCCGTTACGATGCTCCTGAGTGCCGGTCCGCGGCGGTTCCTCGATCGCTGTCGTTTCGTTACGGTCTGTAGATTTCATGTTGCGTTGTGTTTTTCCTGTTATTGCTGGAATAATCGGTGTTGGTTAAGAGCCTTGAGAATCGTTGCTCTCTCTGGACGTCTGACAAACTCGGTTCCAGGGACACTCGCCCGGAGGTGGAGCATGAACGGGACAAGTCCGACTTGCCGCCAACCTCTGGCGCAAAGCCGCTCTGGGCACCTCCTTCGTGAACCGGGTCTCTGGGTTCGCTTCACACACCGTGCCTCTGGTGCGGCTGTCAAATGCCTGTTCATGGATTGGAAACCTCCGATTTCGCCCCGTCCCATTGGAGAGCCCCCAGCAAACGCCGCGTGAGAAAGTGGGCCAATCGCGGCCGATTTGGCAAACGCACGGCTAATTGAGTCAAAGGGTGGTCCGGGTCCTCTCCCGCCAGACAGTAAAAAACACACTCACTAATCACGCTCAACGCATGAAGACGAATGGCTTCCCTGCCGGCGTCGGCACCAATCAAATCTCTCACTGCCGCCTGAAGCAGGACAAAATCCCGTTCCAATCCGGACGCCACATAGGTGTGCGCGCCGCAAGCTGGGTCCAGCAGTTCACGCGCCAGGAGCTTGGCTATGCAGGCGCGCTTGGCGCTAAGTCTCTGCAACAGGGACTCTATTAGTTTTCGCAGTGTCTGTTCGCGCGGCAAATGACGTGAGACGACGAAACCTTCGTCGTGATCGGACAGCCGCCGGCCGGCTTCCATCATCACTTCCTGATAAAGTCCCTCTTTGCTCTGAAAGTGGTAAAAAATTCCAGCCGCGTTAGTCCCGGCGCGTTTGCAGATTGCCCGAAAGTGCGTACCGTGAAAACCATTCTCGGCGAACAACTCGCACGCGACATCAAGGACACGATCGCGGGCGGGTAATCGGCACTCTGCCGAGCTGGTCGGCCATTCCGGTTCTTTGCTGTGCTTCAATGCAAATCGCATACAAAAGCGAGCTTCGCATTTACCGGGCCAACTGCCTGCGCAATGCGTAATATATTGGGGTACAGACAGTAACGACTTGGAATAGACGCCCTGGTCAACCGTCAGAATCCTGAACGCTCAGAAAACTGATCGCCCGACTAGAAAAGCGGCCGGCTCAAATGACCGCAGGAGAGGAATCCGCCCGGAAGTGCGGTTCGATTTCAGGATTCTGGTGGTGTCGGCCTTTTCAAGCCCCACTTGCCCATTCTGCCGAGTAAGGTAGTGGGCTTGATCCCTAAGAGTTCCGCCGCGCCACTGGGTCCTCTGATTTTCCACTTGGTGGCTTCCAACGCGAGCAAGAGGTTGTCGCGCTCCAGTCGCTCAAGCTCGGCTTCCGTGAGAATCTTGGGCTGGGTCTGGCTGCCCGCCGACCCGTCCTCCGTAGCACTCCGGAGGGGGGACAAGTCGCCCCGAGGACTCGGTCGAGGGGCAGGTGCCGATTGGCCGGTGGTGGGCAGGTCAAACTCCAAAACACCCCCGCGGGCCAGAATCACGGCGCGCTCAATCACGTTGCGCAATTCACGGATGTTGCCCGGCCAATCGTAATTTTGGAGCTTCATGACTGCCGCCCTCGTAAGTCGGGGTTTGGCGCATTTCAGATCCCGGGCGGAGAGCTCGACAAAATGTTTCGCCAGCAACGGGATGTCGTCCATTCGCTCCCGAAGCGGCGGAACTTCGAGGGGGAAAACGTTCAAGCGATAAAAGAGGTCCTCTCGGAACTGACGCGCTGTCACGGCCTTTTTCAGATCTCGATTCGTTGCCGCAATCACACGCACATCGGCGCGGCGCGTCCGGTCGTCACCGACCCGTTCATACCGTTTCTCCTGCAGAATGCGCAGCAGCTTGTTTTGAATGTCCAACGGAATCTCCCCCACTTCATCCAGAAAAATGGTCCCGCCCTCAGCCGTCTCAAAGCGTCCGGCCCGATCCTTCAGGGCCCCGGTAAAAGCCCCCCGGACGTGGCCAAAGAACTCGCTTTCGAACAGCTCCCGTGGAATGGAGGCGCAATTGACTCTAACTAACGGGCCATCCTTGCGAGCGCTGCGCCGGTGGATTTCGTGGGCGACCAATTCCTTGCCCGTTCCGGTCTCACCCAGGATAAGCACCGAAACCTCCGTGGGAGCTACCAAGTCAGTCTGGTTCACGATGTGCCTCAGGGCCGCGCTTTGCCCGATCAGGTCACCGAAGGCCTTCGCTTCCACGACGGCCTCCTGCAAATAAGCATTCTGGAGTTCCAGTTGAGCCTTTAGGCGCTGAATTTCCTCGAAGGCGCGCGCGCTAGCGATGGCTGCTCCTATGTGATTAGCGACGACAGGGCCCCATGGGCGGAGTTCCTCTTGATACGTCTGGCGCGTGGCTGTTACCATCGCGCCCAATGTCTCCCCTTTGTAGCTGATCGGATCGATCGCATAACCACTGATGCCCTCTTCGCGCATCCAGTCGGGATCGAGTGGACATACAGGCCGTTGGTTTAAATCCGGAACGGCTCGCGGCTGGCCGCTTACGACCAGGTTTCCAATCGGCGGCACGCCTAGCGGCTCGCGAGTCGTCCCTGGCTCAAGCCGCCCAAATCCTTTCCCCAGCGCAACGATGGATTTCGCTCTCGCCGCGGCCAAGTGCAGGCAGCGGGACTGGTCGGGACATTCGGGGCGACGCGGACAGGCAGCGCACAGGTCCCCCTTTTCGATCAACCAGACCTGAACACAGACCATGTGGGGCCTTTCCATCACGCGCTCGACAAGTTTCTGCAAGACCTTCGCCAGCGACTGCTCATGCGCAATCTCCAGCAGTATTTGCGCGACGAAATTGACATCGAAGCGGATTTCGCTCGTTGGTTCCATAACTGAACTCTACCGAAACGGTCAACGCGAGGCAAATCGCAGAATACGGTTTTTCGAACCGATTCGGTCTTCGAAGCCGGCTTTGCCGGGGAGACTCCCAGAGTTTGACAATTCCGGGAGTGCTCCGAGACGGCGCGACGATGGTTTTGGGTGACGCGAAGGTTGCGGCGAAAGGTTGCGCCCAGTGGTTCCAGAAGCTTCCTCGGCATTTCTTATCCTGTTGGCAAATTTGCCAGTTTTGCCGCAATTGGGGCGGCCTCCTGGTAGAGCGCGAGGCGGGCACGGATTTGGGCCGCAATGTTGGCATCGGTCACAAAACCGATATGAGTGGCGACGGTTTGTTCAAGCTCCGCCAGGGCGGATGGCAGATCCGGCGTGGGATGTTCGGGTTTGGCTTCCACGCGGTCGGAAACACTCATGAGCAAATCGGCGACGGTGGCGCGGAACTTGGCCGAGGCGGCGCGAATCGGTTCGGGCACGGAGGATGGCCGGAGGTCGGGACGATGCTGGATGATTGCGAGTTGGCGGAGGAACAGCGCCTGCGCCTGGTGGCGAATGGCTTCCAACCGGTCGCGCCTGGAGGCGCCGGGCTCGAACTTCGAGCTTTCGAGCAATTCACCGACCGCGCCGAAATCCTGATAGACCTTCAGGCGCAACGCGTAAGCTTCGGTCAATTGCGGCGCATGGTCTGCTTCGTCGGGCAAACCGGCCAGTTGGGCGAGGGTGCGCAGAGCGGACGCTAGTTTGGCGCGCATTGCTTCCATCGCCGTGACCGGCCAAAGCCGGCTGTTGATGAATCCAAACACCAGGAGTCCCAGCGCGATACCGATGAGACGGTCGCGGGCCACGCGCAGCTCGGTGTAGGTTCCGTAGGTCTGCATGACGCATTTGCAAAAGGCCAGGCAAATCTGGATGCCGCAGTAGGAAATGCGCGGGCTGCCGAAGTTGACGTAGGCCGCCAATGCCATGACGGAGCCGAACGGAAACCAGAAGCCGCCCAGCGAGTCGATGTGCGGGAAGACATACATGAGGGATATAAGTCCGAGAGCGCCGCCAACAACCGCGCCGGCGAAACGCAGCATGCCTTTCTGCACGCTCGCTCCAACGGTCGAGAGCGAGCAAAGGATGCAGGTAATGACCGAAGTGTATATTGCCGGATACGCGAATAGTGTATAGATGAGGTAGCAGATAAAGGCAGCGAGCCCTCCTTTGATGGCAAAGTGAATGGGCTCGGGATTGGTGAAGGCGTCGGGAGCGAGGTAGCCGCCTTTGTCCTGATCGGGCGCCTGTTTCAACTCCTTCGGCAACTCCCGGCCTGGAAAGGTAAAGGGCATCAGCTCAGCCGCGCGCTCCATTTCCACGAGCGAAGGCAGGGCCTCCTCATCCGTAATCGCCGCCGCCGCGGCCGTGGGCGCGCGCGAAATCTCCGGCGGCTCGTGATTCTTAATCGCGGTGCGCCAACGGGCACAGGCGTCGGCCAGGTTTCGCAGCCGTTGTCGAATCGCTTCATTCGCGGACGGAACTCCCTGTGCTTCGAGCACGGCTGCCGCCGTCACCAGGCGGTCAACAACGATGAACTGCGCGCGAAGTTCGGCCGCGTATCTTTTGAGCCACGGCTCGACGGCTCGGGCCACGTTGAGCAGACGCAGTGGTTCCACAACGCCGGCGAGCGCGAATGGAGCCAGTGACGAATGCCGGGGATCGACCGGCTCGCCGACGGCCAGCCGGCGCAGCAAGGTTTCCACCGCGTCGAGGCGGGCCGTCAATCCGCGCAGGAGCACCGATTGGGAGGTTTCCGGGTTTAGCAGGAGCTGCACCGCCAGATTGACGCTGAGTCCGAGTATCCAGGCCCAACAATAGTGGAACGGGGTGCGATTAAGGGTTTCGATGTTGGAAACGGTGTCGGGAATCGTAATGCCAAAGCCGACGCAAATGGCGACGCCCAATCCGATGATGCTGGGATTTCCGACCCGGATCAACAGCAAGCCCAACATGATGAGCACCGGAACACTCAGCACTCGAAGCCACACCAGGTCGAGCGCGCACATGTAGTAGAGGAGCAGCAGCCCGCAAGTTAAAATCGCGGCCACGCTTGCCAGAATCGTTCCCAGCAACGTGGTCGAGATGTCTTCCCGGGTGACCATGAACATCCCGATGATCAGCATAATCGGCTGCTTCAAATGGAAAGCCATGATGGGAATGGTACAGGCGAGACAGGCCAGCGTGATCCGTAGCGTAGCCTGCCAGCGGCCAGGCGTCGGAGCGAGTTCGCGGCGCAGGAACTCCACGAACTGAGAGGTCATCGGTCTGGGGATGGCGGGCGCCGCGGTCACAGGCGTTCAGGTTCTACGGATACTGCGGTGCATTGCCGCGGCGCTGCGCCCGTGATGGTCACGACGGCCGACGCGCCGACGCGGAAACTGTCGTCCGGGTCTTCCACCTGAATCCGGACTGGAAAGCGTTGGGCCAAACGCACCCAGTCCAGGTTGCGCGGCACACTGGGCAACCCCATCGCGCTACTTCCGTCTTCGGGAACGACGGCCCAGGCCAGGCCAACGACTTTGCCTTTGAACCGTTTCCCGCCTTTGAATTGCAGATAGATCTCGGCCGGCGCGCCCTCCTCGATATGCTTGAGCTGCGTCTCGCGGAAATTGGCGACGGCATACCACGTGCGGGTGTCCACCAGCGTAAAGACATCGACGCCGGTTCGCGCAAAGGCGCCGATGGAAATGTTGAAATTCACGATCTTGCCGCTGAACGGCGCGGTCACGCGGCAGAATTCCAGATTCAGCTCAGCTTCGTGGAGCTGCGCCTCGGCGGCGGCGATGCGCGCATTCACGTCGCCTTCCTGACCGATGGCGTCGTCGGCGCGGAGTCGTTCCACCTTGGCCTGCTCCAGCGCGGCGGTGGCCGCCGCCAGCAAGCGCTGCGCCTCGCGGACACCGGTCTCGGCGACAAGCCGGCCGGTGCGCGCCGCTTCGAGCTGGTCGGCCGTGGCGAATTCTTTTGCCAGCAGCGGTTCAAGCCGTTTGACGTGATCGTCCGCTTCCTTGAACCCTGCCTCAGCACGTTCGACCGTGGCCTCGGCCGCTAGGCGCTGGGCCTCCGCCCGCACAATCGACGCGTCGGCAACTTTCAAGGCCTTTTCCAGGGCGGCTACTTCCTTGCGTGTGAGGCTCAGCCCGGCCTTTGCCCGTTCCACCGCGTGTTGGTAGGGACGCGGATCAATCAGAAACAAGAGGTCGCCCTCCTTCACGAATTGATTGTCCTTTACATGGAGTTCGACGATATGACCGCTGACCTGCGGGGCGACGCCGATGAAGTTCGCCCGGATGGTGGCGTCGTCCGTCTGCGGGCGGAAGCCATACGCCCAGATGGCGATGATGGCGACGACCACGAAGGCGATGATGATGACCAGGCTGATTCTTCGGCCAACGGATTTTAGATCGGGTTTGGTTGGGACAGGATTTTCTTCGGGCATAACGTTAACTCCTAAAAAAGAGCAGCCATGAGAGCAGTGTGACGAGCCCCCAAAGACAGAGATAGACGAGCATGCGCGGTTTCAGATGGGGCTCAAGGCTGGTCCTGACGCAAACCTCGCGAACGACGAATGCGCCCACCAGGCCGATGACCATGCAGAGCATCCATGCGGGAAAGAAGGAACCGAGCAAGTTGATGGACGGCGCTCCGCGGCAACCAGCCAGGAGCATCAAAGCCACAAAAAGAAAAGTGTGCCGGAGTTTCATGGTTTCGTGTCGAGAGTGCCTGGTTTTCGGTTTGTCAGTCGCGGCCCGAGATCGCCCGAGGCAAATGCTAGTGCCGCGGTAGACTCGAGAAGCGTCGCCCGGGTGTCGAGTTGCGTAAAACGCGCACTACTTAAGGCCCGTTGCGCGTCCAAAACATCCACCAGGCTGTTGAGCCCGTTCTGGTATCCCTCAAAAGTCTGCTCGTAGGATTTTTCCGAAGCGTCCAGCAGGGCGGCCGCCACGTCCAGCCTGCGGAATGCCAACTTCGTTGAGGTGTAGTACTGCCACATTTGCGAGATGGCTTTGTCCTTTGCATCTTCCAATTCATGCCGGGCGGCATCGCGCTCGGATCGAGCTATTTCCAGCCTGCGCTTCCGTGCTCCTCCGTCGAAGAGGTCCCAGGTGAGAGCGAGCCCAACTCCCCAAGTGGTCTGGTCGGTGGACTCCCATGAGAAGGTTCGCCCTCCCGCCCTTACCTGGGAATTCTCGTAGGCATGTCCAGCTTCGCCTTGGAGAGCGAGGAGTGGCAAATAGGCGGATTGGGCCCGGTGGATCTCTGCCTCCTTGGCGCGCAAGGCCGCCACTTTTGCCAGCAGATCGGGGCGTTGTTCCAACGTCCGATCGATGAACTGTTCCACGGTCTCTTCCATCCGGTTGGGCAGCGGCACACGGGAAAAATCCACAATGCGAATCGGGGTGGTTGGTAGAACGCCGATGCTCTCGGCCAGGCTTACCTCCGCGTCTCGTTCCTTGGAGAGCGCCTCTTCGAGGTCGAAAGCCGCCTGGGCCGCCAACTGGCGCGCCCGGGAGACGTCCGGCGCAGCCGCCAAACCGTTCTTGAAGCGCTCTTCCGTAGCTTCCTGAATCTTTAAAGCGGAATCCAAAGAAGCTTGGGCGGCGCTGATGCGACCTATCAGGCTGGACAATCGATAAAAAGCGGTTTGAACTTTAAAGACGATCTGTTGGTGCCGGCCGTTGAAGCCGAGGTTGGCCGCCAGCAAGCGCGCGCGCGCGGCACGGACATCCGCGGCGCGTCGGCCGAAATCGAGCAATACCCATTCGAGCGTGGCCATCGGCTGGAGTTCCTGCGCTTCCACGTCCATATAGCCGGCTTTCTGAGGGGTCAACGGCAGCGGTTCCGGCAGTCGGGCGGTATCCGCAGTGGCCTTTAGAGCCAGCAGCGGGTAATACTCGCTTTTTGCGAGCCCAACCGCAGCGGCCGCTTCTTTGGCATGCGACCAAGCCAGCCGGGTCTCCGGGTTCAGCCGCTCAGCAAGATCGACAAGTTCGGCCAATTCGTAAGACTTGTTTGAGTCCACCTCCGACGGCATCCTCTCTTTGAGCGGCTGGGAAAGAAAACTCAAATCCGGCACATTCCAGGAGGTGGCTGGGCTGCCGGGGGCCGAAAGTCCTTTGAGAACCTTCGCCTCCTGCCTGGTTGAGTGTGACTCTTCATTGTCGGCCAGCGCCCTACTCATTCCGAGCCCGCACAGCAGATAAAGAAGGAGAACAGTGCTGGAAATCTGGAGGTGCTTCATCTTATGTGGAGATCCCCCCTCGATGGGTTCGTTCACGTTCCAGTGCGCCGAGCGAACGGTTCGCCACATGCTTCGCCAAGCTCGTGGCCGCTGGAAGCCGACACACCAGTTCAGGAGCGAGCCGTTGGTTATTGCTTGGCCATGGGCTCCCGGTTGGGGCGGCCTGCCAATCTGGTTCCTTGCTTTGCAACGTTGTTCTCATAACAGGTGAGAGGCCTTTAGCCTGTGTAGCAAGGGTTGCTTCAGCACTTGAAGGTCGGCTGGGTTCGTACTTTGCACACTGTTCACGCACAAATGATCGCTATGCAGTTGCTGCGCCAACCACCTCAACAACGCAGAAACCGCTGGAATATAGGCATTTGCGCGTTGAGGCCGCATGCGCGGTAAGATCCGAGATTTCGAACGTTCGAAAAACAACCGTTCGAGTAGGAAAGCATCATTTTCTGAGCAAGCATCGCTGGGCGGCAGCCAGTTGCTTTCGCTGGGCGAAGCCAACTTCGGGATAGTCCAGTTCCATTTCTGCCAAGCCATCAATAATGGCGGCGGCGACCACGACGCGACTGAACCACTTGTTATCTGCCGGAATGACAAACCACGGCGACTCATCAGTCGCCGTCTTCCGGATCATTTCCTCATAGGCATCCTGGTAATCCTTCCAAAAGCCGCGTTCGATCAAGTCGGCGGAGGAGAATTTCCAGTGCTTGTCCGGGTTCTGCAGCCTTTCAAGGAAACGGCGTTTCTGCTCCTTTTTTGACATGTGCAGATAAAACTTCCTGACCATCACCCCGTTGCGTGCGAGATAACGCTCAAAGCCACGAATGTCCTGAAAGCGATCCTCCCAGATTCGTCTGTGCATACACTTCGCCGGCAGCCTCTGCCTCGCCAGGAACTCGGGATGGACCCGTACCGCCAAGGTTTCTTCGTAGTAGCTGCGGTTAAAGATGCCGATGTTGCCGCGCCTGGGCAGACATTTGATGCAGCGCCAAAGAAAATCGTGTTCAAGTTCCTCAGCCGAGGGAGATTTGAAAGAAACCACCTGGCACCCTTGTGGGTTGACGCCTGACATGACGTGCTTGATAGCCCCATCTTTGCCAGCCGCGTCCATGGCTTGAAAGATGAGCAACAAGGCCCACTGGTTCTGCGCGTAGAGCTTGTCCTGCAATTCTGTGAGCGCAGCCACCCCTGCAGCCAGCAACTCTTTGGCCCGCGGCTTATCCCCGGCTTTGAGGCCGCCCGTGTCTCTGGGGTTCACATCCTGAAGCCGAAACTTTTCGCCTTCCGTGATGCAAAACCGTTTCGCGATTTTGCGCGCCTGTTTGATTACATTTTTTGTTTTCACCTGACTGACTTCGTTTTAGCAATTCAATCTTCTTTGACGCTGTTGAACACAACACGCCTGTAAAGCCCGGCAATGCAGCTATTGCGCCAAGTGCGTCGCTAATCCGCAAGGTGTTGGTGTGCAGGCACTAACAACTCATACACCGGTCGCGGCCGAATGGTCGAAAGCTCGGACGTTCGAGGAATCGGGTGGTCAGAGAGATGCGCGGAGATCAGGCTTCTGGTTTCTTCAACCCCCATTTCTCCATCCTTGAAATCAACGTGGTGGGCTTGACCCCGAGAAGCTCGGCCGCGCCATCGGGGCCCTTGATCTTCCAGTTGGCTGTTTCCAGGGCCGCCAGCAGGTTCTCACGCTCCCGGCGTTGAAGTTCCGCCTCGGTAAGGAATCTTGGCTGCGCAGGGGCTTCGTCGGGCGATTGGACTACCGGGACTGATCGAGCAGGGAGCGCGGACGGGGTTCCCGTAGGCAGCTCAAAATCCAGAGCCCCGCCCCGAGCCAGAATTACGCCTCGCTCAATCACGTTGCGCAACTCCCTTACGTTGCCCGGCCAATCATAATTCTGGAGCTTCGCGACTGCCGCCCGGGTCAACCGGGGTTTGGCGCACTTCAACTCCCGGGTCGAGAGGTCCACAAAGTGCTTCGCCAACAGGGGAATATCATCCAGTCGCTCTCGCAACGGCGGAACCTCCAGGGGGAATACGTTCAAGCGGTAAAAGAGATCTTCTCGGAACTGGCCTGCTGCCACCGCCTTTTTCAGATCTCGATTCGTGGCCGCAATCACTCGCACATCGGCCCGGCGTGTTCGGTCGTCACCCACACGCTCATAACGCTTCTCCTGAAGAATGCGCAGGAGCTTGCTCTGAACATCCAAGGGAATCTCTCCGACTTCGTCCAGAAAGATGGTGCCGCCCTCCGCGGTCTCAAAACGGCCGGCCCGATCCTTCACCGCCCCGGTAAATGAGCCGCGGACATGGCCAAAGAACTCGCTTTCGAACAGTTCACGTGGGATGGACGCGCAATTGACTCGAACCAAAGGTTTATCTTTGCGCCCGCTGCGCTGGTGGATCTCGTGGGCAACCAATTCCTTGCCCGTTCCCGTTTCGCCGAGGATGAGCACCGAAGCTTCCGTGGGCGCCACCACGTCAACTTGGCTGACGATGCGTCGCAAGGCGGAACCCTGTCCGACCAAATCGCCGAAGGCCTTGGCTTCCACAACCGCTTCCTGCAAATAGCTGTTCTGCAATTCGAGTTGAGACTTGAGCACCTCGATTTCCTCAAAGGCCCGGTGTGCTTTTTCTTCGCTCTCCCGCAGGGCTTGATTGGAGGCTTGAAGTTCAGCGGTGCGTTCCTGAACCCGGAGTTCCAGCGTGTTGTGGGCGTTGCGCAGCGCTTCTTCCGCCTGGCGCAGTCGCAAATGTGTTCCGACCCGCGCCAGCACTTCCTCGGCCTCAAAGGGCTTGGTGATGTAGTCAAGCCCGCCGGCCTCAAACCCGGTGATCTTTTGGCGTGTATCGCCGAAGGCGCTGATAAAAATAACGGGGATGCGGCTGCTCTTCGGGTCTGCCTTCAAGCGGCGGCACACCTCATACCCATCCATGCCAGGCATGCTAACGTCGAGCAGGACCAACTCCGGAGCCTTGGCGGCCACGGATTTCAGGGCCAAGGCGCCGTCGGACGCCGGCCGGACACGATACCCGTCTTGCGTCAGCAGGTCGGAGAGCAGACGCAGGCTGGCGGGGGTGTCATCCACCACCAAAATCTCTTCCCGCGTTGGAGTCGGTTTCTGATCATTGCTCATAAGGTCTTTGCCTCTCCAGCAGTTTTAAAAGACGTTTGTAGTCCAGCTGCGTGGCTAGCGTATTCAATGCCCGTCCCAGGGAAGCATCGCGGTCGGTGACCTGCCCGATCAGGGCATGCGTACGATCCGTATCCAGTTCGATGACGGCCTGACGCAAGTCCCGCAGCAGCTCCGCAGGCAGCGCGTCCAACTGCTCCGGATGCAGGGCAAGCCCGGACGTCTCCTGGGTCCTCTCCTGGCTCGGTGCCTCTCCATAGATGAACTTCAGGTGCAGGTGCCGGGCTAGGGCGTCAAAGAGCTCTTGTTCGCGAAATGGCTTGCGCACGAGGTCATCGCAGCCGGCTGTCAAAATGGGTGTTCTTTCTTCCTCCAGCGCGTGAGCCGTGAGCGCTATGATTGTAATATCCGCGCCGGCTTTGGTCGCCCGAATCCGCCTGACGGCTTCCAACCCATCCATGACCGGCATGCGGATATCCATCCAAATCAGGTTTGGATGCCATTGCTCGAAAAGTGCCAGGGCCTCCTGTCCGTTGCCTGCCTCTCGCAGTTCAAAACCAAGCGGCTCCAGCAGACTCCGCAGCAGCAGACGATTCTCCGGCTGGTCTTCGACAATCAAGAGCCGGTAAGAGGGCTGCCCCTCGGCCAATCCCAGAACCCGCCCGCGCTTCGGTTCTTCGGGCTTCGCCACCGAAGGGAGGACCCTCACTGGAATAGTAAAATAAAACACTGAGCCCTTGCCGGGCTTGCTGGTAACGCCAATCTGGCCTCCCATGAGCTCGACATATTGCTTGCAGATGGCCAACCCCAATCCCGTCCCGGCTTGCGCGGGAGCTTGGTCACCCAGTTGAACAAACGGAAAAAAGATGCGCTGGCAATCCTCCTGGCTTATGCCGCGCCCGGAGTCTTCAACGTCGAATCGTATTTCAGCTTTTTCGGACCTGTCTATGCTGGCGAGCCGGGCACGGAGCTTCACCCCCCCTGAATCCGTGTATTTGATGGCGTTACCAAGCAGGTTCAGCAGCACCTGGCGCAGCTTGCTCGCGTCCACGCCGACAAAACTCGGGAGATCTGGATCACGCTCCAACGCGAATCGGAGTCCCTTTTCCGCGGCCCCAGCCCCCATCAGCGACTGCATTTCGTGCAGTAACCGGTGCAAATCAACTTCGGACTCCTCCAGCGCCATTCGACCGGACTCGATCTTGGCCATGTCCAGGATATTATTAATCAGGTTCAGCAGGTGCTCGCCGCTGCGCACAATGATATCCAACGTCTCCTGCTGGCGCGGCGTCACGTCCGGGCCGCGCTTGAGCAGTCGCGAAAAGCCGAGTACGGCGTTGAGGGGGGTGCGCAACTCATGGCTCATGTTCGCCAGGAACCGGCTCTTCTCGCGATTAGCGGCTTCGGCCCGGGCCTTGGCTTCACCCAACTGCTCTGTTCGGCGCCTCACCATGTCTTCGAGGTTTTCTCGGTGCTTGCGCACTTCGTCCTCGACCCGCTTGCGTTCCGTGATGTCGACAGAGGTGCCCACCATCTGAACGACTTCTCCGGCATCATTCTGGACAGGGTGCCGGATTGTGTAGATATGCCGCATGGTCCCGTCAGGCAACACAATCCGATACTCCACGAACGTATCTACTCTTTCGCGGAGCGACTTCTGAAAGCTCTCTGCCATCCTGTTCCTGTCTTCTGGAACGACACGTTGGAGAAATACTTCCCGGGTCGGTAACCCCGCTCGCGGATCGAATCCAAAAATCCGAAAGTCTTCTTCTGAAACATAGTTGTAATTCCCGCTGGCCACATCCAAAGCCCAGCTGCCAGTGTGGGTCAGCTTTTGCCCTTCCGCCAGATAAGCCTCGCTTCTCCGTAGCGCATCCTCGGTGCGCTTGCGTTCCGTGATGTCATTGTTGGTCTCCAGGATTGCCATCGGCGCGTTTTGCTCGTCTTGCTGCAAAGACCAACGGCTGGCCACCACGACTTGGGTTCCGTCCCTTTTCGCATGTATCAACTCGCCTTCCCACTGGCCCGCACGGGTCACCTCCGCTATGATCTCCTCGCGCGGCTTTGGGAACACTGTTTTCAGCAACTCGTGAACAACTCTGCCTAGCGTTTGGTCGGCGGTCCAGCCGTACCGCTCCTCGGCGCCACGATTCCAGTACTTGATCACGCCCTCCATATCCGCCACAAAAACGGCGTCGTGCGTAAGATTCAGAAGATCTGCCTGCGCCCGCAGGGCGGCTTCCGCCCGCCTGCGGTCGGTGATGTCACGGGCTACTTTCAGGAGGAAACGGCGACCGTCCTGCCAATACAGTCTGGTGTGTGCTTCGATAGGGAACAGAGTTCCATCCTTTCGCCGATGCCAGTGCGTGTCGAACACAGATTCGCCCGCCGCCGCCCGCTGCGCGACGGATGTCATCTGCGATTGCTCCGAATCCAGGTGGAAGGCAGCCCCCGTTGTCCCAATCAGTTCCTGTCGCGTATAACCAAGGCCCTCGCAGGCCTGGCGGTTCACATCGACAATCGTCCCTTGCTCGAAGTCGTAAATGAAGAGGGCGTCTGCCGCGTGATCCACAAACGTGCGGAAGCGCGTCTCGCTCTCGCGCAGCGCTTCTTCAGCCCGCTTGCGCTCGGTGATATCCCGCACGAGGGCCATGTGGTAGGCCCGGCCTCCAAATTCGAAATAATTCGCGCTGATCTCGACCGGAAATATGCGGCCGTCTCGGGCCCGGTGGCGGCTCTCGAACGTGCGCGACCGCTGCGCCTTTAGGTCGCGCCAATGCTCGGACCAGCAGTCCAGCGGGAACTCAGAGTCAATATCCGCTATCCCCAGGCCGAGCAGTTCCGCGCGGGTATAACTCAGCAGGCGGCAGGCCTCCTCGTTGACGTACTGAAAACGCGCCGTGTCATCTATCAGAAAGGCGGCCTCACGTCCTTTGTCCAAGGCGAAACTCAGCAGGGCCACTTCCTGCTCCGCCCGTTGGCGCGCGGCCCGGGAACGCAGGGCGACGATGCCGAATGCGAGGTCGCCAGCCAGTTCCTCCAGCAGCCGAATCTCGTCTGGCGTGAAGGCGTTCGGCTGGGCGGAATGAATGGTAAAGCTACCGAAGGCGTGGGCCTTTTCGTCCTTGAGCGGCAGGGCAATGACGGAACGAAAACCATGCCGCAAAGCGTTTTGCCGCCAGGGCGCGACTCGAGGGTCCGTTGCGTAGTCCTCGATGGAAGAAATTCTCCCGGTCCGGATGGCCGTTCCGGTGGGGCCGCGCCCCCGCTCGGTGTCGGCCCAAGTAATGCCAAGATTTGCGAGATCTCCTTCCTCGATTCCGGTCCACCCGGCCGGCCGCACGCTCTTGGCCTCGTCGTGTTCGGCATAGCCCACCCACGCCACGCGGTAGCCCGCCTCCTCGCAAACGATCCGGCAGATTTCCTGGAGCAAACCCTGCTCGTTGGTGGCGCGCAAGAGGACCTGGTTGCAATTGCTGATCGCCCGCAGTTTGCGATTCGAACCACGCAAGGCATCCTCCGCCCCCTTGCGCTCCGTGATGTCCGTCAGCATGGCGAAGGAGCCCAGGAAACGATGCTCGGCATCCAGGATCGGCGTGACCGAAACGTACATCCATACGGTGCTGCCATCCTTGCGGCGAAACTCTTGCTCATAGCGCTCGGTCAGCCCTTGGTGGCGGGCAGCCACCCTCGCCGGCAGTTTGGCGAGGTCGTCCTCAAAAAGGAACTCAGCGTACCTTCTGCCCAGCATCTCCTGTGGTTCGTACCCCAGCATTTCCGCCATGCGCCGGTTTACCAGCGTGGTCACGTAGTGCTCATCGAGTTCCCAAATGCCCTCGGATGCCGTATCCACCAGCCGGTGATACCGCTGTTCGCTTTCCCGGAGTTTGTCCTCGGCTTCCTTGCGCTCTGCGAGTTCCCGCCCAAGCTTTTGGTTGGTGTCTTCGAGGCGTTTGCCGGCCACGCGGACTTCCTCGAACGCGCGCGCATGAGCGATGGCCGCGCCGATGTGATTGGCGAAAAGATCCCCCCAAGGCAGAAGTTGCTCCTGGAGCGGCTCGCGCGTGCCCGATACGATCGCGCCCAACGCCTCCCCTTGGTAGCTGATCGGGTTAATAGCGTAGCCACGGATGCCCTCCTCGCGCATCCAGGCGGGATCGAGCGGAGATACAGGCCGCTTGTCCAAATCCGAAACGGCCCGCGTCTGGCCGCTTACAACCACACTGCCAATCGACGGCACTCCCAGCGGCTCGCGAGAGGTCTGAGAGTCAAACTGTCCGAATCCTCTCCCCGGCTGAAATATGGATTTCCCTTTCGCCGCGGCCAGGTGCAGGCACCTGGACTGGTCGGGACATACAGGCCGGCGTGGGCAGGTGGCGCACAAGTCACCCTTTTCAATCAACCACACCTGAGCACAGACGATGTGGGGCCGTTCCATCGCGCGGTCCACCAGTTTCTGCAAGAGCTTCTCCAACGAATGCTCGTGCGCAATTTCCAGTAGTATTTGCGCGGCGAAATTGGCATCGAAGCGGCTTTCACTCGCTGGTTGCATACCTGGCCCATATTGCCAAAAGCAGCGATAGGAGACAAAGCAAAAAGTGCGATTTTCGGTCCCCGAAAGGAAGGCACCAATTGTTTCTGGCGAAGCTGGAAGCGCTCGCGCGGAAGTATAAAAAACCGCTGCGGGGCAAGGAATTGGGACAGTCCCCAGACTTACGCAGCCTCCAGCCGCCCAGCTTGGGCCGATTCGAGTTCCTGGAGTTTGGTCTGGACGGTAACGGGGTCCTGTGCCTTGGTGACGACTTCTTCGCGCGAGATCATGCCATCGAGGTATTTGTCCATGAGAAAGCCGTCGAGGGTGACCATGCCCCACTTGGCCCCGGTTTGAATGTCGGAATTGATGCGGAAGGTCTTGTTGTCGCGGATTAGGGAGGCGATGGACGGGGTGTTGACCATGATCTCGAACACGGCAACACGGCCCGGCTTGTCGATGCGGGGAATGAGCAGTTGGGAAATGACCGCCTGTAACACCGTCGAAAGCTGAATGCGGATTTGCTCCTGTTGGTTGGTGGGAAAGGCGTTGACGACACGGTCGATGGTCTTGGCGGCGCCGGTGGTGTGCAGGGTGCCGAACACCAAGTGCCCGGTTTCGGCCGCGGTGATGGCTGCGTCGATGGTTTCCAAGTCACGCATTTCGCCGACGAGAATGACGTCGGGGTCCTGGCGCAACGCGCGCCGAATCGCTTCGGCGAAGCTCGGGACATCGACACCGATTTCGCGCTGAGTGACTAGGGCCTTTTTCTGTTTATGGTAATATTCGATGGGGTCCTCGATGGTGATGATGTGGGTCTCCTCGCGCTCCTCGTTGATAATGTTGATCATCGAGGCGAGGGTAGTTGTCTTGCCCGAGCCGGTCGGCCCGGTGACCAGGATCAGGCCGCGCGGTTTGTAGAGCAACTCCTTGGCCGAGGTCGGGATGCCGATCTGCTCCATCGTGAGGAGTTTGCTGGGAATTTGCCGGAGGACGAGAGCAAAATTGCCTTTCTCCTTGAAGGCGCTGACACGGAAACGTGCGGCTTCACCGAAGGCAAACCCGAAGTCCGCGCCGCCCTGTTCGCGCACGTGCTGGATATGGTTTTCGGAGGTGATGCTGCACATCAATTCCTCGGTGTCTTGGGGTGCCAGTGCGGGACCTTCGACGCGACGGAGGATGCCATGGACGCGGATGGTTGGTGATGTCCCTACGCGGATGTGGAGATCGGAAGCCCCTTCCGACACGACCAACTGCAACAAATCAGCCATTGAGTAAGCCATACAATAGAGTCCTTTGCAGAAGCGGCGCGCCTTGCACCCGCGTGGCGCTGGGTGTGTGCGGCGCGAAAAGTACGCGCGGCCTCCGGGTTGCCGCAGGCGTTCTTTTTGTTCGCTTCATATATCTGCACTGCGACTCATGCAAGGCCCGTGCCAGTAGGCGGATAAGTCGTAAGCCCCTCAGCGAGAAGGTCTAGAACATTGGCGAGTGAACGGTGAGAGGGGTCGCAAAACCGAGCGTTCGAAAGATCGAGCTCTGAGTTTGGAAGCAGGACTGCTGTGGGGGCGGCCCTGACCCCTTCGTCTGACCGCGGATCTGGGCCGAGGGAAGGAGGTTACCCGCTGACAATGAACGCGGGAAAAACGAGGACGGCTAAAGGCCTGTTTTGAAAGCTTACAGGTGCGAATGGTCGACAGCTTTTCGCCGCAGTGAATCAACGAGTCAGAGTATGGCTGGATCTGACGTGACTCGTTGGCACAACGTGGCGATCTCGATTGCCTCGTCGAACGCCGGAAGCGGCTCGACGCGATTTGAACACTATGGGGTGAGGCTCGGCCCGAGCTGATGAAAAGCGCTACCAGCCCAGAGTTCGTTGCCAAACACCCGGCGAATCCGTCGGCAAAGAGGGCCGTTCAGTTTCGCCATATCCGACCCACTGCCGAGGACTTCGAGGACTGTGCGGACGGCGTCCTGCCGGGTGTGCGCGTCCAAAAGCATATCCGCTAATGCATTGATCGCTGGCTCGGGATAACGGCGCAGCAGGGATGCCTGTTGCCGGAAAAGGGCTTTGAGTTCTGTAGGCGTCACCTCTCGAAACACGCTGTACGCCAAAAGCGACCGTAATCGGACCGCCGAGTCCGGGTCGAATACTCCTCGGTCCAGACACACGGCGGCCAGCATGCGAAGGATGGCGGCTAACGGACCACCTTTCGTGAGCTCCCCGTTGGGCGGGGTTGGGGATGGCTCCGGTGGCGTAGGGGCGCCGACCTGAGCCGCAGGTTGTACTCGGAAAATCCCCCCCCAGCCTAATGGCCCGTAGGCGAACTTAAACACGGTCTCCCAGAAAACGTCGCGCATGTCACGGGATAGGTCCAGCGCAGCAATAACACTCTCGGAGACCAGGGCCTCTTGGGCTTGGAACCAGTTCCCTTCGGGAACGGGGCGGCGGAACCGCCGCACCAGCGGTGCGGGACCAGAGAGGCCCACAACCACTGGATTCTGGCTGGACAGAATGCGCCGCTGCACGCGCAAGGGATGCCATTCCCGCAAGCACTCAGCCAACCAGTCGCTGCCGAGCGTTCTGAGCCAAGGGCCCAACCGACTTTGGTAGATTGCTTCCCCCAGCCTGGAGACAGCATCGACAGCGACAAAGGCTTCTTCATCGCGGCGACTGTCGCCGAGGGCTCGTATATCGCTGAGCTTGCGGACCTCGAAACGGACGGAGTACTGACCCGGAAGGGGCAGTTCCAAACGGCCTGGAACCGCTGGCTTGATGATCATCTCGTAGAGGCCTGGCGGGAGTGCGTCAATCATCTCCAAAGTCCCCACCAATTGCGAGTATTCCTTTTTGGCGACGCTACCTGAGACGAAAACCCCCAAGTGCCCGACTTTCTCGTGCAGCAGGTAAACGATGGTGCGCCCGCTCTCAATCACGTTGCGGTCGCTGCCATAGACATCCTCGATCCAGTTGAGGGCCTGTTGGGGAGGCGTGATGTTGTCGCCGCGCGAGGCGAACACGACCACGGGCGATCGGATATTCTTTAGGTTGATGGTGCTTCCTTCCGGTGTGGTGATCGCGCCGCGAGCGAGCCTGTTCCCGACAAACAGGTCGGAAACAATGGCGTCCATCTCTTCGGCATTCATCAAAAAATATCCCGACCACCATGCTTCGAACTCCAGGAATCGCTCCGCTTCAGTGTCGATCCTCGAATAAAGATTGTAGTACTTGGTCCAGAGAGTATTGGCCGGGTTGAGATTCTCGAAGTTCTGGACCAGATAAGCGCCATCGAAGAGCCCATGGCCCAGATCACAGGCCAGCGACTCCATCCATTGGCCGCCGATCAGCCCGGCCGTATAGCGCATCGGGTTCTTGCCGGAGACTCCGCTCCAGTAGGCGAGCGGGGCTCCGCTAAGGATGAGCGGACCCATGATTTCAGGGCGGACAGCGGCCAAAGCCGCCACTGCCCAACCGGCCTGGCAGTTGCCGATCACGCAAGGCTTGTCCGCATCGGGATGACGTCGGGCGACCTCTTCGATAAATCGTGCTTCGGCCTCCGCCACGTCCGTCAGCTTCTGGCCCGGCATGGGTCGCGGAAAGAAACCCACAAAGTAGACCGGGTGCCCGGCGCGCAGGGCCATGCCGACTTCGGAGTCCTGTTTAAAACCGCCGATCCCCGGGCCATGTCCCGCACGCGGGTCAACGATCACGAACGGCCGTTGGCGCGCGTCTGTGGGGACAGTGGGATCGGGCTTGATCTTCAGCAGAGCGTAATTGACCGGACGGGAAGACTTGCGGCCATCGAGCAGGACTTGATAATCGTAGTGCAGGACGGGCGGGTGGCCTTCCTCCTTGCGGCGCAACGCATTGTCGCCCCGACGCCGCAACGTGTCCCAAAAGAGAACGCTACGCTGGAAAGCGTCCACCAGATAATCCCCCGCCTGCACCGCGAGGATTGGCGCAACCAAGGGATTGGCAACGGAGACGCCGGTCAGGGCGTTGCCCACATCGCCGGATTCATGGTCAGGCGTGGGCGTGAGGAATCTTGGTTGATTTCCGAGACGCATGGGATCCATCATCAGGCCGGTCTCTTAGCAGTGAGCCCACTCCCGCTCCGGAGACGAGCATGTTTTTCTTGAGCATTTCACGCGGAGAATCTGCTGCCCGCTCCGTACGCCTGTGCCCATTATGGGCATGACGCACCGGTTTTGGCTGCAAGTTGAATCGGGCTTCCACAAAAGCCGAATCGCTGGTCTCGACTACCTCCCAGCCGGCTTTTCGCGCCATCTGCAGCGTGGTCCGATCCTGCTTGCGAATCGTGCCAAACAGTTCGGCCGTTCCCTGAGACCGGCAATAGGCGACCATCTTGCTAATCAGCAGGTGGTCCAATCCTTTGGCGCGAGCGGCCGGCAACAGCCCCATCGAGCAACTTGCCCGCAGGTTGTCCGGGTCGGTCAAAGTGCGCACCGCCCCCAGGATAACCCCCTTGGCGTCAGTGGCGATGAAGACCATCTGCCGGCTGTAATCAATCTGCGTATGCCTCACCGCCGCCATGGGCTGAATCGGATCGGTAAGCTCGAAGCGCTCCTCCGACTGAGGCCCCAGTGCGGCAAGGAACTGGGCGTAAGCAGCCGCATCCTCCGGGCGAACCGGCCGCAGCTTGACCCGCCCTGCGCCGAGAGCGACCGCTTCCTCCAGTTCGTGCGGATAAGGCCGGATGGCGAAGCGGCCGATGCCGGGCTTGGCGGGCATGGCTAGCCGCATCCGCGCGTCCAAGGCCAGGACTCCGGCTTCATCGGCCAGCAGCGGGTTGATGTCCAACTCGGCGACCTCGGGCAATTCTTCAAGAAGCTGCGAGATTTGGATGAGCACGGAGCAGATCGCCTTGATGTCAGCCGCTGGATGCCCGCGGTAGCCAGCCAGGAGCTTGGACACTCGAGTCCGCCCGATCAATTCGCGAGCCAAAGCCTCATTGAGCGGGGGCAGGGCGATGGCCCGATCTTTTACCACCTCGACGGCGGTTCCTCCCTGGCCAAAAAGGATCACCGGACCGAAGCTTGGGTCGGTAGCCACTCCCACGATCAGCTCGTGCGCTCCCGGTCGCCGGGCCATTTGCTGCACCGTGAAGCCGCTCAACTGCGCCGTCGGGAGTAACTGTCCCAGGCGCTTCATCATGGCCTCGGCCGCCTGGCGAACCGCCTGGGGACTTTCCAAATCGAGCACCACTCCGCCCACGTCCGACTTATGGATGACATCAGGCGAGAGAATCTTCAGGGCCACGGGGCAACCGATTTCGGCGGCCAGCTTCTCGGCCTCCGCCGGACTGGAGGCGATCCTCGTCTGCACCGTAGGAATGCCAAACTCGGAAAGAATCGTCTTGGCCTCGGCCTCCCCGAGTTGGTATCGCTTGGCTTTCATGGCGCCCGCGATCAACGCTCGCGCCGCCGCCAAGCGGGGCACATATTCCGCCGGCGCCGCCGACGGCGTCTCCAGGCGAATGAGCTGGCTTTCGCGGTAGCGGGTGAGCTGGAGCAGTCCCTGGACCGCATCCTCCGGAGCTTCGTAAGTGGGAATGCCGGCATCAATGAAAACACGTCTGGCACCGGCGACCGCCTCGCGGCCAAGCCAGCAGCTCAGCACGGAGCGCGAACCGGCCTGGATCACCGGAGCCATTGCTTGGGCAATTTTGAGGCTGTCCACAATCGCGCTCGGGGCATGGATAAACAGAATGGCATCACAATCCGGCGACTCCAGCAGCCTCTTCAGAGCGTCCACATATCTCTCGGCCGGGGCATCGCCGATGATGTCGACCGGGTTGCCGTGTGACCAAGTGGCCGGCAGCACCTTGTCCAGTTTTTCCAGTGTGCCGGGCGAAAGTCCAGCCAACCGCCCGCCGCCCATCACCAGTGCATCGGTAGCCATGACCCCCGGGCCGCCGCCATTGGTCAGGATGGCCACACGGTCGCCCTGGATGGGCTTGGCCAGCCCCAGCGTGCCCACCGCATCGAACAATTCGTTGATGCTTTCCACCCGCAGAATCCCCGCGCGTTTCAGCGCCGCTTCATACACGTCGTCCGAACCGGCCATCGCCCCGGTGTGGGACATGGCTGCCTTGGCTCCCTCAGGCACGCGGCCCGCCTTGACCGCCAACACGGGTTTGTTCATGGCTGCGGCCCGAGCTGCCGACATGAATTTCCGGGCCTCTTTGATGGCCTCGATATACAGCAGGATGGCTCCTGTGGATGGATCAAGCGCCAAGTAATCCAGCACGTCACCGAAGTCTACATCGACGCAGTTGCCTAGCGAAAGAAAGCAAGAGAGGCCGATCTCATTGGAACGTGCATAATCCAGCACTGCTGTGGATAATGCTCCGGATTGGGTAACGAAGGCGACTTTGCCGGGCCGGGCGATCTGGTGAGCAAAACAGGCATTCAACCCCGTAGCGGGGACCATGAGTCCGAGGCAGTTGGGCCCGAGTATGCGCATCAGATAGGGGCGGGCGGCAGCTTGAGCCGCTTCCTGGAGGGTCTTGCCCGATTCGTCCTTTTGCAGGTCCAAGCCTGCGGAAAGCACAACCGCGGCACGGGTCCCACGCCGGCCTAAGTCATGGAGGATCTCCGGGACCGTGGCCGGCGGGGTGCAGATCACGGCCAGTTCAGGAACCTCCGGCAGGGCTTTGACGGCTGGATAGGCCATGACTCCGGCCACGGCTACGTGCTTCGGATTGACCGGCATGATCGGACCTGTAAAGCCGCCGGCCAGCAAATTGCGCATCACCACCGCCCCAACGCTGTGCGGTCGGTCCGAGGCGCCGATGACGGCCACTGCTGAAGGTCTGAACATGTGGTCCAGGTTGCGAATACTCATATTCCTGCCTCCTGCTTGTCTCGCCCGCTCGTCAAAGCATACTCCTGCGGTCGTGTGCCCGCCGGCAGACCGGAGAATATTTTGATACCCTCTCGTGTCGGCACCCGACCGGCTCCCCGCGCCACGGGGGAAGATTCGGGGAGAATGAAGCCCGCGTTAGGCAGGGTGTCGCTGTGGCGCAGCGCGGCGGCGGCGGCCAGCCGCATCGTCTCATCGGCATTGTCCAGCACCTCTCGCAGACTGCGGTCGATTTTGTGTTGGGCCAACTCCATGAAGTACATAGCCGCCGTTCTGTCGCGCTCGCGAATGGTGCCATCGCCTCCCGCGCGGGTGTCGCGCTCCAGCTTGCTCAGCGTGCAGGCCCAGGCGTAGAGCCAAAGCGCGCTATCCGCCAATCGCGCCTGCACCGCCTGGCGAGCCACGATCTGCTCGCCGTAGCGTTTCGCGGCCAGCTTGAACACATGCCGATGCTCCCGGACCCAGTGGCTCAGTTGTCTGGCCGGTGGTCGCAACGCTTCGCTGACGCCTTGGATCACTGGAAGGCGCCCGCGCCGCCCTAGGAAAACCTCGGTCGCGACCGATACGGCGGTGCCGAGTTTGGCGGGGCTGGTGAAGGCGCTGAAAAGCCGGACCAGGTTTTTCCCGGCGGAAAACTCTCCATCCCAAGTGAAGGCCTGCTTCAGCCCGAGCATCTGCTCGGCCAGCTGTTTGCCGCCATAGCCGAAGATAAACGAGCGTATCACCTCGTTGGTACCCTCGACGATGCTATCGATGCGCGCGTCGCGCAGGATTCGCTCGATTTCATTTTCCGTCATGTAACCCTCGCCGCCCATCACTTCGAGGGCGTCGTTGACGCAGCGCCAGCCCATTTCCGAGCAGAACACTTTGCACGCGGCCGTCTCGACCATGACGTCTTCGCCCTGCCGGTCGAGCAAACCGGTGGTCATATAGAGGACAGCCTCCATGGCATAGGTCAGGGCCGCCATGCGTGCCACTGCTGCCTGCACCAACTCGAACTCGGCCACCGGACGCTGGAATTGGTAACGCGTCTGTGCCCATTTGGTGGCCTGCTCAGCCGCACGGCGCGCGCCTCCGACCATTCCGGCTGCCAGGGTGCAGCGGCCGAAATCCAGACAAGTTAGCGCCACCTTAAGCCCCTTGCCCTCTTCACCGAGCAAGTTCTCCCGTGGGACTCTCACGTCGGTGAAGCGAAGACGCCCCTGCCAAGTGCCGCGGATGCCGCACTTGGAGCGGTTCTTCTCGAACACCTCCACCCCGGACATCTCCGGCGTGCAGACCAGCGCCGTCACTTTATCCACCTTCTTCCCGGTCTTGGCATCCACGACGGTTTGCTTCGCCATCACGGTGAAGAGTTGGGAGAGCGCCGCGGAGGTGGACCACTTCTTCTCGCCGTTCAACAGGAAATAGGTGCCGTCTTCCGAAGGAGCGCAAACCGTTTGCTGCCCGCCGGCGTCGCAGCCCACGTCCGGTTCGGAAAGACAGAAAGCGCTGAGCCAACGGGAAGCCAGGTGCGGCAGCCAGCGCCGTTTTTGCTCCTCGCTGCCAAACAGCGCAATCGCTTTGCAGCCGATGGAAAGATGTGCCGAGGCCAGCACCGCCGTCGAGCCGCAGGTGCGGCCGATACGTTCCAACACCCGGTTGTAGCCGGTAATGCCAAAGCCGCCACCACCGTACTCCCGCGGGATGGTCATCCCCAGCACGCCCAATTCGAAGAGCCGATCAATCACCCACTTCGGGATCTCCTGCTCTTGATCAATCCACACGGCGGGGTGCTCGGTTTCGAGGTAGCGATCCAATTTCTCAAGCAAGGCGTCGCAACGCGCCGCCTCCTCGGCGCCCCTTTGCGGATACGGAATCAGCAGGTCTTCACGAATGTTGCCCCAGAAAAAGTTCTTGATGATTCCCAGGGCGCGGGGTTCCACGCCGAACATCTCCACGACCCCTTGCAGCATCTCTTTGTCTTTTTCCGCAAGACCCTTAATTGCCTTCAGATCGACCATAAGAAACCGCCCTTCCTCTGGTGGGGTATTGTGCCATTACACAAGATCAGCTTTCCCAGTGTCCAGTGGGTAAACACCCCATCCCGCACACTCTCCGGGAGCGAACGCGAGCCGGGCGCGGCGAAGACACCGCACCCTGCTTGCTTCGCTCAGGATTGGGACCACTCATATGTTTCCTTCAGTTTGTGGGAACCGAGAGGTCCACCGCAATGGCGCTGCAGGCAGCCTCCTGTGCTTGAAAATGTGCATGTGCGAGGTGTTCGAGTTGCCCCGGTCCAGCTATGTATTCGCGTTTTCATAGTCCCATATGTTTCAGGCGTTGCTGAAAATCAGAAGGGTGATACGCCGCGGCATTTGGCCCAAATGACCCAGACGGCTAAGACGAGCGCGGCGAAACTGAAGACTGCAAAACTCAGAACTGCGATTAATCCCCAATCCGGACGACTGCCTCCGTTGGCTGGCGGGCTGGGCTCGGGCGCAGGCTTCGCCAAGTGCTGATCGGAGTCATCCATCGCCTGAGAGGATTGGCCAAGCCGAGCCGTCGTACTCCAGCCGCCGTTCGTCCCGTGGCGTTCAATCATACACTCCTCGCTTTCCGGGACTTTGTTTTACTGGTTGATACGGTGCCCGGGGACACCGAACTGAAAATAGTTCTCATTTTTCGAGGCTATCGAGTTCGGGCCTCAGGTTGCGTGGCCCGCCCGGCCAGGGTGCGGCGCGGAACACTTGGAGAATCGAGTTCGCTAATTGCGCAAATCTCAGAACCCTTTGAAACCAGGAGGGGTCTTCCCTTTTCGCCCTAACGCTGCTGTGCCGACCGGCGGCCAAACTTGTCGCCAGCAAACCAGCAGCCGAGGTCCATGCGGCGGCAGTTCTGGCTTTAGCGGCGCAGCCGCGCACTTCGGCTACTAACACCTCCCAATCCATGGACAATTGCGCACGGTTGAGATCACTCTCGGCAACCAACAGTTGCTTCTGCAATTCCAGCGGCCTCAGGTGATGTGCTTTTCCAAACATGCCCGGTCCTTTCGCAGTTGATCAATCGTCGCGGAGAAATGCCGCCATTCGCTGAGCAAACGCCTCAGTCGCCAGCCAAACCAAAGCGACGCCCCCGCACAAAGGCTGGTCACTACCAGGAGCGTCGCTACCGGTGAATACTCCCACAACAAAACTACTGTGGCGCCGGTTAGCGCCGCCGCGGCCAGCAACCCACAAACCGCTGCGCCGATGATCAACAGGAGGGCGTGGAACAGTCGCTCCCGCTCCTCCTGCACTTCCACCAACAGCAATTCGAGCCGATTTTCGCCAATGGCCAATAGCCCTTGCCCGAAGCGCTTTCCCGCCTCGACCAAGTGCCCAACATGGGTGTCGGTCGCGTTCAAAGCGTCTTTAATCGTGGTTGCGGCAACGTCGGAGCGCGACCACATAGCCGAGCAATGCACCCACACCCAGGGCGACGCCGATGGCCTGATAGGGATGCTTGTGGACGGCCGCGTCAGTGGCTTTGGCGCCTTCGACGACCTTCTCGCGAACCTTGCCACAGATTTCCCGGCAACGCTCCAGCGCGCTCGCCAGGCGCTTGCGGGCTTCCTCGACTCTCTCTCCGCCGACATCGGCGGTGGCGTTCAGCAACGCCTGCGCGTCGTCCGCGAGCGTGCCGGTCTCAGTTCTCTCTGCTTGTATCTGTTTATTCATAGCTTTTCTTTATTGTTTGTATTGACTACGTGCCGATTGTGTGAGTTCCACCGCAATGACTCGGGCTTGCGCAGCCTTGGCTCAAGGAGGTAGGTTTTGTTTGCTCTTTTCGTATTGTCGAACACAATCTGCATGCAAGAACTCGTGGTGCAGTTGTCATGCCAACCATGCCGATGCTGCGGAACGAGCTGCCGCACAGGGGGTTGCAACACTGACAGCACGCGTTGGCCCGGTCGAGATCTCGGACCGTCCGCTGAGCCTCATTCCTTGGCTTTGCACTTTTCCACAGCCAGGGCGCGGCTCTCATAATACGCCGAACGCATGGCCGCATAGGGGTCCATCGTGGCTTTCTTCAAAGTCTCGTATTCGCCGAGTTTGAGGGAAGCAGTGTTAAGACCGTTGTACGCCGGAACGCCAAGGCTAACACCTAAGCCGTCAATGTAATTCCACGGGGACAACAGGCTGTCTGCCGCCAGGCCGGCGGTGCCCCGGGCGCTGGACGGACCAAACACCGGCCAATCGAAGTAGATTCCCGGGCCGACGCCGAAAAAACCTAGCGTTTGATCGAAGTCCGCGGGGTGGGCCTCGAGTTTCCAACGCTTGGCCGGATCGAAAAGCCCGCCGACCCCAACCGTCGAATTGACCACAAAGCGGCCCGTTTCCAGTCCGGCCGCTTTGAGTTTGCCTTGGAGCAGGTTGTTGACGAAATGGACGGGGTAACCCACGTTCCCAAACAAGCGGCCGATGCACGTCCGGGCCTGGCGCGGGACCAATTTGCCATAGCCCTTAGCCGTTGGTTTTAGGACCCAGAAATACAGCCTGTCATTGAACTGGAAAAAGGCGCGGTTCATCGGCTGCAGCGGGTCCTTGATTCTCGACGGAGCTTTCGCGTGGTTGCTATCTGAGGCAAATGGATCCCGCAATGGTTGGTCTTCTTCGTCTGCGGGGAGGCTTGTCGGCGGCGAGGCTTTTGCCGCCGGGCTTTCAGCGCCCAGAGCAGGCCACAGAAACAGGACCAGGCATGCCGCCAGAGAAATCGATTTCATTGTGTTAGTGCGGTCATAGCCGAAGCGGCTACGGGGTCTCCCGTGGAATCTTGGCCCGGAGGTCAGCCACCAGTTTCTCGTAGGAGGTTTTTCCCAGGATCTCGTCGAATTGGTCCCGATAATTCTTCACCAGGCTCACGCCTTCGATCAGTACGTCGTAGATCCGCCAGTCCTTGCCGGCTTTTTGCAGCCGGTATTCGACGGGATGGACGGTCTGGTCTTTAGTGGTGATCTGGGTCTTCACCGACGCGTAGTCATCGATGATCTTCTCTCCGAGGTAATCGATCTTTGCCGGATCAGCGCCATTACTGTCGAGCTTGTCAAGGCAGGTTTCCGCGAGAAGGCGGCTAAAGAGTCCGATAAACTCGTCTTGTTCGGCCCGCGTGCGCTTGGGCCAGTAACGTCCCAAGCTGCTGCGGGCCACCGCCGCCCAATCAACCCGCCGATCGAGTTCAGAGCGAATCAACTGCCGCCGCTCGGATTTGCGGGCATCGGTTTTAAGAGCCGGATCGCTGAGCAGGACGAGGATCTTGTCGGTGGTGGCGCGGATCTGGGCAGTCGGTTCACCAGCGCGGGCGCAAAGGCTGCTGCCTGCTGCCAACTGCGCCACCAGCAGCCATCGGAGTGTTTTCATAGCTTACAAAAGAGCGGGTTCATACGGCGGATTCAATGGGGCGGTTGGCCTTTGTCGTCCGGTTTTGCTAACGAGCCTTGAATGTATTTCGCGATCAGAGCTTCGAGGTCCATCTCCGGCTGCGTGTCGCGGATGACTCCGCCGGGTTTGATGGTCTCATCCGAAGCCCCGGGGGTGAGCTCGATGTATTTTTCCCCAATCAAGCCTTTGGTCTTGATGGAGGCCATCGTGTCCTTCTGCAACAGCACTCCGTGCTGAATCACCATGTGGACTTTGGCTTCGTAATCCTCCAGTCTGACACCCTTCACCCGGCCGATTTCGACGCCGGCGATGACGACCGGCGTGCCCGAGCACAAGCCGCCGGCATTGCTAAACGTAGCCTGAACCTCGTAGCCGTTCCGGACGAGGAACTCCTTCCGCGCGAGCTTGATGCTCGTCCAGGCTAGGCACCCAATGCCGATGGCCAGGAACAAACCCACCACGAATTCCAGGTACGCCTTTTTCATTTCAGACCAGCCACTCCTTCCAGGTGACGATTATCGGCTGAGCTTTTACCGTTCACGAACTGCTGGACCATGGGATCGGGCAGAGCGCAAAGCCGGCTTGGCGATTCAACGGCGATGATCCGGCCTTCGTGCAGTATCGCCACTTTTTGAACGATTTCGAAGATCCGCGGAATCTCGTGTGAAACCAGGATCCCGGTAAGCTTGAGCCGGCGGTGAACCGAGCCAAACAGGTCGAGAACGGCGCGCGAGACGACCGGGTCCAAACCGGTCGTGGGCTCGTCGAAAAGCACTATCTCCGGATCGCGCACCAGGGCTCGGGCCAGCGCCACCCGTTTGAGCATGCCTCCGCTGAGTTGAGCGGGATATTTGTGCCCGGCGTCGCGCAACCCCACGAGTTCAAGTTGTCTCATGACTTTGCGGCAGATGTCTTTCTCGTCGAGAAAGGTCTTTTCGCGCAGCGGAAACGCCACGTTGTCATAGACGGTCATAGAATCAAACAAGGCCCCGCCCTGGAAAACAAACCCGATGCGGCTTCTCAGCAGCTCCATCTCGCTCCGGCTGAGGGCGGCGGCATCCTTGCCGGCGACCCAAATGCGGCCGCGATCGGGTTTCAGCAGCCCGACCAGGAGTTTCAGCAGCAGGCTCTTGCCGCCGCCGCTGCTCCCGATCAGCGCCATGAACTCCCCCGGCTGAACCTCAAATGACACCCCCCGGAGCACCTCCTGGCCGCCGAATGATTTCCACAGGTTTTCGACTCGGATCATAGGCTCCTCTCTAAAAGACAAGCGACGTCACAAGATAGTCTCCAACCAGGATGAGGACCGAGGCATTGACGACGGCCTGGGTCGTGGCGGTGCTGACGCCTTCGGCCCCGAACCGGCTGTGGTACCCCTTGTAGCAGCATACCCAGCCAATGAGCAGGCCGAATGTCAGGGCTTTGTAGATTCCTCCCAGGATGTCTTTCATCTCCGCGTAGTTGCTCATCTCCCCAAAATACGTGCCTCCGTTCAAACCGAGGAGCCGAACACCGACCAGGTAACCCCCAAAGATCCCGATCACGTCAAAGACGAGCGTCAGCACTGGCAAGGCCAGCAGCGAGGCGAGCACGTTCGGCACCACCACGTAGCGCAACGGGTTGAGGCCCATCAATTCCAGGGCGTCGATCTGCTCAGTGGTGCGCATGATTCCGATCTCCGCCGCAATCGCCGAACCGGCCCGCCCGGTGACCATCAGCGCCGTCAGCACCGGACCGAGTTCGCAAATCAGCGACAGCGAGACCATCGGCCCCAGAAGCCCCTCGGAACCGACGCGCCGCAGGGTCGGAAACCCTTGCAAAGCCACCACCATCCCCGTGAAAGTCCCCGTCAACACAATCACCAGCATCGATTTCCACCCGATGAACCAGGTCTGCCTCAGCACGCGCTCTCCCTTGACTGGCGGCGTCACGCAATACAGCAGCGTCTGGCCCAGGAACAGCCCGGTTTTTCCCAGACGGCCGACCTCCGCCGTTAGACAGGCGCCCATCGCTGTAATCCATCGCGTCATGCAGTTCGATCCAGTTGAATCTCCTGCCATGACGCAACCCGCGTGCCAGCCGATGCGGCTTGTGCAAAACAAGCGGCTTCAGCCGCTTCCCCCACAGGCTTTGCCCAGTTCGGGAGGTTCATAAAACCGAACGGCCGGAAAATCGTACGCTTGGCGCACGCGCGACCTCTCGTGAATTCGGTTTTCCTCGTTCCTCAGGTTCAAGTCTACAACTGGTTCCGTCTAGCCCCCGGCACAACTTTTACGGAATCTCGCCCGTTCGACATGTCGGACCCATCGTCAGCGTGCCTGCTGTGGCACAATGAAATGAAGTGCAGGGGCTTGTGACACGTTTCCACGTTGGCATGTAAGCTGTTAAGAACAGTAGCGACTGCCTGGTCAGGCCAACAACATGAATGAACCGGCTTGAACTCCAAGCTCCCGAAAGGAACATAGCCATGGCATGTTTCATCAAAGCTGTTGAAGAGGAACAATGCGTATATGTGTCCTATGCAGGTGACTTGCCCCCCTGTGAACTCGCCGCCGCACGGTATGAGGCTTACGGGATCCTCAGGAGGCGGTGTTGGACCCGAATCGTGATGGATTTGACCCAGTTGCGGTCGGTCCTCACCGGAGTGCAGGTCTTTGACTTAGCCACGGGATTGGCGGCTCAGATCCCTCAACACGCTCGCATGGCACTCGTTGTCCGGCCGGACCAGGTCCAGAATGCCATCCTGGTTGTATGCTTCAAGCTCGACCGGCCCGGACTTGCGTGCCAGACCCTGGCCCGCTGGGTGCCGTTGGCGGCCGAATGGCTCAAGCCCATTTACGAGGCGATTCGCACCGGAGTGCTGGTCGAGGGGGTATCCTGCACTCGTTTCTTGAAAACAGCCAATGAGTCCGCGAAAGTCATTTTGCCGTTGGCGACGGCGGTGAGGCTTCGCGCCTTCTGCCGCTCTCCTTTTTCGAGGTCAGCCAGGCGCAACTTGGCGACCGTGATTTGATTTGTTTTAAGACTTTTTCGAATGAGCTTGCCATTTATCCTCAATCGCGCAAAATAAACCTGTGACGGCTTGTAACGCACCAGGTTTACAAATGGTGTTTTTTGCCAAACGGAATCATTCTCCGGCTGGTCGTTCTGGGCTTTCACAGGACCAGTATCAGATTGTCAATCTGGGATATGGTTTGATAGCTTTTACCTCGGTAAACATTGGTTCGGGGCGTAGCGTAGCCTGGTAGCGCGCTTGTTTCGGGTACAAGAGGTCGTGAGTTCGAATCTCACCGCCCCGACCATCTTTTCTTAGGACCTATCCCGCTAGGGCAATGCAGTGGCCAAAACCCCGGAGGGACGCTCGTCGCGCCACAGCCCGGCGAAGGCGGAAGCTCCCGCGCTTGCCGCGCCGGAGCCCCGCGAAGGCGGGAGTCCCCATTATTTGGGCCTCGCAGAGCTCGGCCCTCCGGTGAAAGACCCGCCTATTGGGATAGGTCCTAAGTCCAAAGGAAGTCGGTTTCGGAACATGATGAACTGTCGAATTCAATTGGTCCTGCTGGCCGCTCTCACAGGGATGATGCTGCAGCCACCAGCGGTGTTGGCGGCGGTAGAGAAACATGGGACTCCCGTCACGCGCAAGGGTGGGCGAGGTGTCTGATCTCCTCTATCCCCTGCCCTCGATCCTGAACCGGCTCGATCTGGCGCAGCTTTTTCCCCGGAGCCAGCCGCTGGAGGTGGAGTTGGGCAGCGGGGACGCCTCGTTCCTGACCGGCTATGCCGGCCTGCATCCGGAGCGCAATTTCCTCGGCGTCGAACGCTTGCTCGGCCGAATCCGCAAGCTGGATCGAAAGGGACGGCGCGCGGGCCTGACCAACCTCCGCGGCATTCGCATCGAATCGGCCTACTTCCTCGAATTCCTTTTGCCGCTCCACTCGGTGTCGGCCCTGCACATTTACTTTCCCGATCCCTGGCCCAAGCGCAAGCATCGCAGGCATCGCCTCATCAACGAACGCTTCCCCACCCTGGCCCGCCAGGCGCTGGTGCCCGGCGGCACGGTCTATCTGCGCACCGACGACCAGGATTATTTCGACCAAATGACCGCCGTGTTTGGCGCCGGCTCCGCGTTTCGCGCCACGGCCACGCCGACCGAACTCAGCGCCCTCCTCACTGATTTCGAACGGGAGTTTCAGGCCCGGGGAGTGGCGACCTTGAGAGCGGGATTCGTGGCCGACCCGGGAGCGTAATCCCAACTCTTCTCCGGAGGGCCAAGCTCTGCGAGGCCCAAATATTGGCGCCCCGCGGAGCTCGGCCCTCCAGGCTGTGGGCATGCCCAATCGGGACAGGCCTTTAGATATCGATGACGGGGCCGTTGCCGGGACCAGGCGGCCTTGGAGACGAGGGGGGCGGCCGGCGGCGGCGCTCGAAGCGGACCCGGGAGTCGCCGCTGCCCGTCAGGGTGTTGAGGATGACGGATACGATGCTGATGATCAGCGCGCCCCAAAACGCCGCCCAAAAGCCTTCCACACGAAAACCCGGCTGGAGCAAAGCGCTAACCAGGTAAAGCAGAAGAGCGTTGATGACGAACCGGAAAAGGCCGAGGGTGAAAATCAGCAACGGCAGGGTCAGGAGCATCAGGATCGGCCGCAGGACGGCATTGAGGATGCCCAGCATCAACGACGCCATCACTAAGTCCAGCCATTTCTCGTAATGAATCCGTCCCCGCAGTACACAGACCGCCACCAGCACTGCCAGGGTGCTAATCAACCAGTTCTGAAGGAATTTCTTCATACGGGCGGTACTTTACCTTGCCAGGCTTTGGCCTGCGCTCGGCCAGAAGATGGGCCACGCCGCGCCGGCTGACAAGGAAGAACCAGATACGCACCCCGAGCCGCGGTTGCCAGGTTGGGCGCAGATCAGTTTTTGAACACCCGAGTGAATGAAAGGAATCCCCCTCACCCCACCCTCTCCCAAAGGAAGAGGGCGTAGCAAAGGCTGGCCATTCCAGGCGCGTCCGATTCGCCAACCGACAGACGAGAATTCCCCCTCTCCTTTGGGAGAGGGCCGGGGTGAGGGGGATTCGAAAGCCGCTGAGGCTCCAAAAAGCGATCTGCGCCCTGCCCGGTTGCTCCTTCATTTTTGACTGGCTTTCCTTCGCTATGGTCTTCAACCTGTTTGCGTCTTCCCCCGCAAGGGGGAGCGTGAAAGTGTGGCGTCAGGCAGCCTGCGGCTCCCGGAAACGTCACCGGATTGAATCTGTTTATGGAAAGAAAATACGTTGTCGAAACGGACCCCAAGCTCGATAAGAACGACCTGATCGTCATCGCCGGCGCCGGTGGATTCATCGGCGGTTCCCTGGCGCGCTACTTCCACGACAAAGGTTTCACTAACATCCGCGGAGCCGACAAGAAGCCGCTGCCCGAATGGTACCAGCGCGTGCCGGGCGTGGAATGTCTCCACATGGACCTGAGCCAGGAAGTCAATTGCCGCCGCCTGTGCGAGGGGGCCGTCGAGGTCTATAACCTCGCCGCCGACATGGGCGGGATGGGCTTCATCGAGCGGTTCCGCGTCGAGTGCCTCCGCAGCATTCTCATCAACACCCACATGGTCGAGTCGGCCTACCAAGCCGGCGCGCGCCGCTATTTCTACTCCTCTTCCGCCTGCGCCTACAACACCCTCCTCCAAAAAGACCCCAATGTCCGCGCCTTGAAGGAATCGGATGCCTATCCGGCCATGGCCGAGCGGGGCTACGGCTGGGAAAAGCTCGTCTCCGAAATGTTCTGCCAGGAATACTGGGTGGAGCGCGGCCTCAAGACCGCCATTGCCCGTTTCCACAACGTCTATGGGCCCTGGGGCACTTGGGACGGCGGCCGCGAGAAAGCTCCTGCCGCCATTTGCAGAAAGGTCATCCAGGCCATCGAGGCCGGGAAACACACCATTTCCATCTGGGGCGACGGCCACCAGACGCGCAGTTTCATGTATATCGATGACTGCACCAAGGGCATCGACATGATTATGCATTGCGACCCACTCATCGCCACCCCGATCAATCTCGGTTCCAGCGAGCTGGTGTCCATCAACGAACTCGTGTCCAAGGTTGAAAAAATCGCGGGGGTCAACCTCAAGCGCGAGTATGATCTCACCGCGCCGCGCGGAGTCGGCGGCCGCAACAGCGACAATACTTTCATCCAAAAAATGCTGCACTGGGAACCCGACACGACGCTCGATGCCGGCCTGCGTGCCACGTACAAATGGATTAAAACGCAACACGAGGCCCGCAAGAAGGGCCACCGCGTGGTGGAGTAGCCCGCCCCAGGACGCAACCACACGCTGCCGCACCTCTGGAACCGGCGGCCGATCTCCGGGTGATGGACTCCTTTCCAGAGGCTCGATCCTCGAGAGGCCCAAATAATGGGGACTCGCGGACTTCGACCCTTCGGACCTTGACCGCAACGCGCCTTGCCGGAACAGCCTCTATCCTGGCCTTTGATATCCTGAGTGGAAGCGTTTCGGAGCTCGAGGCTCCACCAACCCCGCCGTTGCGTCCCCACGCACCCGACCCTGGACTCTCCAGCCACCCGCGTTAAAACCCGGTTAAGGTCCAAAATGGCCCCGTTTTACGTTTTACGTTTTACGCATTACGCACGTTTCACGTTTCACGTTTTACGCATCACGCCTCACCAATTCGCCGTCTCGTCCGCATGCGTTTTCCTGGCCACGTTATTAAGACCCAGCACAATAATATCGGCCTCTTCCCGCGTCGCATCCGGAGTAAAATCGACGATGCCATTGTCGATGGCGGTGCCGATGAATGGGGCGGCAATCCACCGGCCTTTGTTGACCTTTTCCTGGTTGGCAGGCACCCATTGGCTCAGCATGACCAGATGCCGCCCGCGATTGGACGTGGTGTATTGCTCCAGAACCCACTTCCCATGCCGATCGAAAGTAACCCGGATGGAGAAGCCGCCGGCGACCTCCAGGATCTCGGCCTTTTTGATGAAAGCCTCGTTCAGGAACGGCTCGTTCTGGACGTTAAGCTTGATGCCGCCGACGGAGACCGATTCGGTGCGCTTCGCTCGATCGGGATTTTCCTCCAGGTAAAGCCGCAGAGTCGCAGGCAGCTTCTTGCGCTTGGCTTCGGCCGTCTGGCAGCCGCACAGGAGCGACAGCGCCACCGCCGCCGCCAAATAGATATTGAATCGATGCCAACGAATCTTCATCATGAGGCAAACAATCGAATTGCGGTAAGAAAGTAAAGCAGATATGAGCAAGCAATATAATAAAGCTGAGAAACGTCAACGCCGCCAGGCCTACATCAAACGCAAAAAGGCGGCCGCCAAGGTCAAGACCAAGACTAAACCCGCGTCTGCCCCAGCGGCCGCAAGCTAAAAGGCTCTCCCTCAGAAGGCCCCCAGCGCGTATGCATGAAGCCGTTTCGGGAAGGGGTGGGGACGGCTCGTCCCCAGTTTATTGGCAAACTGACGGAAGAACCTCGGGACGAGCCGTCCCCACCCCTTCATGCATACGCGCTGGAAGGCCCCCGCTTCGGGCGCGGCATTTCCCGCGTAATGGCTGGCCCTGTGATGTTCCCATATGCCCAAGGAATATCAGGATACCCTCCTTCGTAAGGGTGCAGTTGGACACCGCCGCCACGCTTCGACGAGTAACGCCGATTGGTAATCGGCTGTGTCGCCGACTCGCAGTCGGCCGGGGCTCGCCCGCTCGGCGATGCTCGGCCCGCCGGTTGCCAACCGGAGATACAGCCGACTTCCAGTCGGCGCTACGGTGTTGCTGTTGAGACGCGCCCCCTTGGTCAAGGCCCTGCTGATTTGACTTGCAGCCAGCCTCCGTTTTGTCGCCTAATTACCGCATGGGCTTGAACCTTGGAAAAATGCTTTTTCCTAAGGATAATCCTTGGGATCGCCGGCGGAAGCTCGACAAGCTCGCGTTCATCATCGTCGGCAGCTTCCTGCTGATCGCCGTGATCGTCGGGTTGTTGTTTCTCATCTCGGCCGACCACCATATCCTGCCCGGTTCCAACCCGCGAAGCGTCTATCGCACCTTTTAACCGATTGCCTCAATCACTCGCTTGACCGCCTCCTCCACCTTGACTAGCTGGAGAGCGCCCGCGCGGAGCTTCAGTTCCACTTCGCCCTTGGCCAGCGACTTTTCGCCCACCGCAACCCGTATCGGGAAGCCGACCAGCTCGGAATCCTTGAACTTCACCCCCGGCCGCTCGTTGCGGTCGTCCAGGATGACATCGACGCCGCGCGCCGTAAGTTCGGCGTAAATCTGTTCGGCGCGTTTCATGACTTCGCTGTCGGGAGCGACATTGAGCGGGGTGATGCAAACGGTATAGGGGGCCACGCTCAAGGGCCAGATAATGCCGTTGTCATCGTGGCTCTGCTCGATGACCGCTTGAAGCGTGCGGGTCACACCGATGCCATAGCAGCCCATGATGGCTGGCTGCTGTTTGCCGGATTCGTCCAGGAACAATGCATTGAGCGCCTTGCTGTATTTGGTGCCCAGCTTGAAAACGTGCCCAACCTCGATCGCCCGGCGGATCTTAAGCGGCTGGCCGCATTTGGCGCAAGGCTCTCCCCCACGGACGGTGCGCAGCTCCCCCCAATGCTTCACCTGGATGTCGCGGCCGATGGCCACGTTGCGCAAGTGGAAACCGTCTTCGTTGGCGCCCGTAGTCATGCCCGCCGCATCCCGGAGGCGCTCGTCAGCATAGACCACCAGGTCGCTCACCCCAACCGCCCCTAAGCTCCCGGGATGAGCCCCCAGCGCCAGCACAATCTCCGCCGGCTCCGCCGGCCGGAACGTCGGCGTGGCCAGAATGCCCGCAAGCTTGGCCTCGTTCAGTTGGTCGTCCCCGCGCACCAGCACCAGCACCACCTTGCTCTCCGCTATGTAAACCAGCGTCTTAATCTGCTTCTCGGCGGGAACAGAATGCGGCGCTTTGGAAAGCGCTTCGATGGTCACCACCCCGGGCGTCGCGAACTTCTCGATTGCCGGCTGATCGCCCCCGGCCTCGCAAGGCGTTTTCGCGGCTCCGCTGGTTGCCTTCTCCACATTGGCCGCATACCCGCACCCCTCGCAAAAGGCGACCTCGTTCTCGCCCGTATCCGCCGGCACCATGAACTCGTGCGAGAACTTCCCCCCCATCACCCCCGTATCGGCTTCCACAGGAACCGCCTTGAGCCCGCATCGCTCGAAAATCCGTGTGTAAGCCTCGTACATCTTCCGGTAGCTGGCCTGCGCCGCTTCGTCGGTCGCATCGAAGCTGTAGGCGTCTTTCATGATGAATTCCTTGGCCCGCATCAACCCGAACCGGGGGCGGATCTCATCCCGAAACTTGGTTTGAATCTGGTAAAAATTCTTCGGCATCTGCCGGTAGGAATTGATTTCGCCCGCGACCAGCGTCGTAATCACTTCCTCGTGCGTCGGCCCGAGCACCCATTCCTTCTTGGCCCGGTCCCGAACTTTGAACAGCACGTCGCTGGCCGCCTCATAGCGGCCGCTCTGCTGCCAGATCTCGGGCGGCTGGAGCGCCGGCATGAGCAATTCGAGCGCGCCCGCCCGGTTCATTTCCTCCCGCACGATCTGCTCGACCTTGCGCAGCGCGCGCAGCCCCAGCGGCAGGAAGGTGTACAGCCCGCCCGTCAGCTTGCGAATCAGCCCAGCGCGCAACAGTAGTTTGTGCGAGACAATCTCCGCCTCGGCGGGCGTCTCTTTCAAAGTCGGTATCAAGGTTTGTGACCAACGCATAAATATTGGAACCTAGTGTGCGTGGCCCAACCCCAGTTGGCAAGGGGCGAAGTGGAGCCCCGAAACCTCGCCTCAGCGATTTGGCTTAAACCGCGGAATGCGGAAAAACTGAATCTTTCCGCGTGTTCCGAGTATTCCGCGGTTTCATCCATTTTCCATAGTGGCACGGATTTTGAGGTCCCATGATTTACGCCCTTTTCCTTTGAATGCGCCCTCGTTAGGCGAGGAATTGGGTGGAGGAGCCGTCTCGCCTCCTGGCCCGCCCGTAAGAGATTCTCGTCGCGGAGAGAAAAGAAGAGAGCGGATCCCTTCGGCCCCCTAAACCACGGTGCCGCTTCGCCTGCCCCGCCGCCCCGCCGCGATCAACTCACGATCCTGCCCCGCCCCGGCCCATAAACTCGCGTGCCCACCGATCCCCAAAAAACTTTTTCGTGTCTTTTCGTGCCTCTTTGTGGCCATTCCTGTCGTCAAGTTCGTTTCGTTTTGCTTCCTTATACTCCTTCGAATACCAACGGGACGAGGCCTGCGCTCCCGTCTTTTCACAGCGACAACAGGTAAGCCCCAAGATCCTCAATCTCCGATGCAGACAATCTTGAAGTCTTTCCATGCTGATCCCGCGCGTTGCGCGTGGTCAGCACATCGCGAATGGTCGCCGCCGATCCGTCATGCAGATAAGGAGCCGTCCGCCAAATCTCGATAAGCGTCGGCGTGCCTGAGAAGTAATTGGCCACATAGACCGTCTGGCCAACCACGACCGCCGCCCGCGGACCAAGGTCGGCAGCCGGCAGCTTGATCCGCTGGCGGGCGCCGGTCAAAAACGGCAAGCCCGGCTCCGCGCCTTCGAAACGCGACAGGAATGTCAGCACTGGAGACTCTCGGCCTTTCCCCTTGCCCTGCCCTTCCTTCGTTCGCTGCCCGTACGGTGCACGCCCGGGCTGCCGAATCCCGGCCAGCACCGCCGGAAAATCAATCACACTCACCTCGTGCGTCCCAGCGTGGGTGACGATCAGCGTCGCGCTGTCCGCTGACCACGCCACGCTCCAGGGATTAGCCGCGCCACGGCCGGGCTGGTCCAGCAACAGAGTGGAAACGACCTCCCTCTTGCGGGCATCGATGACCGTCATCGCGTTGGCATTCATCCAGCCGAAATTCACCTGCGCCGCTGCCCGGTTGAAACTGCCCACCTGGTGGACCGCCACGGCATACGCGCCATCCGGTGAAACACGAATATCCTTCAGCACCCCGCTCCCCGTCGGCAGCCGCAACTCCCGCACGACGGCATCCTCCACCAGGTCGATGACGCTCACTACCGCGCTGACATATTCCTTGTCCGCCCGGCCATTGGGAAGCTGGTTGGCCACCAGGAGAAACCGCCCATCCGGCGTGATCGCGGACGCCACCGGTTCACGCTGCACCGAAATCCGTTCCACCTCACTCCCCGCTGCCAGATCAATGATACCTACATCATTATCGAACCGATTACAGACATAGAGCGTCTTCCCATCCGGGCCTAGCACCGGCCCCATCGCCGTATGCCCCGCCGGAAAGGTAGCGCAGACCTCCGGTCTGCTGTATCGCAGACTTCCAGTCTGCTGACCGTCGGCCGCCCCATCACGCCCGAAACTATCGCCACCCTCCCCCTGCTCATGCCCTCTCCACTTGGGAGAGGGTTGGGTGAGGGGGATTTCTTCCTTTTCTACGCATCCGGCACTCCCGCCGCTCAAATCCACCACACACACCCTGCTCTCCGCCCCCGCGCAAGTCACATAAAGCCGCCCCTCATCCGCCGAAAGCGCCAACCCCGAAGGCCCCGCCGGCACCGCAACCGACTCCACCACCCGCCGCCCCACCGTATCAAACCGCAAAACGCGATTCCCCGTAGCACACGCAATGAAAAGCGCCTTCCCATCCCTGGTCGCCACCAACGCCGTCGGCGAAAGATACTCCTGAGCCCCCCAGCAAGACAAAGCAAGCACCAACACCAGCAGTGCCACCCCACCTTTCGCCCAGCCCTGCGGCGGTTGTCTTTGCCTCCTGGAAAAAAACACCGGAAGAGTCAGCCTCCCTTTCCACGCCTGAACCTGCCGTCATCATTTCTTCACAATCATCCTCACAGCGGAACACAAAAACAACGCAGAACTTCGCGGCCTCCGCACAGCACAGCCTCACGGCCGCCGTCAGGACGCCCCATTTGCCCCGCTGAAAGCGCAAGCGCATACCAGCCCCGGCAAGCGGCTCGCCGCGCGGCCCTGGGTAAAGCTATAGGAATCTGGCTCGTAACGCATAACAGCCGGGCGCGACGAGAAAGCTTATCCCGCCGCTACCAATATCCACACCATAGCCGCCGTCAGAAGGCTCTATCAGAAATGGACCCCGAAATTCGGACAGTGAGCTAAGTTAGGCTTTTCAGGTTTTGCTGGAGATGAGAGAACAGCAGAACCATGAGTAAAGCTAAACGCAAACGGTACACGGGTGCCTTCAAGG